>JABLTH010120646.1_pt1 | contig 10992 bp, 8 predicted proteins | sample 7875711 | NCBI WGS metagenome assembly JABLTH01 (sample SAMN14941262, study PRJNA633318) | bioreactor metagenome | isolation source: bioreactor | place: China | collected 2019-03-05 | reverse complement strand
CTGTTTGGCGAGTTCGTGCGCCCCCGGGCGCGGCGGGTCGGCCATGAGAATCACGCCCGCCTCACCGCCCGCCGGCAGGTCGGGTGATTCCTGGGCGACGACGATCGCGACGTGCCCGCGCCCCTGCGCCTGCTCGAGCAGCTCGCGGACCCGGGCCCTCAGACAGACGGGGATGATCTCCTCGACGAACGGGTATGAGCCCAGGCGCATCCGCGCCGGGCCGATCGCGCCCGAGATGCCCTTGCCGGTGATGTGCGTGATTTCGCCGATCGTGGCGGGCGACACGCCGCGCTTGGCGGTGTGATCTCGGACCGCCGCCGCGATCGGATGGGTTGAATCCGCTTCGAGCCCCGCGGCGATGGAGAGGAGGCGCGTCGGGTCGGACCATGCGACCGCGTGCACCTCGTACACTTGCGGTCGCCCCATCGTCAGTGTTCCGGTCTTGTCGAAGCACATGGCCCCGATGGTGGACAGGCGTTCGATCGACTGGCCGCCCTTGAAGAGAAGGCCCGCCCGCGCCGCCCGCGCGATCGCCGCCAGTGTCGCCGTGGGCGTCGCGATGACCAGCGCGCAGGGCGAGGCGACGATCAGCAGCGTGATCGCGGTGTAGAGCGCGTCGGACCATGGCCGCTTGAACAGAAGCCACCAGACCATGAGCACGGCGAGGCTGATGCCCATCACGCCGAGCGCGTAGGGTTCGCTCAGCCGGTCGATGAGCCGCTGGACGGGCTCGCGCTGCTCGCTGGCCTGCGTCACGAGGTTCAGGATTTTCTGGAGGCTCGACTCGCGGACCGGGCGCAGCACCCGCGCCTCGATGGGCGCGTCGGTGTTGATCGTGCCCGCGAACAACTCGTCGCCCTCCTCCACGCTGCGCGGCATGGACTCGCCCGTGATCGCGGATTGGTCGAACGACGTTGCGCCGCTCGTGACCACGGCGTCGGTGGGCACGCGTTCGCCGGGACGGACCTTGACGATCTCGCCCGGCGCGAGCGAATCGGGGTCCGCCTCGACCCAGCGGCCGTCGCGCATGACGATCGCGTCGACGGGCATCAGCTTGTTCAGCGCCTCCACCTCGCGCTTGGTGCGCTGCATCGCGAGCTCTTCGAGCGCCCCCGCGAGGGTGAACAAGAAGAGAAGCAGCGCGCCCTCTTCGGGGTGTCCGATGTACGCCGCCAGGCCCGCGCCGACGATCATCAGCACGTCGATGTCGATGCGCCACTGGGCGACGGCCTGCCAGGCGGCGCGCAGGCCGTAGACCATGCCCACGCCCAGACTGACCCAGACCAGCCACCCGGCGTTCTCCTGCTTGAGCAGCGTGTGGACGATGAAGCCCGCGAGCAGGAAGGCGCCCGAGACGATCGCGCCGGTCAGCTCGCCCCTGGGCGAGAAGAGGAAGTCGAGAAAGGACGCGGGAGGCGCCTCGGGCTTGGCGTGCGGGGCGTGGGCCGGGTGTGGCGCGCTCGTCTGCGTCATGCACGATCGTAGAAATCGCCCGCGCCGGGGGCGGGAGGGCACGGCAAGTTAGACGCAGTCTCAACAAGGTCGCGGCGATCTCGGGGTTCTCCTGTTCCCGGGGTTCACCTCAGGAACACGTCGTACTCAACCTCCATCGTCCGCGTCTCGCCGGGCCTGAGGTCGAGTTCCCACTGCACGTCGCTGTGGTTGTTGACGTTGGTGTTGTACGAATCCTCGAAGTCGTCGGCGCGGCCGGCGTCGATGATGACCGCGCCCTCGGCGCCGGCGCTCTTGACGCGACCTCCCATCGACAGGCTCACGCACACGCGGGACGCCTCGTCCCTGCGGTTCACGAGCGTGACCGTTCCCTTCTTGCTGACCTTGGCGAACTGGTACCCGTTCCAGTTGAGCGCGTTGGCCTGGCGCTCCAGCTCGGTTTCCTTGAAAGTCCCCGCGATGTCGGCGCTCACCGTCAGCGGCAGGCGACACTTGGCGCCCTTGCTTGTGTAGGTCAACAGGTCCTGGCTGATCGGCATGGTTCCGTTCATCACGAGCGCGGGGCCCGTGGTCCACGGCGACGCGCTCGCGTTGGTCAGCTCGACCTGATGCCACACCCGGTTCCGGAGCAGGCCCAGCGGCGCATCACCCGCCGGCGTGGTGGGACGATCCGACGGATTGGCGTACTGCGGCTCGGCCCGCCCGACCTTGCCGAGCTTCAGATCGAGCGTGTAGACATGCCGCACCGCGGCCTTGGCGTTCCAGACCGGCACGCTCGCGCGGGCGCCCTTTCTCAGCGTCACCTCGCCCAGCGAGTACACATGAAGATCCTGCTCGCCGGTCGCGACGAGCTCGCCGGGCACGTCGGGTGTTGTTTGCTCGCGGCTCTCGGGCCGCACGGCGCCGCGCGCGTCGCGGAACGCCGCGTTGCTGAGCTGCTGACCAAGAAACGCCTGCTCGCGCCGGCCCATGGATTCGCGGATCGTGGCTTCCAGGCTGAGCGGCGAGACCACGTCGGCGAACCTGAAGTTCGGCACGCCGGCGACCAGGTCCAGCTTCGCTCCGTTCAGGTCCTCGAGATCGTTGACGACCTCGCCCTGCAGCCAGATGGACGCCTCGGGGGTGTCCACGCCCTCGACGCGGTACGTCGGGATCCACGACATTCCCGGCGAGAAGTACATCATGCGCAGCGACACGTCTTTCTCCGCCGCGTCGCGCCCGAGGTCAACCACGAGACGCTTCACGCGGGATTTCACCTTGGCGCTGCGCGTGATCATCGTCTCGAGCGTCGCGCCCGAAAGGTGCTGGACCTCGCCGACGGGGATCACGCGGCGGACGCCATCGAGCTCGAGCACGACGAACTGCCCGCCGGGCGGCGGGGGAACGATGGCGCCGGAGAGCGCTCCGGCGAGATTGTCGCCCGCGTTGATGTCGGGCGGCGTTCCCTCCAGCACCTCGATGATCTTCGCGTCGACGCGTCCGGAGTTTGTGAGCATGAGCGTGAGCGCCTTGCCGGTGTTGGCTCTCAGCAGGTCCGCCATGGAGAGGCATGTGGTTCTCTGTTCGAGGGTCGTTTCTCGCTCGGCGTACTCGGCCCGCAGGCCGACGGTCTTGCCGTCGGCGCTCAGGGCCCAGAACGTGCCGAGCACGGCCGAGTCCGGGACGTTTTCGATGAAGCCCGTGCCCGCGGCGTCGAGCTTGCCGGTGACCGCCTTGACGAGCAACGCGTGCCCGTCCTTGAACACAACCGCCCGCTCGGTCCGGAGGGCCAAGACCGCGTCGGACCACGCAGGGAGCGCCGGAATCAGGAGCGCCGCGGCAAGAAACACGGGGAAGGGCCGACGATCATGGCGTGAGATCAGCACAAGACGCTCCTTTGTTCTCCACGGGTTTGCGGGCGTCGGGCTCACACCCCGCGCCAGCTTCAATCCATGTTGTACGAACCGGGCGGCGTGCCGCCTGTCACGGCTCGGTAACGCCCGGCGCGCCTACGATCCGCGTCAATTCACATCCGGTCGGGCGAAGGTCCGGCCTCGGAGGATTCGCGATGATCCCCAAACCCCCTCCCCGCGAGGGCTCGCTCGGCTTTCTCTACATCCCGCCCTACCGCGTCCAGGGCACCTCGATCGCCGGCGAAGTCACCACCATCCAGATCCCTGAACTCGACATCTGCTTCGACATGGGCGCCTGTCCCCGGGCCATGCTCGCCAGCAAATACGTCGCGATCTCTCACGGGCACATGGACCACATCGGAGGCCTGGCGTATTTCTGTTCCCAGCGACGCTTCCAGGGAATGGGAAACGCCAAGATCATCTGCGACTCGCGCATTGCTCCGGCGATCCGCGGCATGATGAACGGCTTCGTCGAGCTCGAGCAGCAGAAGACCCCCTACGAGGTGCTCCCGCTCGAGCCCGAGGGCATGATCGAAATAAAGAACAACATCTTCCTCCGCGGGTTCCCCACCGAACACACCGCTCCATCGTTCGGTTACTCGATCGTTGAGAAGCGCAGCAAGCTCAGGCCCGAGTTCGCCGACCATCCACAGGAAAAGCTGCGTGAGCTCAAGGAGCGCGGGGTCGAGATCACGCGGACGCTGGAGATCCCCCTGATTGCCTACCTCGGCGACACTCAGCCCGGGCCTCATCTTGTCCGTGAGGACGTGCGAAAATCGCAGATCGTGATCTGTGAATGCACGTTCTTCGAGCCGGATCACAAGGACCGCGCCAAGGTCGGCATGCACATGCACGTCGACGACATCGCGGAGTGGATCCGGGTTCTGGAGTGCCAGAACCTCATCATCGTCCATGTCTCGCGTCGCACCGATCTGGGCTATGCGCGCAAGCGTCTGGCGCAGGCGGTGGGGGAGGAGCTGGAAAAGCAGGTGCTGTTCATGATGGACTTCCGCACCCAGCGGACGCGCTACGAACAGCAAGAGGCCGAGGCCAGGGCGCTGGAGGCCAAGCTCGCGGCCCGCGCGCCGACGCCCGCGTCAAGCGAAACTCTGGAAGAAAACACCGACGAGGAATGATCGCGTGTCGGTTGACTGATCCCGGGCCGCGGGGTACCTTCCGCCGTTGGTTGGGCTGTGGCGGCACGGGGCGGTGGGCGCGCCGTGCCAACTCGAAAAGTTTCTCTCTTCGCCAAGGGGTGGGCCCTATGCGCGGAAGTATGCCAAGGGATGGGCGCGGTCTTGCGCGCGACTTTCTGATCCTTCACGTCGTGCCGGGCGGGTCCGCCGACTTTCTGTTTCTCTGGAACTAGCGCGCGGAGCCAGACTCCATGACCGAGCCCGATCGCAAGATTTGGGATGGGATGCTGTCGCACCTGCGCGCGACCAACCCGTCCATCTGCCGCCAGTGGTTCGGCGAGCTCGAACCGCTCGGTGTCGCGTCGGGAGCCCTGGTTGTTCGGGTTCACTCGCCCGTTCATCGCGACTATCTGAAACGCCAGTGCGCGCGGGCGTTCAACGACGCCGCCCTGACGGCCTCCGGCCGGTTGCTGGCGGTCAGGTTCGTCGGTCCCGCCGATGATGCCCCGGAAATACCCGGGCATGATTCGCGGAAGCCGGCTCGTGCGCCGGCGGCGGACGGATCCGCGCGCCCGGCCCCGGCACTGTCGGAGCCCGCCGTTGCCGCGCAGGCTCCGGCGCTCGTCCCGCCACCGATGCGAACCGGCAACGGCGCCGCGTCGGCGCCCGGGGGCGACAGGCTGTCCAGCGTAGTTCGGCGTGACGCGCTGGTGATCAACCCCGACTATGCGTTCGAGAACTTCGTGGTCGGCCCGGAGAATCGGCTGGCCCACGCCGCCGCGGTCGCCGTCGCCAACAACCCGGGACGGGCCTACAACCCGTTGTTTATTCACGGCGGGGTCGGTCTGGGCAAGACCCATCTTCTTCAGGCCGTGTGCCTTCGGATTCTGGAGGGACGCCCCGACGCGTCGCTGTACTACCTCTCGTGCGAGAGCTTCATGACCCAGTTCATGGAGGCGGTGCAGAACGGCGAGATGCCCAACTTCCGCCACTGCTTCCGCGACGTCGACGTGCTGGTGATCGACGACATTCACTTTTTGGCCAAGCGTGACCGCACGCAGGAAGAGTTCTTCCACACGTTCAACACGCTGTACCAGGCCAGCAAGCAGATCGTGCTTTCCTCGGACGCCTCGCCCGACGAGATTCCCGATCTTGAGCAGCGGCTCGTCAGCCGATTCAAGTGGGGCCTGGTCACCAAGGTCGAGCCGCCGAGCTACGACACGCGCGTGGAGATCCTGAAGTCCAAGTCACGCCTTCGCGGGCTGGAACTCCCCGACGACGTTGCGTGCCACATCGCCGGTCGCATCGACGCCAACATCCGCGAGCTGGAGGGGGCGATCACGACCCTTCAGATGCGGGCCTCTCTCGACCACCGGCCGATCGACCTGGCCATGGCCAAGGCGGCCCTTGGAGATGCCTCGCCGTCCCAGCAGGCCGTCGTCTCGATCCACACGATCATCGACGCCGTGACCGACTTTTACCATGTGAAGGTCACGGACCTGCAGTCCAAGCGGCGTCAGCGATCCGTCGCCCTGCCACGCCAGGTCTGCATGTACCTCGCCCGCCGCCTGACCCGGCTTTCGCTCGAGGAAATCGGCGGGTATTTCGGCGGGCGCGACCACACGACGGTCATGCACGCCGTCAAGATCATCGACACCCGTCGCGAGCAAGACCCGGAGTTTCACAGCATCGTCGAGGCCTTCGAAAGCTCCTTGAAACCGGGCTCGGAATAGTTCCGGCGGAGCCGACCCGGCCGAGTCCTGTCGATGGCGCTTGTGAAAGAACTGTGGAAATACTGGCTCGGGCGCGCCGCGGCGGGCGCTGAGGTCGGGTTCGATTCGTTCTGACCCTGCGCTCCCTTCCCAATCCCGACTCTCGCCGATCGCCCACGCGACGCTGCCGACAGGTTTTTCTCGGCGCCGTAGGCCGTAAGTGCTTCTATTATTGAGTCTTTCGTCATCAGCACGGCATTGTGCACAGCCCGACATGGATTCCTATTGAGATGATGATTGTTGTTCTCTCTTCACCCGATCAGAAGCAAGCAGTCTTGTCTTTGGTGTTGGGTGATATGTCACACAAGCACCAACAATTCGATTTGTGGAAAACCATGGCGCTGACATCGGTGGGGGCGTGCCGTGCGGTCTACCGCTGGCAACGGCGGCAGTAGACCGTGGTTCGCTGGGCGACGGTCGTCTGGGTCAGGCGTGTGCCGCAGGCGAGGCACGGCTTGCCGCCCCGGCCATACACCCGGTGCCGCGATTGGAACCGTCCGGCCAGTCCCGCGCCGTCGCGATAGTCGCGCAGCGTCGAGCCGCCGGACTCGATCGACTCGGCGAGGACCTGGCGGATGGCTTCCGTCAGCCGAGCGCTCTGGGCGAGCGTGAGCCGCCCCGCGGGCTTCGTCGGCTTGATGCCCGCACGGAAGAGTGCCTCGTCGGCATAGATATTTCCCACGCCCGCGAGAGCCGACTGGTCGAGCAGCACGGCCTTGATGGCTCTCCGGCTCCCGGCCAACGCTCCGGGAAGGGCGTCATCGGGCACGCCGAGCGCGTCGGGCCCGAGGCGCGCCCAGCGCTCGCGCAGCGCGCTCATGGATGAAAGCGTCCACAGCCCCCCGAAGCGTCGCGGATCGCGGAACCAGAGCGACGCCGCCGGGGTTTCGCGCACGCCGACGAGCGACCAGACGGCGTGGACGTGCCGATCCGGTCGGGGTGGTGACGGGGTGATCGCGAGCTGCCCGGTCATTCCCAGGTGAACGAGCACGACCGCGCGCTCCCCCTCGATGGCAAGCTGCTTTCCGTGGCGATGGAGGCCCAGGATCGTCGAGCCGGTCAGGAGCGCCTCCGGCGCGCGTGGTCCATTGACGATCTCGGCGCGGCGGAGGTCGGCGCGGACCACCCGCGCGCCGATCAACGGGCGGAGCGATCGTCTCGTGGATTCAACCTCGGGGAGTTCGGGCATGGGGGCACGAGTCAGCCGCGGTGCAGCATCCGATGCATGAAGAGCTGGTCCCACAGCGTGCCGTCGTCGTGGCGGCAGCCGTCGGGGAGGCGTCCGTGTACCACGAACCCGAATGACTCGTACAGCCTTCGGGCCGGCGTGTTTGCCTCGTAGACCGCCAGGTCAAGCATGTGGAGCGTGGGCACGCCCTCGCCCCAATCGACGATCGCCCGCATCATCGCCCTGCCGACGCCGGCGGAGCGGTACGCGGAATGGACGCTCATCCCGATCGTGCCGACGTGCCGGGCCTTGCGCTTGGGTCCCGGGCGGACATTGGAGATTCCGATGACCCGGCCGTGATCCGAGCCATCGCACGCGATGATGAAGAGCGCGTGCGGGTCCGACGCCGACTGGCGGATCAGATCGGCCTCCTGCTCCACGGTGTAGTTGAATTCGTCGGCCTGGGTCAGCGTGAACATCGAGGTCGCGAAGACATCCCGCGCGCACTCCAGCACCGCGGGGGCGTCGCGCGCTTCCGGCGTGCGCACCACGCACGTTCCGCCGGCGCGCATCGGAAACTCGCGTGGGTCGATCCGCCCCATGTCTAGCTCTCCTTCCCGCGCAGCGTCCGAAAAAACGCGCGGAGCCTCTGCGAGGATTCTTCCGCCAGCAGGCCCGCGACCAGCTCCGCGCGATGGTTCAAGCGGGCGTCGGTGGTGATCGCAAAGAGCGAGCGGCAGGCGCCGGCCTTGGGATCGTCCGCGCCGTAGAGCACCCGTCCGACGCGCGCGTTCACGATCAGGCCCGCGCACATCGGGCATGGCTCCAGCGTCACCGCCAGCGAGCAGTCGTTGAGTCGCCAGTCACCGATCGCTCCGCACGCGGCCAGGATCGCGCTGAACTCCGCGTGCGACGAGGGATTCTTGTCGATCTCGCGCCGGTTGAACCCCTCGCCCAGTACCGTGGCGTCGATGGTGCGATAGACCACCGCGCCCACGGGCACCTCTCCCAGGGCCGCGGCCTGATCGGCCAGAGCCAGGGCGCGACGCATCATGGCCAGGTCGATCGAGCTTGGGCCTGGGGCGCCGGCCTGCGATGAACGAGTGTCAGGGCCGCTCATGCCGGGCGATCCGGACCGGTTCCGCCGTGCGGATTGTTGTAGGGATCGACGGGCGGCGGCTCGGGCGTGGAGGAGCCCTCGCGCGGCGAGTGGTCGCCCGTGTCATTGGTCGGCGTTTCGCCGGCACGTTCTTCGGGGGTGTATTTCTCACCCGTGGGGTCGAAGTATGACTTTGGCCTCCATGAAGCGTTCTGGAATCGCTCGTCCGGGGAATCGTTGGTGGTCACGGGCTTGTGCGGCATGCCGGGCCCGTTCGACTCTCCCTCGTCAGGATCGATCGGCACGTCGTCCATCTCGTCGCGCCTGGGAGGCATGAGCTTCAGCAGGAGCGCGCCAAGCTCATAGAGCAGCCACATCGGGATGCCCAGGAGCAGCATCATGCTGGGGTCGCCGGGGGTCGCCAGCGCTCCAACGACCGCGCTGGCCATGATCGCGTGACGCCGATACTTGGACAAGAACGCCTGATCGACGATCCCGATCCAGCCGAGGATCAGCACGACCACGGGCGTCTGGAACGCCAGCGCGAATCCGAGCGCCAGCGACAGGAACGTATCGGTGTAGTCGTCGACCTTGTATTGCTGCTTCAGCGTGGCGCTGCCCAGGCCCGGCCTGACCAGGGCGCCCGAGATCGACCACAGCACCGGCTCGGCGTCCTTGGTTCCCTCGCGCAGGCACACGCGGTACTCGTTGAACGTTGAGTTGATCCACGAATCACCGACCTTCGGGCTCGGAGGATCGCTCTCCAGCACCGGCATCTGGGGCAGCACGACGCCGGGAGGGAGCGGCACCGGCTTGCGGTGCTCCTGGCCGATCTCCGTGCTGAAGCTGATCATGAAGAACAGCGTGGTCGGGAGCGCGACCGCCCAGAGAAACGCCACGCCCGCCGCGGACAAGAGCCCGCTCAGCGGGAGCATGATGCGGACGAGCTTGCGTTCGCTCCTGAGCAGCCCGGGCGACACGAACTTCCACAAGTTCCACAGCACCCACGGCCCGCCCACGATCAGCGTCGCGATCAGCGCGAGCTTGATGTAGGTAAAGAACGTCTCGAACGGGCTCGTTGATTGCATCTCCGGCGGCTGACCCGCCTCGCGCAGCTTGACCAGCACCGGACGCACGATCAACTCGAGCAGTTGTGGGCCGAAGTACAACGCCGCGACCAGGACCGGGAGCAATCCCAGCACCGCCCACAGCAGTCGGGTGCGCAGCTCGTCCAGGTGCTCCAGGAACGACATCGTCTTGGCGTCGGGGGTGTCTTCGCCCGGCCTGACGATTCGTCTCACCACGGAACGCGGCTCGTCCATCGGGCGTCACGATAGCAACACCCGGACGCCGACCTCGTCAATCCATACCCACACCTCCGTGAGAATCGCGGCACGATCCGCACGAACGTTGCGGGCGTAGAACAGGGGAGGCCGATGACGGAAACCCGCCGGCCGCGCATCCCAACAAGGGGGCGCGTTCGGCGGACCCCGCCCGCGGAGTTGAACAGTGCCCGGCCTGCCCGAGCAACCACCTGAATCGAATCGCGCGCCCGAAGGAGGCCCGCGCGATCCGTCAACACTCCCACACAACAACCAATCAAACCCAGAATTGATGACCGCTGCCGCGCTCGCGGGCGATCGCGAGGCGCTGCGGGTGCTGTGGGAGCAGAATCGTCGCTGGGTGGCGGCGATCCTGCTGGCCCACAAGCCATCCTGGGCGGATCTCGACGATCTGCTTCAGGAGGTGGCGGCGAGCGTGGTGCGTCATTCGGGCGAGCTGCGTGACCCGGCCTCGTTTCGCGCCTGGTTGCGGACGGTGGCGATCAACTCGGCGCGTCTGGCGGCCCGCGCGAGAAAGTACCGCCCGGAGCCCAGGCCGCTCTCCGGCGACGAACCGATCGCCCATGTTTCACCCGCGGGGGTGGCGAGCGTTTCGGCGAGCGAGGATCGCGACGAGGGCCGTCGCCTTCTGGAACTGGCGATGGAGCTGCCCGAGGGCTATCGCGAGCCGTTGCTGCTCAAGACCCTTCGTGAACTCTCGTACCGCCAGATCGGCGAACTGGTTGGTTTGCCCGAGACCACCATCGAGACCCGCATCGCGCGTGCCCGCAAGATGCTCCGCGAGCTGGCGGCCGGCGACGGCAAGGGCGAACGCAGGTCGGACGTTCCCAAGCGCGGCGCGACCCTGCGGAGCGTCCTGTAAGAACCCCAGCGCCGCGGAGCCCGCCGATTTTGGCGGATTTTGACGGAAGAACAGGGCGGGCGCATCTGGTGGTGTGGCCCCTTGCGGGGCGGACGGAGCCCGAGTGATGGCATCCCAGAACGAACAACACGATCGTGACCTGCTGATCAGCCGCGTGGTAGACGGGACGGCCGGCGACGCGGATTGGTCGGCGCTCGACGCGGTTGCGGCGGTGGACCAGGGGGTCTGGCGTGAACTGGCCATGGCTCAGCGCCAGCAGTTCTGCCTG
>JABLTH010055271.1_pt1 | contig 10992 bp, 11 predicted proteins | sample 7875711 | NCBI WGS metagenome assembly JABLTH01 (sample SAMN14941262, study PRJNA633318) | bioreactor metagenome | isolation source: bioreactor | place: China | collected 2019-03-05 | reverse complement strand
TGAGGACGGCCTCCGCGTCGCACACGCACTCGACCTCGACGCCGAGCCCTTCGAGCTGCTCGCGCAGCCGCGCGCGCTCGCGCTCGCGCGGCTCGGCGACGAGCGCCCGCAGCCCGCGCAGCTCGGCCGACGCGAGCGCGAGCGCGGGCGCCGCGTGCTTCACCTCGACGCGAACGGTGAAGCGGAAGCTCGACCCCTCGCCCGGCCGGCTCTCGAGGCCGATCTCACCGCCGAGCATCTCGACCACGCGCTTGCAGATGGCGAGGCCGAGCCCGGTGCCGCCGTAGCTGCGCGAGTTCGACTCGTCGGCCTGCGTGAAGGGCTGGAACAGGTGCGCGTGCAGCTCGGGCGGGATTCCGATCCCGGTGTCGGTGACGGCGAAGCGGATCCGCGCTCCCGGGCCGTCGCCGGCCGCGGCGCTCGCGGTGACGGTCACGCCGCCGCGCTGCGTGAACTTGATGGCGTTTCCGATCAGGTGATCGAGCACCTGCCGAAGCCGGCCCGGATCGCTCGAGACGTACGCCGGCACGTCGGCGTCGATTCGCGCCTCGAGCGAGAGGCCCTTCGCCTCCGCGGCGCGCCGCGCGCGCGAAATGCAGTCCTCGACCACGTCGCGAACGGCGAAGTCCGCGTGCTCGAGCAGCATCCGCCCTTCTTCGATGCGCGAAAAGTCGAGGATCGAGTCGACGATGCCGACGAGCTGGTCGCCCGCGCCCCGCAGCGTGACAGCGAGCTCGCGCTGCTCGGGGTCGAGCTCCGTCTCGAGCAGCAGCGCCGTCATCCCGATCACCGCGTTCATCGGCGTCCGGATCTCGTGGCTCATGTTGGTGAGGAACGCGGTCTTCGCGCGCGCGGCATCGAGCGCCTGGTCGCGTGCGAGCGAGAGCTCGTCGTTGAGCGCCGCGAGCGAGCGCGCCTGATCGGCGATGCGGTCGCGCGCCTGCTCGACCTCGGCCGTGAAGGCGCGCGCTGCCTCCTCGGCGCGCTTTCGCGCGTCGATGTCGGTGATGCTCCCGATCACGCGCAGCGGGCGGCCGTCCGCGTCACGGACCGTCATCGCGCGCGACTCGAACCAGCGCCAGCCGCCGTCGCGCCCGCGCAGCCGGTACTCGACGAAGTACGGCGTGCCGTGGTCGAGGTGCGCCTGCATCGCGGCAAAGGTCGGCGCCCGGTCGTCGGGATGGAGCCGCTCCTCGAACGTCGCGTAGACGGTCGTCGCCTCCTCCTCGAGGCCGACGAGCTCGCGGAAGCGGTCCGAGAACCGCAGCGTATCGGTCGCGACCTCCCACTCCATGTAGCCGTCCGAGATCGCCTGCACGACGAACTCGAGCCGCGTCTGGCTGCGCGCGAGCTCGGCGGCCAGCGCCCGCGCCCGCGCGCGCGAGATCGCGAGCAGCGCGGCGCCGAGCGCGAGCAGGGCGAGGATGGAGAGCTCGAGGTTCAGGTGGCCCCCTTCGGCGGCCGCCGCGCGCGGCCGCGGCCCGCTCTGGCCATCGGCAGGAGAGCCCCCGAAGTGGAGGGGTTCGTTCGGGTCGCCGGCTGGCATACCCTCCCGCGCGTGTCGGCTCCCGCCCCCGCACCTGCGCGCCCGCTGCTGCTGTCGTGGCTTCCCGGCCCCGCCGAGGGCTCGGCCCCCGACACCGTCCTCGACCGCTTCCTCGGCTGGGTCTCGGCGTCCGGGCTCGCGCCGTATCCGGCACAGGAAGAGGCCCTCCTCGAGCTGATGGCCGGCCGCCACGTGATCCTCTCGACGCCGACGGGGTCGGGCAAGTCGCTCGTCGCGACGGCGCTGCACTTCAAGGCGCTCGCCGAGGGCAAGCGCTCGTTCTACACCTGCCCGGTGAAGGCGCTCGCGAGCGAGAAGTTCTTCGCGCTGTGCCACGATTTCGGCGCGGTGAACGTCGGCATGCTGACGGGCGACGCGAGCATCAACTACGCCGCGCCGATCGTGTGCTGCACCGCCGAGGTGCTCGCCAACATGGCGCTCCGGCAGGGCGAGGCCCTCGATGCGCCGTACGTCGTGATGGACGAGTTCCACTACTACTCGGACCGCGAGCGCGGAATGGCCTGGCAGATCCCGCTGCTCGCGCTCCCGAACACGACGTTTCTCCTCATGTCGGCGACGCTCGGGCCGACGCTCGGGATCGAGGAGGAGCTCGAGCGCCGAACGGGCCGCGAGATCGCGCACGTCACGTCGCGCGAGCGGCCCGTCCCGCTCGACTTCGAATACCGCGAAGAGCTGCTGCACGAGGCGGTCGAGAAGCTGGTGAAGGAGGGCAAGTCGCCGGTCTACGTCGTGAGCTTCACGCAGCGCGAGTGCGCGGAGCTGGCGCAGGCCCTCACCAGCACGACCCTCACGAGCCGCGACGAGCGCCAGCGAATCTCCGAAGCGATCGGCGGCTTCCGCTTCGACAGCCCGTACGGAAGAGACGTGCAGCGCTTCGTCCGCGCCGGAATCGGCATCCATCATGCGGGCCTGCTCCCGAAGTACCGCCTGCTCGTCGAGCGCCTCTCGCAGCAGGGCCTGCTCCGCGTGATCTGCGGCACCGACACGCTCGGCGTCGGCGTGAACGTCCCGATCCGAAGCGTGCTCTTCTCGAAGCTGTGCAAGTTCGACGGTGAGAAGACGACGATCCTCTCGGTGCGCGACTTCAAGCAGATCGCGGGGCGGGCCGGGCGCAAGGGCTTCGACGACCGCGGTGCGGTGGTGTGCATCGCCCCCGAGCACGTCGTGCTGAACCGGCGCGCCGAGGCGAAGGCGGCCGATCCGCGGTCGGGGCGCAAGAAGGCGGTCAAGGTGAAGCCGCCGACGAAGGGCTTCCTGCCGTGGAACGAGGAGACCTTCGAGCGCCTCGTCGAGCGCGATCCCGAGCCGCTCGTCTCGCGCTTCCACGTGACGCACGGGATGCTCGTGAGCGTGCTGCAGCGCGAGCGCGAGGCCGACCGGCCCGGCGGCGGCTACCGCGCCGTGATCGAGCTCGTCTCGCGCTGCCACGAGGACGCGCGCGCCAAGCGGCGCCTGCGCCGCGAAGCCGCGATGGTCTTCCGCTCGCTGCGGCGCGCCGGCATCGTCGAGCTCGTCCGCGACGCGCGCACCGGACGGCGGCGCGTTCGCGTTCACGAGGACCTGCAGCGCGACTTCTCGCTGCACCAGACGCTCTCGCTCTACCTCGTCGACGCGGTCTCGGCGCTCGATCGCGAGGCGCCGACCTACGCGCTCGACGCCCTCAGCCTCGTCGAGGCGATCCTCGAGAACCCGCGTCCGATCCTGCTGCGGCAGGTCGACCGCGAGAAGGCCCGGCGCGTCGCCGAGCTGAAGGCGCAGGGCGTCCCGTACGAAGACCGCGTGCGCGAGCTCGAGGACGTCACGTGGCCAAAGCCGCTCGCCGAGTTCGTGTACGCGACCTTCGACCTCTTCGCCGAGAAGCACCCGTGGCTCGGATCCGAGAGCATCCGCCCGAAATCGATCGCGCGCGAGATGGCCGAGACCTTCCTCGGCTTCCACGACTACGTCCGGCAGCTCGGCCTCGAGCGCAGCGAAGGTCTCCTGCTGCGCTACCTCGGACAGGTCTACACGACGCTCGGGCAGTCGGTCCCCGAGGCACTGCGGACCGATGAGGTCGAGGAGATCCGCGCGTACCTTCGCGCGATGCTCGAGCAGGTCGACGCGAGCCTCGTCGAGGAGTGGGAGATGCTCGTCCACCCCGACCTCACGCCGCCGGCCGAGGGCTCTCCTGCCCTCCCCGTTCGCCGCGAGCGCGACGTCGCGGCCGATCCGCGCGTCTTCGCGGCGCGCGTGCGGCAGGAGTGTCATCGGCTCGTGCAGGCGCTCGCTGCGCGCGACTGGGACGAGGCCGCGCGCTGCGTCCGGCAGGATTCCGACGATCCGTGGGAGCCGCGGCGCTTCCACGACGCGCTCGCTCCGTTCTTCGCCGACTACGGCGAGATCGTGACGACGCCCGACGCGCGCCGCGCGGATCGCACCACGATCCTCGAGACCGGACGGCGCACCTGGGACGTGATGCAGACGCTGGTCGACCCGCAGGGCGACGAAGTGTGGTGCCTGTTCGGGCACGTCGACCTCGGCGAGGAGAGCGCGCCCGAAGGCCCCATCATTCGGATGCGGAGGATCGGGACGTGAGCGAGACGGTTCCGCCGCGCCCGCGCGCGATCGCGCTCGGCGTACAGCTCCCGGGCGTGTCCGACGACGAGCACGCCGCATCGCTCGCCGAGCTCTCGCGGCTCGCGAAGACGCTCGGCTACGACGTCACGGCGCGCGTCACGCAGAAGCGGGCGGCGCTCGCACCCGGCGCCGTCGTCGGCGAGGGCAAGCTCGAGGAGCTGGTTCGGCTCGCCGCGGACGCCGAGGCCGTCCTCGTCGACCACGAGATCACGCCGTCGCAGGCGCGCAACCTCGAGAAGGCGACCGGCAAAGAGGTCCTCGACCGAACGGCGGTGATCCTCGCGATCTTCCACCGCCATGCGCGGAGCCGCGAGGCGCGGCTGCAGGTCGAGCTCGCGCGCCTCGCGTATCTCGCGCCGCGGCTTCGCGAGAGCGGCGCCGGGCGAGACCGGCAGGGGGGAGGCATCGGGTCGAAGGGAGCGGGCGAATCGCACCTCGAGCTCGACCGCCGCAAGCTGCGCGACCGCATGGCCGAGCTGCGGCGCGAGCTCGCCGCGATCGAGCGCGAGGGCGGAACCCGGCGGCGGCGGCGCGGCGAGCACGCCACCGCCGCGCTCGTCGGCTACACGAACGCGGGAAAGTCGTCGCTCATGCGCGCGCTCACCGGGAGCCCCGTCCTCGTCGCCGACCAGCTCTTCGCGACGCTCGACACGACGGTGCGCGCGATCGAGCCGCCGACGCGGCCGCGCATCCTCGTCTCCGACACGGTCGGCTTCATCAAGAAGCTGCCGCACGACCTCGTGGCCTCCTTCCGATCGACGCTCGAGGAGGCGCGCGACGCCGACCTCCAGCTCCACGTGGTCGACGCGTCGGACCCGGCCTTCCGCGCGCAGCTCGCCGTGACGCGCGAGGTGCTGCGCGAGATCGGCGCCGACGGCGCTCCCGTCCTGCTCGTCCTCAACAAGCGCGACCGCCTCGATGCCGAGCGCGAGCAGGCGCTCGCGGCCGAGTTTCCCGACGCGATCCTCGTCTCGGCCAAGCAGCCGGGCGACGTCGCGCGCCTGCGCGAGCGCATCCTCGCCTTCTTCGAGCAGGACATGGAGGAGGCCGAGCTCCGGGTTCCGTACGCGCTCTCGAAGCTGCTGGCCGAGATCCACGCGAGCTGCCGCGTGCTCTCGGAGTCGCACGACGAGCACGGCACGCGGGTTCGGCTGCGCGCGAGGCCCGAGCAGATGGGGCGGCTGCGTGCGGCGCTCGCCACGGGGGGCGAGGCGGCCGAGCGCTGAGGCACGATTTCGGCGCTCGGCGCCCGGACGCTGCGCTAGGATCGTCTCGAATCAGAACGGAGCGATGGATGTCCGACGAGACCCGGCCCGAAGGCGCGAACGAGACGAGGCCCGCGGACGCGGCGCAGGACGCGGGCACGGCCGCCGCGAAGCGCTCGATGGGGCCCTTCGATCACCCGTGGTTCCTGCCGGGCCTGCTCTACGCCTTCGCCGTCTGGTTCGGCTACGACGGCTGGCTCAACCCGAACATCAAGTCGGTCACCTTCAATCGCGTGATGGCGCCGCTCTGGCTCGCCGGCGCGATCTACTACACGGTCCAGAACCTGCGCGACCAGCGCCGCCGCCGCGAGGCCGCGAAGCCGGACGCGCCCGCGCAGTAGGCGGGCGCGGGGCCGAGGGCCTCGTGCGAGCGCCGCGCGGGGACCGCCGGCCGGGCGCTGGCGCCGCGGCAGGACTCGAGCGGCCGACTACTCGCTCTCGAACGCGTAGCGGATCCGGAGCACGGTGAAGCGCGCACGGCCGGCCGGCCTCACGACGACGACCTCGTCGTCCTCCGCCTTGCGAAGCAGCGCGCGCGCCATCGGCGAGTCGATGCTGATGTAGCCGGCCGTCGCATCGGACTCGTCGGGGCCGACGATGCGGTACTCGACCACCTCGCCCTCTTCGCTCTCGAGCGTCACGAAGGCGCCGAAGAAGACCCTTCCCTACTGCGCGGCGGAGGGCACGACGACCTGGAGCTCGTCGAGGCGCTTGCGCAGGAAGTGGACGCGGCGGTCGATTTCGCGCAGCCGCTTCTTGCCGTAGATGTACTCGGCGTTCTCGGAGCGGTCGCCCTGCGCCGCGGCCGCCGTCACTTCGCGCGTCACGCGCGGCCGCTCGACGCGCCAGAGCTGGTCGAGCTCGGCCTCGAGGCGGCGGCGGCCCTCGCGTGTGACGTACGGCGAGCGGCGCGGCGCGGCGGGATCCGGCGGGTTCGGCATCACCGCTCACTCTCGCTCGCGCGCCGCGCTCTCACAAGACACGGCGAGCCGCGCGATCGCCTCCGCACTCCGACCGGCCGGCGGCTGCGAGCGTGGCGTCGTCACCTCCACGCTGTGAGCGTTGCGAAGCGGCGGGCTCGGCATCACGGCGAGGTCGCGTGCGCGGCGTCACGAACCCGCAGCGAGGAGCGCCTAGGCGCGCGCGAGGTCCTCGGGCGTGTTGACGTTCACGAGCGCCGAGCCGCCGGGGTCGAGCGCGCGGAGGCGCTCGCCCTCGACCCACTCGACGCGCAGCGCGGCGAGAAGCCCCTGCAGCGCGAGCGGCCCGGCCGCGAGCCGCTCGCGGGCGAGCGCGAGCACGGCTGCTCTGCGGTAGACCGCGCACAGCGGCTGCGGCTTCGGTCCGGGCCGCGGCACGACGGCGTCGGCGCCGCTCGGCGCGGCGAGGCCGCGAAGGAGCGCTGCGGTGACGAGCGGAAGATCCGTCGCGACGACGAGCACGCGCTCGCCGCGCGCGGCGCCGAGCGCCGCAACGAGCCCGCGCAGCGCGCAGCGCGGGCCTTCGGGATCGGCGACCGCGCGGCCGGGCGTGCCCGGCGGCGCAGCGCCGCCGACGAGCAGCACCTCTTCGCACAGCGAGTCGAGGAGCCGCGCGAGGCGCGTCGCGAGCGGCGTGCCGCCGAGCTCGACCGCGGCCTTGTCGCGGCCCATGCGCGACGACGCGCCGCCGATCAGCACGGCGCCCGAGAGGCCGCCAATGCGGCCGGGAGACGATTCGGCCGCGCCCTCGGCAACCGCGCCTCGCGGCGGCCGGCCCCGCAGGCCCGCACCCATCTCGCGCTCGCTCAGTAGCCCGGCTCGCCGGACGCGAGGAAGCTCTCGTCGATCACCTGAACCGTCGCGGTGTCGCCCGCGCGCAGCTCGGTAGCCTCGGCCGGAAAGATGAGCAGGCCCTGCGCGAGCGTCATCGAGCGCAGCGCGCCCGAGCTCTGCGTTCCCGTGCTGCGCGCGAGCACTGCGCCGTCGCGGCGCTCGAGGACGACGCGCTCGAAGTGCATGCGCCCCGCCTTCTTGCGAAGCGGCGCCGCGAGCCGCACCTCGAGCGTCGGACGAAACAGGCGTGTGCTCCCGAGCTGGCGCAGCAGCACGGGCCGAACGAACTGCTCGAAGGTCACCATCGCCGAGACCGGATTTCCGGGAAGGCCGAAGACGAGCGGGCCCGTCTCGCCGAAGCGGCCGAAGACGAGCGGATGCCCGGGACGGATCTCGACGCCCCAGAACTCGAGCGTGCAGCCGAGCTTCTCGAGCACCGGGCGCACGTAGTCGCGGTCTCCCACCGAGACGCCCGCCGAGCTCAGCAGCACGTCGCAGCGAAGGCCGCGGCGCAGCACGGCCTCGAGCTCCTCGGGGGTGTCGCGCGCGATGCCGAGGTAGACGGGCTCGGCACCGACCTCGCGACACTGCGCCGCGAGCGAGTAGGAGTTCGACGAGACGATGCGGCCGCCGGCTCGGTCGCCGTCGATCTCGACCAGCTCGTCTCCGCCCGAGAGAATCGCGACCCGCGGCCGCTGATGGACGGCGACCTGGCTTCGGCCGAGCGAAGCGAGAACGCCGATCTGCGCCGCGCCGACGCGCGTTCCGGCCGCGAAGACGCAGTCGCCCGCGCGGATGTCCTCGCCGGCGGGCCGGACGTCCTCGCCCGCCGCGGTCGCCACGCGCACCCGCACGCGCGCACCCTCGCGCGACGTCTCCTCCTGACGCACGACGGCGTCGGCGCCGGGCGGAAGCGGCGCTCCCGTGAAGATGCGCGCCGCCTCGCCGGGGCCGATCGCTCCGGCCGGCGCCGCGCCCGCCGCCACCTCGAAGCGCACCTCGAGCTCGCGCGGGCTCTGCGCCGACGCGCCTTCGAGATCGGCCGCGCGCACCGCGTAGCCGTCCATCGCCGAGCAGTCCGCCGGCGGGAGCGTGACGCCCGAGAGCACCGCCTCGGCGAGCACGCGCCCCGCGGCGGCCTGGATCGCGACGCGCTCGGGCGGCATCGGCCGCGCCGCCGCGAGCACGGTTCGAAGAGCGTCGGTCGCCGAGAGCCCCCTGCGCATGCCGCTCACGGTAGCGGAAGCGGAGAGGTTCTCTCCGCTCGCCGCGCTGCGGGGTACTGCGGTGCCGGCCCGCTCGCCGGGCCGCCCGGCACCGGGATTTCACGCAACCGTGACAGCCCCGCCAGCCGCGGCGCCTAGACTCGCAGCCGTATGTCGCAACCCCTTCCGGCTCTTCTGGCGCGCTCGCTGCCCCCGCGGCTGCGCGTTCGCATCTTCAAGGACCCCGCCAGCGCGTGGACGCACTTCGCGGGCTTTCTCGCCGCGCTCGTCGCCGCGGCGGTGCTCGTTCAGCGCGCAGCGCACGACCGGCCGAAGGAGGCCGGCATGGCGATCTACGGCGGCGCGCTCGTCGCGCTCTTTCTCGCGTCGAGCCTCTATCACTTCTTCGACATCGGCGAGCGCGGCAACCGCTGGCTTCGCCGCCTCGACCACGCCGCGATCTTCCTGCTGATCGGCGGCACCGCGGTGCCGCTGCTCCTCCACCTTCTCGACGGCACCACGCGCATCGTGCTGCTGGGCGTGATGGGCGCGTTCGCGATCGCCGGAACGCTGCTCAAGGTGTTCTGGATCGACTCGCCGTCGTGGATCGGCATGACGCTCTACTTCGGCATGAGCTTCGCCGCGCTCATCCCCGGCCACCGCATGCTGCCGCAGCTCTCGGGCGGCGAGATCGCGCTGCTCGCGGGAGGCGGCCTCTTCTACGCGCTCGGCGCGGTCGTCTACGCGCGCCGCTGGCCCGACCCGTGGCCCGGCCGCTTCGGCCACCACGAGGTCTGGCACCTGTTCGTCCTCGCCGGCGCAGCGGCTCACTGCGCCTTCAACTTCACGCTGCTCGGCGTCGCCTGCCCGCCGCTCTGAGCCGGACGCCCGCGCCACCGGCGCAGCCTCTGACTCGCCGCAGCGCTGTTTCAGCTCGCTCGCTTCCGGCGCAGCTCGGCAACCTTCTCCGCGAGCAGGATCTCGAGCAGGGACTGGTACGGAACGTCGCGATCCTTCGCGAGCACGCGCAGCTCCTGGAGCAGACGACGCGGAAGCCTCACCGTGACCGAGCGCGTCGGCCGCTCGACGCCGGGATCGAACTCGATTCGCACGCCGGGTCGCGACCAGTCGACCCCATCGGCGCTGTCGTGCTCGAGCCAGTACGACGCCACCTCGGCGTCGGCCGGTCTCCTACTTCGCTTCTTCATACGCGATCCGCTCTCTCCGGCTCATCGGCCTTGCCGAGATCACCCGGACGAGGCTGCGCCGCACGGTGAATGCCACGAAGAGGTGGCGCCCTTCGCTCGTCACGCCAAGCGCGAGATGGCGCTGCTCGTCCCGCGAATGTCGCTCGTCGATCTGACACAGGGGATCGCTCAGCAGCACTTCCTCTGCCTCGGCCGCCGCGACACCGTGCTCGAGCTCCGACTTGCGCCAGTTCGCCTCGTCCCATTGGAAGCCTCGCAGACCTCGGATCACGAGCTTCACACGAACAGCCCAGCGCCTCCGGGCGTACATGCCCAAGATGTACAATGAGCCCCTGCGCACGCCCGATCGGACCGCTGCGCGGGCGAGCCCGGCGCTGCGACCGCCGTCGCACATCGCGCCCGGACGGCACGGTGCGCTCCGCCGGAAGCCGGCTCGCCCGGGCCCGCTCGGCCCGGCCTCGCCGTAGCACCGGCGGGCACGACAGGGGTTCCGGCACGGCGAGCTCTTCGCCTCCGAGGAGCGTGGCGATCCGCGAAGCTCGGGAAGCTTCGCTCCGAGCAGTCTCAGTCACGTCCGTGGACCAACCGGGGCGTTCTCGATCTGCCTGGCGGCTGCGTGCGTACGACCGGAGGTAGCGCGCGATGACGAGGCGAGTGCCGGGCAAGCCGGGATGGATCGAGGGGAGCGTCGAGGATCTGCTCGGCCTCGAGCCGTGGGAGTCCGATCTCATCGAGCTGCGCCTCGCCCTCGCCGACGCCGTGCGCAGAATCCGGAGTCGGCAGGGCCTTTCGCAGCAGGACCTCGCGGACCGGGTGGGCTCCAGTCAGCCGCGCGTCGCGAAGCTCGAGCAGGCCGAAGCGAGCCTCGATGCGATCGTCCGGGCCGCGCTCGCACTCGGCGCCACGCGCGGCGAGGTGGGGCGCATCGTTGCCAGGAGCGGCGCGACGGGACCTCGCCGCCGCCGGATTCCCGGGCCGAAGGCAAAGAAGGCAGCCGTCGCCAAGCGCGTGCGGAGGCCGGCTCAGCGCAGCGCATCGCGCCAGGACACAGCGCTTCGGTGGCGAACGCGGGAGCCGCTCGGGCCGGCCGCCTGATACGATGTCACTCCGGAGGGCGACGCGATGGCGGCGGCCCGAGCGGACGCACCCGCAGCGCTCGATGCGCGGCGAAAGAGCGAGCTCGACGAGATCGTTCGCCGCGCGCGCGCCGCGGCCGACGCCTTCCGCCGGCTCGACCAGGCGGCCGTCGACCGGATCGTGTGGGCGATGGTCGTCGCGGGGCTCGAGCAGGCCGTCCCGCTCGCGCAGCTCGCGATG
>JABLTH010023450.1_pt1 | contig 10992 bp, 8 predicted proteins | sample 7875711 | NCBI WGS metagenome assembly JABLTH01 (sample SAMN14941262, study PRJNA633318) | bioreactor metagenome | isolation source: bioreactor | place: China | collected 2019-03-05 | reverse complement strand
CTGCTGATCTCGACGCCGCACGACCTCGGAGCGTTCGAGCGGCTGCTCGGCGACGGCAGCGCGCTCGGCATGCAGATCTCGTACGCCGCGCAGCCGCGGCCCGAGGGCCTCGCGCAGGCGTTCCTCATCGGCCGCGACTTCGTCGGCCCCGACCGCGTCGCGCTCGCGCTCGGCGACAACGTCTTCTACGGCCACGGCTTCCCGCAGAGCCTCGAGGCGGCCGCGGCGCGCGCGCGCGGCGCCACCGTCTTCGGCTACCAGGTGCGCGACCCCGAGCGCTACGGCGTCGTCGAGTTCGGCGGCGACGGCCGCGTGCTCTCGATCGAGGAGAAGCCGAAGGCGCCGCGCTCGAGCTACGCGGTGACCGGCCTCTACTTCTACGACAACCGCGTCCTCGACATCGCCGCGGCGCTCGAGCCGTCGCCGCGCGGCGAACTCGAGATCACCGACGTGAACGTCGCGTACCTGCGCCTCGGTGAGCTGCACGTCGAGCTGCTCGGCCGCGGCATCGCGTGGCTCGACACCGGAACGCACGAGTCGCTGCTGCAGGCCGCGAACTTCATCCAGGCGATCCAGGAGCGGCAGGGGCTCGAAGTGGCGTGCGTCGAGGAGATCGCCTTCCGCAAGGGCTGGATCTCCGCCGACGCGCTGCTGGCCGCAGCCGCCGAGATGAAGGGCAACGGCTACGGCGCGTATCTCGCAGCGCTCGCCCGCGACGGGGGCCGCTCGTGAAGGTCGTCGCGACGGATCTCGCCGGCGTGGTCGTGATCGAGCCGGCGGTCTTCCGCGACCCGCGCGGGTTCTTCGTCGAGACGTATCACGCCGAGCGCTACCGCGCTGCCGGAATCGACGCCGACTTCGTGCAGGACAACCACTCGTGCTCGGCGCGCGGGACGCTGCGCGGCCTGCACGCGCAGGAGCGCTTTCCGCAGGCGAAGCTGGTCCGCGTGATCGAGGGCGAGATCTGGGACGTCGCGGTCGACATCCGCCTCGGCTCGCCGACGTTCGGGAGACACGTCGCGGTGACGCTCTCGGCCGATGACCAGCGCCAGATCTTCGTCCCGGTCGGCTTCGCGCACGGCTTCTGTGTACTCTCCGAACGCGCGCAGGTCGAGTACAAGTGCACCGACTACTACCACCCCGAGGACGAGCTGCGCGTGCTCTGGAACGACCCCGAGATCGCGATCGCGTGGCCGGTGGCGGCGCCGACGCTGTCCGACAAGGACCGCGCCGCCGAGCCGCTGCACGCGCTCCGCGCGCGGCTGCCGAGATACGCGCCTAGCGCGTGATCGGCTGATACGGGTCGGCCGTGAAGACGGGCGGCGCCGCGGCGTGCTCGGGGACGATCGCCAGCGACTGCAGGACGGAATCCGCCACGCGGCCGTTGCGGCTGAAGACGTACGCCTGGACGAACGAGTCGCAGCCGCCGCTGCACGGGCCCTCTCCGCCCGAGAGCCGGCCGCTCTGGCGCAGGAAGGCCAGGTTCTCGAAGCCCGGCGTGTCGAAGCTCTGCGTGTGGCGCAGCGACTCGCCGTGGAGGTCGAGGCTCGGCGAGTTGATGTTGTCGATCTCGACCGCAACGCTCCGCGCGCCGATGTCGAGCGTCATCGAGAAGTCGTAGCTTCCCCGATCCGTGAGGCCGATGCCGGACTGCGTGAAGACCGCCGTCTGCACTCCCGTCGCCGCGAGCGTCGCGAGGTCGGCGTACGTCGTGAGCTGGCCCGGGCCGGGGAACGTGGTGAGGTCGGGCAGGAAGCCGCCGCCGGCCGGGACTTCGGCGCCGGAGGGCGTCTCGATCGTCTGCCGCGAATCCTGGCTCGCGAAGGTCGTTTCGGTGTCGAGGCCCGCGATCTCGCGCAGGCGCTGGAGCGCACGCAGGGTCGAGGGATCGGACGCGACGTCGCTGCGGCCCGAGACGTCGGTCGGCGATCGCACATCGCCGCCCTCTGCGCCCGCGGACACCGCCGGCAGGCCACCGCCTTCCGAACGCCCGAGCCAGCCGGCCGGATCCGACACCGACTGCGTGAGCTCGTTGATCTCCTCGACGGGAACGCGGTACGGCTCGAGCGGCGCCGCGCCGGGGCCTTCGATGCGCGTGCCGAATCCCGCCGTCCGCACGCTCACGCAGGTCCCGGCGTTGCACACGTCGATCGCGCCCGCGAGCGAGCCCGTGTCGTTCTCTCGACCTTCGCCGAGCAGCACGAGGAACGCGCGCTTCGTCGCCTCGTCGACGCGTCCCGCGACGAGCGTCCCGCGGATTCCGAGCGTCCCGGTGGGAAGCTTGACGGTCACGTCCTGCGGGTGCTCCTTCGCCATCTTTCCCGAGACGAAGCGGAAGACGCCCTGCGCGACGCGCGCGCTCATCCTGCCCGCGTTCGTCTGCGGGTCGTACACGAAATCGTCGACCACCACCTCGCTCTCGGGGCCGATCGTGAAGACGGTCTGGTCGAGCAGCAGGATCTGAGCGCCCGAACGGACGCCGCTGCGAATCGAGTCCTGCATCAGGATCGGCTCACCGCCGACGACCTGGCGCCCCTGCGCGACCTGCGCCCTCGTGAGCGCGACCTCGCCGCGCACGGCCGCGGAAACTCCCGCCTGCTCGGTCGCGAGCGCCGGCAGCGGCGCGGCCAGCAGCGGCGCGAGCAATGCAAGACGGCGCAGGATCGGCATCGAGGCTCCCCTCCCCGGCCGCGCCTCGCAGGCTCCGAACAGGCTCCGCAGGCGCGTCGGTTGGGTATCCGCGAGCCGCGGAGAGGTTCCACGGCTTCGGAAAGCCCTCGAAACGTATCATGAATCGTCGCGGTCGGGAAATCGGCGGCTGCCCCCGGATGGGGGGTCACGCGACGGGGTCGATCCCCCAGATCTCGGCGGCGTACTCGCGGATCGTCCGGTCGCTCGAGAAGGCGCCCATCCTCGCGACGTTCAGGATCGCGCGGCGCGACCAGCCGTCGCGGTCGGCGTAGTCGCGCGAAGCGCGGTCGTGCGTCGCGACGTACGCGTCGAAGTCCGCGACGACGAAGTACGGGTCGCGGTGGAGCACGAGGCTCTCCCACAGCGGCCGGAACAGGCCGTGCTCGCGCGGGCAGAAGCGGTCGTTCTCGAGGCACTCGATCACGCGCGCCACGCTGCGGCTCTCGCGCGCGACGGCGCGCGGGTCGTAGTTGCCGCTGCCGCGCAGCGTCTCCACTTCTTCGACCCGCAGCCCGAAGATGTAGATGTTGTCGTCTCCGACCGCGTCGCGGATCTCGACGTTCGCGCCGTCGAGCGTCCCGATCGTGAGCGCGCCGCTCAGCGCGAACTTCATGTTGCCGGTTCCCGACGCCTCCTTGCCCGCGGTCGAGATCTGCTCCGAGAGGTTCGCCGCGGGGATGATCGCTTCGGCGAGCGAGACCCGGTAATCGGGAACGAATGCCACCCGCAGCACGCCGGCCGTCGCCGGGTCCGAGTTCACGATCTGCGCGACGTTGTTCACGAGCTTGATCACGAGCTTCGCGAGGAAGTACTCCGGCGCGGCCTTGCCGGCGAAGATGCACGTGAGCGGATGCGCGGGCATCACGCCGTCCTCGACGATCGAGAGGTACTGGTGGATGACGCGCATCACGAACAGGAGCTGCCGCTTGTACTCGTGGATGCGCTTCACCTGGACGTCGAAGATCGATTCGGGGTCGACCGAGACGCGCGTCACGTCGAGGATCAGCTTCTCGAGCCGGGCCTTGTTCGCACGCTTCACGGCGTCGAACTCGGCGCGGAAGCCGGCGTCGTCCGCGAGCGGTTCGAGCTCGCGCAGCCGCTCGAGGTCCCGGATCCAGCCGTCGCCGATCCGGCCCGTCACGAGCTTCGAGAGCCCGGGGTTCGCGCGCAGCAGCCAGCGCCGGGGCGTGATGCCGTTGGTCTTGTTGTTGATCCGGCCCGGGTAGATCTCGTCGAAGTCGGGGATGACGCGCGTGCGGAGCAGCTCGGTGTGCAGCCGCGCGACGCCGTTCACCGAGTGCGAGCCGACGATCGCGAGGTGCCCCATCCGCACCTGCTTCGGGAAGCCCTCCTCGATGATCGACGTCCGCCGCAGGCGGTCGATGTCGCCGGGCCAGCGCCGGTTCACCTCGGAGAGGAAGTCGAGGTTGATGCGCTCGATGATCTCGAGGTGCCGCGGCAGCAGCCGGCCGATGAGCGGCTGCGGCCACTTCTCGAGCGCCTCCGGCAGCAGCGTGTGGTTCGTGTAGCCGAGCGTCCGCACCGTGAGGTCGAACGCGCGCTCCCACGGCAGCCGGTGTTGATCGACGAACATCCGCATGAGCTCGGCGACGGCGAGTGCGGGGTGCGTGTCGTTCATCTGGATCGCGACCTGGCTCGGGAAGGCGTCGAACGACGTGTGCGTCCGCAGGTAGCGCGCGACGATGTCGCGGATCGCGCACGCGACGAAGAAGTACTCCTGCAGCAGCCGCAGCTCCTTGCCGGCCTCGTACGAGTCGGCCGGGTAGAGCACCTTCGAGATGCGCTCGGAGTGCATCTTCTCTTCGACCGCGCGGACGTAGTCGCCGCGGTTGAAGATCTCGATGTCGAACTCCGACGACGCGCGCGCGCCGTACAGGCGCAGCACGTTCACCGTGCGCCCGCCGTAGCCGACGATCGGCATGTCGTGCGGAACGCCGACGATGACGCGCCAGTCGACCCACGTCGCGCGGTCGTTGCCGAAGCGGTCGGTCTGGTGCTCGACGCGGCCGTACACGGGACCGAGGCACGACTCCTCGGAGCGTTCGATCAGCCACGGCGTTCCGAGCGCGCGCCAGCCGTCGGGCCGCTCGCGCTGGTGTCCGTTCTCGATCACCTGGCGGAAGAGGCCGTACTCGTAGTTGATGCCGTAGGCGTAGCCCGGCATTCCGAGCGTCGCGAGCGAGTCGAGGAAGCACGCCGCGAGGCGTCCGAGGCCGCCGTTTCCGAGGCCGGCGTCGGGCTCGGCCTCGCGCACCTCGTCCACGTCGATGCCGAGCTCTTCGAGCGCGCGGTGACACAGATCGAGGATCCCGAGCGCCTGCAGGCTGCTCCCGAGCGAGCGGCCCATCAGGAACTCCATCGAGAGGTAGTAGAGGCGCTTGGCGTCGGCCGCCTGGTAGCGCGCCTCGGTCTCGAACATCCGGTCGATCAGCAGATCGCGGACGGCGAGCGATGCGGCCATGAACACGTCGTACGCCGAGGCCTGCGACTGCTGCTTGCCGAGCGAGTAGCGCACGTGCCGCTGCACGGCCTCCTCGAAGGCCGCGATCTCGACCGGCAGACCGGCCGCTCTGTCGCTGCGCGCCACGTCGTTCCTCTCGCCCGCCGCGCCACCTGCTGGTGAGTGGCCGCGGGGGCCCCCCGAAGGCATCATACCCCGGTCTTCTCATCGGAGGAGCGGCCCTGTCGCAAGAGGCCCCCGGCGACGCCTCGGGCCGTGCCGGTTTCGGCACGGCCCGGCCCCTCGAGTACCGGCGCCCGGATGCCGATGTTCTGCGCATGGCGGGAGCGGCGATGGAGCAGGACGTCGGCCGGGCCGACCTGCATCTGCACACGACCTTCAGCGACGGCACGTCGACGCCCGAGGAGATCCTCAACTTCTGCATGACGCGCACGCCGCTGCGCGTCGTCGCGATCACCGACCACGACACCATCGACGGGGCGCTGCGCGCGCGGCGCTACGCCAGCGAGCACCCCGACGTCTTCGCCGGCATGGACGTGATCGTCGGTGAAGAGATCTCGGCCCGCGAAGGGCACGTGATCGGCCTGTTCCTCGAGGAGTGGATTCCGCCCGGGATGGACGCGGCGCGGACGGTCGAAGCGATCCACCGGCAGGGCGGAATCGCGATCGCCGCGCACCCGTACACGAATCTCATGCGGTGGAACAATCTGGTCGGCGTCGGGGATCTGATCTCGAGCCTGCCGTTCGACGCCGTCGAGATCCGGAACGCGAACTTCACCGAGGTCTTCGCGAACCGAAAGGCGAGCCGCCGCGTCGGCGACAAGGCGCAGACCGGCTCGTCCGACGGGCACTTCCTCGAATCGGTCGGCCGCTGCTTCACGAGCTTCCCGGGCCGTACCGCGGCCGACTTTCGCAGCGCGCTCGTCGCACGAACGACCCGCGCCGAGGGCTCGTGCTACGGGCTTCGGACGCTCGCACGCTTCGTCGCCCGCCGGATCCGTTCCGGCCAGCACGTGCTGCCCGATCGGCGGCACTTCTGGCGCGAGTCGCCGGACCACGCGCTCGCGATCGAGGTTCACCAGAGCCGGCACCTCGACACCGCGGTCGTGACGCCCGTCGGCCGTCTCGACGATCACGCGCTCGTCGAGCTGAAGACGACGCTCGCACAGCTCGCCGAGTCGGGATTCGGCCTCGTCGTCGACCTCGCCCGCGTGAGCGCGATGACGGCGCACGGCGTGACGGCGCTCGTCGGCGGCTTCCGCGCCGCGCAGCGCGAGGGCGTCGGCTTCTGTCTCGCGTCTCCGTCGCGCGCGAGCCTGCGCGCGCTCGAGGGCTCGCTGCTGCACGACCACCTGCCGTGGAGCAGCGACCTCGTCGACGCGCGCCGCCGCGCGGCATCGCTCGTTCCCGCGCCCGAGCACGCGCCGGCTTGATGCCGGCATGGCCGCTTGCCGCCGCGCCGCGCCCAGCGTGACGCAGTGGCGCTCGTCGCCGCGAGCCGACGGCCGCCCTCGCCCGCCGATCAGTTGTCCTCTTCGAGCTCCCAGCGCGCCTCGTCTTCGTCGGGGCGCTGCGGGCGGACGCGCAGGATGAACGGCGCGCCGCAGAACGAGCAGTGGACGAGGTCTCCCGCGCGCTCGTCTCCGCCGAACGCGAGGTCGGCGTCGCACACCGGGCACGCGAGGTCGGGAGCGCCCATACGCGAGGGATCGGAGCTCCGGGGGCCCGGCTTGAGCCGCGGGGCGGCCCACGCGCACGCCTCCCGGATCGCCGCCGCGCTCTGCGCAATCATCGCGTTGACGGTGTACGCGCGAGCCTCGCGCGCCGCGGAAGCGCCGCCGCCGGCTGCAGAGCCCGCCGAGATCTCGGTCTCGCGGCTCGCCCTCGGCACGCTGGTCGCGATCAGCGTTCGCGACCCGGATGCCGCGCGCGGCCGCGCCGCGATCGAGCGCGGCTTCGCCGAGATCGAGCGTCTCGAGGGCCTGCTCTCCGAATGGCGGGAGACGAGCGAGATCTCGGCGCTCAACCGGCGCGCCGGCGACGGATGGACGCCCGTGTCGCCCGACACGATCGCCGTGCTCGAGGCGTCTCGCGCATTCGCGGCCGAGACGGGCGGCGCGTTCGATCCGACGGTGCTGCCGCTCGTTCGCCTGTGGGGCTTCGAAGGGGGAGAGCCGGTCGTTCCCGACCCGAAGGCGCTCGCGTCGACACGCGTTCGTGTCGGATGGGGAGCGATCGAAGTCGACGCTGCTGCCGGACGCGCGCGGCTCGCGCGGCCGGACGCCGAAATCGGTCTCGGCGCGATCGGCAAGGGCTTCGTCGCAGATCGGGTGCTCGAGGGTCTGCGTGCCGCGCGCGTCCCCGCGGCCATGGTGAAGGCGTCGGGAGACCTCGCTTTCTACGGCGGCACGTCCGCGCGCCCGTGGCCGATCGCGGTCGAGGACCCGGCGCACCCCGGCGAAGCGATCGCCGAGCTCGAGCTGCGAGCGGGCGGCGTCTCGACCTCGGCGCCGACCTGGCGGAGCGCCCGGGTCGGCGGCGCGCAGATCCATCACCTCCTCGATCCGCGAACGGGACAGCCGGCGCGTGGCGTTCGCTCGGCGACGGTCGTCGCGCCGGAGGCGACGCGATCCGATGCGATCTCGACCGCAGTCTTCGTGATGGGAGACGCCGGCCCCGCCTTCGTCGAGGCGAGACCCGATCTCGGCGCCGTGATCCTGTTCGACGACGGGCGCCGCTTCGCCTCGCCGGCGCTCGACGTCCGCTGGACGAAGCCGCGCCGGACATCCGCGCCGTGAAGGCCGCCGCGCTGAGCGATCTTCCAGCGGCGGCGGCCGCTCGCCGCTCGCGGCGCTCGCGTCGGTCCGCCCTTACGGCTCGCCGTCCTCCGGTGGCAACGGCGCCCACCACGTCTCGTAGAGGCATGCTCCCGCGAGAAAGAACAGCGTGCCGTGGTAGAGCAGGCTCGATCCGATCTTGAGCGGCGCGAACGCGGCGCCGCCGCCCCACACGATCCAGGGCGCCGCGAGGTCGAGCGCGGCGGCTCCGTAGGCGAGCACCGTGAGCGCGACGCGCGCTCGCTCGCTCCACGACGTCATGAAGAAGACGTGCGTCAGCACGAGAAGCACCATCGGAACGATGAACACGTGGAAGTGCGTGTTCTCGAGCAGCTCGTGCAGCTCCTTTGGAAAGCGCAGGCCGGAGTCGTCGCCGAGGTAGTAGGCGGCGACGCCTGCGGGCGTCAACCCCGTCTTCCACACGAGGATCGCGAGGCTCGACGCGTAGCCGGCGAGCACGAAGAGCAGAAAGCCCGTCAGCGTCACGCGGAGCGGGAGCGGGCTCGTGCGGAGCAGGCGGCCGTTCGCGAACGCTCTCAACGGTGGGCCCGGGCGATCGGCACCGTCAGCCGCCGCTTCGAGCCGCCGGCGCGCTCGTCGCCTCGGCGCACAGCGCGAGCGCGCGCCGGACGCCGCGCGAGAGCGAGTCGACGGAGATCGTCGCGCCGGTCACGTTGCGAACGTCCTCCCCTCGGCGAACGGGATCGCCGAGCGCCTTGCCGCGGTACTGGTCACGGAAAGCGTCGCGCTCGATCTCGTAGCCGCGCGGCTCACGATACGCGAGGAGCAGCACCTGATCGACCTTCCCGTCGGGCGCGATGGCGACGAGGAAGCGAAACGGCAGCGTCTTCCCGAGCTCTTCCAGCACGAGCGCCCGCCCGACGAGCGCATCGCCTCGATAGGCCTCGCGCAGGAGCACCGTCCGGTCGCGGACGGCGTAGCCGGCGTGCCGTGAGACGCGCGCCAGCGCGGCTTCGTCGAGCGTCACCGCGCGCTGCTCGATCCGTGTCGCGTCCGGGAAGGCGAGCGCGAGAGCCTCGGCGTCGGTGTGGTAGACCTGCACCGCGCGGGCCGGAACTGCCGCGGCCGCAGCGAGCACGAGCGCAAGGCCGAGCGCACGGCGCCCGCGCGCTGCCCGCCACGTCGCGCGCCGCGCGGGCGCGTCAGAACCCAAAGGTGAGCCCCGTGAGCAGCGACTGGGCGCTGCCCTCGTTCTCGCGCGCCGGAAGGTAGTTCGTGAGGCCCACGAGGCTCCCGCCGCCCGTGTAGACGTACTCGTAGGCGACGGTGAGCGTCACCGTCGGCGTCGGGCGGTAGGCGAGGCCGAGCGTCGCACGGGAGAGCTGCCGCGCGTCGATCTCGTTCGCGGTCACGACGCCGTTGCTGAACTCGAGCCCCGAGAGCAACTGATCGAAGAAGACCTGCTCCCAGCGCGCAACCGGAACGAGCTGCGGCTGGCTGAAGCCGAGGCTGGGAAGCCACGACGGCCAGAAGGGGTAGCGCGCCTCGATCCAGTAGCCGGTCTTGCGCCGGGCGAGCGGATTGAGCGCGAACTCGATCTCGGGCTCGAGCCGCGGATCCAGCGCGCTCGGGTTGTTCGACTCCGAGCGCAGCGCCGTGCGAGCGAAGCTCTCGGCAACGCCTTCGATGTCGTCCCAGCCCGTCGTCACGAGCTCTCCTTCGAGCTCGATCCCGTAGAGCTGCGTGATGCCGTCGAGCGCGAGCGAGGTGACGTTCGCGCCCTGCAGGTAGTCCGGCGTGTAGCGCCCGGTGTAGAACGACGCGGCGATTTCGTGCCCCGGGCCCGGCGACCAGGCGAGGCGGCCGGCGACGGCCTTGCCGTCCTTGACGTCGTTCGAAAATGTCCCCGTCTGCATCCCGAACTCGCCTTCGAGCTCGAGCTTGTCGCGGCGGCCGCTCCGAGTCTGCGCCAGCTCCTCGACGGCGCCCTCGAGACTCGCGCCGTTCACGACGTAGAGCTGATAGTCGAAGGTCGTCTCGCCCAGCGGGACGCGGCCGACGAAGCCGGCGCCGAGCTCGTCCCAGGCCGACGCGATCGGGATCACCGGGACGCCGCGGTCGACGAGCGTCCGGCGCGGGAGAAGCCACAGATCGTCGTCGTGGCGGATGTTGAAGCGACCGATCGGGACCAGCACCCCACCGGCACGGAGCTGGAGGCGCGGATCGAGCTCGAACTGGAGCCACGCCTGCTCGAGCGCGATCTCCGAGCCGCTCGTTCCCTCGATCTCCTGCTCGATTCGAAGTCCGCCGGCGTCGGGGAAGGCGGTGCGCTCGAGCTCGAGCTCGCGGAAGCGCTCGTACTCGAGCTCCGAGTAGAAGGTGAGCCTCGGATGGATCTGCGCCTCGGTCGTCATGACGAGGCGCCGCATCGTGAAGGTGTCTTTCTGATTCGCGAGGTTCGAGTCCTCGTAGCGCATCGAGCCGTAGCCCCCGATGCGGACGCGGTCGAGGATGCTCGAGAGCGCGCCGACCTGCTGCTCGACGTCGGCGACCTTCGCCTGATCGGCGCCCCGGTCCTCCTCGAGTGCGTGGAGCTCGTCGGTCACCGCGCGGAGCTGGTCTTCGACGCGCTGCAGCCGCGCGTCGGCGTCGTCGGCCGCACGGCTCGCTTCCGGCGCCGTGGCGAGCGCGAGGAGCAGCCCCAGCGCGAGACGGCCGGGCCGCTCCAGCCATGCTCTCGAACGGTGCGCCCGCTCCGAGCCACCCGCCGCCCTCCGGGCTCCCGATCCCGCCGGTCCGGAATCGGCACACTTTGCCTTCCTTCGCCGCATCGTCTCCTCCCCGGTCCGCCCGCGCGGGCTGGCGGATATCGAAAATGAAAGTCCGTTTCTACAGTCATGATGAAAACAGATTCCATTTTCGTTTTCAATAGGAAAGGAGACCGCGCGGGCTGCCCCACGGCGGCGGACGGGCACAGCCGCACCAGATCGTCCGTCCGGGCGCTCTCTCGCCCGGACGGCG
>JABLTH010034116.1_pt1 | contig 10995 bp, 11 predicted proteins | sample 7875711 | NCBI WGS metagenome assembly JABLTH01 (sample SAMN14941262, study PRJNA633318) | bioreactor metagenome | isolation source: bioreactor | place: China | collected 2019-03-05 | reverse complement strand
GAGGCCCGCGGGGAGGGAGCGGAGCGGGACTACTGGTCCGCCATGATCTTGTTCACGAGCTTGGGCGCCATGGCCTTCACGATGGGCTCGAAGACCTGGCTCACCATGGTCTGGTCGTACTGGACCTCGCCGCCGGTGCCCGCCACCTTCACGCCCACGTTGCTCACCTTGCTGTCGTCGCCCACGGCGCCGATGATCTCACCGGTCTCCACGTCGATGACGCGGGCGTCCAGGCGGCCGGTGAACTCGGTCTTGCCCACCTTCACGTCGCCGGCCACGGCGCCCAGGGCCGCGTTCCCGGTCACCCGGGCCACGCCTAGGCCCGTGAGCCAGCCGGTGGAGAAGCCGCCCTTCTTCATCGCGAAGCGGGTGATCTTGCCGGTGATCATGTACTTCACGCCGAGGAGCTTGCCCACCTTCACGGCGGAGGCGGGATCCACCTCGCCGCTCTGGCCGAAATTGATCTCGGCGCGGATCTTCTCGAGGGCCTCGCGATCGATCAGGCGGATCTTGCCCGCGCCGGCCTCGCTCAGCTCCGTGACGAAGAGGTCCTGGATCACGCTGGCGGTCTTGGACTCGCTGACGTGGCTGTCGCCCCACCAGTGCCAGCCCTCATAGGCGTTCTTGGCCGCCGGGAACTCCAGCACCGCCACCCGGGGGCGCTTGGACTTCTCGACCTGGGCCGAGGCCGGGACGGCGATGGCGAGCAGGGCCAGACCGGCGAGGAAGAGGTTTCGGATCTTCATGGGACTCCTTTCGAGGGTCGGGAAGGGATTGCAGGGAGGATGCCAGGACCGGGGCCTCAGCCTTCCTCCTCGTCGATGAGCTTGTTCCTGAGTTCCTTCCCGAGCTTGAAGTATACGACCCGCTTCGGGGGCACCTTGATGCTCTCGCCGCTCCGCGGGTTGCGGCCCACCCGGGCCCGGCGGTCCCGCAGGCGGAAGGAACCGAAGCCCCGCAGCTCCACGCCCTCGCCCCCGCGCAGGGACTGGACGATGGCGTCGAGGAAGGTGTTGACCAGGAGGTCCGCCTCCTTCTTCCCGAGCTCGAGCTTGTCCATGAGTTGCTTGCTGAGGTCAGCCTTCGTGAGGGTGTCCATCGTGTCCATGGGGACCTCGGGTCGGGATGGGGGCGGGGAAAGACGGTTCCCATAACATCCCCATCCGGGGTCGCCCGTCAAGGGGACAAGGCCCCCGTTTCCTGGGAAATGCGCGGTCGTCCGTCCCAGCCTCGGAAGACGGGCCCTCGATTCGGAGCGGGCGGGCCGGGAATCCCGCCCTCCAGGCTCAGCTCACGATCCAGCCGGGGAGGAAACCCCCGTCGCGGGCGACGAAGCGCGCGCGGGCGAGGCGGAGCCGGGGCCCGAAGTTTGAGATCTCGCGGTTGTCCTACCCGCCCTAGCTCATGATCCAGTCGAGGAGGAACCTCGGGCCTTCCCCGGACGGCCCGTAGGGGCGGTAGTCGCGCTCCTTGCTGCTCCAGCAGGCGCTCAGGTCAACGTGGGCCCAGGAGGCATGGTCGACGAATTCGCTCAGGAACAGCCCCGCGGAGATGGTGCCGCCCCAGCGGATGCCCGTGATGTTCTTGAGGTCCGCGAGGGTGCTCCGGAGGCTGTCCCGGTACTCCTCCACCAGGGGAAGCTGCCAGATGTGCTCGCCCGTGGCGTTGCCCGCGTCCAGGAGGCGCTCCACGAGCTTCTGGTCCGTGCCCATGATGGCGTTGACCCCGTCGCCCATGGCGATGAGGGCCGCCCCGGTCAGGGTGGCCAGGTCCACGATGTGGTCGGGCTTCATCTCGCTGGCCCAGTGGAGCAGGTCCGCCAGGACGAGCCGGCCCTCGGCGTCGGTGTTGAGGACCTCCACGGTCTTGCCGCTGCGGCTGCGGAGCACGTCCCCGGGCTTGTAGGCCTCCCCGGACACCATGTTCTCCACCAGCCCCAGGAGCCCCGTGACCTTCACCGGCGCCTCGAGCTGGGCGCAGGCCACCAGGGTCGAGAGGACGATGGCCGCGCCGGTCATGTCGTCCTTCATGGTCTCCATGCTGGAGGCGTCCTTGATGGAGTAGCCGCCCGAGTCGAAGCAGACCCCCTTCCCCACGAGCACGATGTGCTTCTTCGGCTTCTCCTTGGGGGTGTAGTCCAGCTTCACCACCCGCGGGGGCTTGGCGGAGCCCTTGCCCACGCCGAGGACGCAGCCGAAGTTGCCCTTCTCCAGGGCGGGCACGTCCAGGACCTCGATGTGGAGCTTGTGCTGCTTCGCGAGCTTCTGGGCCTGCTCGGCGAAGGATTCCGGATAGAGGTCCCCGGCGGGGGTATTGGCCAGGTCCCGGACCCGGTGGCAGGCGGCCACGCCGGCCTCCACCTGGGGCTGGCGACGGCGGGCCTTGCGGGTGTCCTCCCCGTTGCTGAAGATCTCCACGCTGGCGAAGCGCTTGGGCTCGGGCTTGGCCCCCTTGAAGGCAGTGAAGTCGTAGTCGGCCAGGAGCACCCCTTCCAGGACGGCCACCTGGACCTCGTCGTGGGAGAGGATGGAGGACGAGGGGGCCACGACGCCGATCTTCTTCCAGTTCTTCTTGAGGCAGTGGCGGGCCGCGGCGCCCACGGCCTTTCGGACCTTGTTGAGGCTGACCTGCTCCTCCTCCCCCATGCCCACGAGGACCATCCAGCGCGCGTCCTTCACGCCGTTGGGATGGTGCAGGGGGGTTATCTCCAGGAAGTCCGCCTTGAAGTCGCCTTCATCCATGGCCTGCCGGGCCACCTTGCTGATGGCGAGGGGCAGCCTGTGGCGCTCCCGCCCCGAGAAGACCGGCACGATGAGGGCGTCGCCGCTGAAATCCTTCCCGGTCGATGAATTGATGTCGACGGTCGCCATGATGCCTCCGGCCCTCGAGACTACTGGCGAGCGGGGCACGGGTAAATACGGATTTTTGCGCGTTATCCCCGTGAAACCTCTTGAATTCTTCCGGCAGTTGGACGGGGTGCGGACGGGGCCCGCACGCGCCGGGGGACCCCTGCATTAGGATCGGAGGCATGCGCCTCGCCGACCGCCTTCGCCCCCGCATCCGCGAGGCGGCGACGCTGGACGGCCCGTGGCCCTGCGGCCTGCGGGACCGCCTCCGCGAAGGCGCGCTGTGGCTCCACGCCGGCTCGCCCCGGGGATGGGGATCCGACCTCCTCGCCCCGGCCCGGGGGCCGAGGCTCGAGGCACGCTGGTCCGGAAGCGGCTGGGCCACCGCCTGGGACGGACACGCGGTGGATGGCCCACCCTATGCCGCCCTCGCGCGGGTCGCCGGGGCGTCCTCCGGTCCGCTGGTGGGAGCCCTGACCTTCGAACTGGCCTGCTGGGAGGCTGGGCTCCCCCACAAGGCCCCCGAACCTGGCGATCTCGGCATGGCCTGGACCGCGCTGGATCGCGCCCTGGTCCAGGAGGAGGGCCGCGGAAGCCGCCTCGCCTGGGGTCCAGGCCCGGGCGAGGACGTTTCAAACACCGTCCAGTCGCACGCGCCCGGCCCCTGCCACGTGCGGGGCCTGGAACCCGCCTGGGACGCGGCGAGGCACCGCGAGGCGGTGGAGGAGATCCGCCGCCGCATCGGGGACGGCGGCTTCTACGTGGCCAACCTGTGCGTGCCCTTCCGCGGCCACGTGGAGGGCGAGGCCCGCGACCTCGCCCTCGCCGCCTTCGAACGGGCCCGGCCGCCCTTCGGGGCCTGGCTGGACCTGGGAGACCGGATCCTGCTGAGCCTCAGCATGGAGCGCGCCCTCTCCCTGGAGGGGGGGCGGCTCCGCTGCGAGCCCATCAAGGGCACCTGCCCGCGCAGCGGCGACCCGGAGGCCGACGCGCAGGCCGCGGCGGCGCTGAAGGCCAGCCCCAAGGAGCGGGCCGAGCACACGATGATCGTGGACCTCGTGCGGAACGACCTCGGCCGGGTGGCCCGCGTGGGCACCGTCGAGGTCGCCGCCGCCCTGGAGGTCCGGCCCTACGGCACCGTGCAGCACCTGGTGAGCGCCGTGGAGGCCGAAGCCGCGCCGGGCGCCGGCCTGGCGGACATCCTGCGGGCGGTCCTGCCGGGGGGCAGCGTCACCGGCGCCCCCAAGCATGCCGTCTGCAGCCACCTCGCCGCGGTGGAAGCCGCGCCGAGGGGCTTCTACTGCGGCGCCCTGGGCTGGATCGCCCCCGGCGGGTCCGCCTTCGACCTGGCCATGCCCATCCGGACCGCGGAGCTGCGGGGCGCCGCCCTGATGTACTGGGCGGGGGGCGGCATCACCCGCCTCAGCGACCCGGAGGATGAATGGGCCGAGGTGCTCCTGAAGGCCCGGGCGATCACGGGCTGAGGGGACGCGGGAACCGGGCTCCGCCCGGAGCACGCGCGGGGAGCGCGAGGGGGACGAAGAGCGCCCGCAGGGAGCGGGTGGTCCCCCTCGTCCAACATCAGGCGGCCATCAGGCGGCGGTGGCCTCGCGGAGGATCTCCTCGAAGCGCTCGAAGAGGTGGGCCCGGGGACCCTTGGGGGACTTCTTGAGCTTCATGCCCGCCTGCTCGGGGGTGCGGCCGCCCTTGGCCTGGTTGCAGGGGAGGCAGCAGGCCACGAGGTTCTGCCAGGTCGTCTGGCCGCCCTGGCACACCGGGACCACGTGGTCCACCGTCGTGGCCTTCGCGCTGCAGCCTTCGTAGGCGCAGACGTGGTGGTCCCGCTTCATGACCCGGCGCTCGAGGCGGCCCATGAGGAGCTTGGATTCGGCGCAGGCCTGGGCGTGGGGGAAGATGATGAGCTGGACGCGGCCCTCCAGCAGGGTGTGGCGGTCGAAGGTGGCGGGATCCAGCACGAAGGCCCGGCCCGAGACCACGGAGCAGAGGGCCTTCCGCCGGCTCACCTCCTGCATGGGGACGTAGTTCCGGTCCACGGCGATCACGTCGCCGTGGCCTGGCCGTTCCCTCTTCGATGACATCGCGAAACCCCGGATTGGTGGTGCGGTTCCCTTATTTTTAAGCACTTCCCGGGGATTGCGGGGGGGGAATTCACGAATTTTCTTCGTCCTGGAAGCCCAGGGCCTCCTGGGCCTCGGCCTCCCCGAGGGCCTCCACCTTCGAAAGCTTGCGGGCCATCTGCTTGCTCCGGTGCCCCACGTCCCCCAGCTTCGAGCTCGCCTCGTCGAGCTTCTTCTGCACCGCGTCCAGGGCCTCGCCGAATTTGCCGAATTCGGTCTTAACCGCCCCGAGGGTCTTCGCGATCTCCGTGGTGTTCTTGGAGATCTTCAGCGAGCGGAAGCCCATCTGGAGGCTGTTGAGGAAGGCCGTGAGGGTGGTGGGGCCCACGAGGGTCACCTTGCAGTCCGCCTGGAGCTTCTGGAGCAGCCCTGGACGGCGCAGCGCCTCGGCGTAGAGGCCTTCGAAGGGCAGGAACATCAGGGCGAAGTTGGTGGTGTGGGGCGGTTCGACGTACTTGTCTCGGATCTCCCGGCCCTGGGAGAGCAGCCGGTTCTCCAGGGCCTGGGCGTGCCGCGCGATGTCCTCCGGCGAACCGGCCTCGTAGGCCTCCATGAGGCGCTGGTAGTCCTCGATGGGGAACTTCGCGTCGATGGGCAGCCACACATGGCCGCCATCGAGGCCTTCGGGCAGCTTCACCGCGAATTCCACCACCTCGTTGGACCTCGGCTTCACCTTCACGTTGGCCTCGTACTGGCCCGCCTCCAGGTACTGGTCGAGGAGCATGGCGAGCTGGGCTTCGCCCATCACGCCGCGGGTCTTGACGTTGGTGAGGGCCCGCTTCAGCCCGCCCACGTCCGACGCGAGGGTCTGCATCTCCCCGAGCCCCTTCTGCACCTGCTCCAGGCGCTGGGAGACGAGGCTGAAGCTCTCACCGAGGCGCTTCTCCAGGGTGTCGTGGAGCTTCTCGTCCACGGTGCGGCGCATTTCCTCGAGCTTGGCCTCGTTGGCCTGGCGGATGGCCTCCAGCCGCCCCTGGACCTGCTCCTGCACCTGGGCGAGCTGGGAGCCCTGTTCCAGCCGCGCGGCCCGCAAGGCCTCCTGGAGGGCCTGGCTGAGCTCCGTGAACCGGGCCGCCAGGGCCTCGCTCTGGGCCCGTCCCAGCTCGGCCTTGGCCGCCGCGAGGTCCTGTCCGAGGTCGAGGAGGACCTGGTGGAGGGGGGCCAGGGCGGTGGCGGTGTCCGCCTGCACGTCCCGCCGCTGGCGGGCCAGCTCCTCCAGCAGGGCCCGGCGGAGGGCCTCGAGGGGCGCGGGATCCGCGGGCCGGGGCCGCAGGGCCGCCCAGGCGGCGAGGACCGCGGCGAGGAAGCCGAGGATGGCGAAGACCAGGACCAGGGTCATGCCTCCATCATGCCCCGCCGGATGCGCCAGGGAATGTCCACCGCGCGCGGCGGCCCTCTCCTTCGGCCTCGAGGTCCAGCCGGGCCACCCAGTCCGTGGGCCAGGGGCCCTCGTCGCCCGCCCATTCCACCACCAGGAAATCCTCCGGACGCACCTGCTCGTCGAGGCCCAGGGACCAGGCCCCGGCCTCCCCGAGCCGGTAGAGGTCCAGGTGGAAGACCCGCCCCTTGGGGGAGGGATAGCGGTGGAGCACGGCATAGGTGGGGGAGGCCACGTCCCCGGGATCGCCGCCGAGGCCCGCCAGGAAGCCCCTCGTCCAGGTGGTCTTGCCCGCCCCCAGCTCGCCCCGGAGCAGCCAGGTGCCCCCGGGGGGCGTGAGCGCCGCCAGCTCGGCGCCCAGGGCTTCGGTGGCGGCGTCGTCGGCCAGGTGGCGTTCGCTCATGCGGGCCGCCCGGCGTAGAGGTCCCGCAGCAGGCGGGGCAGCTCCTCGGCGAGGTCCCGGGGCAGCAGGGGGCCGGGACCCAGGCGGTCGGCGCAGCGGCCATGGAGCCAGGCGGCCGCGGCCGCGGCGTTGCGGGGGGCGATCCAGTCGGGCTCCAGGCTCTGGGCCCACCAGCCCGCCGCCATGCCCGCGAGGAAGTCCCCGGTCCCGCCGGTGGCGAGGCCCCAGTGCCCGGTGCCGTTGACCACCACCGCGCCGGTCTCGCCACCGGCGGTGAGGCTCTGGGCGCCCTTCAGGAGCAGCACGCCCCGGCCCGTGGCGGCCGCGGCCCGCGCCTGGCGCATCCGCTCCCCCGAGCCCGTCGGGGCCGGGAGCCCGAAGAGCCGGGCGAACTCCCCGGCGTGGGGCGTGATCACGGTCTGCGGGCGCTGCATCCACTTCTTGCCTTCGCCTTCCTTCAGGGCCGAGGCGTCCAGCACGAGGGGGCCGCGCCACTCGGGCACGTCCTTCACACCGCCGGGCCCCACCAGCAGGACGTCGGTCTCGGGGGGGACGATCCCCGTCCAGGCATGGACCATGGCCTCGGGCACCTGGGCGGCCACCTCGGCCCGCCCGGAGGCCTCGGTGAAGACCGTGACCAGGCCGGCGCCGGCCCGCAGGGCGCCCAGGGCCGCCAGCACGGCGGCGCCGCTCATTCCCATCGTCCCCGCCCGGATGGCCACGCGCCCCTTGTCGCCCTTGTGGGCGTTCCAGGCATGGCGGGAGAGCTTGGGCTCGCCCATGCGCCAGAGCTTGGGCTTCACGGGGCAGTCCCCTTCGGTGAGGGCCGGCAGCGGCAGGGGCACCACCTCCACCCGGCCGCACCGGGCCGACGAGGGCTGCAGCACATGGCAGGGCTTGAGGTGGCCGAAGCACGCGGTGACATCGGCCCGGTCGAAGGGGGTCCCGCTGTCGGGTTCGTCGGGCTGGATGCCCGAAGGCTGGTCGAGGGCCAGCACCGTGAAGCCCGAGGCCGGATCCCCGGCCTTCTCCGCCCACCGGGCGGCGACGCCTTCGAGGCCGCGGTTGGCGCTCAGCCCGAAGAGCCCGTCCACCACCCAGGCCCCGGGCTCGAGGCGCGCCTCCAGCACCGGGTCCTTGGCGAAGAAGAGGGTCCCGCCCTCGTCCTTCCACCGGGCCGCCTGGAGGCCCGCGTCCCCCTTCCAGGCCGCGTCCGGCGCAAGGGTCCACACCCTCACCGCCTCCCCGCGTCGCTTCAGCAGGCGGGCCACCGCCAGGGCGTCGCCGCCGTTGTTCCCGGGCCCTGCGAGGATCTCCACCGGCACGCCGCCGGGCACCAGGGCCGCCGCCCCCTCCGCCGCCCGCTCCTGCAGGTCGAGGCTCTTCACCCTCCCCCCGTCGATGGCCCAGCGCTCCAGCGCGCGCATCTCGCTCGAGGTGAGGACGGGGATCATGGGGAGAGTGTAGCCCTCAGGCCCCGAATTGCCGCAGGTGGTGGTCCAGGTGCTTCCAGAGGAGGTTGCTCCACTCCGTGGCGCTGAGGGGCCCGAAGGTGACGTGCCGGCGCCCTTCGTAGGCGGCCCTGCCCTCGCCGTGGTGGGCCTGGACCAGCTCCCGCAACCGGGCCCGCTCCCGCGCGAAGTCCCGGGGATCGGCGATCCGGAAGACCGGGGAGGTGGGCAGGTTCCGCCTGAAGGGCGCCTCCCCCACGATGCCGCCCTTGAAGAAGGCGCGGGCCAGCACCTTCAGGATCCAGGGCCCCCCGCCCTTCTCGCCCCGGAGCTGCTCGTAGGGCGTGGCGCAGTGGGCGCACATCTGGGCCACGTCCATCGTTCCCCACAGGGCCTGCCGGTCGGCGGCGAGGCTGTCCAGGCGGGAGAGCAGGCCCTGGACGGTGTCGGGGGCGAAGGCGTCGGGAAGGGGCATGGACCCACGCTAGCAAAAGGCCCCGGCGGCGGCGAGCCGTCGGGGCCTTCGGGGCGGGATGGACTCAATAGCGGTAGTGCTCGGCCTTGTAGGGCCCCTCGGCCTTCACGCCGATGTAGGCGGCCTGGTCGGGGCGCAGCTCCGTGAGGTGGGCGTCCAGGGTGGTGAGCTGGAGCCGGGCCACCTTCTCGTCCAGCTGCTTGGGCAGGGTGTAGACGCCCACGGGGTACTCGCCGCTCGTGCGCTTCGTCCACAGCTCGATCTGGGCCAGGGTCTGGTTGGCGAAGGACGAGCTCATCACGTAGCTCGGGTGCCCCGTCCCACAGCCCAGGTTCACCAGGCGGCCCTTGGCCAGGATGATGATGCGCTTGCCGTCGGGGAAGACCACGTGGTCCACCTGGGGCTTGATCTCCTCCCAGGTGTACTTCTCGAGGCTGGCGATGTCGATCTCGCTGGCGAAGAGGCCGATGTTGCACACGATGGCGTTGTGTTTCATGGCCCGCATGTGCTCGTGGGTGATCACCCGCACGTTGCCCGTGGCCGTGACGAAGATGTCGGCCTTGTCCGCCGCCTCGTCCATGGTCACCACGCGGAAGCCCTCCATGGCCGCCTGCAGGGCGCAGATGGGGTCGATCTCGGTGACCCACACGTTGGCGTGGAGCGCGCGCAGGGCCTGGGCGCTGCCCTTGCCCACGTCGCCGTAGCCGCAGACCACGGCGATCTTGCCGGCCACCATCACGTCGGTGGCGCGCTTGATGGCGTCCACCAGGCTCTCGCGGCAGCCGTAGAGGTTGTCGAACTTGCTCTTGGTGACACTGTCGTTGACGTTGATGGCGGGGAACTTCAGCTCGCCCTTCTTGGCCATCTCGTAGAGCCGGTGTACGCCGGTGGTGGTCTCCTCGGTGACACCGTGGATCTGGGAGAGCTGCTTCGAATACCAGCCCTGGTGCGAGGCCAGGCGCTTGCGGATGGCGGCGAAGAGGACCACGGCCTCCTCGCTGTCGGGATGGTCGAGCACGGTGGGATCCTGCTCGGCCCGGGCGCCCAGGTGCAGGAGCAGGGTCGCGTCGCCCCCGTCGTCCAGGATCATGTTGGCGCCGCCCTCGAAGTCGAAGATGCGGTGGGTGTAGTCCCAGTAGTCCTCGAGGGTCTCGCCCTTCACGGCGAAGACCGGCGTGCCCCCGGCGGCGATGGCGGCGGCGGCGTGGTCCTGGGTGCTGAAGATGTTGCAGCTGGCCCAGCGCACGTCGGCGCCCAGGGCCTTCAGGGTCTCGATGAGCACCGCGGTCTGGATGGTCATGTGGAGGCTGCCGGCGATGCGGGCGCCCTTCAGGGGCTGGCTCGCGGCAAACTCTTTGCGGATGGCCATGAGGGCGGGCATCTCCCCCTCGGCGATGGCGATCTCCTTGCGGCCCCACATGGCGAGGGCGAGGTCGGCGACCTGGTAGTCGTGGCGGGTGGCGACGGTCATGGACGGCTCCTTGAACGGCCGGGCGCGGCGGATCGTCTCATCCGACAGGCCCGAAGGTTGTGGGATGAGCGCCGTTGATCCAGAAGTCCGAGCCTGGGACGGGGTCGTCTCGCAGCGCTCCTCGGACACCCTGATTCTAGCCCGGCCTTCCTTGAATGCCATGGGGAAAAGCCGGACGGCCCTGGAACAATGGAGCCGTGTTCCGCTTCCTCTTCCGCCTTCTGCTGCCCCTGCTCACCTTTCCCGGCATCCCCGTCCACGAGGCCGCCCACGCCCTGGCCTGCCGCCTGACGGGCACGCCGGTCTTCGAGATCCGCTGGTTGAGGATCGGCATGGTGGCCGGGTCCGTCACCCACGGCCGGCCCAAGAGCCCCTGGGCCTGGATGACCATCGCCGCCGCCCCGTGGTTCGTGAACTCAGCATTGGGGTTCGGCCTCGGCTGGGCCTTCCGGTCGCACCTGACAGGCTGGCTCCTCGTCCCCGCCACCTGGCTCGCGGTCTCCATCGCCACCCATGCGTTTCCCAGCCTGGAGGACGCCGTGGGGCTGCTCGAGAGCCTGTGGAAGGAGAACCCGGGTTTCCTCCCCAGGCTCGTCGGCACGCCCCTGGGCGCGGTGATGGTCGTGGGCGCCTTCGGGTCGCTGTATTTCCTTCTCGACGTCGCGTGGGGCCTGCTCGTCGGCTGGCTGCTGCCCTTGTGGCTCGTGGGGTGATCAGGACCCATCCCTGAGGACCGGACGCGGAACGGGACTCGAACCAGCCGGGCCATCCCCCGCGGGAAGAGCACCTCGATCCACGAGCGCCGCGCCTTCCGGCGCTCGCGGATCGAGGTG
>JABLTH010030711.1_pt1 | contig 10997 bp, 12 predicted proteins | sample 7875711 | NCBI WGS metagenome assembly JABLTH01 (sample SAMN14941262, study PRJNA633318) | bioreactor metagenome | isolation source: bioreactor | place: China | collected 2019-03-05 | reverse complement strand
TGATGCTGGTGCATCTCGTCATCGCTCTTCTTGTCCCATTCCTTCGATTCTGCTTCGAGCTTTTCGGCGTCCTTCTTGATGTCCGCCTTCTCTTTTTTGTAGCGGTTGATCTCTTCGGTGTAGAACGCCTTCTTGCTTTCGGGCGCCAGCTCGATGGCCAGCTCACTCAGGTTCTGCTTGCTGCTCTTGGCCTGGTAGTAATTCCACTGGTTGGAGGCCTCGGTCTTCTTGATGGCCGCGTTGTTCTTGTAGAGGCCTGCGTTGGCCTGGGTAGCGCCGCCCATGTAGGCAAACATGGCACCGACGGTAGCGATGATGGCGGTGACCACGGCAATGCCGCCGGCGTGGGAGTCACCATGTGAGCCGTGCTGCGCAGCGTGCTCCAGCTCGTGATCGTGGGGGCCGTGTACGTGAAATCCGCCGCCTGACATGGGTGTCCTCGTTCCGTCAAATTGAATGGCGGCTGAATGTTAGCGGGAATGCGTGACAGCTTGAACGCCTGTCAAAGTTCGGTGCGCACCTGCCAGAGCTCGGGGAACAGCACCACCTCCAGCGCGCGACGCAGGTAGCCCACACCGGTGGTGCCGCCGGAGCCGGTCTTGTGCCCAATCAGGCGCTCCACCGTGGTGACGTGATTGAAGCGCCAGCGGCGGAAGTTGTCTTCCACATCCACCAGTTTTTCGGCGAGGTAATACAGGTCCCAATGCGCCGCCGTGTTGCGGTAGACGGTGAGCCAGGCGGCGAGCACTTCGGGGTTGCTTTCGGTGACGGCGTCAAACGTGCTGCGCAGTGCGGATGCCGACAGCAGGCCGCGCTGGGCCAGCGCCTGTAAGGCGATGTCGTAGAGCGAGGGGCTTTCGATGATCGCGGTGAGTTTGGCCAGATGTTCGGGCTGTTCGGCAAAGGGCTTGAGCATGTAGCGCTGGCGGTTGCCGAGCAGGAACTCCACCGTGCGGTATTGCCAGCTCTGGAAGCCGCTGGCCTTGCCGAAGGCACTGCGGAATTCGAGGTAGTCGGCGGGCGTCATGGTCTTCAAGACTTCCCACGCCGCACCCATCTGCTCCTGCGCGCGCGACACGCGGGCGAGCATTTTCATCGCCGGTTCAAAGTCACCGGCAGTGAGCTTGGCCATGGCGCCAGTGAGCTCCTTGATGATCAGGCTCATCCACACTTCCTGCACATGGTGGATGGTGATGAACAGCACTTCGTCGTGCGCGTCGGTCAGCGGCTGCTGGGCGGCGAGCAACTGTTCAAGGCGCAGATAGCTTGAATAGCTGAAGCTGTCCTTGAACGACTGATGGGCGTTTTCGGCGCCCGCGATGGTAATTGCTGGTGGTGTGCTCATGTCACCTTGCTCCTGGCGCGGAATTCGGCGCGCTCATATTCGCGCAGCTTCATCACATCGCGCAAATGACTGGCGGCCGCGACGACGTCGGCCTCGGTCACATACAGCGGCGTAAAGCCAAAGCGCAGGATATCTGGCGCGCGGAAGTCGCCAATCACGCCACGTGCGATGAGCGCCTGCATGATGGCGTAGCCTTCGGCGTGACGGAACGACACCTGCGAACCGCGCAGTGTGGCCTCGCGCGGGGTGGCTAGCGTGAGGCCCATGCCGGCGCACTGTTGCTCGACTTCGGCGATGAAGCGGCTGGTCAGCTCGACCGACGCTTCGCGCACGAGGTTCATGTCGGCTGTGAGCCAGAGGTCAAGCGCGGCTTCGAGCGCTGCGAATTGCAGGATCGGTGGCGTACCCACAGTGAAGCGCTCGACGCCGCGCGCGACGCGAAACTTGGGGTCAAACGCAAACGGCGCCTCATGCGCAAACCAGCCCGAAATGGGTGCTGGCAACGCGGCCTCGTCGAGTGCATCAAGGTGCCGCTTCGCCGCGAACACAAAGGCTGGCGCGCCTGGCCCGGCGTTGACGTATTTGTAGGTGCAGCCCACCGCGAGATCGGCCTTGCAGGCATTGAGTGACACCGGGAAGGCACAGGTGGAATGGGCGAGATCCCAGAGCATCAGCGCGCCGTGTGACTGCACGACCTCGGTGACGCCCTGCATCACATAGCGTCCGCCGCTGCGATAGTCCACCTGCGTCAGCATGACGACGGCAGTACGCGAGCCGACCTCACGCAGCGTGGCCTCAAGCTCGTGGCGTTTGACAAAACGCAGTTCAAGCTTGCGCTCGGCGAGCAGCGCCTGCAAGCCCTGCGCGATGTAGAGATCGGTCGGGAAGTTGTCGATGTCGGACACGATCACGTTGCGACCGGCGGCATCGGGCCGCAACGATTGCAACTGCAGCGAGGTGACCAGCGCCTTGAACAGATTCAGCGAGGTGGAATCGCAGGCGATCACTTCGCCGGCATCGGCGCCGATTAGCCGCGCGATCTTGTCGCCACAGCGGCGCGGCGCGTTGACCCAGTCCGCCGTGTTCCACGAGCGGATCAGGCCCTGCCCCCACTCCTCCTCCACCGTGCGCCGCACCGCCGTGATCGCCGCTTTCGGCAGCACGCCGAGCGAATTGCCGTCGAGGTAGATCACGCCATCGGGGATCACGAACTGATCGCGGAAGCCAGCGAGACTGGCCAATGCATTGTTTCCGGCAGTCATAATGCTTTAGGTCTAAAGTAATTCTGCAAATGTTACCTGTTCGGGCCAGCTTTGTTGCTGGCGCGAAGCGGCTATTGCGAGATCAACTTTTGTCTGAAAGCCGCGCCCAATTTGGGCGCAGGCCGCCTTTTCGGCTTGGGTCGACTTTAGCCGGAATCGGGTTTTGAGCCCTAGCGCAATGCGACTTTTCGCAAAAAGCCGTTACTTCAGAAACGAGGCGAATTTGGTCGCGAAGATTTCCGGCGAGATCGGGCCAACATGTTTGGCGCGGATGATGCCGTCGCGGTCGATCAGGAAGGTTTCCGGGGCGCCGTAGACGCCCCAGTCGAGTGCGGCCTTGCCGTCCGGGTCGAAGGCGTTCACCGTGTACGGGTCGCCAGTTTTACGCAGCACGTCGAGGCCGAGATCGCGCTTGTCCTTGTAGTTGAGCCCGATGATGGGCACCACGCTGCGCCGTTTCAGGTCCATCAGGTCCGGGTGCTCGTCCTTGCAGTTCGGGCACCAGCTCGCCCACACGTTGAGCAACCAGACCTTGCCCTTCATGTCGGCCGGGGAGAACTTCGCGGCCGGGTTGTCCAGCGTTTCCAGCGTGAACGCTGGCGCCGGCTTGCCGATCAGCGGCGACGGCACTTCGCGCGGGTCGCGGAACAGCCCGAAGTAAAGCACCGCCGCGAGGGCGAAGAAGGCGATGGGAAGGAGAAGTTTCTTGTTCACGTGGGCGCCAGTCAGACCGTTGTCGGGCTACTGTTTGAGCGTCTTAGCCGCCATGTCGCGCGCCTTCTGCGCTTTCTCGACGGCGCTGGCGGCCTCGGGCGGCATGTAGTTTTCGTCGTGCTTGGCCAGCACTTCTTTGGCGCGGAATACACCGTCGTCACCCAGCGAGCCCTGCGCAACCACACCTTTGCCCTCGCGGAACAGGTCCGGCAGGATGCCGCTGTAGGCCACTGGCACCACTTGGGCGGTGTCGGTCACCTTGAACTGGACGTTGACGCCATCGCGCTTGACGCTGCCGGCCTCCACCATGCCACCAAGACGGAAGGTGCGGCCCACCGGTGCCTCTTTGGCAACGATCTGCGAAGGCGTGAAAAAGAACACCAGATTCTGGTTAAAGGCGGTCAACACCAGCGCCACTGCCGCAGCAATGACGCCGAGGCCGCCGAGAATCAGTGCGAGTCGTTTCTGCTTAACTGTCATGGTCTTCCTGCAATGCCTGTAGCGCCGACTTTCGAGCTTGCCGCAGGCTCACAAGTTCCGCAATGACCGCTATCAACAAGGCACCGTAACTGCCCCAGACGAAGAAGCCGCGGCCGCCCATGTCCCAGAACGCGCTCCACGATTCCCAGTTCATCGCAGCCATCCTTTCACGAAGTCGCGCAGCCAGGCAGCCTTGCCCTCGCGTTCGATGATGCCGGTGCGCAGCCGGTGCATCGCTGCGGCGATGCTGTAGGCCCAGAACGCGAAAGTCATGATCAGCATGGCCGTGAGCATGGTGGTGGCCATCGACGAGCTGCCGGGACGCACACTGGAACCCTGATGCAGCGTATTCCACCACTTCACGCTGAAGTAGATGATCGGCACATTGATGGCACCGACCAGCGCGATCAGCGCCGAGGCGCGGTCGCCTTTCTTTTTGTCGTCGAACGACGCCGCCAGCGCCATGTAGCCGACGTAGAGGAAGAACAGGATCAGCGTTGAGGTGAGCCGCGCGTCCCACACCCAGTAGGTGCCCCAGGTGGGTCGGCCCCAGAGGGCACCGGTCCAAAGCGAAATCACGGCCATGATGGCGCCGGTGGGCGCCAGCGCGTGGCTCATCATGAACGACAGCCGGGTGCCCAGCACCAGCCCCAGCAGCGACCAGAATGCCATCGCCAGATAAATCACCATGGCCATCCAGGCCGCCGGCACATGGATGAAGATGACGCGGTAGACCTCGCCTTGCTGCGCATCGGTCGGCGCCACGAAGAAGCCGAGGTAGAGGCCGATGGCGGAAAGCACAATTGCCAGCACCCAGCACAGCGCTTCGATGCGGCCGGCGAGCGGAAAGAATGCGGCAGGCGACGCATAGCGCCAGAACCAGCGCCCGCCGTATTTTTCGTTGGATTGTTGCTCGGTACGTGCCACGGCTAATCGGTACTTATCTTCAATGCAGCCGCGGCTGCCAGCGGGCACAATGCTAGAGCAAGCAGCATGAAGGCGGCCTGAAGCGCCAGCTCCGCTGCTGGCGACTCCCCGTAGAGCACGCGCAGCGCGGCGCCAGCGCCGAAGATCAGCGTCGGAATGGTCAGCGGCAGCACCAGCACGGCGGTCAGGATGGCGCCGCCACGGGCCGAGACCAGCAGCGCCGCTGCAATCGCCCCCACCAGCAATAAGGTTGGAACGGCCATCGCTACGGTCAGCGCCAGCATGGCGGCGACGTCACCGGGCAAGGCGTAGAACAGCGCGAACACCGGTGACACCACGGCAAGCGCGACGCCCAGCGCCAGCGACAGTGCGGCGACACGGGCGAGGATCAGCACCGCCAGCGGCTCCGGCGATGTCAGCAGCAGTTCCAGCGAACCATCGCGGGCGTCCTCATCAAACAGCCTTGGCAGCGAGAGCATCGCCGCCAGCAGCGCGCCGACAAAGATGACGCCGATGCCGATCAGCTTCAAGCGCTCCGACTCGCTGCCCACCGCAAACGGAAACAGCGAACAGACGATCAGGAAGAACATCAGCGGATTCGCCCAGTCGCTCTTGCGCCGCGCAAAGAGCTGCATCTCGCGGCGGAACACGGCGCCGACGGCAACGCGCAGGCTCATAGCGCCAGCTCCTGGGTGCGCGCAGCGGCGATGTCGACCGCCTGATGCGAGGTATAGATGACCAGCCCGCCTGCGGCAAGCCGCGCAGCGATGACGGCAGCGAGCTGCGCCTGGGTGTCAACATCCAGCGCAACGAAGGGCTCGTCAAGCAGCCACGCCCGGGGCGATGCGCTGCCGCCCGCGCTGCCCGCGAGCAGGCGGGCCAGCGAGGCACGCTTGCGCTGCCCCTGCGACAGGGTGCCGAAGCGGCGATTGAGCAAATTGCGCACGCCCAGAGCGGTGAGAGCTGATTCGATGCCCTGCCGGCTATCGTCAAGCCCGGCCAGCGCGGCGGCGTAGGCGACGTTTTCACGCACGGTCAGTGCGTCGTTGAAGGCATTGGCGTGGCCAACGTAGCTTGCTGCCTGCGCTGGCGCCAGCGTGGCGTCCCCCGCCAGCCACCGCACCTCGCCAGCGGCTGGCGCGGCGAGCCCGGCAAGGATTCGCAGCAGCGTGGTTTTGCCGGCGCCGTTGGCCCCAGTCACGCGCAGCAGCGTACCTGCCTCCGCAGCGAACGTCACGCCATCGAACACGGCGCGACCACCGCGCTCGGCGGCAAGCGAAGTGACCGTCAGTTTCATGACACGGTGCGGATCTTGAATGCTGTCCACAGCGACGCCAGCGCGAACAGGCAGGACAACAGTCCCACCGCTTCGAATCCGGCGAGACTGCCACCGGCGGTATGGCTCAACATGGCGCCACCAATCACCGCAGCCAGCCCGGTGAACAGGTTTTGCACCGCAGAATTGAACGACATGACGCGGCCACGAAGTTGCGGCGTGGTGGCGGCGGTCACCAGTGCCATCGAGGGAATGAAGCGACCACTGACAAAGATGAAGAACAGCGCGGCAACGACCAGTTGCCAGAACAGGTTGACGCCGAGCGTGTGGGTAATCAGCAGCATCGGCACGATCGACAGCAGCACCAGCCAGTAGTAGACGATGGCGCGCGGATAGCGGTCCGACATGCGGCCGAACAGCGGCCGACTGAACAGCGTCACGGCGCCGCCGACCAGATAGAAATACGCAAGCTGCACCTCGCTCATGCCCTCGTTGGTAATGCGCGACGGCGCGATGTAAGGGATCACGATCATGCCCGACAGCGTTAACAGGGCCGACGTGGCAAACGCCCACCAGTGGTTCCGTGCTCGAAGCAGTTCGGCATAGCCGCGCCACAGGCCGGTCCAGAGGCCGGCATGGCTGGCCGCACGCATGTGGCCGCGCATGTTCGGGATCAGACGGAGCGCGACGACGAACAGCAATGCGCAGGTCGCCGCCAGCGCGAAGAACGGGACGTGCCAGCCACCGTGAGCGGCCACATAGATCGACAGCGGCACACCGAGCACGGCGGAGAGCGACATCGACAGCATCACCAGCCCCATCGCCCGGCCACGACGCTCGTCGGGCACCAGATCGCCGACGATGGAAAACGCGATCGAGCCCTGCACCCCGCCAAACAGACCAGCGATGGTGCGCGCCGCCAGCAGAGCCGCGTAGTTGGGCGCCAGCGCGCAGCCCAGGGTGCCGACTATCAGGCCGGCGTAGACCACCAGCAAGGCGTGCTTGCGATCAAAGCGGTCAGCGATTGACGCCATCAACAGTGAGGCTGCCGACGCCGCAAACGCGTAGGCCGATACCAGCAGGCCAAACTGCGTTGTGTCGATGCCGAATTCGCGCATCAGATGCGGCGACAGCGGCATCATGACCATGAAGTCCACCACGTTGGTGAAGCTCATCAGCGTGATCACCAGCAGGATTTGCCGCTCGCGCGCGGGCGACGGCGTCAGGCTGTGGGCGCTGCTGGTCATACGGCAGGACGACTGCGTTGGCCGCAGCGAAGTGCCCGCGACAAAAGGGAACTGCCGTCGCGGGCAGGGAAAAATACAGGCACCGGGAAGAATGGCTTTTTGACTAAGGCGTTATTCTAATTGGGCGTCGGACGGCAATCCTTGTAAAGTCGACTTTTGCAATTTCACGCCATGAGCCCTTATTGAATATCGCTTTCCGATAAAAGTTGATCTGCCAAATCGCAACTGAGTCTGAGTAGTCTTCGGCTGAATCGATGCCGGATTGACCGGCGTCAGCCTGCCCTTGCGCCTGCACACCGACCTTCCCTGCAACAATGCCGAACCAATGTGAATTCGCACTGAAGGGCGCGCCCCGTGGCACAAGCTGATCTGGCAAAACTGAGTCTCAACAAGGGCGCTACGCCTTCGGCGACACTGGCGGCGCGGCGGCGGCGCAAGTGGATCAAATGGGGATTTGCTGCCGGGGTGATTGCGCTGGTCGTCGCCCTGCTGGCGCTACGCAGCGCGAACGCGCCGGCGGAGGTGGAGCTGGGCACGGTGACGACCGCTTTCCCGACCCAGGCCTACACCTTGCTCAACGCCACCGGCCGCGTGGTGGCCGCGCGCAAAGCGGCGGTCTCGACCAAGGCGACCGGCCGGCTGGAATTTCTCGGCGTTCAGGAAGGCAGCGTAGTGAAAGCCGGACAGGTGCTGGCGCGGCTGGAAGCGCTCGACGTCTCCGCCAACCGTGACCAGGCGCGCGCCGGTGTCGCTGCCGCCAAGGCCAATCTAGAGCAGGGCAAGGCCGAGTTGGTGGACGCGGAAGCCAACTACCGCCGAACCGACGATCTGTTCAGGAAAAACTTCGTCTCTGCCGCCCAGCTCGACACCGCGAGGGCGCGGCTGGATCGCGCGAAGGCGAGCATGGTCAGTCTCAACGCCGCCATCGGCGTCGCCGATGCGCAGACGCGGGCCGCCACGGTGTCAGTCGAACAGACGCTGATCCGCGCGCCGTTCGACGGTGTAGTGCTGACCAAGAACGCCAACGTAGGCGACATCATCACGCCGTTCTCGTCCGCTGCCGATTCCAAGGGCGCGGTGGTGACGATGGCTGACATGAGCACGCTCGAAGTAGAGGTGGACGTGACCGAAGCCAGCATCGGCAAGGTGGTGGTGGGCGGCCCCTGCGAGATCACGCTGGACGCGCTGCCCGAAGTGCGGCTGCTGGGCGAGGTGTCACGCATCGTGCCGACGGTGGACCGGGCGAAGGCGACCGTGCTGGTGAAGGTGGCGTTTGTCGAACGCGATCCGCGCACCCTGCCAGACATGAGCGCCAAAGCCGCGTTCCTCAAGCAGAAGCCGCCGGACGCCGACCGCAAACCAGTGGCTGCGGTGCGCAAGGAGGCGCTGGTCGAGCGCGACGGCAAGGCGGCGGTATTTGTGTTTGACGGCAAGACGGTGAAGCTGACCGCCGTCAGCAAGGGTCGTGATCTGGGCGACAGCGTTGAAGTGAGCGGCATCAAGAGCGGTGACCGCGTGGTGCTGAAGCCCGCAGACAAGCTGCGTGATGGCGCGGCTGCCGTGCAGGCGGCGAAGAAGTGAGCGACAGCGCAGTCAGCCCGGCAGAGGCGGCGACGACAGCGCCACCGCTGGTGCGCATCCGCAACCTGAGCAAGCACTACACGCGCGGCGATCAGGACGTGCCGGTGTTGACCGACATCTCGCTCGACATTCCCGCCGGCGATTTTCTGGCGCTGATGGGGCCGTCGGGCTCCGGCAAATCAACGCTGCTGAACCTGATCGCCGGGATCGACAAGCCGAGTGGCGGCGAACTGACCGTCGGCGGTCTCAACATCGCCGAATTGACCGAGGCCGAGCTGGCCGACTGGCGGGCGGCGAATGTCGGTTTCATATTTCAGTTCTACAACCTGATGCCGGTGCTCACGGCGCTGGAGAACGTTGAACTGCCGCTGATGCTGACCGATCTGTCGCGCCGCGAGCGACAGGAACGTGCGTTGCTGGCGCTGTCGCTGGTCGGCCTCAGCGACCGTGTCGATCACTACCCCAATGAGCTCTCGGGCGGCCAGCAGCAGCGTGTCGCCATTGCCCGGGCGCTGATCACCGACCCGACGCTGATCGTGGCTGACGAACCCACTGGTGACCTCGACAAGCGCAGCGCCGCCGACGTGCTGGCGCTGTTGCAGCAGCTCAACCGCGAGATGGGCAAGACCATCATCATGGTCACCCACGATCCCGGCGCGGTGAAGGCGGCCACCCACGTCACGCACCTTGAAAAGGGCGAGCTGCTGGGCACCGAGCTGGTTGCGGCTGGCGATTGACGCATTGATCCGATCATGCTGTTCAAACTGATCCTGAAGAACATCTTCCGCGCGCGGCTGCGCAGCCTGCTGACCATTGTCGGGCTGGTCATCGCGGTGATTGCCTTCGGTCTGCTGCGCACTGTAGTGGATGCCTGGTACGCGGGCTCGGATATGGCCTCCGCGAATCGCCTGGTCACGCGCAACTCGATATCGCTCACCTTTACGCTGCCCACCTACTACACCGAACGCATCCGTGCGGTCGACGGTGTGACACAAATCTCGGCCAGCAACTGGTTCGCTGGCATCTATCTGGAACCGAAGAATTTCTTTCCGCAGTTCGCCGTCACCGTCCCGGTGTTCTTCGATCTGTACCCCGAGTTTCTGTTGCCGCCAGAGCAGATGCAGGCGATGCTGCGCGACCGTACCGGCTGCATCATCGGTCGCGCGCTGGCCGACAGCTACGGCTGGAAGATCGGTGACAAGATCCCGCTGCAAGGCACGATCTACCCGGGCACCTGGGAGTTCACCGTGCGCGGCATTTTCGACGCGCGCGACGACACCACGGTGACGCGGCAGATGTACTTTCATTGGGACTACCTGAACGAGCGGGTCAAGCAGTCGTTCCCGCGCGCCGCCGACCGGGCGGGCGTGTTCGTCGTCGGCATCAAGGATGGCCAGCGAGCGGCCGAACTCAGCGCGTCCATCGACAATGAGTTCAAGAACTCGATCGCCGAGACGTTGACCGAGACGGAAAAGGCATTCCAGCTCGGCTTTGTCGCGCAGTCCGAGGCCATCGTCGGCGCCATCCGGATCGTCAGCTTCGTGGTGATCATCATCATCCTGGCCGTAGTGGCGAACACCATGGCGATGACTGTGCGCGAACGCATCAGCGAGTACGCCACTCTGAAGGCATTAGGCTTCGGGCCCGGCTTCGTGGTGGCACTGATTTTTGGCGAATCGCTCTGCCTCACCTTGCTCGGCGGCTTACTCGGAATCGCGCTGAGCTTTCCGGTGATCGCCACCTTCAAGAGCCTGATCGGCTCCATATTCCCGGTATTCAGGCTGTCGCAGGAGACGCTCTGGTGGCAGCTTGGTGCGGTGATCTTCGTGGGCGTGCTGGCTGCCATCCTGCCGGCGATCCGCTCGGCTCGCATCCGCATCGTGGATGGCCTGCGCCACGTCGCGTAGCTGCAACCCATGAAAATCCCCTTCAGCTACATCCTGCGCAACCTGTGGACACGGCGCCTGACCACCGCCCTGACCGCTGGCGGCATGGCGCTGGTGGTGTTCGTGTTCGCTGCCGTTCTGATGCTCGACGCGGGTTTGCGCAAGACCCTGGTCGCCACCGGCAGCGCCGACAATGTGATCCTGCTGCGCCAGGGCGTGCAGACCGAAATCCAGAGCGGCGTCAGCCGCGAGCAGGCGGCGCTGGTGGAGACCAATCCC
>JABLTH010008590.1_pt1 | contig 11006 bp, 12 predicted proteins | sample 7875711 | NCBI WGS metagenome assembly JABLTH01 (sample SAMN14941262, study PRJNA633318) | bioreactor metagenome | isolation source: bioreactor | place: China | collected 2019-03-05 | reverse complement strand
GCCTGGTCGCTGTCGGCGGATTGGGCGGGCTGCATCATGGTGAAAGACGGATCGGGGGCCGGCTCGGTCGGCCTGGGACTACGGGTGGCGCCCGCTGGAACGGCGTGGCTGGCGTCGGCTGCCGGCAGCCCTTTCGGGTCGCCCGGTGCCGCACGCATCACGTCCGGTGCAAAGCCCTACTTGCTAACGCTCAGAGCGGCCGCCTAGTTTACCGTGTGTGCATGTCGGCGCCGTTTCAGCATAGATCGTCTCGCTGCTGCAACAGTTGTCAGCGATAGCAGACAGGCAGTCCAATCCTGCAGGAGAGACTTTGGCGATGGAAACCCGGCAACTGGAAACCTGGCACATCGTGGCCAGCGGGCGCGTGCAGGGCGTAGGCTACCGCGCTGCCTGCGCGGCGCGGGCCAGCGAACTGGCGCTGCGCGGCTGGGTGCGCAACCGCAGCGACGGCACGGTCGAGGTCATGGCGCGCGGCAGCCCGGGGCAACTGCGGGCCCTGTGCGACTGGATGCGCATCGGACCGCCGGCGGCACAGGTGCTCGACCTGGCGGTGGCCTTGTCGGAGGGGGAATTCCAGGGCTTCATCTGGCGCCCCACCGTGTGACGCGGCCGCCATAAGCCGGATCGACCGGATCGACTGGATCGACTGGATCGACCGGATCGACTGGATACTCCGGCTCAGGCGCGGTGCGCCTGCCAGTCGACCGCTGCCAGCCCCTGGGCCGTCAGCCAGTCATTGGCCTGGCGGAAGTGGCCGCAGCCAAGGAAGCCTCGGTGCGCCGACAGCGGCGACGGATGCGGCGCCTCCAGCACGCAGTGGCCCGCCCCCAGCAGCGGCTTCTTCGCCTGGGCATGGCTGCCCCACAGCAGGAACACGAGCTTCTGGCGGCTGCCGGCCAGCGCCTGGATCAGGCAGTCGGTCACCGCTTCCCAGCCGCGCTTGGCGTGGCTGGCCGCGCGGCCCTGCTCGACGGTCAGCACCGTGTTGAGCAGCAGCACGCCCTGGCGGGCCCAGCCCTCGAGGTTGCCCGAGGCGCCGCGCGCGGGCGCCTCGCCGTACTCCGCGGCGATTTCCTTGAAGATATTGCGCAGGCTGGGCGGCACCCGCACGCCGTCCGGCACCGAGAAGGCCAGTCCGTGGGCCTGCGGCACCTCGGCGCCGGCCACGGTCTCGACGCCGTGGTAGGGATCCTGGCCGAGGATCACGACCTTGACCGAGTCGGGCGGCGTCAGGTGCAGCGCGTGGAACACGTCGTGCGGGAACACGCGCTTGCCGCTGGCGTGCTCGCCGTCGACGAAGGCGGCCAGTTCGCGCCAGCCGGCGCCGGACAGGCAGGGGGCCAGCAGCGTGCGCCAGGCCGGCGGCAGGGCGTCGGCCTGGGCCTGCAGCGCGGCGGCGGGGGCCTGGGCGGTGGATCGGGCGGGCGTGTCCGCAGCGAAGAGATCGGATTGCATCGGGTCGGGTAGGGGAAACGGGTGGGCGGCCTGCCGGCTTGCCGGCGCCGGGTTCAAGGTGGGCCGGGCCTGAGGCGGGCCGGGCCCCGGGGTGGAGCGGGCGGGCGCTGCCGCGCCCGGGGGCTCAGGGCGCCTCGTCCTGGCGCGTGCCGGCCAGGCGATAGCCGCGCGCGGCCTTGCTCAGGTCGGAGGGCACCAGGGCTGCAACCGCCTGCAGGCGCGCGGCCAGGGCGCGCAGTGCCTGGGCGGCCTGGGTGGCATCGCCGGCCAGGAATTCGAGTTCGAGTTCCTGGATGCGCTCCACCTCCTTGGTGCCGGGCGCGCTGACGGTGCCGACGTCGAGCGCGGCCTCGATCTCGGCGCCGTCCTGGCGCACCAGCCAGGCGCGGCGCTCGAAGTCGGTGCGGAAGACCGGCGCCAGCCGCTGCGCCAGCGGCGCCAGCAGGGACTGCGCCTCGGCCGGCAGGCGCGCCGGTTCCAGCGCTTCGCCGGCGACCTCGGTTTCCCACTCGTGGCGTGTGGCCAGGCCGCCCGCGCTGCTGCCGGCGGTCTTCAGCGTCTGCAGCCAGCGCTCGCCCTGGCTGCGCAGGCGCAGCGCGGCACGCGCGCCGGCCAGCTCGCGCGCCGGGGTGTCGAGGTAGACATTGCGCAGCAGCCAGCGGCCGCGCGCTTCGCCATGGGCATCCAGCCAGGCGGCCAGCGCATCGAGCGCACCGTCCGGCACGGCAAGCTTCAGTTCGATTTCCTGGGCCATGGCGCGCTGATCAGGCGAACAGCCGTGCCAGCTCGGCGCCCGGATCCTTGGCGCGCATGAATGCCTCGCCGACCAGGAAGGCGTGCACGCCGGCATCGCGCATGCGCTGCACGTCGGCCTGGCCGAGGATGCCGGATTCGGTCACCACCAGGCGCTCGCCCGGGATGTGCGGCAGCAGGCCGATGGTGTTGTCCAGTGAGACCTCGAAGGTGCGCAGGTTGCGGTTATTGATGCCCAGCAACGGCGTCTTCAGGCGCAGCGCGCGCTCCAGCTCGTCCTCGCCATGCACTTCCACCAGCACGTCCATGCCCAGTTCGTGGGCGCAGGCTTCCAGCTCGGCCATCAGGCCCGGGTCGAGTGCCGCCACGATCAGCAGGATGCAGTCCGCCCCCCAGGTGCGCGCTTCGTAGACCTGGTACAGGTCGACCATGAAGTCCTTGCGCAGCGCCGGCAGTTCGCAGGCGGCGCGGGCGCGCTTGAGGTAGTCGGCGTGGCCCTGGAAGAAGTTGACGTCGGTCAGCACCGACAGGCAGGCCGCGCCGTGGCCGGCATAGCTCTCGGCGATGGCCTCGGGCACGAAGTGCTCGCGCAGCACGCCCTTGGACGGCGAGGCCTTCTTGACCTCGGCGATCACGCCGGCCTGGCCGGCGCCGATCCTGGCGCGCAGCGCGCGCTCGAAGCCGCGCGGCGCCAGGCCTGCCTCGTGGCGCAGGCTTTCGGCCTCGCCCCGCAGGCTGTGGAGGTCGCGTTGCTTGCGCGCGGCGGCGACTTCATCGGCCTTGACGGCCAGGATCTTCTGCAGGATATCGGACATGGCTTGACTCTCTGCCGCCGCTCCCGCGCGGGCGGGGGCGGCGCGCGTGTTTTACTGGAACTGCTGGGTGGCGCGCACGAACTGGTCGAGCTTCTCGCGCGCCGCGCCGCTGGCGATGGCCTCGCGCGCCCGCGCGATGCCGTCCTCGATCGAGCTGGCCACGTTGGCGGCGTACAGCGCGGTGCCGGCATTCAGCGAGACGATCTCGCGCGGCGTGCCCGCCACGTTGCCCAGCGCTTCCATCAGCATGGCCTTGGACTCCAGCGCGTCGGCCACCTTCAGGCCGCGGTTGGAGATCATGTTCAGGCCGAAGTCCTCGGGGTGGATCTCGTACTCGCGCACCTGGCCGTCCTTCAGTTCGCCGACCATGGTGGCGGCGCCCAGCGAGACCTCGTCCATGCCGTCCTTGCCGTACACCACCAGCGCGTGCTCGGCGCCCAGGCGCTGCATCACGCGCACCTGGATGCCTACCAGGTCCGGGTGGAACACGCCCATCAGGATATTAGGCGCGCCGGCCGGATTGGTCAGCGGGCCGAGAATATTGAAGATGGTGCGCACGCCCATCTCCTTGCGGATCGCCGCCACGTTCTTCATCGCCGGGTGGTGGGTCGGCGCGAACATGAAGCCGATGCCGGTCTGCTCGATGCACTCGCCGACCTGTTCCGGCGTCAGCAGGATGTTGACGCCGAGCGCCTCCAGCACGTCGGCGCTGCCCGACTTGGAGCTGACGCCGCGATTGCCGTGCTTGGCGATGCGCGCGCCGGCCGCGGCCACGACGAACATCGAGGCGGTGGAGATATTGAAGGTGTGCGAGCCGTCGCCGCCGGTGCCGACGATGTCGACGAAGTTGCCGCGCGCCACGTCGGCGGGCAGCGGCACCTTGTTGGCGAACTCGCGCATCACCTGGGCCGCGGCGGAGATCTCGCCGATGGTTTCCTTCTTCACGCGCAGCCCGGTCAGGATGGCGGCGGCCATCACCGGCGAGACCTGCGCCTGCATGATCTGCCGCATCAGGTGCAGCATCTCGTCGTGGAAGATCTCGCGATGTTCGATGCAGCGCGTCAGCGCTTCCTGCGGGGTGATGGACATGGGGCTCTCGTTCGGATGGTTGGCAGGTTCCAGTTGCGCGAGCGGGCCGGCGCCGGCGGCGGGATCGGTCAGCTTCATCGCCGTACCTCGCCCGAGCCCGCCTTGAGGAAGTTCGCCAGCAGCGCGTGTCCGTGCTCGGACAGGATGGATTCGGGGTGGAACTGCACGCCTTCGACCGCAAGGGTCTTGTGGCGCACGCCCATGATCTCGCCATCCGGCGTCCAGGCCGTCACTTCCAGGCAGTCGGGCAGGGTCTCGCGCTCGATTGCCAGCGAATGATAGCGCGTGACGTCGAAGTGCCTGGGCAGCCCGGCGAACACGCCCTGCTGGGTCGTCTCGATGGTGCTGACCTTGCCGTGCATGACCTGTTTGGCGCGGATCACCTTGCCGCCGAAGGCCTCGCCGATGGCCTGGTGGCCCAGGCACACGCCCAGCAGCGGCACCTTGCCGGCGAAGTGCTGCAGCACGGCCACCGAGATGCCGGCTTCCCTGGGGCTGCAGGGGCCGGGCGAGACGCAGATATGGTCGGGCCCGAGGGCCTCGATCTCGTCCAGCGTGATCTCGTCGTTGCGGAAGGTGCGCACGTCGGCGCCGAGTTCGCCGAAATACTGCACGAGGTTGTAGGTAAAGGAATCGTAGTTGTCGATCATCAGCAGCATGGCCGTTTCTCCTGTCCTGTTCCGGGTCAGATGTCGGAGTCCAGGCCATCCTGGACCTGCTCGGCGGCGCGGATCACCGCGCGCGCCTTGGCTTCGGTCTCGCGCCATTCGGCTTCGGGGTCCGAATCGGCGACGATGCCGGCGGCCGCCTGCACGTAGAGGTTGCCGTCCTTGATGATGCCGGTGCGGATGGCGATGGCGAGGTCCATTTCACCGCCGAAGGACAGGTAGCCCACCGCGCCGCCGTAGATGCCGCGCTTGCGCGGCTCCAGCTCGTCGATGATCTCCATCGCGCGCACCTTGGGTGCGCCCGACAGCGTGCCGGCCGGGAAGCTGGCGCGCAGCACGTCGAGATTGGTCATGCCGTCCTTGAGGCGGCCTTCGACCGAGCTGACGATGTGCTGCACGTGCGAGTACTTCTCGATCACCATCTTGTCGGTGACCTTGACGCTGCCGGTCTCGGCGATGCGGCCGATGTCGTTGCGCGCCAGGTCGATCAGCATCACGTGCTCGGCGATTTCCTTGGGGTCGTTGAGCAGTTCGGTGGCGAGTTGGGCGTCCTTCTCCGGCGTATTGCCGCGCGGGCGGGTGCCGGCCAGCGGGCGGATGGTGATGACGCGCTCCTCGCGCACTTCGCCGCCGTTGTTCGCGGTGCCGGTGCGGCGGGTCTCCTGGCGCACCAGGATCTCGGGCGAGGCACCGACGATCTGGAAGTCGCCGAAGTTGTAGAAGTACATGTACGGCGAGGGGTTCAGCGAGCGCAGCGCGCGGTACAGCGACAGCGGCGCGTCGCGGTAGGGCTTGGTCAGGCGCTGGCCGATCTGCACCTGCATCATGTCGCCGGCCATGATGTACTCCTTGGCGCGGTGGACGGCGGCCAGATAGTCGGCCTTGTCGAATTCGCGGAAGACCTCGGTCTGCACCGACGGGCTGGTGACCGGCAGGTCCACCGGCTGGCGCAGCTTCATGCGCAGGTCGCGCAGGCGGGCGCGGGCGCGCGGATAGGCCTCGGGCGTGTTCGGGTCGGCGTAGACGATCAGGTAGAGCTTGCCCGACAGGTTGTCGATCACCGCCAGCTCTTCGCACAGCAGCAACTGGATGTCGGGCAGGCCGAGGTCGTCGGCCTTCTGCGTGGCGGCGAGCTTCTTCTCGATATAGCGCACCGCGTCGTAGCCGAAATAGCCGGCCAGGCCGCCGCAGAAGCGCGGCAGGCCTGGGCGCAGCGCCACCTTGAAGCGCTTTTCGAAGTCGGCGATGAAGTCCAGCGGGTTGCCTTCATGCGTCTCCACCACTCGGCCGTCGGTCACCACCTCGGTGCGCTCGCCGTAGGCGCGCAGCAGCGTGCGGGCGTGCAGGCCGATGAAGGAATAGCGGCCGAAGCGTTCTCCGCCGACTACCGATTCCAGCAAGAAGGTGTTGATGCCGCGGGTCTGCGACTGGGCCAGCTTCAGGTAGAGCGAGAGGGGCGTCTCCAGGTCGGCGAAGGCCTCGGCGATCAGCGGGATGCGGTTGTAGCCCTGGTCGGCCAGCGATTTGAATTCGAGCTCGGTCATGTCCATCCTCGTGGGCGGCGCGCCCGCTGCCGGGCGGCGGCGCCATGGTACGGCGGGAGGGGCAGGCGATACGGTCGCCGGCCCCGGTGGCTTGCCGTGGTGCGGAAGACTTGCGAACAAGACCGCACACGGCCTGGTGGGGCGTGCGGTGCGTTCGTGGACCAAACGTAGCCGATTGCTGCGGCGTTGGCTACGGCCGGCTGGCGAGAGGGGTATGGCTGGGATTGCCCGGCTGCTGCCGGCCTGGCGAAACCTTCCGCGTGTAGGGAAGCTTCTCAGGAGACTCGCGAACGCACTTTACGCCTGTTGGGAGGCGCGCCAGCGACGCCAGGGCCAGGCCTGCCGATCACTGCCAGAAGAGATGCGTTTGCGATTCAGACACATGTGTCGTGTTCTGCGACGGAGGTAAGCGAAGGCCGGTCTGCCGCGCACTGCAATCCGTGCAATACGTGTGCCATGCGCCGGGACCGGCTTCGGTCATGCCCGCTACGCCGTCAACAGGGACGCCGCCTGGGCAATGGTGCCGACTATACCATCGGCGTCGACGCCTTGTACAGGGTTGCCGTGGTTGTAGCCATAGGGCACCAGCAGCACTCCCATGCCGGCCGCGCGGGCCGCCTGGGCGTCGTTCTCGGAGTCCCCGATGGCTGCCATCTGCGCCGGCTCCAGGCGGAAGGCCTCGGCCACCTTGAGCAGGGGCAGCGGGTCCGGCTTGCGCAGCGGGAAGGCGTCGCCACCGTAGACCAGCTCGAAATACCGGACCAGCCCGGTCTTGGCCAGCAGCGGCTCGGTGAAGCTGTAGGGCTTGTTGGTCACGCAGGCCAGGCGCAGCCCGGCGGCCTTGAGGCGCACCAGGCCTTCGGCCACACCCGCGTAGACCTGCGAGAACTGGCCGTTGATGCGCAGGTACTCGCGGTCGTACAGCGCCAGCGCGTCGGCGAACAGGCCGTTGGCGTGGGCCGGCGTGAAGCGGGCGTCGAGCACGCGCCGGATCAGGTTCTCCGAGCCCTTGCCGACGAAGCTGACGATGGCTTCGCGCGTCAGCGGCGCCGGCGCCGGCAGGTGCGGGTGCAGGCGCGCGAGCGCAGCCAGCATGGCATTGACGGCGGCGTGGAAGTCACCTGCGGTATCGACCATGGTGCCGTCGAGATCGACGATCACGCCGCGGATGCCGCTCCAGTCGCGGCGCGCCGGCTGTGCGGCGCTCATCGGGCTGCCTGCGCGGGGACCTTGGCCAGTTCGGCGCGCAGGGCCGACAGCACGCCGCGGTAGCCACCGTCGGCGTCGGGCTTGCCGAACACCGCCGAGCCGGCCACGAAGGTGTCGGCGCCGGCTGCCGCGATCTCGGCGATGTTATCGACCTTCACGCCGCCGTCGACTTCCAGCAGGATGGTGCGGCCGGTGCGCTCGGCATAGGCGTCGATGCGGGCGCGCACGGCGCGCAGCTTGTTGAGCGTCTCGGGGATGAAGGACTGGCCGCCGAAGCCGGGGTTGACCGACATCAGCAGGATCACGTCGAGGCGGTCCATCACATGGTCCAGATGGTGCAGCGGCGTGGCCGGGTTGAACACCAGGCCGGCCTGGCAGCCCTGGTCGCGGATCAGTGCCAGCGAGCGGTCGACGTGGTCGCTGGCCTCGGGGTGGAAGGTGATGATGTTGGCCCCGGCGCGCGCGAAGTCGGGAATGATGCGGTCGACCGGACGCACCATCAGGTGCACGTCGATCGGTGCCGTCACGTGCGGGCGGATGGCTTCGCACACCATCGGGCCGACCGTCAGGTTCGGCACGTAGTGATTGTCCATCACGTCGAAGTGGATCCAGTCGGCGCCGGCCTCGGTCACGCGGCGGACTTCCTCGCCCAGGCGGGCGAAGTCGGCGGACAGGATGGACGGGGCGATGCGGTACGTGGGCGTGCTCATGGCGGCGGCGTGGGGAATTGGCGATAAAACGAGGGAACCGCCGCCATTTTACGCTGCCGGCGCCGCGGGCGCCGGCTATGCCCGTCCGGCGCCGCGCTTGCCGCCCCGGGTGCCTTGCCGCACAATGCGGCTACCCATTTCCTCGGCCCGACGCCCCAGACGATGAGCGAGTACGCGTTTTCCGTGGCGGTACGCACCCAGTACCTGCCCGAGCAGTCCGATCCCGAGCGCGGGCGCCATGCCTTCGCTTACACCATCACCATCCACAATACCGGCGAGGTGGCCGCGCAGTTGATCTCGCGCCACTGGATCATCACCGACAGCGACAACGGCACGCAGGAAGTGTCCGGCCTCGGCGTGGTCGGGCACCAGCCGCTGCTCAAGCCGGGCGAGCATTTCGAATACACCAGCTGGGCCACCATCTCCACCCCGGTGGGCTCGATGAAGGGCGACTACTTCTGCGTGGCCGAGGACGGCCACCGCTTCGAGGTGCCGATTCCCGAGTTCGCGCTGGTGCTGCCGCGCATGCTGCATTGAGTCGGCCGGCGCGGATTCCGCGCCGCGCGCACGATGCCGCCGGCGCGGCGCGCGGAACCTATCGGGCGCCGCCGTTGTCCTCTCCAGGCTGCGCGGGCTGGCCGCTGCGCGAAGGGTGATCGGCCGGTGCGCGGGTCGGGCGGGGATGCTTCTTGGCGGTGCCCATGGTCCAGACCACGATGAAGATCAGCAGGAACAATGCCACGCCGGCTTCCAGGGCGAACAGCAGCATGGGATGGGCTTCGAGGAATGCACTCATGGCGTGATCCGTGCCGGGGGCGTGGTTGGATGACAGGACGCTGGGCATTGTAGGACATCGGTGGCGCATCGGATCGCGCGGGCCGGCGATTGAACAGAGCAAGATGGCAACTCCGGATTTTTCTTCCCTTCCCCGTTTCTCCTGGCAGCGTCCAGTGCGGCCATCAGCGCGCACGCGAGCCTGGCTGGCCCTGGCCGCCGGCGCGGCCTTGCTGGCCGGCTGCATGAGCGGTCCGCCGCCGCGTGTCGAGGGACCCGGCACGCCCGGCCAGCCGCCGGCCACGTCGTCGCAGAAGGGCCGGCTGCAAGCGGTCGACTGGAACGATGTCGCCGGCTGGCAGCAGGACGACGTGCGCGCCGCCTGGCCGGCGCTGCAGGAAAGCTGCCAGGTACTGAAGAAGCGCGCGGACTGGAACCGCGCCTGCTCGGCCGGCCTGATGGTCGACGCCGGCGACCTGGGCGCGATGCGCAGCTATTTCGAGACCTATTTCCAGCCCTACCGTGTGGTCAACGGCGATGGCTCCGACTCCGGCCTGATCACCGGCTACTACGAGCCCATCCTCCATGGTTCGCGCACGCGCCAGGGGCCCTACCAGGTCGCGCTGTACCGCAAGCCGCCGCAATGGAACGGCCGCGCGCTGCCGGCGCGCGCCGAACTGCTGCAGAACCCGGGGCTGCGCGGCCAGGAGCTGGCCTGGGTGGACGACCCGGTCGAGGCTGCCTTCCTGCAGATCCAGGGTTCGGGCCGCATCCGCCTGGCCGACGGCACGCTGATGCGGGTCGGTTACGGCGGCACCAACGACCATCCGTTCCGATCCTTCGGCAAATGGCTGCTGGACCGCGGCGAAATCACGCCGGCCCAGGCCACCATGCAGGGCATCAAGGCCTGGGCGCGTGCCAATCCGGGCCGGGTCGACGAGATGCTCAACGTCAATCCGCGCTTCGTCTTCTTCCGCGAGCTGGCGCCGACCAACGAGGGGCCGGTGGGCGCGCTGGGAGTACCGTTGACGGCGGAGCGCTCGATCGCGGTCGATCCGGCCACCATCCCGCTGGGCGTGCCGGTCTTCCTGTCGACCACGCGGCCGCTGTCGAGCGAGCCGATCCAGCGGCTCATGTTCGCCCAGGACACCGGCACCGCCATCAAGGGCGGGGTGCGCGCCGACTTCTTCTGGGGGGCGGGCGATGCCGCCGGGGAGACCGCCGGCCGCATGAAGCAGGCCGGGCGCATGTGGGTGCTGATGCCACGCAGTTGAGCGCGGCGCGCAACGCTCAGCGCGGACGCTGGTCGACGATGCGGCGGGCCTTGCCCACTGAGCGCTCGACACCGCCTTCGGGCAGCACGTCCACGCTCGCCGTCACGCCGATGAAGGCCTTGATGTCGTGGGCCAGCCTGGCGCGGGCCTCGCCGGTGTTGGCAGGGACCGCGCCGTGCGCGCACTCGACGCGCACGGTCAGGGTGTCGAGCGGACCTTCCTTGCCCAGCACGCACTGGTAGTGGGGCGCCAGCTCGGGATGCTTGAGGATCAGTTCCTCGATCTGTGAGGGGAAGACGTTGACGCCGCGGATGATCATCATGTCGTCAGAGCGGCCGGTGATCTTCTCCATGCGGCGGAACGCCGGGCGCGCGGTACCGGGCAGCAGCCGGGTCAGGTCGCGCGTGCGGTAACGCACCACCGGCAGCGCTTCCTTGCTCAGCGTGGTGAAGACCAGCTCGCCGAACGCACCATCCGGCAGCACCTCGCCGGTGATCGGGTCGATCACCTCCGGATAGAAATGGTCTTCCCAGATGGTCGGGCCATCCTTGGTCTCGGCGCACTCGTTGGCCACGCCCGGCCCCATCACCTCGGACAGGCCGTAGATGTCCACCGCCGAGATGCCCATGCGCTTTTCCAGTGCCAGCCGCATCTCGGGCGTCCAGGGCTCGGCGCCGAAGATACCCACCTTGAGCGAAGTGGAAGCCGGGTCGAT
>JABLTH010004361.1_pt1 | contig 11006 bp, 10 predicted proteins | sample 7875711 | NCBI WGS metagenome assembly JABLTH01 (sample SAMN14941262, study PRJNA633318) | bioreactor metagenome | isolation source: bioreactor | place: China | collected 2019-03-05 | reverse complement strand
GCCTGCGCGCGGCCGGCATCGGCGTCAACGTGCACTACATCCCGGTGCACTGGCAGCCGTATTACCAGGCGCTCGGTTTCCGGCGCGGCCAGTTCCCGCAGGCCGAGGCGCACTACGCCGAGGCGATCAGCCTGCCGCTGTTCCCGCTGCTGACGAACGAGCGGCAGGACGAGGTCGTCGCGGCGCTGCGCCGGGCGCTGGAGCGCTGAGCCCGATGAAGCGCCTGGCCGTGATCCCTGCGCGCGGCGGCAGCAAGCGCATTCCGCGCAAGAACCTGCGCCCCTTCGCCGGCCTGCCCATCGTCGCCCACTCGATCCGCGCCGCCCGCGACAGCGGCCTGTTCGACCTGGTGTTCGTCTCCACCGACGACGAGGAGATCGCCGCCGTCGCGCGCGCGCACGGGGCCGACGTGCCGTTCCTGCGGCCCGCGGCCCTGGCCGACGACCACACCGGCACCCAGGCGGTGGTCAAGCAGGCGATCGAGGCGGTGGCGGCCTGGCGCTCGATGCCGCAGCAGGTCTGCTGCCTGTACGCCACCGCCCCGTTCGTGCGCCCGCGCGACCTGGCGGACGGCCTGGCCCGGCTCGAGGCCAGCGGGGCGCAGTTCGCCTTCAGCGTCACCAGCTTCGCCTTCCCGATCCAGCGTGCGCTGCGGCTGGACGGGCAGGGCCGCGTCGGCATGATGTGGCCCGAGCACATGGCCACCCGCTCGCAGGACCTGGAGCACGCCTGGCACGACGCCGGGCAGTTCTACTGGGGGCGCGCCGAAGCCTTCGTCGCCGGCGTGCCGCTGTACTCCGACGCCGCGGTGGCGGTACCGCTGCCGCGGCACCGGGTGCAGGACATCGACACCGAGGAAGACTGGCGGCGCGCCGAGCTGATGTACCGCGTGCTGCAGGCCGAGGACGCGGAGGCGCCATGAGGGTCGCGTTCCGCGTCGACGCCAGCGCGCGCATCGGCTCGGGCCACCTCGTGCGCTCTGCGACGCTGGCCCAGGCGCTGCGCGCGCGCGGCGCCGAGGTGCGGTTCGTCTGCCGCGGCCTGCCGGCGCCCTGGCAGGAGGCGCTGACGCGCCAGGGGCTGGCCTGGCGGGCGCTGCCGGCCCCGGCGCCTTCCGCGGCGGCGACGCCGCCGCGCCCCTCGCGACCCGACGCGCCGCCGCATGCCGCCTGGCTGGATGTCGACCTCCAGCGCGACGCCGAGGACACCCTGGCCGCGCTGGGCGACGGACGCTGGGACTGGCTGGTGGTCGACCACTATGCGCTGGATGCCGCGTGGGAGCGGGCGGTGCGGCCGGCCGCGGCGCGGTTGCTGGCGATCGACGACCTGGCCGACCGGCCGCACGCGGTCGACGCCTTGCTCGACCTGAACCTCCACCCGCACCCGGCGGCGCGCTACGCTGGCCGGGTCGACGCCGCGACACGCCTTCTGCTCGGGCCGCGCTTCGCGCTGCTGCGGCCCGAGTTCGCCGCGCTGCGCCGCGGCCTGCGCCCGCGCGCCGACGCGGTGCGCCGGGTGCTGGTCTTCTTCGGCGGCGTCGACGCGGCGAACGCGACCGGCCAGGTGCTGCAGGCGCTCGATGCGATGCGGCGCGACGGCATCGGCCCGTTCGCGGTCGATGCCGTGATCGGCGCGCTGCACCCGGCGCGCGAGGCGCTGCAGGCCTATTGCGCCGAGCGGCCGCAGTGGACCTGCCATGTGCAGACCGAGCGCATGGCCGAGCTGATGGCCGCGGCCGACCTGGCCGTCGGTGCCGGCGGTGGCGCCACCTGGGAGCGCTGCGCGCTGGCGCTGCCGACGCTGGCCGTGGCCCAGGCCGACAACCAGCGCGAGCAGGTGGCCGCCGCGGCCCGTGCCGGCGTGCTGTGCGCCCCGCCGCTGCGCGGCGACGGCCCCGCCGCGTGGCGCGTGCCGCTGGAGGCGCTGTGGTTCGACCCCGAGCGGCGGGCCCAGCTGGCCGCCGCCGCCCACGCGCTGGTCGATGGCCGCGGCGCCGAGCGCGTGGCGCAGCTGCTGGCCCGGCCGCCGCTCGCCGTGCGGCCGGCGACGCCGGCCGACAGCGCCTTCGTGCATGCGGGTCGCAACGCCGAGGCGGTGCGCCGCGTCTCCCGCTCGCCGGCGCTGATCGCGCACGACGACCACCAGCGCTGGTTCGATGCGGTGCTGGCCGACCCGCGGCGCGCACTGCTGATCGGCTGCCTCGGCGACGAGCCGGTCGGCGTGCTGCGCTGGGACCTGGCGCCCGATGCGACGCGGGCCGAGGTGTCGCTCTACCTCGCGCCGGGCCACGCCGGCCAGGGCCTGGGCCCCGAGCTGCTGGCCGCGGGCGAGGCCTGGCTGCGTGAAGCGCACCCTGGCGTGCGGCACCTGGACGCCGAGGTGCTGGCCGGCAACGCGGCGTCGATCCACCTCTTCGAGCAGGCGGGCTATGCGGCCCGCTCGCAGCACTTCCAGAAGGACCTCCTCCCATCATGAGCACGCGCAGCGGACAGACCATCCACATCGGCGAGCGCCCGGTCGGGCCGGGCCACCGCCCGCTGGTCATCGCCGAGATGTCGGGCAACCACAACCAGTCGCTCGAGCGGGCGCTGGCCATCGTCGACGCCGCGGCCGATGCCGGCGCGCACGCGCTGAAGATCCAGACCTACACCGCCGACACGATGACGCTGGACGTCGACCGCGACGACTTCCGCATCACCGACCCGAACAGCCTGTGGGCGGGGCAGTCGCTGCACAAGCTGTACGACCAGGCGCACACCCCCTGGGACTGGCACGAGCCGATCTTCGCGCGGGCCCGCCAGCGCGGCATGCTAGCCTTCAGCACGCCGTTCGACGAGAGCGCGGTCGACTTCCTCGAAACGCTGGGCGTGCCCTGCTACAAGGTCGCCTCGTTCGAGAACACCGACCTGCCGCTGATCCGCCGCATCGCCGCCACCGGCAAGCCGATGATAGTCTCGACCGGCATGGCCTCGGTCGGCGAGCTGGCCGAGACGGTCGCCGCGGCGCGCGGAGCGGGGTGCCGCGACCTGATCCTGCTCAAGTGCACCAGCACCTACCCGGCCTCGCCGGAGTTCAGCAACGTGGCGACGATCCCGCACATGCGCGAGCTGTTCGACTGCCAGGTCGGCCTGTCGGACCACACGATGGGCGTCGGCGTGGCGGTCGCGGCGGTGGCGCTGGGGGCCACCGTGGTCGAGAAGCACTTCACGCTGGCGCGTGCCGACGGCGGCGTGGACGCCAGTTTCTCGCTCGAGCCGGCCGAGATGGCGGCGCTGGTCACCGAGACCGGCCGGGCCTGGGAAGGCCTGGGCCAGGTGAGCTACGGCGTGCAATCGGCGCAGGAGAAGAAATCGCTGGCGTTCCGCCGCTCGCTCTACGTGGTGCGCGACCTCGCGCCCGGCGACACCCTGAGTGCCGACGCGGTGCGCGCGATCCGGCCGGGCTTCGGGCTGGCGCCCAAGCACCTCGACGCGGTGGTCGGCCGCCGCGTGCGCAAGGCGGTGGCGCGCGGCACGCCACTGGCCTGGGACCTGCTGGACTGATCAGCGCGGCAGCAGCGCGTCGACACAGCCCGCCAGGTCGTCGAACACGCCGTCGGCGGCGGCCTCGGCGCCCGGCTCCAGCGCGTGGCCGGAGCGCACCAGGAACACCTGCCCGACGCCCGCCGCGCGGCCGGCCTCGGCGTCGGCACGCTTGTCGCCGACGATGAACGAATCGGCCAGCGACAGATCCAGCTCGCGCGCCGCCTGCAGCAGCAGGCCGGGTCGCGGCTTGCGGCAGTCGCAGTCGACCGCCCATTCGGCCACCGCGCCCGCCGGGTGGTGCGGGCAGTGGTAGATGCCTGCCGCCGGGCAGCCGGCCTCGGCCAGCGCGGCGCGCAGCTTCCCGGTCAGGCGCTGGTAGTCGGCCTCGGTGTAGTAGCCGCGCGCGATGCCCGACTGGTTGGTGACGATCACCAGCGCGTGGCCGGCCGCATGCAGCCGGCGCATCGCGTCGATCACGCCGGGCAGGAACTCGAAGTCCTCCCAGCGGTGCAGGTAGCCGACCTCGCGGTTGACGACCCCGTCGCGGTCGAGAAACGCAGCGCGGCGCGGCATCAGGCGCACCACTCGTCGTAGCTGATGCTGGCCGTGCCGAACTTGCCCACCACGAGGCTGGCGGCGTGGTTGGCCCAGGGCACCGCGTCGCGCAGCGGCATGCCGGCGCCGACCAGCGCGGCCAGCGTGGCGATCACCGTGTCGCCGGCGCCGGTGACATCGAACACCTCGCGTGCCTCCGCCGGCACGTGGTGGCTGCCTTCGGCGTCGTACAGCGACATGCCCTCCTCGGACCGCGTCAGCAGCAGCGCCTGCAGCTTCAGCGCCTGGCGCATGGCCTGGGCATGGGCCGCCAGCTGCGCCTCGTCGCGCCACGGCCCGGTGATCTGCGCCAGCTCGCTGCGGTTGGGCGTCAGCACGCTGGCACCGCTGTAGCGGGCGTAGTCGTGGCCCTTGGGGTCGACGAGCACCGGCTTGCCCGCGGCCCGGGCCCGCTCGATCATGCGCGGAATGTGGGCCAGCCCGCCCTTGCCGTAGTCCGAGAACACGACCGCGTCGTGCTGCGCCAGCTCGGCCTCGAAGTCGGTGAGCATCTGGGCCAGCACCTCGTGGTCGGGCGTGTTCTCGAAGTCGACGCGGAGCAGCTGATGCGAGCGGCCGATGACGCGCAGCTTGACGATGGTCTTGAGCTGCGGGTCGCGGCCGATCGCGCTGCGGATCCGGCGCTCGGCCAGCAGTTGCTCGAGCCGTCGTGCGGGCTCGTCGTCGCCGACGACCGTCAGCAGCGTGGCCGAGGCGCCGACCGACTGCACGTTGACGGCGACGTTCGCCGCGCCGCCCAGGCGGTCTTCCTCGCGCGTCACGCGCACGACGGGCACCGGCGCCTCGGGCGAAATGCGGTCGACCGCCCCGAACCAGTAGCGATCCAGCATCACGTCGCCGACCACCAGCACGCGGCTGGCGGCCAGGCGCTCGCGCGCGGGCAGCGGGACGCGGCGGGCGCTCATGCCAGCCCGAGCCGCTGCTCGATCAGCCCGCACAGCGTGTGGATGACGAGCAGGTGGGCCTCTTGGATGCGCGCCGTGGCCGGGTGGGGGACCACGATGGCCACGTCGCACAGGTCGCGCAGGCGGCCGCCGTCGCGGCCGAGCAGGCCGACCACGCGCATGTCGGTGCCGCGGGCGACCTCGGCGGCGCGGACCACGTTCGGCGACTGGCCCGAGGTCGAGATCGCCAGCAGCACGTCGCCGGCGCGGCCGAGCGCGCGCAGCTGGCGGGCGAAGACCTCGTCGAAGTGGTAGTCGTTGCCGATGCAGGTCAGCGCCGAGCTGTCGGTGGTCAGCGCCAGGCCGGCCAGCGGCGGGCGGTCCTTGATGAAGCGGCCGGTCAGCTCGGAGGCGATGTGCTGGGCGTCGGCAGCCGAGCCGCCGTTGCCGCAGGCCAGCAGCTTGCCGCCTTCGCGCAGCGCATCGGCGATCAGCACGCCAGCGCGGTCCACGTCGGGTTCGAGCGCGCCGAGCTGGGCGAACAGTTGCTGGTGCTCCGCCAGGTTGGCGGCGAACAGCGTGGGGGAGCGGCTCATAGTTCCTCGATCCGACGGGGCGGGAAGCTGTCCCAGCTGAGGCAGCCGGGGCATTGCCAGAAGTAGCGCTGGGCCTCGAAGCCACAGGCCGCGCAGCGGTAGCGCTGCTGCGGTCGTGCGGCGCGGGCGACCGCCTCGGCCACGGCCTGCGCGGCCTCGTCGTTCCAGGCGCTGACCGGCCGCGCGAGCACGGCCTGGGCCGCGCTGAGCGTCGGCTGCTGGCGCAGGTGCGGCAGCAGGGCCGGCGAGGCGCCGAGCTCGCTGCCGTCCAGCCGGGCGAGCGCGCGCAACAGGTCCAGGCCCGGGGCCTGTTCGTAGGCCGTGCGCAGCGCCTGGCGCGCCGCTTCGACGCCGGCCGAGGCACGCGCGCTGTCGGCGTACTCGGTGGCGATCAGCGCGAAGGCGGCGAGGTCGCGCAGCCGCAGTTCGTCCCACAGCGCGACGGCCTCGGCGTGGCGCCCGGCCTTGGCGGCGCGCTGGCCCGCCAGCAGCAGCGGGCGCGGGGCGTTCGGGGCGGCCGCGCGCGCCTTGCCCAGCGCGGCCTCGGCGGTCGTGGCCTGGCCCTTGGCGTCCGCCTCGAGGGCCAGCTCGCACCAGTGGTGCGCGATGCGGGTGCCGAACGAGCCGGTGCCGCTGCGCTCCAGCGCGGCCGCGGTCTCGGCCGCGGCGGCCCAGTCGCGCGAGCGCTCGTACAGGTTCAGCAGCGCGAGCCGGGCCTCGGTCTCGAAGGCCGTGCCCTGCAGCGCGCGGTAGGCCTGCTCGGCGCGGTCGAACAGGCCGGCCTTCATGAAGTCCTGGGCCAGGGCGTGCTGGGCGCGGTCGCGCTCGCTGCTGGCCAGGTCGGCCCGGCCCAGCAGGTGCTGGTGCACGCGCACGGCCCGCTCGAACTCGCCGCGGCGGCGGAACAGGTTGCCGAGGGCGAAGTGCAGCTCGCTGGTGTCGGGGTCGTGCTGCACCGCCTCTATGAAGGCGTCGATGGCCTTGTCCTGCTGTTCGTTGAGCAGCAGGTTCAGGCCCTTGAAGTAGGCCCGCGGCGATTCGCGGTGCTCGCGCTTGAGCTGCCGCAGATCCAGCCGCGAGGCGAGCCAGCCGAAGCCGAAGGCGACCGGCAGGGCCACCAGCAGCCACCACGTCGGAAGGTCAAACTCCATCGGGGATCACCGGCTGGCGGGGTTCCTCGGCCTTGGCCGGGGCGGCCATCGGCTGCGTGTGTCCGGCCTCGGGCGCGTGCTTGCGCGCCAGGCGCCGGTGGCGCCACCAGCTGGGCGTCATCGCCAGCACGCCGAAGACGGTGCCGGCGGCGAAGGCGGCGAGAACGATGATCACCATCGGCGCGTTCCAGGCATAGCCGAACGCCCAGTTCACCGACGCCGGTTGCTGGTTGTGCAGCGAGAAGGCGAACAGCGAGAAGAAGATGAAGGCCCGCAGGAGCCAGACGAGGAATCGCATCGCGTCCGATTCTACGGAGCCCGAATGAAAAGGCCCCGTGCAGCGTCACTGCACGGGGCCGGTGGATCAGGCCGCGGCGCCGGTCAGGCGCCGGGGCTGGCCCCGGTGCCCGCCGCTTCGGCCGGGTGGCTGGCATCCACGCCCTCGCGCAGCGCCTTGCCCGGCTTGAAGTGAGGCACCAGCTTCTCGGGGATCGTCACCTGCTCGCCGCTGCGCGGGTTGCGGCCCACGCGTGGCGGGCGGCGATTGATCGAGAAGCTGCCGAAGCCCCGGATCTCGATGCGGTGCCCGCGCGCGAGCGCGTCGGACATCGCGTCGAGGATCGTCTTGACCGCGAACTCGGTGTCGCGCTGCGTCAGCTGAGCAAAGCGCTCGGCCAGCTTGGCAACGAGATCCGAACGAGTCATGGGCGGCCTTCAGCTCAGCTGTTGCCTTGCTGGTTGTCCAGCTTGGCGCGCAGCAGGGCGCCCAGGCTGGTCGTGCCGGCGGTCTCGCGCTCGTTGGCTTGCGACAGGCGCTGCATGGCTTCCTGCTGGTCGGCCTGGTCCTTGGCCTTGATCGACAGCTGGATGTTGCGGGTCTTGCGGTCCACGTTGACGATCATCACCGAGACCTCGTCGCCTTCCTTCAGCACGTTGCGGGCGTCCTCGACGCGGTCGCGGCTGATCTCGGACGCACGCAGGTAGCCGATGACGTCGTCGGCCAGCTGGACCTCGGCGCCGCGCGGGTCGACCGTCTTGACGGTGCCGTTGACGATCGAGCCGCGGTCATGGACCGAGGTGAAGGTCGCGAAGGGGTCGCCGTCGAGCTGCTTGATGCCCAGCGAGATGCGCTCGCGCTCGACGTCGATGCCCAGCACCACGGCCTCGACTTCCTGGCCCTTCTTGTAGTTGCGCACGGCCGTCTCGCCCGGCTCGTGCCAGGACAGGTCCGACAGGTGCACCAGGCCGTCGATGCCGGCAGCCAGACCGACGAAGACGCCGAAGTCGGTGATCGACTTGATCGGGCCCTTGACCTTGTCGCCGCGCTTGACGGTGGCGCTGAACTCTTCCCACGGGTTGGCCTTGCACTGCTTCATGCCCAGGCTGATGCGGCGCTTGTCCTCGTCGATCTCGAGCACCATGACCTCGACTTCCTCGCCCAGGGTCACGACCTTGGACGGGGCGACGTTCTTGTTGGTCCAGTCCATCTCGGAGACGTGGACCAGGCCTTCGATGCCCGGCTCGATCTCGACGAACGCACCGTAGTCGGCGATGTTGGTGACCTTGCCGAACAGGCGCGTGCCGGTCGGGTAGCGGCGGGCCACGCCCATCCAGGGGTCATCGCCCAGCTGCTTGATGCCCAGCGAGACGCGGTTCTTCTCGGCGTCGAACTTGAGGACCTTGGCCTGCAGTTCCTGGCCGACCTGGACGACTTCGCTCGGGTGGCGGACACGGCGCCAGGCCATGTCGGTGATGTGCAGCAGGCCGTCGATGCCGCCGAGGTCGACGAACGCGCCGTACTCGGTGATGTTCTTGACCACGCCATGGACGATCGCGCCCTCGGACAGCGTCTCGAGCAGCTTGGCGCGCTCTTCGCCCATCGAGGCCTCGACCACGGCACGGCGCGACAGCACGACGTTGTTGCGCTTGCGGTCGAGCTTGATGACCTTGAACTCCATCGTCTTGCCCTCGAACGGCGACATGTCCTTGACAGGACGCGTGTCGAGCAGCGAGCCGGGCAGGAAGGCGCGGATGCCGTTGACCAGGACGGTCAGGCCACCCTTGACCTTGCCGGAGACGGTGCCGGTGACGAAGTCGCCGGACTCCAGCGCGGTTTCCAGCGCCAGCCACGAGGCCAGGCGCTTGGCCTTGTCGCGCGAGAGGATGGTGTCGCCGTAGCCGTTCTCGACCGCGTCGATGGCCACGGAGACGAAGTCGCCGACCTGGACCTCGATCTCGCCCTGGTCGTTCTTGAATTCGTCGATCGGCACGTAGGCTTCGCTCTTCAGGCCGGCATTGACGACCACGAAGTTGTGCTCGATGCGCACCACCTCGGCGGTGATGACCTCGCCCGAGCGCATCTCGGAGCGCTGCAGGCTTTCCTCGAACAGGGCGGCGAACGATTCACCACCGGTGCTGGCGGCGACTTGGGATTGGGACATGAAAGTTTCCTTGGGGCCGGCCCGCAAGTCGCCGGCAGCATGCGGTGGGAGACACCGCAGGGGTTAGGTTGATGAGATCACCGCCCTCGATCGGCCGGGTTGGAGGACTGGCCTGGAGGGAAGGGCGGTGGGCCCGGTCAACGGCCGCTCCGACTTGCGCTCAGAACGGCCGGCGTTGCTGCCACCAGCTCAGCACCTGTTCGACCGAGGCTTCGACCGACAGGCTGGAGTTGTCCAGCAGCATCGCATCCTCGGCGGGCTTGAGAGGTGCGACGGCGCGGGTGCGATCCCGCTCGTCGCGCATCTGCAAGTCCGCGCGAAGACTCTCGATGCTAGCCGAATTTCCCTTGGAAATCAATTGCTTATGGCGCCGTTCGGCGCGCGCGTCGGCGCTGGCGGTGAGGAAGACCTTCAAGGCGGCGCCGGGGAACACCACGGTCCCCATGTCGCGCCCGTCGGCCACCAGGCCGGGGCAGCGGCGAAAGCTCAACTGCAGGCCGTGCAGCGCCTGCCGCACGGCCGGGTGCACCGACACGCGCGAGGCCATGCCGCCGGTCGACTCCTGCCGCAGCGGGTCGGTGATGTCGCGGCCGTTGAGGAAGACCTGATGGCCGGTGAAACGCAACTCGAGCCGGCCGGCCAGCGCCGCCAGCGCCGGCTCGTCGTCCAGCGCGATGCCGGCATCCTGTGCCGCCAGCGCAGTGGCGCGGTACAGCGCACCGGAGTCGAGCAGGTGGTAGCCCAGCCGCTCGGCCAACGCGGCGGCCAGGGTCCCCTTGCCCGACGCGGTCGGGCCGTCGACCGTCAGCACCGGGATGCCGTCGGGGGCCGGCGTGACGATCTCGAACAGTGTCTCGAAATACTCGGGGAAGGTCTTGCCGACGCAACGCGGGTCCAGGATGCGCACCGGCAGGCCGGCGCCGCCGGCCGCCCCGGCGAGCGCGTTGAACGCCGCCAGCGAGCCACACATCGCCATCCGGTGGTCGTCGTAGGTCCGCAGTGCCGCCGCCTGCCAGCGCCCGGGCGGTCGGACCTCGATGAAGTCCGGGCCGTCGACCACCGTGGCGCCGAGCTTGCGCAACTCGGCAGCCATCGCGTCGATGCGGTCGGTCTCCTTCACCCGCCAGCTGGCGATGCCGCTCAGGCGGGTCGGGCCGTCGGCGTACAGCCCCATGACGGCCAGCGTCATCGCGGCGTCCGGGATGTGGTTGCAGTCCAGGGTCAGCGCCTTCAGCGGCCAGGCGCCACGGCGCACCTCCAGCCAGCCCGGGCCGCCGTCGACCTGCACACCCATCGCGCGGGCCGCGTCGACGAAGCGGATGTCACCCTGGATCGAGTCCAGGCCGACACCCTCGATGCGCACCGGGGCATCGACGCCGGCGATCGCGCCGAGCGCGACGAAATAGGAGGCCGACGACGCATCGCCCTCGACATGGATGCGGCCAGGCGTGCGGTATTGCGCGCCCTGGCGGATGACAAAGCGGTCGTAGCCGTGGCGCTGCACCGCGATGCCGAAGCGCTCGAGCAGGCGCAGCGTGATGTCGATGTAGGGCTTGGAGATCAGCTCGCCCTCGACCTCGATCGCGACGTCGCGATCGGCGGCCAGCAGCGGCAGCGCCAGCAGCAGCGCGGTCAGGAACTGGCTGGAGACGTCGCCGCGCACGCGGATCGGCGCCTCGGTCCGCAGCGGGTGCAGCGCGCCGTCGCCCACCCGCAACGGCGGGTAGCCGGCCTGGCCGAGATCGGCCACGGGGCAGCCCAGGGCACGCAGGGCATCGACCAGGTCGCCGATCGG
>JABLTH010027400.1_pt1 | contig 11014 bp, 7 predicted proteins | sample 7875711 | NCBI WGS metagenome assembly JABLTH01 (sample SAMN14941262, study PRJNA633318) | bioreactor metagenome | isolation source: bioreactor | place: China | collected 2019-03-05 | reverse complement strand
CGGCGCACGTCTGCACGCCGTCGTAGTCGTAGTCCTTCGCCAGTTCGGCGAGCAGTGCGTCGTCGCCGCGGTCCTCCGCAGCACGCATCTCCCGACGCAGCACGATCCGCTGACGCGGAGTGAGTGTGAGGTTCTTGCTCGGGCAGGTCGGCTCGCAGTACCCGCATTCCACGCACCGGTCGACCTCCGCCTCCACCGTCGGCGCGGACTTGAGATGGTCCAGGTAGGAGGTGGGGTCGTCGGAGAGGAGGACGCCGGGGTTGAGGATGCCGGCCGGGTCGAACAGCTCCTTCACCCGCGACATCACGGCGTAGAGGTCGTCGCCGAACTGCCGGCGCACGAACGGGGCCATGATCCGCCCTGTGCCGTGCTCGGCCTTCAGCGTTCCGCCCTGGGCGAGCACCAGGTCGACCATCTCAGCGGTGAAACGCTCGTAGCGCGCCACGCTCTCCGGGTCGTCGAAGCGCTCGCCGATCATGAAGTGGATGTTGCCGTCCTTCGCGTGCCCGAAGATGACGCAGTCGGTGTATCCGTGGGCCGAGAACAGGGCAGTGAGCTGCTCGCAGGTGTCGAGGAGCCGGTCGACCGGGACCGCGATGTCCTCCAGCAGGGCGGTCGTCCCGGAGGGGCGGGCGCCGGCCACGACCGTATAGAGCCCCTTGCGGACGTGCCAGAGCGATGCGCGCGCCGCCGGCTCCGTGGTGAACGCGAACGGAGAGGCGAGCGTCAATCCGGCCAGGACCGCGTCGAATTCGGCGATGCGCGCGTCGAGGGTGCCCGTGTCAGCGGCGTGATGCTCGATCAAGAACGCCGCGTGGTCGGCCACGTCGATCGAGGCGATCTCGGCCGGGACGTCGGAGAGCGTCTGCGCCACGCGCAACGACGAGGCGTCCATCAGCTCGATCGTCGCCAGTCCGGCCTCCACGAGCCCGGGGAGGGCGGCGGTGGCCGTGCGCAGGTCCGGGAACACCAACAGGCCCGTCGCGATCGCCGGCAGCACGGGGACCGTCTCGAAGGTGGCCTCCGACACGAAACCGAGCGTGCCCTCGCTGCCGATCATGAGGTGGGTGAGGATGTCGATCGGGCGCTCGAAGTCGATGAACGAGTTCAAGCCGTAGCCCATCGTGTTCTTCATCGCGTATTGCCGCCGGAGTTCGGTCACCAGCTCGGGTCGGGCGGCGATCCCGTCCCGCAGCTCGGCCAGGCCGGCGTGGATCCCGGGCTCCCGCTCGCGCAGGAGGTCGTCCGCATCGGCCGCGCCGGTGTCGATCGTCGTTCCGCCGGCCAGGGTGACCACCATCGACCGCAGGGTCCGGTACGTGTTCTGGACGATGCCGCACGCCATCCCGCTGGAGTTGTTCGCGACGACCCCGCCGACCGTGCAGGCGATCTCGCTCGCGGGGTCGGGCCCGAGCCGGCGGCCGAACCGTGCAAGCCGCGCGTTCACCTGGCGGATCGTGAGCCCGGGCTGAGCTGTCGCCGTGGAACCGTCCGCCGCGACGGACAGGCGCTGGAATCCACCGCGCGTGTCCATGAGCACCGAGTCGGAGACGCCCTGCCCGCTGAGGCTCGTCCCGCCCGACCGGAGCGTCACGGCGATCCCGGCCTCAGCGCACGCCCGGAAGACGGCCTCCACCCCGGCGACGTCCACCGGCTGCACGACCGCGGACGGCACGAGCAGGTAGTGCGAGGCGTCGTGCGCACGCGCCAGCCGGTCGATCGAACGGTCCAGAACGGTCACCGACTCCGGGAGTTCGACCCGATCGAGGACAGAGGACAGATGGGAGCTCATGCGGGTGTGCGTTCCTTCGCGGATCGGTGGGGGCCGGAGCCGGAATCGGAGCCGGAGTCGGCGCGCGGGAGTCGGCGCGGGTGCGCTCAGCGCGGCTCGGACGACAGGGCGGCGCGGTGCAGGTCGAGAATGCGCGCCAGTTCCCGGGCCGCCGGCTTCGGCCGTCCGCGGACGTCGACGATCGACAGGCTCACCGCGCACGGGAAGGTGTCGTGCCCCATCCAGAGGAGGAATCCACCGACCGCGGGGAATCGCGTGAGCGTCCGCCGGAGCGCGACGCCGAGCATCCTCGCTTGACGCTCGGCGCTGGTGACCAGCCAGTCCCGGACGGAGAGCGAGCGGTCGCGCGCGTCGAACGCCGCGAGCCACCAGCCCGACGAGTGAGTCCAGAGCGCGCGAAGCTGCTCGTCGTCCGCGTCGGACGGCAGGAGGCCGAACTCCGCCAGGAGGTCGGCGGCGCTCGCGCCCGCGACCCCCACTTCCGAGCGGAAGAGCGCGTCGTCCCCCGCCCAGTACGCGTCCCACTCCTCCTCGGTCCCGCCGAACTCCCACGGCCCGTGGACGTCGTGGTGCAGCCCGAGCCCGAACTCGGCGACGGATGCCTCGAACCGCGGACCGGACGGCGTCGTCGGAACGTACCGGGTACCGGGCGCGAGCTGCGCGAGGACGGCGCCCGCGGCCGCCAGTGCAGGATGGCCGATCGACAGCGGAGCGCCGGGGACGGCCGGTGCGGTGACCCGGGTGAGCTCGTTCCCTCCACACCACAGCGCGAGGGAGGCGTGGTGGCCGAGCCGTGTGGCATAGTCGCCTGCGATGCGGCGGAACTCGCCCACGATCGCGTCGTCGGCGGGCGGCTCGTTGTCGAGTCCGGAGGAGCTGAGCGGGAGGTCCTGCCAGACGAGCATGCCGAGCCGGTCGCACTCGTCGTAGAACGCCGCGCGCTCGGCCGCGGCCCCACCCCAGACCCGGATGGCGTTGAACCCCAGGTCCCGGTAGGTCCGAACCCGGGCGCGGACCTCGTCGTCGGTGACGTCGGCGTGATCGGGGCGGAGCGGGACCCAGTTGACGCCCGCCAGGAAGATCTCGACACCGTTGACGGCGCAGAGCCACGGGGCGGCTCCCGACGGGGCGCCAGGGGCGCTCCGCCACTCCAGCGTGCGGAATCCCACCCGCCTGACCAGCGATCGGGACGAGCCACCGTGCCGGACGTCGAGCCGGACGGTGTAGAGCCGCTGGTCGCCGGCCGGCCGGACCTGCCAGCGTTCTGGCCTCACGAGCGCCACCGCACACCGGTCGGCGGCAGTCGTCGACGCTGTCGCCGCGAGCCGACCGGATCCATCGACGACCGAGAGTTCGACCTCCGCCTCGGCGGGGAGTCCGCACCGGCTCAGGTCGACCTCGACCGAGCCGTCGCCGTCGTCGTCCAATGCCGTGCTCAGCGCGGCGGCATCGAGTCGCCAGTCGGGGCCGACGCGGAGCCGGATGCCCTCGGCGACGCCGAGCTGCACCAGCCGGGGAGTCCAGTCCCAGCCGAACGAGAAGCGCGGCTTCCAGTCGCGGATGCGGGATGTCCAGCCGTTCTGGCCGAGCGCATCCGGCACTCGCGTGAACACGAGCGTGAGCGTGTCGCCGCCGCGGTCGATCGCGCCCGTGATGTCGAAGCGCTGCCGGATGAACGCGTCCGCGAACTCTCCGACGACGGTCTCGCCGATGAGGATGACCCCCTCGCCGTCCAGCATGTCGGCCTCGAGCACGATCCGGTCGTCCGAGTCGGTGAGGCGATCCTTCAGCGTCGAAACGGGGATCGTCCGCTCGAACGTCCAGTGCCGGTTCTCGATCCACTCGGAGGCACGTGAATCCGTTCCTCGATAGGGGCTCGGGGCGATGCCGGCGGCGACGAGGGCGCCTCGCACCGAACCGGGCAATGCGGCAGGGATCGGGCCGACATCCGACGTGGAGACCTTGGCTCGCTCCGGTGTGAGGCCGAGCAGCCAGTCGTTCTGACGCCACCCGCGCAGCGTCCACTCGCCTGCCAGGTCGACGATGCCGTCGGAGTCGGTGGTGCTCACGCCGTGGCCTCGCGATAGAGGTACATCTCGCGCGTGCCCGACGGCGCGTCCCAGCCCTGGGCGAAGAGGATGTCGCCGTCGTAGCGGACCAGGCCGCCCCAGGCGAGCGACCCGCCCCGGTTGACGGCGAGCTGGCGGAAGGGGTCGTCCACGCTGTAGAGGGCCTGAGCGGCGGCGAAGGCCCCCGACGCGTCGCGGTAGAAGAAGTCCAGGACGATGCTCCCGGAGTCGTCGTGTCCGGTGACGGCGCAGGAGACCTCGAGGAGGGAGCCGCCGAGGTCGGCCAGGTCGAGGTAGGGCTGCTCCTCGAACGTCCAGTTCACGAGGTCGTCGGATCGGCCGACGAAGGGGATGCCGTTGCAACCCTCGGACAGGTACATCAGGTATTGGCCGCCGACGCGCACGGCGCGCCCGCTCAGGTCGCTCGGGACGACGGCACCTTTCGCCCAGAGCCGGGACACCTCATAGGGGACGGCCAGCCCGTGCTTGTCCCAGTGCACCAGGTCGGTGGACGTCGCGACCTTCACATCGCAGCCCAGCGACACGATCGGATAGCCGGGGGAGGGATACCGCTCCGCCTCGGCGCTGCCCGCCGCCTGCCAGATGCCGTTGTAGAAGAGCACATAGCCATCGTCCGTCCGGTACACCTTGGGGTCTTCGCAGCTCAGCAGCTCGTCGTCCGCGGTCGGGTACACGACCGGGTTGGCGGGGGAGTCCGTCCAGCCGTCGCGCGCGGTGTAGGTGGCGACGCCGATCCGACTGGCCGTCGACTCCTTGCGGGGCGACGCGCGATAGAACATGTGCAGCGCGTCTCCGTCGACGATCAGCGACGGGTTGAAGACGGAGCTCGAGGTCCAGCCGATCCCGGTCGGGTCCGGCCACTGTCCCGATGGGCGGAACGTCAGCGACTCATCGCGGGTGAACGGTCCGATCGCCCACGCGGGGCGCTCCGGGTAGGTCCGCGAGAACTGATCGGTCGAGATCCGGTCGGTGAGGGGGTCGGAGTGTTCGAGCGCGGCGTCGTAGCTTGCTCGCAACCCTTCCGGGGTGAGTCGTTCCATCGGACATCCTCCTGTGTGGGGGTCGGCTGCGGCGGGACCGGCAGGCGGGGACAGAGTTGAACACTACGGACTTCAAACAACGTTGTCCAGCGCTTGACAGTATTCTCTTTGAGAAAGCAAGATAGTGTGAAAACAACGTTGTTCCGTTCCTTCGACGAACGGACTCGATCCCCACCGTCCGGGAGGCTCCGGACGGGACGTGACAAAGGAGTTGCATCATGAAGGCAATCACGTCGAGGCGACGGGCGGTGACGCGCGGTGCCGTCGCCGTCGGCATCGTCGGTGCGCTCATCGCGCTGGCGGGCTGTTCCGGGACCTCTGCCCCGAGCGGCGACTCCGGCGGGAAGGTGAGCGGCACCCTCAACGTGCTGGTCCCGAGCGCCGCAGGGTCGGACGCCGGCTTCAAGGCGGTCAACGCCGCATTCCAGAAGAAGTACCCCGACGCCAAGATCGTCTTCACGACGGTCCCCACGAACAACTGGGCGTCCGTCGAGTCGTCGCGGCTGTCGGCGGGCAACGTCGACGTCCTCGTGGCGAGCCCCATCGAAACCCCGTCCTACGTCCCTGCCGGCTCCGAGTCGTTCGACTCCAAGGCGGCCGATGCCGGCACGTTCGTCGATCTGTCGAACGAGAGCTTCATGAAGAACTGGACGCCGACGGTGATCGATGCCCTGAAGTACAAGGGCAAGGACTACAGCGTACCGACCGGTCTCAGCTACTACACCGGCGTGTTCTACAACAAGGACATCTTCGCGAAGCAGGGGCTCCAGGTCCCGACCACGTGGTCGGAGTTCGTCGCGCTGTGCGACAAGCTCAAGGCCGCAGGCGTGGCCCCGCTCGGGATCGGCGGCAAGGACAGCTGGCCCGCCGGACTCACCATGCTGGCCGCGGTTCAGGGCGCCTACCCCACGCAGTCGAAGAAGGCCGCCCTGGCCGAGCAGTTGTGGAAGCAGAAGGCCAAGCTCACCGACCCCAAGCTGGTGGACGTGCTCACCAAGGTCGACACCATGTACGGGTACGCCGAGCAGAACTTCGCCGGCGTGGCCTACAGCGACGTGCCCAGTCTGTTCGCCAACGGGTCGGTCGCCATGACGCCTGACGGCACGTGGAACCAGACGACCATCGACTCGGCTGTGGCGGGGAAGTTCCCCTACGGGTACTTCCCGATCCCGACCAGCGACGACGCCGCGGACAACGCGACGCTCGGCGGCAAGGTCGAGATCCGGCTGTCGGCGACCGCCGCCTCGAAGAACAAGGCCGCGGCCCTCGCCTACCTCGACTTCTTCTCGCAGCCGGACAACTACAAGCTGTTCATCGCGGACGCCGGCTTCGTCCCGGCGCAGGCCGGCATCGGCTCGACGCCGTTCCTCGAATCGATCAAGGACTACACGAAGACGTTCAGCCTCGCCTGGGACAACGTGTGGACAGCCAACGCGAACGCCGGGCCCGCCGCGAAGTTCCCGTTCAACTACGTGGGGATCGCACCGCTCGGTACGGAAACACCCGCGAAGGCCGCGGAGTCCGCCCAGAAGGACTGGTCGGCCGCGTTCTAAGCTGTTCCCCCTGCGTGTCCGTCCGGGAGCATCCGCCGGCTGCTCCCGGACGGGCCACACGATTCGAGGATCAATGTCCAACTTCTACCCGTTCGGTCGCCGAGGGACGCTGCTGACGACCTTCGGCACGGCTCAGGCGCTGATCATCGTCTTCGCGTTCGTGCCCGCCGTGGCCGTGATCGCCATCAGCTTCACCGACATCAGCGGTCTGCCCAACTTCCCTATCAACTGGGTGGGGATCCAGAACTATGTGACCTTCTTCTCTGCCGCGCACCTGGGATACAACCTCAACGCCCTCGGCAACACGCTCGTCTACGCGCTTTCGACGACGATCATCATCAACGTGCTCGCACTGTCGTTCGCCCTGCTCTTCAACCAGCGGCTGCGCGGTACGACGTTCTACCGCGCGCTCGTGTTCATGCCGACGGTGCTGGGCGTCACCGTCATCGGACTGATCTGGTCCCTCGTCTTCAATCCCACCGGTGGACCGGCCGCCTCCGTCTGGAAGGTCTTCGGCGTCTCGTCCGCCTTCTTCGGAGACCCCCACCTCGCGCTGACCCTGGTGATCGCCGTGCAGATCTGGTCGGGGATCGGCGTGGCGATGGTGATCTACCTCGCCGGTCTCCAGGCCGTCCCGGCCGACCTCTACGAGGTGGCGAGCATCGACGGCGCGTCCCCGTGGCAGAAGTTCCGCCATGTCACGTTCCCGCTCCTCGCGCCCTCGCTGACCGCCAACGTGCTCCTCTCGATCATCGGGGCCCTGCAGAGCTATCAGCTCGCGTACGTGCTGACCGGTCCGAGCAACCCGGCGACGCAGCTGCTGTCCCTCGCGATCTTCGCCCAGGGCTTCGGCGGCGGCGTCAACGGCAGCCAGGGGTACGCCGCTGCCATCTCCGTCGTCCAGTTCGTGATCGTGGGGATCATCTCCCTCGCGGTCATGTGGTATCTCCGCAGAAGGGAGAGCAGGCTGTGACACTCACCCGCAGTCACGAAGCGCCGACGGCGGAGGTCCGGACGGCGAGGTCCGCCGCGCGACCGGCGCGGCGGAACAGGCGGCGGCCGAGCGCAGGCCGTGCGATCAACTATCTGCTCGCCGTCGTCGTCGCGATCCTCTATCTGTTCCCTCTGCTGTACCTGCTGAACACGGCGCTGAAGGACGACGCCCAGTTCTTCGCCAATCCGAACGGGCTGGTCACCGTCCCGAACTGGGTGAACTTCCCCGACGCGTGGAACCAGGGCAACTTCGGCGCCTACATGGTCAACAGCGTGATCTACGCCGGCGGCGCAGCGTTGATCGGGACGGTCGCCTCCCTCTTCATCGGGTTCCCGCTCGCGCGGGGCTACCTGAAGCGCCCCGGTCTGTGGAACGTGATGCTCGTCCTGATCCTGTTCCTCCCGAACGCGATCATCACGCAGTTCCAGCTCCTGCTGCGCACCGGACTCTATGACACCCAGCTCGGGTATGTCCTCATCATGTCGGTCGCCGTGGGCATCGGCCCGATCCTGCTCCGCGGGTACGCCAAGTCGATCCCCGTGGAGATCGACGAGGCGGCGGCGCTCGACGGCGTGGGCTATCTCCGCTATCTGTTCACGTTCGTCGTGCCGATGGCGCGTCCGGCGCTGGTGACGGTGTTCATCCTCCAGGCGATCAGCGTCTGGAACGAGATCATCCTCGCGACGGTGCTGCTGCCCGATCCGGACAAGGCGCCGGTCACCCTCGGGCTGTATGCGTTCCAGGGTCAGTACACGAGCCACTGGGGGCTCCTCGCCGCAGCCACGATGATCGTGGCCGGCCCGTTGGTGGCCGCCTACGTCTTCCTGCAGCGCTACCTGGTCAGCGGGGTGCTCGGCGGTGCCGTCAAGGGATGAGCGAGGGCCGGCGGCGCGACCTCAGCGTGCGGCCGGCTCCCGCTCCGAACCGCGGAGGATGAGCTCGAACGGCAGCACGGTCGTCGTCGACGGGCTCGCGTCGCCCTCGATGCGCGCCAGGATCCGCTCCGCCGCCAGACGGCCCATCTCCTCGATCTGCGGAGTGACGACCGAGACCGCCGGCGTGCCGAGGCGTGCCGACTCGAAGTCGTCGAAGCCGATCAGCGGGAGGGCCGTCCCGGCTTCCCGGAAGGCGAGGACCGATCCGATGCTCGCCCGGTTGTTGGCCGCGAAGATCGCGTCGGGATGCTGCTCCCGCAGGAGCCGGGAGACGATCGTGGCCGCCTCGTCGGCGCTGTGCGCCCCGGTGGCGACCAGGTCCTCCTCGAAGGCGACGCCCGCGTCCTCGAGCGCCAGGCGATAACCGCGCAGACGCTCCGACATCGTGTACAGGGCGAGCGTGTCGCCGACGAACGCGATCCGTCGGGCGCCGGAGGCGGTGAGTGCGGAGGTCGCGGCGTGGGCGCCGCCCGCGTTGTCGGCCAGGATCGTATCGCCCCACGCGGCGTCGGCCGGGCGGTCGATGAGCACGAGCGGCGGTACAGGCGGAGTGACGTCGGCCCACGAACGGCCGGGCCGGGCCGGCGGGACGACGATCAGCCCATCGACCTGCTGGCCGATGAAACGGTCGACGAGGCGGTCGTGGTTCTCTCCGCTCTCCTCCGAGCTCGCGGTGATGAGCAGATAGCCGGCCGCTGCTGCGGTGGCCTCGATCGCGCGGGCGATCGTGGAGTAGTAGGGGTTGGCGAGATCGCTGATGATCAGCCCGATCATCCTGCTCGAACGCCCGGGCCGGAGGCTGGCGGCCGCGAGATTCCTCCGGTAGCCGAGGCGGATGATCGCGTCGCGGATGCGCTTGGCGAGCTCGGGGTTGATGTTCGTCTCGCCGTTGACGTAGCGGGAGACGGTCTTGAGCGCCACACCCGCCGCCTGGGCGACATCATTCATCGTCGGTGGCCGGCTCATTCCGTCCCCACCCGTCCTGCTCGGTCTCGGAAGCGCGCGGCCGGTGGCGGCCGCGCACTCCGATTCTAGGGGCGCACCGACAGGTGGCCCCGGTGGTGCGGCCGTCACCGGGTCACCGGTGCCCACCGTCCGCTCTCGTCGGCCGTCAGCGCGGCGTCGTACAGCACGTGGGTGCGCGCGGCTTCTTCCGGTGTCGCGGCGCCGAAGCGGTCGCCGAGCTCGCCGGCGCGCTCGGCCAGGAACACCGCCCACATCTGCAGGATCGCGTCGGAGAAGCCGGTCTCGAAGATGCCGCCGGTCACGGTCGGCCACACCGACTGGCTCCCGGCTTCGACGGCGGTCCACCCCTGCTCGCGGCCGATCCCCGGTACGTCGGCGACCGCGAACACCTCGATCCGCTTGGGGTTCGAGGTCGCGAACCGGACACCGCCGGTCGTGCCGATCACCTCGAAGACCCAGGTGTTCTTGTTGCCCGGTGCGATCCGTTTCGTATCGACGGTGAGGGGGAAGCGGCCGTCCGCGTGGTCGACCCAGCCCCAGACCGTGGCGTTCTCCCACGTGTCGCACTCCTCCGGCTCGCCCGTGGGGCCGGGTCGGAATGGCACGAGGTTCTGCAGCACAGCGGTCAGCGACTCGGGCAGCCAGCCCAGTCGCAGCGGGACGTGCCAGGCGTGCATGCCGAGGTCGTTCATGACGCCGGCGGCGCCGCAGTAGCGTGCCTGGCGCTTCCAGTTGATCGGCTTCGTCTCGTCCAGATCGCTGGAGTGCAGGAAGGCGCTCCTCACCTCGATGATCCGCCCGGCTGCTCCGGAGCGCACATAATCGATAGCGCGCTGGGCGCCGGGGAAGAACGGCATCTCGCTCGAGCAGCGGACGAAGCTGCTCGGGTGTTCGGACATCGTGCGCAGGATCGCCTGGGCGGCGGCCGTGTCGATGCCGAAGGGTTTCTCGGCGAGGAGGTCTTTCCCGGCCCGGATCACGTCCGTGTAGATCTGTTCGTGCAGGTCGTGCCGAACCGCGACGTAGACGACGTCCACGTCGGGGTTGGCGAGGAGTTCCGAGTAGTCGGTGGTGGTCTGGGTGACGGTGTCGATCTGGTCGAACCAGGCGAGAGCCGCGGGATTGATGTCGCACACCGCCGTCAACCGCGGCCGCACGGGGTGGTCGATCAGGGCGGGCCAGCGCTGGATGGCGGCGGCGATCTCGCGTCCCATCAGGCCGCCGCCGATGATTCCGATGCCGACGTCCTGTGCGCTCATCGGGACGCCTCCTCGAGCGTCGCGACGGCGGAGTCGACCGAGGCGCCCTCGTGGAGCACGCGCATGAGCGCTGCGGTGATGCCGGCAGGATTCGGGTGCTGGATGATGTTGCGCCCGTACACGATGCCCGATGCCCCGGCATCGAGCACGCGTGCGGTGCGCTCGAGCAGGGTGCGGTCGTCGACGCGGCCGCCGCCGCGGACGAGCACGGGGACGCCGTCGGCGACGTCGATCACCCGCGAGTAGACGGACAGGTCGTCCGCCGGGTCGGCTTTGATCAGGTCGGCTCCGAGCTCGACGGCCTGGCGCACGAGGGTGACGATCTTGTCGATGTCGCCGTCGACGGAGTACCCGCCGGCCCGGGAGTTGTCCTGCATCACGAGCG
>JABLTH010107001.1_pt1 | contig 11045 bp, 5 predicted proteins | sample 7875711 | NCBI WGS metagenome assembly JABLTH01 (sample SAMN14941262, study PRJNA633318) | bioreactor metagenome | isolation source: bioreactor | place: China | collected 2019-03-05 | reverse complement strand
CGACGCCCTCGACGAACGCGACGAGCGTGATCCGGGGGTGCTGGTGCACGCCCATGAAGAGACCTTCCTGCGCCGAGATCCAGGCCGAAGGCAGGATCGAAGCCCCGAGCAGGAGCGCCGAGATCCACAGCTCGGCCGGCAGCACGAGTTTCGCGTAGGCGACAAAGAGAAGCGTCGCGAGAACGCCGCTCGCGAGTCCGACGCGGTTCGCTCGCCGCACGAGCTCGGCGCGCGCCTCCGGGTGCGCAGCCACGTCCCGCGTCACGAGCATGCCGAGGCCGCCTCCCGCGAGCGCCTGCGCGACGAGCAGCAGCGCGACGAGCTCGACGTACTGGCCGAGGACGTGGCTTCCGAGAAGCCGTGCGACGCCGACGTTGATGCCGAACGAAAAGAACGGAACGGCGAGGCGCGCAGCGAGCATCGCGAGGCTGTTGGCGACGAGCGACGGCATCTCAGCGCGTCTCCTGCGGCTGCGCCTCGAGGACGAGGCGCTCCGCGCGGAGCGTTCTCTCGATCCAGCGAACGATGGGCAGCATCGCGAGCCGGCTCGCGCCGACGACGGAGCCGCGAATGCCGCGCGGGGGCCGCCAGTCGGGCGCGGCCGCGGGGCCGGGCGCGGGGAGGTCCTCGGGGCCGAAGGAGCGCGGTCCGGCGAGCGCGCGCAGCGTCCGCAGCGTCCGCAGCGCGGCCGCGAAGCTCCAGAGCGGCTCGACGAGCGTTCGAATCCGCAGCACCTCGAAGCCCGCTGCGGCGACCGCCGCGTGGAGCGTCTGCGGATCGAAGTGGTGCACGTGCTGCTCCGGCCGCAGGTCCTTCCATCGCGGGCCCTCGCTCTGCGCCGCGAGGGACGCGAAGTTCGGCACCTCGACGAGAAGGAGCCGGCCCACGCGTGGCGCGATCTCACGCGCGAGGAAGTCGGTCGGGTCGTGGATGTGCTCGAGGACGTGATGGAGCGTGACGACGTCGTAGCGGCGGCCGGCCGGGAGCTCCGCGAGAGACGCCTTCACGTCGATGCCGAGGCGACGGCTCGCTTCGGAGCGCGCGAACGCCGAGAGCTCGACGCCGGCGATCTCCCAGCCGCGGGCCTTCGCGTGCGCGAGAAAAGACCCGACGGCGCAGCCGACGTCGAGCACGCTCCCCGCGAGGCCGCGCGACTCGAACGAATCGAGCTCGCGCTCGAAACGGTCGGCGTCGAAAGCCTTCGCGAACGGGGAATCGAAGTCGTAGCCGGTGCCCTCCTCGACGAAGTAGCTCTCGCCGTACTCGAAACGCGGAATCTGCTCCGTCGCGACGAGGCCGCACTCCTGGCAGCGAGAGAGCAGCCCTCCCCACACGGGGGTTCGTCGCGCGTGCGCGCAGGGGGCCCACGGGCGCGTCGCGGCGGCGCTCACCGCGGCTCCGCTTCGTGTTGCGCGGCGAGGCGCCGGCCGCGGTTCGCCTGGAGTACGCCGAACAGAAGGCCCACGTTGAGCCACACCATCGACCGCAGCGGCTCGAGGCGATGGCTGAAGTCCGCGAGCTGGGTGACGAGCAGGCCGACGAGGCCGGACACGATGGCCGCCACCAGCCACTGGAGCAGCGGGTCGTGCATCCGCGGCAGGTGGTGAACGCCCATCAGCACCACCGACACGAACAGGCCGAGCCACAGCACGAGCGCCGGGATTCCGGCTTCGGCCGCCTCGAGCAGGTAGAGGTTGTGCGCCGGCGCCGGGAAGTAGGACTTCACGCCCTTCGGGTCGAACGGCGCCATCGTCTCGACGAAGTTGTTGAGCCCGGCTCCGAAGAACGGGTGCGCGGACGTCATCCGCGTCGCAATGGCGTTGAGATCGAAGCGGACCTTCACGTTGCCGGCCTCGCTTCGCGTCATGCGCTCGTAGACCCGGGGGCCGAACGCGGCGCCGAGGAGGACGCCGATCACGACCCAGACCGCGACGATCGTGCGGATGCGCCGTGCGTCGACCAGCCGGCAGCGAAGCGCGAGCGCGCCGAGGACGACGATCGCGACGAAGTTCGAGATCCACGCGCCGCGAGAGAGCGTGAGGACGAGGCCGACGGCGCCGAGCACGAGCGCGACCGCGCACAGCGTGCGCAGAGCGATTCCCCGGCCGATCGTGAGGCCGGCGGTGACGATCGGGAGCGTGATCACCAGCGAGGTCGCATACACGATCGGGTGCGCGAACAGGCCCGCGGGGCGCAGCCGCGTCGCGCCGGTCTGCAGCACCTCGTGCAGCACCTGCGTGCTGCCTCCCAGCCAGCCCGCGCCGATCGGGCGTCCGGTGATCCCCTGCACCGCGGCGAGTCCGCTGTGGACGATCATCTGCAGGGCGACCAGCGCGAAGACCCAGCTCGTGAGCTCGCGCCGGAAGAGCGCTGCGACGATCCATGCGATGAGGAACGCGTGCGCCGTGCTCGCGACCTCGAAGAGTCCGAGCCGCACGTCCGGCGCCCGCAGCGCCGAGATCAGGTACTGCACGAGGAGGAGACCCATCCACACGAGGACGCGCGCGGGAATCGGGTTCTGGATGCGGCCGACGAGCGCGCCGAGCGCGACGACGAAGACGAGGAGGTAGAGGCAGACGTCCGCCGCCGACACGCGAACGCCCGGCCAGCCGCCGGTGTGAGACACGTATCCGAGGTACGCGTCGATCGGGATCGCGAGCAGCGCGATGAACACGAGCAGCAGGCTGTCGGAAGCGCGCTGCGGCGCGAAGCGCACGATCGCGCCGAGACCGACGAGGCCTGCGACGCCGCCGAGAGCGAGCAGGGAGTTGCGCGACGACGCGGCGCCCGCAGCGACGAGCGCAATCGCGAAGAGAGCCGCGCCGCCCACGACGAGCAGGCGCGCGGGGGCGGCTCCTCCCGGCCCCGTCATCCCCTGCGCTTTTTCGGGCGAAGCGGTCAATCGGTGCTCCCGTCGCGCTCTCGAGCGACCCCGGCTCAGCGTTTCCATCGGTTCCTGCGGCTTGCCGCTGGAGTGCCGCTCGCCTGCGCCCTGCTGAATTTCGGCGATCCGGTTGCGCGTCGCGACTCTACCGTGGGTAGCTGCCACCGCCTTGCACGCCGTCTCCGTGCCGCCGGACGCCCGGCGCGCCGCATGTGCGTCGGTAGGCCCACGGATCTGCCGCCTCCGGGTAACTCCGTGTAGGCCGAACGCCCCTCGCGACTTATCCTCTGGCGATGCGGTTGCTGCCGAGGGCGCTGCCCGCGCTCGCCCTCCCCCTCGCGCTGCTCGCCGACTCCCCCCCGGCGCGCGCTCCTTCGGCGGAGCCGCGAACGGAGGCCGTGCTGCGCCTCGTCGAGGCGGCGTGCGGGTCGGAGGCGCTGGGGCGCGTCGCGAGCGCAGCGGGCGAGAGCGCGTGCCGTGCGCCCGGACCCACCGCGCCGCGTCCGGCCGTGGCGAGCCGGCGGGCGTTTCCGGTGCCGGCGTCGACGAGTGGCGACGGAACGCTCGTCGTTCGCCAGCGCGTGTTGACGATCGGTCCCGTCGCGCTCGACCTCGTCGCCTACGTCTCGTCGAATCTCATCGTCGGCGGCCTGCTGTGCTTCGTCGACGACGGCGCGCCGCGCCCAACCGTGATCCATCTGCACGGCGGGTTCGGCGGCATCTTCGTGAACCCCGATGGAGGCGACACGGTCGGCACCTGCTACCGCTGGGCGGCGCAGAACGGCAAGAACGCATTCGTTCCATCGTACCGTGGCCAGGACGGCGGTCAGGGAACGCCCGAGCTCTGCCTCGGTGAGGCCGACGACGTGGCGGCGGCCGCGCTTCTCTTGCGAAGCCTCCCGATCGTCGATCCCGACCGCCTCGCGGTGGTCGGCGGCTCGATGGGAGGCTGCGTCGCGCTGCGCGCGGGAACGAGGATCCCCAACCTGCGCGCAGTGGTGGCGATTGCGCCGATGACGGACTTCAAGGCCGTCGCGACGTACCACCGGACGGCCTTCGCGCCCGCGGTCGAGACGCGCTGCGACGGCAGCACGCTCGCGTGGGACACCGGCGGGCCGGCTTTCGCCGACCTCGTCGACGCGAGCATCTGCGGTCACGCCGGCTGCAGCGACGCCGAGTACGCGTCGCGTTCGCCGATCCCGGACCTCCTGAACGCATCGAACCCGACGCTGGTCCTGGCGGCCGGCGCCGACAACATCGTTCCCGTCGGGCAGCAGGTGCTGTGGCCGGCGCTGCGCGCGTCGCTGGGCGCGCACGTCGACGTCGACATCCGCGACCGCTGCTCGCCGGTCGCTTCGCCCGTCCTCGGACGCGACGTCCTCGTCTACGTCCCGGGCGCGTACCACCTCATGGAAAACGGGCCGGTGATTTCGACGCTCGTCTATCTGAGCGACCTGCTCGACGCCGCGGCGCCTCCCGCCGCGTCGGGGCTCTAGCCGTGGCGCGCGCGGAGGGGGCGGCGCTGCGGGCGGCGGCGTGGTGCGTCGGGCTCGCCCTCGCGGCCGCGGCGGCGCCCGCACACGCGGCGGCCGTGTGCGGCAACGGCGTGCTCGAGGCCGGCGAGGCCTGCGATGACGGCAATACGTCCGGCAGCGACTGCTGCAGCGTGAGCTGTGCCCTGCAGGCGTGCAGCGCGCCGCCGCAGCCGCTCGTGAGCTGGCAGGCGCTCGGGCCGGCGAACGTCGGCGGCCGCGTGACGGCCGTCGCGGTCGATCCGTCGGATCCGGACCGCATCCTCGCCGGAACACCGGCCGCCGGCGTCTGGCGCTCCGAGGACCGCGGCGCGAGCTGGGTTGCGGTCGCTCCGTGGCTCGACGTCGCTCCCGTGAGCGCGATCGCCATCGATCCGGGTGCGGGCGACCACTACGTCATCTCGACCGGCGGTCTGCAGGACTCCGGCGCCGTGAGCGAAGCGGTCGGAACCGTTCGCACGAGCGACGCGGGCGCTTCGTGGAGCTTCCAGAACGATCCGTCGAGGACGGCGTACGTCGGGAGCGTGCTCGTCTGGCCGGGAGAGCCGTCGCGCGTGCTGCTCGCGACCGATCGCGGACTCGCTCTCTCGACCGACGGAGGCGCGACGCTCGCCGACGTGAAGACGGGCGACTCGTTCACGACGGTGCTGAACGACCCGTTCGCGGCGAGCGGCGCTTTCGCGTCCGGGCGCCTCGGCCTCTACCGCAGCCTCGACCGCGGCGCGACGTGGTCGTTCGTTTCGGCCTGGCCGGGCGTCGACACGAACGAGAACCCCGGCGTGGCGACGGCCGTTCTCGCGATCTCCCGGCAGACGCCCGGTCTGCTTCGCGCGGCGGTGCAGGACCTCGCGACCTTCTCCGACACCGATCGCATCCTGCTGCTCGAGTCGGCGGACTACGGTGCGAGCTGGCGCGAGATCCCGGTGCCGGGCTCGCTGTGCCCGGCGAAGGATCTGTGCGGCTTCGCGAATGCGCTCGCGATCGATCCGGGAGACGATTCGCGGATGCTGCTCGGCGGAGATCGGCTCTTCCGCAGCACCGATGGCGGCACGAGCTGGACTGCGCTCGCTTCGACGATCCGCGGCGTCCACGCGATCGCCCTCGACTTCACCGGCGCGGTCGTCGCGGGGCGCTCGGGCGTCGCGGTGCTCGACGCGGCCTGGCAGACGGCGACGCTGCGGAACGCGGGCCTTCCGATCACGCAGATCGTGAGCCTCGACGCGAAGCGCGACGGAAGCGGCGCGCTGCTCGCGGGGACGGCCGATAGCGGGACGATTCTCGGCGCGGGGGATCCCTTCGCCTGGAGCGTCGTCTTCGGCGCCAACGAGGCGGCGAGCGAGGCGCGCTTCGATCCCTTCGACCCGGACGTGCTGTACGCGGGACTCCGCCGCGGCGACTTCTCGCGCTCGGACGACGGCGGATCGAGCTGGACGACGATCACGAGCGGCCTCAGTCCCACGCAGACGGCCGCGGACGTCGCACCGATCGCGACGAGTCCGCTCCACGAAGGCGAGCTGTTCACGGGGCGGCTGCAGCTGTTCCGGACCACGAACCGCGGAGACCCGTGGACCGAGTACCGGCCGCCGGGCGCTCCCGAGATCGCGGCCATCGCGCCGTCGCCCATCATCGGCGACCGAATCTACTTCGCGCTGCGCAAGGGCGGAACGCTGTTCAAGACGGACGGCATCAACACCGACACCTTCCAGCTCGACAGCGCGCTCGACGCGCGGATCACGGCGATCCATCCCGACCCGAGCGCCGAGAACCGCGTCTACGTCGCGATGACCAACTCCGCGACGCTCGGCGGCGCGATCTGGCGCACGGAGAATTTCGGGACCACGTGGGAGGACCGCAGCTTCGGCAAGCTGCCGGCCGTGAGCGACGTCGTTCGCGACGCGACCGGCGCGCTGTACGCGGCGACGTCGAAAGGCGTGTACCGGTCCGCGAGCGAGGGACTGGTGTGGTCGCCGTTCAACGAGGGCCTGCCGACCAAGAGCGTCTCGAAGCTCGTCGTCGACGGCGGCTCGCTCGTCGCGGGAACGCGCGGGCGCGGCCTGTTCGAGGTGCCCGCGCGCCCGCTGGTCGCGATCGACTCCATCCCGCCCGGACAGAAGCTGCTCGTCGACGGCGTGCTGCACGAGGGGCCGTTCTACGCCGACTGGGCCGCCGGCTCTCAGCACACCATCGCCCCGTACCTGCTGCAGACCGAGGACACGCGGCAGGAGTTCGTCGGCTGGACGCAGGGCGGCGCGCAGGAGCAGACGTTCGTGGCGAGCGGCAGCAACGAGTGGCCGACGGCGGTCGTGAAGGTGATGCACCGGCTGCGGACGCAGGTTTCTCCGGCAGCGGGCGGAAGCCTCGTGGCCACGCCGGAGTCCGCCGACGGCTTCTACCCCTTCCAGAGCTTCGTGCAGCTCGTCGCCGTTCCGGCGTCCGACTACCGCCTCTCGAGCTGGTCCGGCGACGTCGCGAGCCCGGCGGGCCTGCTCGCGAGCGCGTCGATGGACGGCCCGCGCTCGGTGACCGCGACCTTCGATCCGCTGCAGATCGTGTTCAAGACCGATCCGCCGGGACTCACGATCGCGATCGACGGGCAGAGCGTCGCCACGCCGCACACGTTCCAGTGGGCGAAGGGCTCGCTCCATCCGCTCGATCCTCCTGCGAGCGTCGACCTCGACCCCGGCGATCCGCTCGACCTCGTCTTCGACCACTGGAGCGACTACCTGCCGCGAACGCACGACTTCGAGATGCGGAGCGACACCTTCACGGCCGACGTCACCGCGCGCTACGTGCAGGTCGTTCGGAGCGTCGTGACGCCCGCGGGCGGCGTCCAGCGCATCACGACGCAGGGGACGCAGGAGAGCCGGCGCGAGCTGGCGCTGTCGCTCGAGCCGGCTGCGGGCGAGCGCCTGCCGCCGAGCGTCCAGTTCCTCCGGAGCTCGGCCGAGGCCGTCGCGCACGAGCTCGCGCTGCCGCGCGCAAAGGCGGTGACGCGCGTCAACGCCTTCGTCGAAGGAAGAACGCTCGAAGGCAAGGGCGGGCTCATCGGCGACGGCCGAACGCGCCGAACTCGCCTCGTCTTCTTCAACCCGGGGACGCAGGAGGCCTCCGTCGGCCTGACGCTCTCGAACGCCGCGGGGACGCCGACGGCGGGAGGCGCCGACCTCGTTCGCGTGGCGGCCGGAAGCCGGGCCGCGGTCGTTCTCGACGAGGTGCTCGGCCTGCCCCGCAGCTACGAGGGCGTGCTCGGGATCGAATCGACGCAGCCGGTCGAGGTCTGCGTTCTCGGAGTCACCGAGAACCTTCGCGGCTTCGACTTCACCGATCCGATTCTCTTTCACCTGTTCGACGAATCGGACACGGGAGTCCCGGACGGCGGCGCGACGCAGGTCCTGCTCGCGACGCCCGACACGGAGCACGTGCTCGTGCTCCTCAACCCCGACCCGGCGACATCGAGCGGGACGCTCGTTCTGCGCGACCGCGACGGCGCGGCGCTGCCGGCCGAGATCGACGGCGTCCTCGCGAGCAGCGCGGCGTTCTCGCTGCCGGGCGGCGCGCACCACGTCTTCCGCGTGCACTTCCCGTCGGGAGTGCCCGGCAGCGAGGCCGTCCCGCACGCGCGTGCGGAGATCCTCACGGCGTCGGGTCCTGCGCCGCGCGTGCGCGCGCTCGAAGAGCGCGCGATCGGCACCACGCGCTACGGAACGAGCACGCTGCCGCGAAGCCTTCCCGCGTCGAGCAGCGTCTCGGCGTTCCAGCTCCCCGTCGACCTCGCGCGCCGCGACACCGCCGTCGTTCTCACGAACCGCGGAATCGTCGGCGTCACGGCGACGCTCACGCTCTACGATCGCCAGGGAGCGGCCGCCGGAACGTGGACGGTCCCGGTCCCGGCGGGCGCGCAGCGCATGCAGCGCGTGAGCGATCTCTCCCCCGCGCCGCCGGCCGGCTTCTTCGGCCGGCTCCGGACGAGCGCGCCGTCGGCGGTCTACGCGGTCGGCTTCACGCGAACGGTGAATACGCGCGGCGAGGAGATTTTCGCAGGGCTTCCGGGGCTGACGTCGCCGGCGGACTCGCCGGGGGCGCTGCACCGCTTCCCGTTCGCCGTCGACGGCGACACGTACGCGTCGGAGTGGTGGCTGCTCTCCGAAGAGAGCGCTGCGCGGGCGGCGACGCTCCGCTTTGCCGACACCTCGGGAGCCGAGCGCTTCCTGCCGATGCAGGCGCCGGCCACGCCATGAGGGGAGCGCCCGTGACGGGAGTCGAGACGAAGACGCGTCCGGCGGTGCGCAGGGCGCTGCTGCTCGGCCTCGCGCTGCTCGCGTGCGCCGGCCTCGCCGGGGGAACGTGCACCGGCTCGGAGAAGAGCAAGCTCACGGTCGACTTCGCGAAGAACGTGCGCGCCGTGCCGCCCTTCCTGTTCGGCCAGAACCTCGAGACGATCGAGAACGGTGAGCAGGCGATCGCGGCCGGCGGGACGCTCGACGGCGACATCGTGCAGGTGCTCACGGACGCGCGGATCACGATGCTCCGCTACCCGGCGGGCGCTCCCGCCGACCACTTCATCTGGTGGCAGGCGCTCGGGCCCCCTTCCCGGCGCGCGCTGCAGGGCAGCGGCAACAAGGACGAGCTCTATCGGCCCTTCGTCGGACCGCAGGAGTTCATCGACCTCGCGAAGGCGCTGCGCGCGGTGCCGTTCGTCACCGCGAACACCGGCAGCGGCAGCCCGGCGCTCGCGGGCGCGTTCGCGCAGTACTTCAACTCGGTCGGCTTTCCGGTGAAGTACTGGGAGATCGGCAACGAGCCGTACTTCAACGGCATCGACGATTCGGGCGTCCTCGGCCTCACGCCCGACGTCTACGCGAAGCGGGTGATCGAATACGCGTCCGCGATCCGCGCGCAGGCTCCCGGCGCGAAGATTCTCGCGGCGGGCGTGATCGGCCCCGCGGACGACGCGAGCTACTGGAACGAGGTGATGCTCGGAATCGCCGGTCCGTACATCGACGGCATCTCGCTCCACACCTACGCCCCGCTCTACGCCTACACGCCGGGTCCCAACCCGACGCCGCTCGCCGAGCCCGACATGTACGCGGCGATGCTCGGCGCCACGAAGGCCTTCGAGCGAACGCTCGGCGTCGTGGTGAGCGAGCTGACCCGCAGCGGCCGGCTGATCCCGATCTTCGTCACCGAGTACGACGGAACGTTCTTTGCCGACGAGACCGTCGAGCCGTCGGCGACGACGCTCGCGCGAAACCCGACGCTCGCGTCCGCGCTGTACAATGCGAGCGTCCTGCAGGTGATGATGCGTGCCGAGCGCGTCTTCGGCGCGCACCACATGTCGCTCGCGGGCCGCTACTACGGAAGCCTCGTCGGGATCGACGGGAAGACCCGGCTGCGAAACCCGCAGTTCTACGTGCAGCGAGAGTACGGGCGCGAGGCCGACCACATCGTCGTCCAGTCGACGCTCGACACGCAGGGAGCCGAGTTCAACACGCTCGCGGTTCGCGAGATCCCGGCGCAGACGGCGGTCCCGATGCTCGACGCCGTCGCAACCCGCGACGCAGGCGGCCGCGAGTACGCGCTGTTCGTCGTGAACCGCAGCCTCGTCTCGAGCGTCGAGACGACGGTCACGACCAACGTGCCGGCCGGAGCGACGGCCACCCGGTCGGTGCTCTCCGGGCCGCGCTACGACGCGAGAAACGACGCGCAGAGCCCGGATCGCGTCTCGCTCGTGACATCGCCGTGGACGGGAGGGGGCAGCTTCGTCCACACCTTCCCGCCGACGTCGCTCACGATCTTCCGATGGACAGCTCCGGTGCCCTGAATCAATCTTGCGCGAAAGGAGGCGCTCCCCGCATGCGCAGCCTCGTTCGAGCCACCTACTCCGTTTACCGCAGATCCCCGCTCCACCCCCACCTCGGCGGGGTGATCAAACGCGCGCTGCGACTGCGCAACCGGTTCGTGTCCGGGGCGCCGTTCGTCCACGACCTCGGCCCGTTCCGGATGCGCCTCGACCTCGGCCAGCTCATCGACACCTCGATCTACACGATGGGCACCTGGGAGGCGACGTCGATCGCGACGATCCGGCGGCTGCTGCCTGCAGGCGGCACGGCAGTCGACATCGGCGCCAACATCGGATTCATGACGCTTCACATGGCCGACTGCGTCGGCGCGGCGGGCCACGTGGTGTCGTTCGAGCCGACGACTTGGACCTTCGACCGCCTGTGCGGCAACCTCGCGCTGAACGACATGCCGCAGGTCTGCGCGGAGCGGGCGGGGCTCTCCGATCACGAGGTGCATCACGACGAGGTGATGGTGCCGTACTCCTATCCCCTCGTCGGCGACCGGCCCTTCATGAAGGACTCGATCGTGCTGCGCCGGCTCGACGAGTACTTCGACGAACATCCCATCGACCGCCTCGACTTCGTGAAGTGCGACACCGACGGCTGGGAGGCGCACGTGCTGCGCGGCGCGGAGGCGACGCTGCGACGCTTCCGGCCGGCACTCCTTCTCGAGATCAATCCACGGGGCCTCGCGGACCAGAACGAGTCGGTGCCGGCGCTCCTCTCGCTGCTCGGCGACCTCGGCTACGGCCTCCATCACGAAGAGACCCTCGCTCCGTTCGACGACCT
>JABLTH010031857.1_pt1 | contig 11046 bp, 9 predicted proteins | sample 7875711 | NCBI WGS metagenome assembly JABLTH01 (sample SAMN14941262, study PRJNA633318) | bioreactor metagenome | isolation source: bioreactor | place: China | collected 2019-03-05 | reverse complement strand
TGGTGCCGACGCGCGGACTCGAACCGCGGACCTGCTGATTACGAATCAGCTGCTCTACCAACTGAGCTACGTCGGCCTGGGAAGGTCGGGAAGACCGGCGCGCAGCAGGATAGAGGCGCCTCCCGGCGCACGCCATTGCGCAAGGATGGCGAGCCGGGGCGAGGGGCGTCCAGCGCCGGGCGCCCCCTCGCGGTCGCTGGCGCTCGGACGCCGAACGGGCGATTTCGTTGACCTCGCGCGTGCCGCGCGCGTAGGATGGCCTCATCCGGGGCTTGGGGCTTCTTGCTCGCCACGGGAGAGGAAACCATGCCGACGCTCCCGCTGATCGACCTGCTCATCCTGATGGGCTGGACGAGCCTCTTCGTCGGTGCGACGCAGAAGGCGATCTGGATTACGACCAGCTACCGGCCGACGGTCCTCTCGCTCACGCCGATCGACTTCCTGTGGATTGCGGGGATCAGCCTGCTGTTTGCGCTCTCCCTCGCGGCCCGCACCTGGGTGAAGGTGAACGAGGGCAAAGCGCTCTCCCTCGCCCGCGCACGGCGGCCGGGGATGGAGCCGCCGGCAAGGCCGGAACAGCCGGCGGAGCTGGCGCCCTTCGAGCGCCCGCTGCGCGCGCGCGAGTAGCGCGGGCCGCTCCGCCGCCCGAAAACACCTGCGCCGGACGGCCCTTTCGGGTCGGCCGGCGCGGTGGTTTCCGAAGCGCAGGGAGTCGTTGTTGTTGGGGCAGGAAACCTGCGCTTCGGTGTCAGCTTCTGATCGGCGCTCCGGGCGGCCTACCGGGCCTCCTCGCGGCGCACGAGGCGAAGGGCCGAGAGGGCCATCTCGCGGTACAGGCCTGCGCTCGTGACGATCACCTCGGCAGCCTTCCGGACGGCGCGCTTCATGGGTCCTCCTGCCTCCTGCAAAGGGAGTGGACGGGAAGGCTGCGCAGGTGACGCGGGCTGCGAAAAAAAATGCGGGGTCGCGGGGGGCAGCGGCCGGCCCTCGGGGGCGGGGCAGGGCGCAGCTGCACGGGGGGGGCGACGGCGGCCGCCCTCGCACGCGTTCCGGCGGGCGCCGAGCCGGCGGCGGCGGCGCCGTCCGGCCCGCCTTCGCCCGCGGCCCGGCCTTCACCCAGCCCCTCGGCGGCGCCCGCCGCCGCTCCGGCCCGGCGCGGCGCCCGTGATATGTTCCGCGCCGATGTCGCAGCCGGACGGGGCCGATCGACGGATCTGGGTGAACGGCCAGCTCGTGCCGTGGAGCGAGGTGACGGTCCACCTGCTCTGCCACAGCATGCAGCGGGCCTCGCTCATCTTCGACTTCTACAGCGTGCACGAGACGCCGCGGGGCCCGGCGGTCTTCCGCATGGACGAGCACACGCGGCGCCTGCTGCGGTCGGCCGAGCTGCTCGGCCTTCCCATGTCGTACGGCGAGGACGAGATCAACGCGGCGATCGTCGAGACGGTGCGAGCCAACCCGGGCGCGAGCTGCGCCAAGGTCTGCGCCTATCTGCCGTCGATCGAGGTCGAGGTGGTTCCGGCCGCCGACCGCGTCTCGGGCGCGGTCGCGGCGTCCGACACGCTGCGCGACATCGTCGCGCACAACGCGGGGACGCCCTACTACAAGCCCGAGCTCCGCGTTCGTCTCGAGAAGGAGCGGCAGAAGATGCGGCCGGAGATCATCCCGCCGCAGTGCAAGGTCTCGGCGAACTACACCTCGCCGATGATCGCGAAGTGGGCCGCGCGGCGCGCCGGCTACGACGAGATCCTGCTCGTCGACCAGCACGGCTTCGTCGCCGAGGCCTCGACCGAGAACGTCTTCCTCGTCGAGCGCGACGGGCGCCTGCGAACGCCGTCGCTCGACTTCGTGCTCCCGGGAGTGACGCGCAGCGCGATCCTCGGGATCGCGAAGCACGACGGCCGGCCGGTCGAGGAGTGCGCGATCCGCCCCGACGAGCTGTTCACGGCGGCGGAGGTCTTCCTCACGGCGACGAGCGCGGGCGTGTGGCCGGTGATCTCGATCGACGACCGCGTGATCGGAGACGCGACGCCCGGCCCCGTGAGCCGCGCGCTGAAGCAGCGCTTCGACGAAGTGACGGGCGGGCGCGACCCGGCGTTCGACCACTGGCTCACCTACGTGAACCCTTGAGCGATGCGCGTTCTCTCGGGCACGCAGCCGTCGGGACAGCTCCACCTCGGAAACTACTTCGGCGCGCTGCAGCAGTACGTTGCGCTGCAGGAGCGCTATTCCGAGACGCTCTACTTCATCGCCGACTACCACTCGATGACGTCGCTGCGCGACGCCGGCGAGCGCCGGCGCCTCACGCGCGACGTCGCGCTCGACTACCTCGCGTGCGGACTCGATCCGGCGCGGGCGATCCTCTTCCGCCAGTCGGACGTTCCCGAGGTCTGCGAGCTCGCGTGGCTGCTCTCGACGGTGACGCCGATGGGTCTGCTCGAGCGCGGGCACGCGTACAAGGACAAGGTGGCGCAGGGCGTGCCGTCGGATCACGGCCTGTTCGCGTATCCGGTGCTGATGGCGGCCGACATCCTGCTCTACCGCTCGGACCTCGTCCCCGTCGGGCAGGACCAGAAGCAGCACCTCGAGATGGCGCGCGACATGGCGCAGCGCTTCAACCACGCGTACGGCGCCGAGGTCCTGAAGCTTCCCGAGCCGCACATCCTCGAAGGCGTCTCGGTGGTGCCCGGCACCGACGGGCGCAAGATGAGCAAGTCGTACGCCAACACGATCGCGATGTTCGCCTCGCCGGGCGAGATCAAGAAGGCGGTGATGGGGATCGTCACCGACTCGACGCCGGTCGAAGAGCCGAAGGACCCCGCGGCGACGGTCTTCCAGCTCTGGAACCTGTTCGCGAGCGAGGACGAGCGCCGTGCGATGGCCGGACGCGCGCGAAAGGGCGGGCTCGGCTACGGCGAGGTGAAGAAGGATTTGCTCGCGCGGCTGATGGCGCACTTCGCGCCGCTTCGCGAGCGCCGCGAGCGCTACGCCGCGCGGCCCGGCGACGTGGAGCAGATCCTCGCCGAGGGAGCGCGGCGCGCGCGGGCGATCGGGGCGCCGGTCCTCGCCGAGGCCCGGGACGCGGCCGGGCTCGGCCCGCCGGGGCGCTGAGCGCGCCGGTCCGCCCGGCTGCGCCGCCTCGCTGCGTGTCCGTGAAGGGGATCTGCCGCCCGGCGGGGAGGCGTCGTTCCCGATCTTCGCAGGATCTCCGCCGAAGTTGCCTTCAGGCCGCAGCCCGCGCGGCCGAAACGAGCTTCGATGCGTGTCTTGCTCGCAGAGGACGAGCTGGTTTCCTCCCGGAAGCTCGTCTCGATGGTTCGCTCGTGGGGCTACGAGACCCTGCTCGTGAACGACGGGACGAAGGCGTGGGACGTGCTCCAGCAGCCCGACACGCCGCGGCTCGCCGTTCTCGACTGGATGATGCCGGGGCTCGACGGGCCCGAGGTGTGCCGGCGTCTTCGCCAGCGCGAAGAGCCGTACGTCTACGTGCTCCTGCTCACTTCGCGCGGTGAGAAGGAGGACGTCGTCGTCGGCCTCGACGCCGGCGCGGACGACTACGTGACGAAGCCGTACAGCCCGCTCGAGCTTCGCCACCGCCTCAACGCCGGCCGCCGCATCATCGAGCTGCAGGAGCGTGTCGAGGCGCAGAAGGACGAGATCCGCGCGCTCGCACGCAAGGACGCGCTCACGAACCTGCTCAACCGCGGCGCGATCCTCGAGATCCTCGCGGCCGAGCTCGCCCGCGCCCGGCGCGAGCGCACGCCGCTCTCGGTCATCATGGCCGACGTCGACCACTTCAAGCGCGTGAACGACACGCACGGACATCTCGCCGGCGACGCGGTGCTGCGCGAGATCGCGCGCCGGATGGGCGAGCAGCTCCGGCCCTACGACGCCGTCGGCCGGTACGGCGGCGAGGAGTTCCTCGTCGTCCTGCCCGGCTGCACCGATGAGGAGGCGCTCGAGGTCGCCGAGCGCCTCCGGGAGCGCGCCGCGGACGAGCCCGTCGTGTTCGAGGGCGTTTCGATCCCGGTGACCATCAGCCTCGGCGTCGCGCCGCAGGATCGCGTCCTGTCCGAGGCTCCCGAGCCGGTGATCGCCGCGGCCGACACCGCGCTCTATGGCGCCAAGCGCTCGGGGCGAAACCGCTTCTGCACCGCGCCGCCGCTCGACGTCATGGCCGCCGCGCCGGTCTCCTGATCCGCCGGTCCCCGCCGCACCCCCGGCCTACGACGCCTTCCTGAACTCGAGCGCTTCGCCCGAGAGCCGCGCGTCGACGCTCACCTTCGAGCCTTCGGGGAACTGGCCCTCGAGGATCTTCATGGCGAGCGGGTCCTGCACGAGGCGCTGGATCACGCGCTTGAGCGGCCGCGCGCCGTAGTGCGGGTCGTAGCCCTTCTCGGCGAGCAGCTTCCTGGCCTCGGGCGTCACGTCGATCTCGATCCGGCGCTCGGCGAGCAGCTTCTTCACGCGCTCGAGCTGGATGTCGACGATGCGCGCGATCTGGTCGCGGCCGAGCTGGCGGAACAGGATCACGTCGTCGATCCGGTTCAGGAACTCGGGCTTGAACTGCGCGCGCAGCGCCTCCATCACGCGCCGCTCCATCTCGGGCCGGTCGTTCTCGCCGAGCTCGATGATGAAGCTGCTGCCGACGTTCGAGGTGAGGATGAGCACCGTGTTCCGGAAGTCGACCGTCCGGCCCTGACCATCGGTGAGGCGCCCGTCGTCGAGCACCTGCAGCAGCACGTTGAACACGTCCGGGTGCGCCTTCTCGATCTCGTCGAAGAGCACGACGCTGTACGGCCGGCGACGCACCGCCTCGGTGAGCGTTCCGCCCTCCTCGTAACCGACGTAGCCGGGCGGCGCACCGATCAGGCGCGAGACCGAGTGCTTCTCCATGAACTCGCTCATGTCGATGCGCACCACGGCGTGCTCGTCGTCGAACAGGAACTCGGCGAGCGCGCGCGCGGTCTCGGTCTTGCCGACGCCGGTCGGGCCGAGGAAGATGAACGAGCCGATCGGCCGGTTCGGGTCCTGCAAACCGGCGCGCGCGCGGCGAACCGCCGCCGCGACCACCTGCAGCGCCTCGTCCTGCCCGACGACGCGCCGCCGGAGCTGATCCTCCATGTGGAGGAGCTTGTCCTGCTCGCCCTCGAGCATCTTCGAGACGGGGATGCCGGTCCACTTGGAGACGATCTCGGCGATCTCCTCGCCCGTCACTTCCTCGGAGAGCAGCGAGCCCTCCTGCTGCAGCGTCGTGAGCTCGTCCTGCTCGGCGGTGAGCTCCTTCTCGATCTCGACGAGCTTGCCGTAGCGGATCTCGGCCGCGCGCTCGAGGTTGCCCTGCCGCTGCGCGCGCTCGAGCTCGGTGCCGAGCTCCTCGCGCTTCTCCTTCAGCTCGCGCAGCCTCGAGATCGCGCCCTTCTCGTTCTGCCAGCGCGCCTTCATCGCACCCGAGCGCTCGTCGAGGTCGCCGATCTCCTGCTCGACGCGTGCGAGGCGCTCGCGGCTCGCGGCGTCGGACTCCTTCTTGAGCGCCTCGCGCTCGATCTCGAGCTGGACGAGCTTGCGCCCGAGCTGGTCGAGCTCTTCGGGCATCGAGTCGATCTGCACGCGAACGCGGCTCGCCGCCTCGTCGACGAGGTCGATCGCCTTGTCCGGCAGGAAGCGGTCCGCGATGTAGCGGTGCGAGAGCGTCGCGGCCGCGACCAGCGCGGCGTCCTGGATGCGCACGCCGTGGTGCACCTCGTAGCGCTCCTTGAGGCCGCGCAGGATCGAGATCGTGTCCTCGACGCTCGGCTCGCCGACGAAGACCGGCTGGAAGCGGCGCTCGAGCGCGGCGTCCTTCTCGACGTGCTTGCGGTACTCGTCGAGCGTCGTCGCGCCGATGCACCGCAGCTCGCCGCGCGCGAGCGCGGGCTTGAGCATGTTCGCGGCGTCGGCGGCGCCTTCGGCGGCGCCCGCGCCGACGATCGTGTGCAGCTCGTCGATGAACAGGATCACCTGGCCCTGCGCCTCGGCGACCTCGCGCAGCACGGCCTTCAAGCGGTCCTCGAACTCACCGCGGTACTTCGAGCCGGCGATCATGCTCCCGATGTCGAGGCTGATGACGCGGCGGTCCTTGAGCGTCTCCGGGACGTCGCCGGCGACGATGCGCTGCGCGAGGCCTTCGACGATCGCCGTCTTGCCGACGCCGGGCTCGCCGATGAGGACGGGGTTGTTCTTGGTGCGGCGCGAGAGCACCTGGACGACGCGCCGGATCTCTTCGTCGCGGCCGACGACCGGGTCGAGCTTGCCCTTGCGCGCAACCTCGGTGAGGTCGCGCCCGAACTTCTCGAGCGACTGGTACTTCGACTCGGCGTCGGGATCGGTGACGCGCGCGCCGCCGCGCACGGACGCGAGGGCCTCGCGCAGCGCGTCGCGGGTCGCCCCCGCCTTCGCGAGCGCCTCGCCGGCCGCGTCGGACTTCTCGCCCGCGAGGGCGAGCAGCAGGTGCTCGCTCGCGATGTACTGGTCGCCGAGCGCCTCGGCCTCGCGCGCGGCGCTCTGCAGCACGCGCTCGAGCGCCGCGGACGGCCGCGGCTGGCCGCCGCCCGAGACCTTCGGCGTGCGGGCGAGCGCCTCGTCGGCGCTCTGCAGGAGCCGGCGCGGATCGGCGCCGAGCTTCTGCAGAACCGGCGCCGTCACGCCCTCGCTCTGCGCGAGGAGCGCACGCAGCAGATGCGCGGGCAGGACGCTGCCGTGGCCGCTCGAGGCGGCCAGCGACATCGCTTCGGAGAGGGCTTCCTGGGCCTTGATCGTGAGCTTGTCGAGTCTCATCCGGGCCATTTAAGCACGGCGAGGCCCGTCGCAACCCTCGAGCTCCCGGCGATCAGCCCGTCCGCTTGAGCGCGACGAACAGGGTGGCGTCGCCCCGCTTCACGAGCAGCAGCGCACCTTTGGGCGAGGCGTCGAGCCGGCGGCGAAACTCCGTAGCGTCGCCCACGGGCTGGCGATCCACCTCGAGGACGACGTCCCCCCGCCGGATCCCCGCCTCCTCGGCCGGGCTGTCGGGCTCGACGGCCGTCACGACGACGCCCTCGGTCCCTTCCATCCCGAGCTGCTCGGCGATCTCGGGCGTCAGATTCTGCGCGTGGAGGCCGTACACCGAGGGTCCGTGCCCGGTGTCGGCCTTCGCCTGCTGCTGCGTGTCGGACAGCGTGCCGACCTTCACCTCGACCGCCTCTTCCTTGCCGTCTCGCACGACCACGAGCTGGACGGTCTGCCCGGGCGGAACGTTCGCGACGAGGCGCGGGAGCTCCGGCATGTTCGCGACGGGCTTGCCGTTGAACTTGCGGATCACGTCGCCGCGCTTCAGGCCCGCCGCCGCGGCGGGGCCCTTGGGATCGACGCTCGACACGAGCGCACCCGACTTGTCCTTGAGCGAGAGCTTCTCGGCGATCTCGGGCGAGATCTCCTGGATCTGCACGCCGAGCCAGCCGCGCGTCACGTGCCCGCTCGAGCGGAGCTGCGGGAGGATCTCCTTCGCGAGGTTCACCGGCACCGAGAAGCCGATGGTGTTGGCCTGCGGGTTGATCATGGTGTTGATGCCGACGACCTCGCCCGCGAGGTTGAGGAGCGGGCCTCCGGAGTTGCCGGGGTTGATCGCGGCGTCGGTCTGGATGAAGTCGTCGTACGGGCCGCTGCGCAGGTTCCGCCCGGTCGCGCTCACGATGCCGGCCGTCACGGTGTGCGCGAGGCCGTAGGGGTTGCCGATCGCGACCACCCACTCGCCGGGGCGAACCTTGTCGGAGTCGCCGAGCGGCAGCGCCGGCAGCTCCTTCTCGGTCTTCACGCGGATCAGCGCGACGTCGGTTTTCGGGTCGCGGCCGATCACCTCGGCGTCGAGCTCGGTTCCGTCGAGGAAGCCGACCTTGATCGAGTCGACGTCCTCGACGACGTGGTTGTTGGTGACGATGTAGCCGTCCGACGAGATCACGAAGCCGGTGCCGAGGCTCGGCACCTTGAACTCGCGCTGCCGGAAGAGCTCGCCGAGCGGGCCGCCGAAGAACTCGAACGGCGGCTGCCCGGGCTGCCCGGGCTGGCCGGGCTTGCCCGGCGCGGCGCCTCCCACCTTCTTCGACGTCTGGATGTTGACGACCGCGGGCGACGCCTTCTCGGCGAGGTCGGCGAAGCTCCCGACGCCCTGCAGCGACACCGCGGGCGGCGTCGTCGCCGACTTCTCCTCGCGCCAGAACGGCTTCACGGCGCCGCCGTCGCCGGTCTCGGCCTTCTTGCCGAACAGATCGATCGCGCCTGCGCTGTTCTCGCGCAGCTCGAGCCGCGGCTGGACGCCGGAGTACACGAGCAGCAGCCCGCCCGCGCCGAGGAGAAGAAGGATCATTGCCAGACGACGGCCGTTCATCGGTTGCCTCGCACCTCTCGTTCCCCTCAGCCGAGGGGAATCGTCACATGGTATCTGCCGGGTCCACGCTGAACCACGAGCAGCGCCTGCTGTCGCCCGCGAAGATCGAGCACTGCACTGCGCAGCGCGCTCGCGTTCGACAGAGGCTTCCCGTTGATGCCGAGCACGAGGTCGCCCGGCTGGATCCCGATCTGCGCGGCGCCGCTTCCGCGGCGGACGCTCGCGACTCCGAACGCGCCCGGCCCGCGCGCGACGAGCTGAAGGCCGAGAAGCTGCTCGGAGAGCTCGGCGACGGCGTTTTCGGGGACCGCCGCCGCCTTGATCTTCACGCTGCGCTCCGCACCGTCGCGCAGCAGGTCGAGGTCGACCTCGTCGCCCACCGTCACGTGCTCGAGCAGCTCGTAGAACTCGCGCGCGCCATGAACCGGGCGCTTCTCGACGCGCGTCACGACGTCGCCGCGGCGAACGCCGGCGCTCTCCGCCGGGGCGCCGTGTCGCACGGCGGAGACGAGCGCGCCCGCCGTGCGCTCCGGAACGGCGAGCATCTCCTGCAGCTTCGTGTCGAGGTCCTGCACGTCGAGGCCGAGCCACACGGGCGCCACCTCGCCGTGCTCGATGAGGTCGTCGACGATGCGCTTGGCGACGTCGATCGGGACCGCGAAGCCGATGCCCTGCGCTCCGCCGTAGATCGCGGTGTTGATTCCGACGAGGCTGCCTTCCGCGTTGAGCAGCGGGCCGCCGGAGTTGCCGGGGTTGATCGAAGCGTCGGTCTGGAGAAAGCCGTGGAAGACGCGGTTCTCGGTCCGCAGCGAGCGGTCCCTGGCCGAGAGAACGCCCGTGGTGACGGTGTTGGAGAGCCCGAGGGGGTTGCCGATCGCGATCACGGGCTCACCGACCAGCAGGTCGGCCGAGGTGCCGGGCGCAACCCACGGCAGCGCCTCGCGGGTCTCGACGGCGAGCACGGCGAGGTCGTTGTTCGGGTCGGCGCCGACGAGCGTCGCCTCGAACTGCCGGGCATCGGCGAGCTGCACACGGATGCGCGTGGCGCGGTTGATCACGTGCTCGTTCGTGAGGACGTGCCGCGCGGCGTCGATCAGGACGCCCGAGCCGAGGCTCTGGACGGTTCGGGGAGCGCCGCGCTCGAAGAGGTCCGAGAAGAAGCGGTCGGCCTCCGGCAGGCCGAAGAAGGGCTGGAACGGGCTCTGCTCGACGACGCGTTCCGTGGTGATGTTCACGACGGCGGGCCCCACCTTCTGGACGGCATCGACCGTGGGCGTGTGTCGCAGGAACGGATCGGCCGCCCGGGCCTCGGCCGCTTCGAGGAGCAGAAGGCACGGAAGCGCGAAACCGGCTGCGAGTCGCCGCATGGCCGAGGATCCGACGCGAGCGCGGGGCGCGGTATTCACGGGGCCGCATGGTAGCCTGCCGGCCGCCTCCGCTTCCCCGGCGGGCGGCTTCGGGAGCAGCGTGTCGCACGACATTCTCCGGCTCGCGCGTGAGTTCGAAGGACGCTTCGGCCGGCGGCCGGAGCTCGCCTCGCGGGCGCCCGGCCGGGTGAACCTGATCGGCGAGCACACCGACTACAACGGCGGCCTCGTTCTCCCGTGCGCCATCGACCGCGACACGCTCGTGCTCGGCGCGCGCCGCGGCGACGGCCGCTTCCGCGTCTTCTCGCGCGAGCTCGGGGCCGAGGCGGATTTTGGCGTGCCGGCGCGCAGCGGGAGCTGGATCGACTACGTGCAGGGCGTGGTCTTCGCTCTCGCCGAGGCGGGCGCGCGGGTGCCGGGCCTCGACCTCGCGATCGCGAGCGAGGTGCCCGAGGGAGCGGGTCTCTCGAGCTCGGCGGCGCTCGAGGTGGCGCTCGCGACGCTGCTCGCACGAGCCGCCGGCGAGGATCTCTCGCCGCGGGAGCGCGCGCGAATCGCGCCCCGCGCGGAGAGCGCCTTCGTGGGCGTGGCCTGCGGCGTGATGGACCAGCTCGCGAGCGCCCTCGGGCGCGAGGGCGCGGCGCTGCGGATCGACTGCGCGTCACTCGACGTCCGCGAGGTGCCGCTGCCCGAAGACGCGGAGCTGCTGATTGCCGATTCCGGCGTGCGGCACCGGCTCGCGGGCGGCGAGTACAACCAGCGCCGGCGCGAATGCGAGGCGGCGCTCGCGGCCGCGAAGGCGGCCGGCCTCGCGCCCGCGAACGCCGCGACGCTGCGGGCGCTCACGGCGGCCGATCTTCCGGCGCTCGGGCGCGTCCTCGATCCGGCGTCGCTGCGGCGCGCGCGCCACGTGCTCACCGAGAACGAGCGCGTCGACGTGGTCTGCGACGCGCTCGCGAAGCGAGATCTGCCCCGCGCGGGGGCGGCGCTGCGTGCCGGCATGGAGAGCCTGCAGCGCGACTTCGAGGTCTCGGTTCCCGAGACGGAGGCGCTGTGCGAGATCGGGGACGCCGCGCCGGGCGTGTTCGGCTCGCGCATGACGGGGGCGGGCTTCGGCGGCTGCACCGTGCACCTCGTCGCGCGCGCTTCGGCCGAAGCCGCGCGCGAGGCGATCGCCGCGGGCTTCGCGCGCCGCTACGGGCGAGCGCCCCGCTCGTGGCTCGTTCGCGCCGCGCGCGGCGCGCAGATGCTCACGCTCCCGGCGGCGTAACGCGCGCT
>JABLTH010050463.1_pt1 | contig 11047 bp, 9 predicted proteins | sample 7875711 | NCBI WGS metagenome assembly JABLTH01 (sample SAMN14941262, study PRJNA633318) | bioreactor metagenome | isolation source: bioreactor | place: China | collected 2019-03-05 | reverse complement strand
CGCCTCGCGGGGGGGCCCGGGGGGCCACCCCCTCTCTAATGCCGGGCTTTGCCCCCGGGCCCGGTTGTGCCGCCGGGGATTTTGGGGGGTTGGGGCCGTGCTTGCGCGGCCCGACAACGGCCCGCGCGAACGTCCGTCTCCACCGTAGGGGCGGGGCTTGCCCCGCCCGTGCGGTGATCGCCGCGCGACCGTCCGTCTCCACCGTAGGGGCGGGGCTTGCCCCGCCCGTGCGGTGATCGCCGCGCGACCGCCCGTTATCGTCGTAGGGGCGGGGCTTGCCCCGCCCGGACACGCGGGGGGCGGCGGCGCTCAGGCGAGCTTGCGGACGAACGCGCCGGCGGCGACGTAGCCGAGGGCGCCGAGCAGCAGCACGGTGGTGAATCCCACGTCGATGGCGAGCAGCACCGCGAGCGCCGGACCGACGACCGACCCGACGCCGTTCGCGGCCCACGCGAGGCCGAACAGGCCGCCGCCGGAATCACCATCCGCACCGGACCCGGCGAGCCGCGCCAGCCCCGTCGGGAACGGCATCCCGAGCGCGATCCCCATCGGCGCGAGCAGCACCGCGGCGAGCGCGATGCGCCCCGCGTCGGGCAGCCCGAGCGTCGCGCGGAACACGGCCGGCAGCGCGAACGCCGCGAACGCGGCCACGACCGCGACCGCGACGAAGATCGGCCAGTGCGAGCCGCCGCGCGCGGCGAGCTTCTCGGACAGCCGGCTCCCCGTCCCCGCCGCAACCAGCAGCACCGCGAGCACGACCGAGATCGCGAGCACCGGGCTCCCGAGGAACAGCGTGAAGCGCTGCATCAGCGCGACCTCGAGCAGCATGAACGATAGCCCGACGATGCCGAAGTACGCGGCCGCCGCGCCGGCGCGCGCGCGGCTCTCGGGGTTCGAAGCCCCGGCCCCCGAGCGCGCCGCGAACAGCGGCAGCCCCAGGAGCAGCGCCGACAGCACCAGCACCTGGAGCAGCACGGCACAGATCACGAGCCGCCCCGACAGCACGAGCTGGCTCTCCTTCCACCCGGCGCCGAAGAGGTCGACGTCGCGCCAGCGCCCGAACTGGAAGAAGAACGGGCTGTCGTCCGTCGTCGGCGCGATGTCGAACCGGTAGTCGCGCACGAAGCCCTCGGGATCCGACCCCGCGAGCAGCATCCCGAACGGATTGTTCGGCGGCAGCCCCGGCGCGTGGATCACGTCGAAGCCGCTCTCCTGCGCGACCCGCCGCACGCTCTCGAGCTCGGCGCTCGTGAACGGCGTGCGCTTCACGATCACGTTCCCGAGGTTTCCCGACGCCAGCACGATGATCTGGTCCCCGGGCCGCGCGACGCCCTCCGCCGCGAGCGCGGCGCGCGCCACCGAGCACACGCGGATCAGCTCGCGCGGCGGGCTCCACTCCCAGCGCGTGATCGTGAGCACGCCACCCGGCGAAAGCCGCGCGAGGTAGTCCCGGAACGCCTCGACCGTGTAGAGGTAACCCTCCGACAGGCTGTACGCCCCCGCGGCCCCCGCGGCCCACGTGTCGATGAGCGACAGCTGCACCATGTCGTACGTCGCCGTGCTGCGCCGCACGTACGACCGCCCCTCGGCCACGACCAGGTTCACGTCGGGCCGCAGGAACAGCCCGCCGTTGACCGGCGCGAGCAGCCCCTTGCCCAGCGCCGCGATCGCGGGGTTCACCTCGACCGCGTCGACGTGCGGCACGCCGTGGTGCACCGCGCACAGCACGTCGACCCCGCCGCCCGCCCCGATCACCAGCGCACGCTGCGGCTTGAACGCGCGCGGCACGGCCGACGACAGCGTGTGGTCGAGGAACCCGAGCGCCGCCTGGTCCTTCCCGTCCCAGTGCACGACGGGCGCGGTCGCGTCGCCGTCGATGACGATCGACGTCTCGGGCGGGCGCGACGTAGGCCGCTTCGCGTTGCCGGTCCACTCCATGCGCGCGCTGTTTTCGATCACGTCGACGCGCGCGAGCGCGCTCCACCCGGTCCACGTGACGCGCGCATTGGGGAACTTCGCGGTGTCGAGGAGGTGCGCGCCCATGAGCTTCCCGGGGCCGGGCGGCACGTCGAGCCGCGGGCCCGCGGTGAACGCGAGCGCGACCAGCACGAGCGCACCGGCGATCGCGGCGCGCGACAGCGTCCGGCGCTCCGGCTCCGCGGCGAGCAGCGCGGCCGCACCGAGCGCGGCGGCCGCGGACAGCGCGACGATCCCGAGCGCGCCCGCCTGCGCGAGCAGCGGCGCCACGAGCAGCGCCCCCGCCCCCGCGCCCCACAGGTCCGCGCCGTACAGCCGCCCGGCGCCCTTCGGGTGCCCCGCGAGGAGCGCGAGCACCGCGAAGCCCGCCAGCGCGAACGGCGGGATCAGCACGAGGCAGAACACGCCCAGCAGCAGCAGGTGCGCCGGCTGCGCGCCGAGCCGCGACGGGTCGAACGGGAGCCGCGTGACGACCAGCGTCGCGAACGGCGCCGCCAGCGCGAACAGCGCCGCGGCCGCCGCGGCACGCGCCGTCGCCGGCCGGCCCCACGCCGGGCGCAGCTGCAGCGCGAGCCCCGCAGCCGCGAAGCCGAGGAGGGCCACGCTGATCACCATGAAGGCGAAGTGGTGCCAGATGCGGAAGCTGAACAGGCGCAGCAGGACGATTTCGAACGACAGCACCGCCGCGGAGACGAGTGCGATCGCGACGGTCACGCGGTGCGGAACCGTGGCGGTGACGGGCGGTGCGGCGGTGGCGGTGGTCATGGCCCGCGCATGGTAGCGCGGGTGCGCTCCCTCGGGTTAGAGGCGAACATCGCTCTTCTTCCCGAAGGCGCTCACACGACCGCGTCTGCTCGCCCGCCAGCTCTCACCACGGTCGGCGGGCCACTGTCAGTCGAGCGTGATGCGAGTGCTTTCAAAGTCCGCGTCATCACACTCCGCGCTTGCACGACTTGGGGGAATCTCGAAGTTCACCGAACCGACCCGGACCTGGCCCTCGACCAGTACGCCTCGAGGAAAGAGCAGCTTCACCCGCTGACCTGCTCTGTGGCTCGGCACATTACCCGTCGCCGTTTCGTGGCTGATTGAGTTCCATTGCCGATGTGCATTTCCAATTGCGTATGCCGCAATCATACTGGCAGTTCACCTTGAACTTGTGCAATTGCTCCCCACCCTCTACGACCTTCCCGTTTCGACACGTCATCCACTGTGCGGTGAGCATGCTGAACAGTCCGCTCTCAGACGTGAGGGGTTTGTCGATCCAGACCTCTGCCACACCGCATCTCGGGCCTGTGGGCTCGTGCGATCCGACAATGACCTTGACACCCGCGACCGAGCTAGCGATCGAGCGGCAGTCATCGCAGTCCACAACGATTTCCGAGAACGCGCGCAGGTCGAGCAATCCGCTGGAAAAGAAGAACGTGAGCGCGGTATCCCTGACAGAACTGCACACGGTCTCATTCGTCGCGCGGTCCTTCTCCATCAAGGATGCGAGACTCTCTCCGCAGAGGATGGCCTCGCCGGTAGGCGCACCTCTCGAATCGAGCAAGACGTCGACAGTCACTCCCCTGAGTCTGGCTAGGGCACATTCCGCAGCCGCACCTCCACCAGAGCCCCCTCGGACCCGGATCACCTTTGCTTTCCCCTCGACACCCACGACGAAGAGAGTGGGGCCAGGGGGAGCATTCGACACGGACATCACTCTGCCGACAAGGCGATGGGGCGTTCCCTCTCCTCCCTGAGCGACGGATCCAGCAATCATCGCAATCGCCAGGGCCGCCACCACTCTCACGTTCGACATGTGCGGCGACCTCGACATGGTTGCGTACTTCAGTTTGCTTCGGCCCCATGCGGCAGCAACGCGAGAAGAGCGTTTTCCGCCGTATCGCTGCATCCTGCGGAACACTCGCTAATATGACATCAACTCAGCTGGAAGAGCAGCCGTATTGCGGCGGACGATTATTGGTTGACGAGTGCGTCAGATGACGGATTTCGGAGCACCATGCGGCGCGTTTGGGCGCCCACGGCGATTACGCGCGCCCGGGCGGGTTACGCGCGCGTTGCGCGCTAAACCCGCCCCTACATCCCACGCCACCCCTACGGTTCGGGGGCGAGTTCGCGGATCGCGTCCTCGAGTTCGTCGAGATTGACCGGCTTGACGAGGTGGCGCGCGAAGCCCGCGTCGCGGCTGCGCTGCATGTCGTCCTGCATGCCGAAGCCGGAGAGCGCGATTCCGCGCAGGCCGTGGCGCGATGCCAGTTCCGTCATCAGCGACAGCCCGTTTCCGTCCGGCAGGTCGAGGTCGCTGATCACGAGATCGAGCGCCGGTCCGGGCGCGGCGTTCCCGGGCGCGCCCCCGGCGGCGAACTCCGCCGCGCTCCGTGCGGCCTCGTCGGCGGCGCGGCGCGCGTCGGCGACGGTCCCGGCGACGGTCACGCGCAGGCCCATCGCCTCGAGCAGCACGGTCATCGCGTCGGCGGTGTCGACGTGATCCTCGACCAGCAGCACGTGCAGGTCGGGCGGCAGCGGGCGCGGTGCGCTCGAACCCGGCGCGGCGGCGGGCTGCCACGGCAGCCGGCCGGTGAACTGCGATCCACGTCCCGGGCCCTCGCTCGTCACGCTCAGGCGTCCCCCGTGCCGTTCGACGATGCAGCGACGGAATGCGATCTCGAGTACGAGTTCGAGTTCAAGATCGAGTTCGAAATCGAGTTCGAGCCCGTCGAGTTCGCGCGCGACGTCCGCGCTTCACTGCCGGATCGCCTCGAAGATGCGCTCGATGGCGTCGTCCTGCAATCCCCTGTCGCGGCCACCGCTCTCGATGACGCACTCGCGCTGGCCATTGCGCCGCCTTGCGCATCACCCGCCGCGGCGGATCGCACGCCGCCGGCGAGGCGCGACCGAACGGAACGCCTCAGTCGACCGGCCGCCCCCGTCCGTCCGTCAAGAGGCGATACGCCTTCTCGACGCGGTCCCAGTGCTTCTCGCGATCGAGCGCCCAATGGCGGCCGATGATCGACACGACCTGGCCGAGGCCGAGTTCCGCGGCGCGCTCCTCGACCTGCCGCACGTAGTGCGCGCCGCTCTCGGGCCGCTCGCCGCGCCGGCCGAGGAGGCCGTGGATGAAGACGTCGCGCGCGCCGCAGCGCTTCGCCGTTTCGAGCAGCGCGAAGAGGTGGTCGATCGAGCCGTGCGAGGAGAAGAACGACACGATGCCCAGCATGTGCACCGGGCGGTTCTCGGCGACACAGCGGCGGATCGCGGTCGTGAAGGCTTCGTTCTCGAAGAAGCTGCCGTCCTCGACCGCGCGCGCGATGCGCAGCCGGTCGGCGGGCACGACGCGGCCGGCGCCGATGTGCAGGTGTCCGGACTCGGAGTTGCCCACGGTGCCCGGCGGGAGGCCCACGGCGGTGCCGGCGGCCTCGAGCGTCGCGACGTGCGGGCCGGCGAGGAGCGCGTCCATGTGCGGCGTCGTGGCCTGCGAGATCAGGTTGCCCGGGCCCGCGGGCGCGAGGCCCCAGCCGTCGCACACGAACAGGAGCACGCGGCGGCGCTTCCCGTCGGGCGCGCCGGAGAGGAGGCTCGTGCCCGTCATTTCCGCGGGCTTCTCGAGGCCCATGAGGTCGAGCACGGTGGGCGCCACGTCGACCAGCGTCCCCGCGGCGCGCATCGTGCGGCCCGCGGGCAGGTCGGGGCACACGACGACGCACGGCACGGGGCTGTCGGTGTGGCCGGTGTCGATCGTGCCCTCGGGGTAGAAGCGCTTTTCGACCGTGCCGTGGTCGGCGGTGACGACGACGGTGACGCCGTGCTCGCGGCACGCGGCGAGCGCGGCGCCGAGCGCGCCGTCCGCGGCCTCGATCGCGACCATGACCGCGGCGTGGTCCTCGCCGTGGCCGACCACGTCCATGTTGGGCACGTTCGAGCTGATCAGCGCGACGCTCGGGTCGGCCGCCGCGCGCGCGATCTCCGCCGCGATCTCGGCCGCGCGCATCTGCGGCTCCGCGAACGGGTCGGCCGGCGAGTGCGGCGCGATGCGCGTCTCGCCGGGCAGGATGCCGTCGCGTTTCCCGTTCAGGAAGTAGGCGAGGTGGATCGACTTCTCGGTCTCGGTGATCTTGACCTGCGCGAGCCCGGCGCGGCTCACGGTCTCGGCCAGCGTGCCGGTCAGGCGCTCGAGCGGCGGGAACGCGACCGCGACGGGGAGCGCGCGGTCGTACTCGATCATCGTGACGAAGCGGACGCTGCCGGGCGTCACGGCGGGCTCGAACGCGCGGAACGCCGGGTCGACGAAGGCCTCCGTCAGTTCGACCTCGCGCTCGCCGCGGATGTCGTAGAAGACGACCGTGTCGCCGTCGCGGACGCGGCCCACGGGCCGGCCGTCCGGGCCGACGCGGACCAGGGGCTCCATCGTCTCTTCTTCCTGGCCCCGGCGGTACGCCGCGCGCACCGCCTCCGACATCGCGTGGTCCGCTGCCATGGCAAGGCTCCCTTCGAGGGCTTCGGCTTCCCGAGCGCCGGCAGATGGTACCCTGTTCCGGATCCTAAGACGTTGAACGATCGTGACCTGACCCGTGACCTGACCGGAGCGCCGCCGTGCCGTCGCACTTCCGCGGAAAGCCCGCCGAAACGCGGGCGCTGGACTGCTACATCAAGCTCGTCCGCGCGGCCCTCTCGACGCAGAGCCGCCTCGCCCGCCGCCTCGAGAACGAGGGCATCACCGAGCACCAGTTCGGCGTGCTCGAGGCGCTCCACCACCTCGGGCCGCTGTGCCAGCGCGACATCGGGAAGAAGCTCCTCACCAGCGGCGGCAACGTGACGCTCCTGGTCGACAACCTCGAGAAGCGCGGGCTGGTGAAGCGCGTGCGCGGCGAGGAGGACCGGCGCTTCGTGATGGTCCACCTCACGGCCGCGGGCCGGAAGCGGATCCTCGAGCTGTTCCCCGGGCACGTGAAGGCGATCGTGCGGCTGTTCGCGACGCTCTCGGCGGACGAGCAGCAGCAGCTCGCCGCGCTGTGCCGGAAGCTGGGCCTCGGCGCCCAGGCGGTGGAATTGCCGTGATGGAATCGCCGTGAGCACGATCGACGTGACCCCAGCACCCGGAGGCCCCATGGACCCGATCGCCGTCTCCGCCCCCGACCTCTCCGGCAACGAGGAGGCCTACGTCGTCGAGGCGATCCGCAGCTCGTGGATCTCGTCCTCGGGCCGCTTCCTCGAGCGCTTCGAGACCGATTTCGCGGCGGCCTGCGGTTCCGCGACCGCGCTCGGCGTGTGCAACGGCACGGTCGCGCTGCACCTGGCGCTCCTCGCGCTCGACGTGCGGCCCGGCGACGAGGTGCTCGTGCCGAGCCTCACGTACGTCGCCACCGCCAACGCGGTGCGCTACGTCGGGGCCGAGCCGGTGTTCGTCGACGTCGATCCCGCGACGTGGTGCCTCGACCCCGCGCAGCTCGAGGCGTCGATCACGCGGCGCACGAAGGGCATCATCGCGGTGCACCTGTACGGGCACCCGGCCGACATGGACGCGATCAACCGCGTCGCGGGGATCCACGGGCTGTGGGTCGTCGAGGACGCGGCCGAGGCGCACTTCGCGCGCTACCGCGGGCGGCTGGTCGGCAGCCTCGCCGAGATCGCGACGTTCTCGTTCTACGGCAACAAGATCCTCACCTCGGGCGAGGGCGGCGCGCTGACCCTGTCCGACCCGCAGCTCGCGCTGCGCGCGCGCACGCTGCGCGGCCAGGGCGTCGACCCGGCACGGCGCTACTACTTCCCCGTGACCGGCTACAACTTCCGCATGACCAACGTCGCGGCCGCGCTCCTGTGCGCGCAGCTCGAGCGGCGCGATGCGATCGTCGGCAAGCGGCGCGCGCTGTACGAGCTGTACGACGCGGCGCTCGCAGGAATTCCGGGCATCGGGTTCCAGCCCGTGGCGGACTGGGCCGAGCCGGCGCCGTGGCTCTACTGCATCACCGTCGACGCGAAGGAGTACGGCCGCAGCCGCGACGCGCTGGCCGCCGCGCTCTTCGAGCAGGGGATCGACACGCGGCCGTTCTTCGTGCCGCTGCACACGCTGCCGCCGTTCCGCGAGGAGGCGCAGCGCCGCGGCGACGCGTGCCCGGTCACCGACGCGCTCGGCGCCTCCGGCCTCAACCTGCCGACCCACTCCGGCCTCGGACCGGAGCACGTCGAGCGCATCGCCGGCGCGATCCGCGCGGCGCGTTGGTAAGGGTCGCGTGACATCTCCCACGCCGCTGCGCGTCGCGATCGACGCCCGGCTCTCGCGCTCCGGACACGGGGGCGGGGTGCAACAGGTCGTCGAGGGCCTGGCGACGGGGCTCTTGCAGCTCGAACCCGGGCCCGAGGAATACCATTTCATCGGCCTGCCCGGCACCGAGGCGTGGCTCGCGCGCTACATGAGCGGACCGTGCACGCTGCACGTCGCACCGCGGCCCTCACCCCTGGCGAAACTGGCGCGCAGCGTCGCCAAGCGCTGGGCGAAGCTGAACGGCCGCTACGACCTGCCCACCGCGCTGTCCGAGCCCGCGCCGGTGCGCGCGCTGGGTCCCGACGTGGTGCACTTCCCGCTGCAGCGCGGCTTCGGCACGCGCCGGCCGAACGTCTACCACCCGCACGACCTGCAGCACCGCCACCTGCCCGACTTCTTCAGCGCGCACGAGCGCGGCGTGCGCGACGCGGCGTACGGTGCGATGTGCGCGCAGGCGTCGGTGGTCGCGGTCACCTCGACGTGGGTGAAGGAGGACGTCGCCGCGCAGCTCGGCGTGCCGCGGGAGCGCATCGCGGTGATCCCGCTCGCGCCCGCGACCGACGCCGACGCGCGCGTCTCGGGCGACGCCGCCGACGCGCTCGACACGTTCGCGCTCCCCGAGCGCTTCGTGTTCTACCCGGCGCAGACGTGGCCGCACAAGAACCACCTGCGCCTGCTCGAGGCGCTTGCGCTGCTCAAGCGCGAGGGGCTCGTGGTGCCGTTCGTGTCGAGCGGGCTCAAGAACGCGTTCCACCCGGTGATCGCGCGCTGCGCGGACGAGCTGGGCATCGCGGACCAGGTGACGTTCCTGGGCTACGTGTCGCCGCGCGCCTTGCGCGCGCTCTACGGGCGCTGCACGGCGGTCGTCATCCCGTCGCTGTTCGAGGCGGCGAGCTTCCCGCTGTGGGAGGCGTTCCGCGCCGGCGCCCCGGCGGCCTGCTCGAACGTGACGTCGCTGCCCGCGCAGGCCGGCGACGCCGCGCTGGTGTTCGACCCGCAGTCCCCGGCCGCGATCGCGGAGGCCGTGCGCCGCCTGTGGCAGGACGACGCGCTGCGCGCGAACCTCGTGCGGCGCGGCCACGCCAACGTCGACCGCTTCACGTGGGAGCGCACCGCGCGCGCGTTCCGCGCCTGGTACCGCACGCTCGGTGGGCGGCCGTTGTCGGACGAGGATCGCGATATCCTGAACGCCGCGCCGTTGTTGTAACGCCGCGTGTTGTCACGGGGGACCCGATGCTCGAACTCCGCCGCCCGACGCCCGATCTCGTCGACGCCCTCGCGGCGTTCTTCGAACGGCTCGCGGCGTCGCCCGACGGAGCGCACTTCCACCCGCACCCGCTGACGCGCGACGAGGCCGCGCGGCGCTGCGCCTACGCGGGGCGCGACGTGTACGGCGTCGCGGTCGCCGAGGGCACGGTGCTCGGCTACGGCATGCTGCGCGGCTGGGACGAGGGCTTCGACGTCCCGAGCCTCGGCATCGCCGTCGACGCGGACGCGCGCGGCACCGGCCTCGGGCGGCTCGTGATGCTGTGGCTGCACGCCGAGGCGCGGCGGCGCGGGGCGGCGAAAGTCCGCCTCAAGGTCTACCCCGGCAACGCGACCGCGGTGCGCCTCTACGAGTCGCTCGGCTACGTGTTCGAGCGCGACCTCGTCGACGGGCAGCGCCTCGGCTTCAAGGCGCTGGAGCGCGGACCGTGACCACCGCACCGGGCGGAGCGCGCGCGCCGGGCGAACCGCGCCTCTCGATCGTCACGGTCGTCCGCAACGACCGCGCCGCCCTCGAGCGCACCGCGGAGAGCGTCGCGCGCTGGCGCGGCCCCGCGACGGAGTTCGTGGTGCTCGACGGCGCCTCGACGGACGGCACCGCCGAAGTGGCGCGCCGCGTCGCCGACGTCGCCGTGAGCGAGCCCGACCGCGGCATCTACGACGCGATGAACAAGGGCACGCGCACCGCGCGCGGCCGCTTCCTGCAGTTCCTGAACGCGGGCGACCTGCTCGTGGACGCGCCCGAGGAGGTCGTCGCCGCCGCGCCGGACGACGCCGTGCTGGTCTACGCGAAGGCCAACATGCGCTACGCCGACGGCACGCTGCGCTACGTCAAGGGCAAGCGCCTGTGGTACGCGGCGCGGTTCCTGAAGGGCATGCCGCTGTGCCACCAGGCGATCTTCTATCGCCGCGACGTCATGCCCGAGTACGACGTCACGTTCCCGGTGCTCGGCGACCGCGTGCTCACGTACGAACTCGTGCGGCGCTTCGGACTGCGCCGCACGCGGTTCGTCGATCGCGTCGTGGTCGACTACTTCTTCGGCGGGTTCAGCAACCACGTGCCGGCGGAGAAGCTCGCCGCCGAGCAGGAGCGCTTCTACCGCCGCGCGGGCAAGCCGCACTACATCGCGTACAAGCGCCTCAACGCCTGGTTCAGGACGACGGTGCGCGAGCCGTGGGAACGCGTGCGCGGCAAGCGCGAGCGGTTCCGCTAGGGCCGGTGGTGGCGCGGGCGGGTTGCGGCGCCTTCGGCGCCTTAACCCGCCCCTACGACCCGCCCCTACGACTCGTCCCTGCGAACTCGTCCCTGCGGTGCTTGCCGGGGCGGGCGGGTTACGCTCGCTTCGCTCGCTAAACCCGCCCCTACACAGCGCGGTCGTTGTGCGCATGGTCCGGATGGTTCGTACGGGCGGTGCGCGGGGTCGCCCGCGGGGACGCCCCACGGCGGCGGTCCGCGGGGCCGATCCACGGCGACGGTCCGCGGAAACGGCCCCATCGACGCAGGGGCGGGATCGCAGGGGCGGGATCGCAGGGGCGGGATCG
>JABLTH010075756.1_pt1 | contig 11048 bp, 10 predicted proteins | sample 7875711 | NCBI WGS metagenome assembly JABLTH01 (sample SAMN14941262, study PRJNA633318) | bioreactor metagenome | isolation source: bioreactor | place: China | collected 2019-03-05 | reverse complement strand
GACGCCGCGCGCCGCTACCCGCGGCTCGATCCCGCGTGGTGCCGCCTTACGCTCGTCGAGATGACCGGCCGCATCCTCTCCGCGATCGGCGACGACCTCGGCCGCTACGCGATGCAGCAGATGCAGCGCCGCGGAATGGACGTCCTCCTGAACACGCAGGTCAAGGAGATCCGCTCGCACGAGGTCGTGCTGTCGAACGGCACGACGCTGCCGTCGGCGACCGTGATCTGGTGCGCCGGCGTCGCGCCGAGCCCGCTGCTCGACCGCGTGCAGGGGCTGCCGCGCGACGCGAAGGGCTACGTCCCGGTGCTGCCCGACCTGCGCGTCGTTGGCCAGGACCGCGTGTGGGCGGTCGGCGACACCGCGGCCGTGCGCGATCCGCAGGGCGAGCCGTACACGCAGACGGCGCAGAACGCGCTGCAGGAAGGCAAGCACGTCGCGGCCAACATCGCGCGCGTGCTCGCCGCGCGGCCGACCGAGCCGTTCCGCTACCGCGGCCGCGGTTCGCTCGCCGCGCTCGGCTGCCGCACCGCCGTCGCGCAGGTGTTCGGGATCCGCCTCTCGGGCTTCCCCGCGTGGTTCATGTGGCGGACCGTGTACCTCATGAAGATGCCGGGCCTCTCGCGCAAGGCGCGCCTCGCGCTCGACTGGACGATCCAGCTCCTGGTCCGCCGCGACTACGTACAGCTCGGCGTCCACCGCGAGACCGCACGGCTGCCGGCGCGCGGGCCGGTCGCGGAACGCCGCTCCGCGTAAGCACGGAATCACCGTAGGGGCGGGTTGAGCGCGCGAAGCGCGCGCAACCCGCCCGCATCGCCCCGGGCGTCCCTCCGCTATCATCGGCGCCATGCCCAAGACCCGTGCCTGGCTGTCCGAGGCGGTGCGCCGCATCGACGCCGACTTCAACCGCTCCGCGGACACGCACCTGTTCCGGCTCGACGTGCCCGGGACCCCCGGCGTGAACCTCTACCTCAAGGACGAGTCGTCGCACCCGACCGGCAGCCTCAAGCACCGGCTGGCGCGGTCGCTCTTCCTCTACGGCCTGTGCAACGGCCACATCGGCGAGAGCACGACGATCGTCGAGGCGTCGTCCGGCAGCACGGCGGTGTCCGAGGCGTATTTCGCGCGGCTGCTCGAGCTGCCGTTCGTCGCGGTGATGCCGCGCGGCACGCAGCCCGAGAAGATCGCGCTGATCGAGTTCTACGGCGGCCGCTGTCACCTCGTGGACTCCGCGGCGGAGATCTACGACGTCTCGCGCACGCTCGCGGCGGCGAGCGGCGGCCACTACATGGACCAGTTCACGTACGCGGAGCGCGTGACCGACTGGCGCGGCAACAACACGATCTCGGAGTCGATCTTCGCGCAGATGCAGCGGGAGCCGCACCCCGTCCCGGCGTGGATCGTCTGCAGCGCGGGGACCGGCGGCACCGCGGCGACCCTCGGCCGCTACGTGCGGTACCGCCAGCACGCCTCGCGCGTGTGCGTGGTCGATCCCGAGCACTCCGTGTTCTACGACTACTACACGACGCGCGACGCGTCGCTCACGATCCCGTCCGCGTCCCGCGTCGAAGGCATCGGGCGGCCGCGCGTCGAGCCGTCGTTCCTGCCGCAGGTGGTCGATCACATGATCAAGGTCCCCGACGCGGCGAGCTTCGCGGCGATCTGGTTCCTCGAAGAGGTCTTCGGCCGGCGCTACGGCGGCTCGACCGGCACCAACCTGTACGGCGCGTTCCAGCTGATGGCGGACATGCACCGCCGCGGCGAGAGCGGCTCGGTCGTGACCCTGATCTGCGACGCCGGCGACCGCTACGCCCGCACGTACTACGAGCCGGCCTGGCTGCAGCAGCAGGGGTTCGAGATCGGGCCGTACCTCGATCGGCTGCGCGCATTCTTTTCGACCGGGGTCTTGGGCCCGCTGGACGTGAGCGCGTAGAATCGGGTTCCCCACAACTCGCGACAGACGCGAGGCCGGCCCATGCCCGACACCGAGCAGTTCGTCTATCTCGACAACGCGGCCACGACCTTCCCCAAGCCGGCCGAAATGCACGACGCCATGTCGCGGTTCTATCGCGAGTGCGGCGTCAACCCCGGCCGGACCGGCTGCGACCTCGCGCTGCGCGCGGGCGAGATGATCGATCAGACGCGGCGCCGCCTGTCCGCGCTGTTCTGCCCCGGTCCGCAGCCCAAGGACCACAACCGGCTCGTGTTCGCGCCCAACGCGACCGGCGCGCTGAACCTGCTGCTGCAGGGCGTCGTGCGCCCCGGCGACCACGTGATCACGACCGCCCTCGAGCACAACTCGGTCATCCGTCCGATCAATCACCTCGTGCAGCGCGGCGCCACGGCGACGTTCGTGAAACCGGACGTTGCAGGCGACGTCGATCCGCAGGAGATCCGTCGCGCGCTGCGCCCGGAGACGAAGCTCGTCATCGTCAACCACGCCTCGAACGTGACCGGCGTCGTGCAGGACCTCGAGTCGATCGGCGCCGTGTGCGAGGAGGCCGGCGTGCTCTTCGCGGTCGATGCCGCGCAGACCGCCGGCGTGCTGCCGATCGACATGCGCGCCGCGCACCTCGACTTCGTCGCGTTCACCGGCCACAAGGGCCTCTTCGGGCCGACCGGCACCGGCGGGCTGTGCGTCGCCGACGACGTGGAGATCGAGAGCTCGATCTGGGGCGGCACCGGCGTGCGCTCCGCCGAGCCCATGCACCTGCGCGAGTTCCCCTACCGCCTCGAGGCCGGCACGCAGAACCTGATGGGCATCGCGGGCCTGTCCGCGGGTCTCGACTGGATCGAGGCGCGCGGCATGGCGGCGATCCACCGTCACGAAATGGAACTGCTCGGCCTCCTCGAGGAAGGCCTCGCCGGCATCAAGGGCGTCACGCTCTACGGTCCGCGCCGTCTCGCGCGCCGCGTGGCGGTGCTGTCGGTCACGGTCGCGAACTACGATCCGTCCGACGTGGGCACGATCCTCGACGTGGAGTACGGCATCCAGACCCGCACCGGCCTGCAGTGCGCGCCGCTGATCCACGCGCACCAGGGCACCGGCGAGCGCGGCACCGTGCGCTTCTCGATCGGCCCGTTCAACACCAGGGAACACGTCCTCCACGCCGTGAAGGCGATGGAGGAGATCGCCGCCGATCGTCCGTGATCCCGTCGTGACCGACGTCCGGGCGGGTTACGGCGCCTCTCGGCACACAATACCGACCCGGGCGGGTTACGGCGCCTGACCGCACGCACATCCGACCCGGGCGGGTTACGGCGCCTGACCGCACGCACATCCGACCCGGGCGGGTTACGGCGCCTGCGGCGCCTAAACCCGCCCCTACGTGGCGGGCCGCGCGGACGGGAATTCGTAGGGGCGGGTTTAGCGCGTTTGTAGGGGCGGGTTTAGCGAGCGAAGCGAGCGTAACCCGCCCGCCGCGCCCGCCGCGCCCGCGTCACGCGACGGACGGCCACACCAGCGCGTCGTACACCAGCTCGACCACGGCCTTGATCTCGACGCCGAGCGCGTACACGCGATCGAGCTCGATCAGCTGATCGGCGCAGTTGTGGCACGGGGAGGCGACGATCTTCGCCTCGCTCGACCGGATCTGCTCCGCCTTGAGCGCCCCGCTCGCCACGCGCCGCGGCCCGTGCTCGGGCAGCGCGAGGAGCCCGCCGCCCCCGCCGCAGCACCAGTTGTCGGCGCGATTGGGCGTCATCTCCGCGAAGTCGGACACGACGCGCGCGAGCACGCGCCGCTGCGGCTCGGACAGGCCGCCCCAGCGCACGAGGTTGCAGGGATCGTGCAGCGTGACGCGGTCGGCGTTCTTCGACGGGTCGACCGCGATGCGCCCGCTCGCGATGTACTCGTCGAGCAGCTCGAGCACGCTCCGCATCGGCAGCGGATACGGCCGGCCGGTCCAGCCCGGCCCTTCCCAGCGGAACGCGCGGTAGCCGTGGCCGCACTCCGACAGCACGACTTCCTCGACGCCGAGCCGCGCGGCCTCGTCGAGCACGCGCTGCGTCAGCTCGCGCGCGGCCGCGTCGTCGGCCGCGAAGTAGCCGTAGTTCGTCACGTCGAAAGTGCGCGACGACAGCGTCCAGCTCTCGCCCGCCGCGTGGAACACGCCCGCGGCGGACTGCAGCGAGAGCGGGAAGAACTTCACCTCGCGCGGGTTCACGAGGTACAGGACGCGCGCGCCCACCGCGTCGATCGGGATCGTCGCCGTCGGGTCGCCGGTCTGCAGCTGCAGGTCCTCGGCGAGCCACGCCGCGGTCTCGCGCAGCTCGTCCGCGGTGATCGCCATCTGGTTACCGGTGTCGCGCTGGTTGTCGACCGTCTTGCGCAGGTCGACGGGCGTCGCGCCCGCGGCGGTCACCATCGCGCGTCCCGCGCGGATGACCGCGGCGACGTCGAGCCCGATCGAGCAGTGCAGCGCGCAGCGTCCGCAGCCGGTGCAGCGGCCGAAGACGGCCTCGGAGAGCGGCGCGACGTCCGCTTCGCGCAGGTCGCGCGCGCCGGAGAGCCACGGCAGCACGCGGCCGAGCGCGGTGTGCCGCCGGCGGTGCACGCGCAGCACGGCCTCGGCCTTCGCCGCGGGCAGGTTCAGGGGCTCGGGCTGCGCGAGGTACACGTGGCAGCTCGTGCCGCACAGCCCGCAGCGCACGCAGGCGTCGAACGGCGCGGGGTTGGCGGCGACGGCCGCGTCGAGCGCGCGGACCGCGGCCGCGAGGTCGAGGACCGGCGCGCTCATCGTGAGTCCCGAGGCAGACGGACGGGCGCGATCGGCGCGCGCGCGGGCGCGAACGTCCCGCGCTCGCCGAGCCGTCGGCCGAGGTCGGCGCGCGCGACGAAGAACGTCGCCATGTGGCGGAGCTTCCCGATCGGGATCCAGAACAGCAGCAGCGCCGCCGCGATCGCCGCGGGTGTGGCCGGCACGCGGCGCATGGTAGCCGCGGCCGTCAGCGCGAGGAGCACGGCGACGAGCGCCTCGGCGACGTAGTCCTCGGGCACCGACAGCGCGCGCAGCGCCGGGTCCGCGGCGCGATGCGCGGCCAGCGCGAGCGCGGCCGCGACGCCGGACGCCGTGATCGCGAGCGCGGCGATCCGTACGATGCCCGCCCCGGCGAGGACCGGCGCGATCCCGTGCAGGGCCAGCCAGGCGAGCGCCGTCGCGACGGCCGCGTGGAGGGAGAGACCCAGCACGAAGGCGACCGGGTGCCGCGCCACCGACTCCTTGTGCGACGGGCGCATTCCGGTCGTGAACATGTAACGGATCCCGTCCCCGCCGCGTCCCTGAGGGGCGGCCGGGGACGGCCGGCGTGTGCCGCGTGTGCCCGGCGCCAGCGACCGGCGCACGTGCCAGACGAGCCCGCCCGCGGCCCACAGCGCGGCGAGCGGCAGCACCACGGCGGGCCAGGCGGTCTGCATCGTCAGACGCAGCCGTCGGGCCGCGGGAGGCCGGCGATGCGGCAGGCGCCCTTCGCGGGACCGGAGCGGAACAGCTTGTACATGTCGCGCACGCCGGTCTTCGTCTCCGTGCACAGCAGCCGCACGGGCGGGGCGCTGTCGTGTTCCTTCCAATACGCGCGGATGAAGCGGACGACGGCCCAGTGCTGCTCCGTCATCGACGCGATCCCCTCGTCCTGCGCGATCGCCGCGGCGACCGCGTCGTCCCACGTCGCCGGTTCGACCATGAAGCCGTTGCCGTCGAGCGCGATGTCGATGGTTCCCACGTGCATGAGCGTTCCTCGGGTACGATGCGTGGAAGGGCTGGCACTGATCAATGTAAACCATTACCTTTTCAGCAATTTGGTATATTCGTGATCACTCATCAGGGGTGAGTGATCAGGGGAGGGAACGACGATGATCGACTTCAACGCCCAGGCCGCGACGTGGGACGACGATCCCGCGAAGCGCGACCGCGCCCTGCGCGTCGCCGCGGCGATCGAGCGCGACGTCGCCCTCACGCCGGACACGCGCGGGCTCGAATACGGCTGCGGAACGGGGCTCGTGGGCTTCGCGCTCGCGCCGCACGTCGGGTCGCTGGTCCTCGCCGACAGCTCCCCGGGGATGCTCGAGGTGCTGCGCCGCAAGATCGAGGCGACCGGCGCCGCCGCCGGACATCTGACCGCCATGCAGCTCGACCTCCTCGGCGACCCGCTGCCGGCGGAGCGCTTCGACCTCGTCTTCACCTCGATGGTGCTGCACCACGTGCGCGACGTGCCGCGCGTGCTCGACGCGTTCGCGCGCCTCCTGGTGCCGGGCGGGTCGCTGTGCATCGCCGACCTCGACGCCGAGGACGGCTCGTTCCACGGGCCGGACGTCACCGACGTGCACCGCGGCTTCGAGCGCGGCTGGCTGCAGGGCCAGTTGCAGGCCACCGGGCTCGTGGACGTGCGCTTCTCGACCCTGTGCGAGATCCACAAGGAGACCGCCGCGGGCGAACGCACGTTCCCGGTGTTCTTCGTCGCGTGCCGTACACCGCGCTGATGACCGCGTCGTGGCCGGGCGGGTTGCGGCGCCTATGGCGCCTTAACCCGCCCCTACGGACCGCGCGAAGGGTGTGTTGATGGCCGCGTGGCTGGTCCCGCTGCTGGCCCTCGCCTGCCTGTGGCCGGGCTCGCCCGCCGCGCCCGCGATCCCCGCGATCCCGGGCTGGGCCGCGCTCCTCGCCGGCGTCGCGCTCGCGCTGACGCTCGGGAACCCGTGGTCCGCGCGCACGAAGGCGCTGACCCCGCGCCTCCTCGCGCTGTCGGTCGTCGGGCTCGGCGCGGGCATGAACCTCGTGCAGGTCGCGAAGGTCGGGCTCGCGGGGTTCGGCTACACGCTGATCGGGATCTCGGCCACGCTCGCCTTCGGCCTGTGGCTCGGGCGGCGCCTCGCCGTGTCCGACGACACCGCCGTGCTGATCGCCGTCGGCACCGCGATCTGCGGCGGCAGCGCGATCGCCGCGGCCGCGCCGGCGATCCGCGCCCGCGACGAATCGGTGTCGATCGCGCTCGCGACCGTGTTCGTGCTGAACGCGCTCGCGCTGCTCGTCTTCCCGCCGGTCGGCCACGCGCTTGCGCTGCCCGAGCGCGCGTTCGGACTGTGGTCGGCGCTCGCGATCCACGACACGAGCTCGGTGGTCGGGGCCGCCTCCTCGTACGGGGCCGAGGCCGAGTTCGTCGCCACGACGACCAAGCTCGCGCGCGCGCTGTGGATCGTGCCGGTGACGCTGCTCGTCGGCGCGCTGTGGGCGCGGCGGCACGCGGGCACCGACGATGCCGGCGCGGCACCGCAGCGTAGGGCGAAGCGCCCGTGGTTCGTGCTCGGCTTCCTCGCCGCCGCGGCGCTGGTGACGTTCGTGCCTGCGCTCGTGGGCCCGGGCGCGTGGGTCGCCGCCGCCGCGCGCCGCAGCCTCGTGCTGACGCTGTTCCTCCTCGGCGCCGGCATCAGCCGCGAGGCGCTGCGCCGCGTGGGCGCGCGCCCGCTCGTACAGGGCGTCGTGCTGTGGATCGTCGTGGGATCGGCGACGCTGCTGCTCGTCGTGGAGCGCGTGATCCGCTAGGCTGGTTCCTTCGATGAACCCGATCACGCACTTTCTTGCGTCGTGGGCGCTCGCCGAACGCGTCGCGCCCGATGCGCGCGACCGCTCGCTGATCACGTGGGCGGGCGTCTTGCCCGACGTCGACGCGGTCGGTGCGATCGCCGACGTGACGCGTTCGCTCACCGGAGCGGGCGCGGCGACCGACTACGGCGCACTGCACCACGTCGTCCTGCACGGACTCGGCGCCGCCCTCGCGATCCCCGCGCTCCTCGCCTGTTTCGGGGTGCGGCGTGCGCGCGTGTTCGCGGGCGGATTCGTCGCCGTGCACCTGCACCTGCTCTGCGACCTGGTGGGCTCGCGCGGTCCCGATCCGGGCGACATCTGGCCGCTCTGGTACCTCGGACCGTTCCGCGACCAGCCGGTCCTCTTCTGGCACGGTCAATGGCCGCTCAACGCGTGGCCCAACGTCCTGTTCACGATGCTGCTCGCCGCGTACGCGCTGTGGGCAGGGGTAGCGCGCGGGCGGACGCCCGTCGGCGTCTTCAGCCGGAGGGCCGACGCCACCGTCGTGGAGACGCTTCGGCGGCGCTGGGCCGCGTGGCGCGCCTAGCATCCACGCGAACGAGGGGACGCTCGCACCCACGTCCTGTATCCTCTCGACCCATGACCGAACCCACCGCTCCACGCGCCGTCCTGTGGGACCTCGACGGCACGCTCGCCGATTCGACGCAGCTGCACTGGCAGGCCTGGCGCGAGCTGATGGAGTCGCTCGGGCGGCCGCTCACGTACGAGCAGTTCACGGCGACGTTCGGGCTCACCAACCGCGACATCGTGCCGCGTTTCCTCGGCCGCGAGGCGACCGACGCCGAGATCCGGCAGATCGGCGGCGCGAAGGAGCAGCGCTACCGCGACCTCGTGAACCAGGGGATCGTGTGGCCGATGCCGGGCGTGCTCGACTGGCTCAAGCGGCTGCAGGGCGCGGGCTGGAAGCAGGCCGTCGGCACGTCGGCGCCGCGCGCGAACGTGAGCACGCTCCTGTCGGCGATGGGGCTCGCGCCGTGGTTCGACGCGATCGTCTCCGCCGACGACGTCACGCACGGCAAGCCCGACCCGGAGATCTTCCTCAAGGCGGCCGCGCGTCTCGGCGTGCCGCCGGAGCGCTGCGTCGTCGTGGAGGACGCGCCCGCGGGGATCGAGGCCGCGCGGCGCGGAGGGATGCGGTCGATCGCCTGCCAGGCGTGGCATCCCGATCTCGCGGGTGACCTGTCTGCCGTGACGCTCGACCAGCTGCCGGAGGACGCGTTCGACCGGCTCGTGCCGGTTGATCGTTGATCGAGCGCGAGAGGAAGCTCGGCTACGCGTACGGCGTCGCCGCGTACGGGTTGTGGGGCGTCGTCGCGATCTACTTCAAGAGCGTCGCGAGCGTCACGCCGACCGAGGTGCTCGCGCACCGGGTGGTGTGGTCGTTCGTGCTGCTGTCGGTGCTCGTCGTGCGCACGGGCGAGATCGGTCCGGTGCGCGAGGCGTTGCGCACGCGGCGCACGCTGCTGCTCCTCCTGTGCAGCACGGTGCTGATCGCGTCGAACTGGCTCGTGTTCATCTACTCCGTGTCGTCGAACCGGCTGCTCGAGTCGAGCCTCGGGTATTTCATGAACCCGCTCGTCAACGTCGTGCTCGGGCGCGTGTTCCTGCACGAGCGGCTGTCGCGGCTCAAGCAGGCGAGCGTCGCGCTCGCGGCGCTCGGGGTGACGTGGATGGCGGTGGCGCTCGGCGGGCTGCCGTGGATCTCGCTCGCGCTCGCGCTGTCGTTCGGGTTGTACGGGCTGGTGCGCAAGATCGCGCCGGTCGGTGCGCTCGCCGGGCTGACGACGGAGACGCTGCTGCTGTTGCCCGCGGCGCTCGCGTGGCTCCTGTGGCTCGAGACGCACGGGGCGGCGGCGTTCGGCAACGTGTCGCGCGCGCTCGACGTGCGGCTGATGCTGTCGGGCGTCGTGACCGCGATCCCGCTGCTGCTGTTTGCCGGGGCGGCGCGGCGGCTGCCGCTCGCGACGGTCGGGTTCCTGCAGTACCTCTCGCCGTCGCTGCAGTTCGTGCTCGCGATCGCGGTGTACGGCGAGGCGATCGTGCCCGCGAAGCTCGCCGCGTTCGGGTTCATCTGGGTGGCGCTGGCGTTGTTCGTCGTCGCGATCACGCGCGAAGTGCGGGGCGCGATCCCGTCGACCGCGCGTCGAGCACCGGGTCAGGTTCAGGGACAGGATCAGGGACAGGCGGACGGCGACGCGGCGATCGCGGCGTCGCGCGACGCGACCTGACCGGCGCCGTCCTCGTCCCACGTGCCGGGGGTGCCGTTCACGACGGCGCGCACGAGCCAGAAGCGCGGCAGCGCGCGTGACGGGAGCGTGAGCGACGTCGCGGCGGTGCGCTGCGCCTCGCACGCGTCGATCGCGGCCGTGAGACCGGAGGAGCGCAAGGTCGCGAGGTTGCCGCTGACCACGTCGTACACGGCGGCCTCGACGGCGCCCCACGCGAGCTGGGTCTTCGACGGCAGTCTCAACTGCGGCACGCGGCCCGCGACCGGCGCCGCGGCGCAGTCGAGCCGCGCGGTGCGCACCTCGCGCGTGTTCGCGCCGGCGCTCGCGGGTCGCGTCCACGCGAGGCGCACGCCGCCGCCGTCCCACGCGGCGCGCAGGCCGTCGATCGCGGTGTCGTCGGCGAGCGGCACGTTGGGCCCGAGACGCTGACCGTTGGCGTCGAAGCGCGCGCGCCACGGACGGCCGGTGAAGTCCGGCCACGCGAGCAGCACCTCGGCACCGGTCCACACGAGCTGTACGTCGTGCGTGTTCGCGCCGACGTTCCCGATCTCGAGGGGCCCCGCGACGGGGGTGCCGTCGCGCCGCACGAACGCAAGCTGGGCGACGTTGCGGAACTCCTGCGACCACGCGACCGCGATGTTGCCGTTCGCGGAGGCGACGGCGATCGGACCGCGCCACGGCGCGTTCGTGTCGGCGGGCGGTGCCGCGATCTGCAGCACGGGGCCGCGGCGCCCGCCGTGGTCGTCGCGGCGCTCGGCGCGCACGAAGCCGTCGCCGTCGATCCACGCGAAGAGCGTGCCGCCGCCCTCGTCGGGCGCGGTCGCGCCCCCGACGGGCCGGGCGAGCGTGGCGCCGGCGCCAAGAGCGAGGTCGTCGACGAGCCGCAGTCCGGCGTTGGTCAGGAGCGCGCCGTGCGGTGCGGGCACGCCCGCCGTCGCGCCCGGCGCGAGCCATCCGGCCGCGAGCCGCCGCCCGCCCCACGCGAGCACGGGCGCCGCGAGGCCCGGCGTCGCGGGCACCGCGGGCTGGTCGAACACGGGCGCGCTGCCGTCGGCGCGCCGCACCGAGACGCGCAGCTCGGGGTTCGCGCCGCGCGCGTCGCGGAACAGCACCGCGGCGCGATCGCCGGCCCACGCCACCGCGGGGGACGTGCTCGCCGCGGGATCGGTCTCGAGCGCATCGAGCGTCCACGGCGGACCGCCGCGCTCGAGGCCGAGCT
>JABLTH010025081.1_pt1 | contig 11056 bp, 6 predicted proteins | sample 7875711 | NCBI WGS metagenome assembly JABLTH01 (sample SAMN14941262, study PRJNA633318) | bioreactor metagenome | isolation source: bioreactor | place: China | collected 2019-03-05 | reverse complement strand
CTGGCCGGGCTTTTTGACAGGGCATCCTTGCCCTGATCAAAAAGGCGGGGACATCCATGTCCCCGCCCGCCTTCGGCGGCCTGATCGTCCAGCCCTCACCGCCGCGAAGGGGACCCGGAAGTCAAAAGCGAAGATCAAAAGCGAAGATCAAAAGCGAAGATCAAAAGCGGATCGCGGGCGGTGTCGAGGATGCGTGCGTTGCTTGGGTGGCTTCCTGGGTCGGCGCGCACTGCGTGCCTCTCCCGCTGGTACAAGCCGGAAGGCGATCGGGCGCGGCGGTTACGTGGCCGGCTTCTTCGGCCGCGGCTGCAAGGCGATGCGGACGAGGTAGACCACGATGGCGATGTTGCCGATCAGCACCACGAGCTTCAGCCAGGTGAAGTGCGCGACGGTTTCGTAGAGTTCGACGGGGATCAGCGAGCCTGTGGCGATGACGGTGAACCACTCGGCCCAGTGCTTGCGCAGCCACAGGCCAGTGCCTTCGGTGGCGAAAACTGCGGCGTAGCCGAGCGCGACGACGCCGACGGCCACGAACTTGCTCGGGCCCTGTTCCATCAGCAGGTTCACCAACTGCCAGCGCAGGTGGATGCTGTCGGTGAGAGAGAGGTGCTCCAGCCAGTGCACGAAGTGCTCGAAGTTCGACTGCTGGTTGAGCCGGAAAGCCGCGATGGCGATCAGGATCAGCCCCACCGTCTTGATCGCCTTGTAAATGGCGATCACGCGCAGCCCGACGCTGTGCTGCGCCTCGACCGCGGAACTGGGCTCGGTCAGGTGGTGGTCTCGGTGGCTCATCGGAAGGGACAGGTGGGGGCGGTGCTGAGGCGGCAAAAGGGGAGCCAGGTCAGCCGGAGTGGAGACGTTATGGCGAATAGCCGGCGCCCGCCGGCAGAGCAAGCATATTCATGACGAGCCGGATCATGGTGTCCTTTTGCTTGGGGTCCGATTCGGCGATGAGCAGGGTCAAGGCGGCGAGACCGATATCGTTGATGACCGGTTGGGCCCGATTATCCAGCAGGCGACCGTTCCGGTGAAGGAAATCTACGAAAAGAAAGGCGCCACTACGCTTGTTTCCGTCGTTGAATGGGTGGTTCTTAACGACAAAGTACAAGAGGTGAGCCGCCTTCGATTCGATGCTCGGATAGGCCGGTTCGCCAAACGCGGTCTGGGCGAGGTTGCCCAATATCGCAGCCAGGCCATCATTTCGTTCCTGGGCAAAGAGGGAACTCGCTTCGCTTCGGGAGGACAGGTCTCGCTTGAGCGCCATCAGGGCTTGGCGTGCCTGATGGGGTGTCGGGAGGACGCCGCCCAGCACGCTGGCGGGCTCAGCAAGCAGCCCTTCGTCATAATGTTGCAACCATAGGAAGGTCTGCGCGTATCGGCTGACAATGTCCACTAACCCGCGGCCGGTCTCGACCCGCAGCTCTGGATTGCTTGCCGCTTTGCGTATCAGTTGCAGGGCTGCTTCCAACTCGCGTGCGTTCGCCTCGAAACGGTGGCGCTGGAGGGAATAGCCCTGAGTGAGGTGCTGGTTCAGCACCCTTATCGCCCATTGGCGGAAACGAGTGCCCTGGATCGACTTGACCCGGTAGCCGACGGAAATGATGACGTCCAGGCTATAGAACCTGACAGGTTTGTCTGACCCGGCAATGTGCAAGTTTTGCACATTGCCTGTCTCGCCCAGTTCACCCTCCTGGAAGACCTTGCGGATGTGCTTGGTAATGACGGAGCGCTCTCGCCCGAACAGCTGGCCCATTTGTTCCTGCCTGAGCCACACGTTGCCGCCGGTCAGTCGCACTTCCGTGATGGCAGATCCATCTGCCGCTTCATAGATCAGAATCTCGCTGGTCACAGGTTCGATCATGGCACTCTCCTGAGGACTGCCAGCATACGTGGCCCCTCATGCCGATGCAGCCGGGCAGAGCCGTCATTCGATGCCAGGGATCAGAAGCTTTGTCTGTAGGCATTGCAGAAAGAGAAAGGGCCACGCGTTATAGCGTGGCCCTCCAAGGTCGATGCCGAATGAGCTCAGCAACAGCGCCCGCCGGTCCCCTTGTACCTCGCCACCTGCCGTTCGCGGAAGAACTCCGCATAGGTGGGCACCTTGCGGTCGGGGTGGTGCTCGCGCAGGTGTTTCACGTAGACGTCGTAGTCGGGGACGCCGCAGCAGAGGCGGGCGGTTTGCACCGCCCATTTCCGGAATGCCTGCAGATTCGGTTTCATGGCGAAACCCTCAATGGGTGGGCACGCTATCCAGTGCCACGTAGGGCTCTTCCTGCGCGGTCGGGTGGGTGGCGCGCCAGGCTTTCATGATGGCGTTGATGGCGAAGCCGGCCATGGCCACCACCAGCAGCATGAAGATCGCCGTGAGCGCGGCGTCGACATAGTTGTTGGTGACGATGCGCTGCATTTCCGCCGCGCTCTTGGCCGGTGCCAGCAGCTTGCCGTCCGCCGCGGCCTGCGCGTACTTCTGCGCCGCGGCGGTGAAGCTGATCGGTCCGACCAGCTTGTAGAAGCCGGCCGTGAGTGTGCACACCACCAGCCAGATCGCCGGAATGCCGGGCACCCACACGTAGCGTTCGCGCTTGAGCTTGACGGTGACCACGGTCGCCAGCATCAGCGCCACCGCGGCGAGCATCTGGTTGGCGATGCCGAACAGCGGCCACAGGGTGTTGATGCCGCCCAGCGGATCCACCGCGCCCTGGTAGAGGAAATAGCCCCATAGGCCGACGCAGATCGCGGTGGCGATCAGGTTGCCCGCCCACGATTCGGTGTGCTTCAGCGGCTCGTGGATCAGGCCGGCGATCTCCTGGATCATGAAGCGGCCCACGCGCGTGCCGGCGTCTACCGTGGTGAGGATGAACAGCGCTTCGAACAGGATGGCGTAGTGGTACCAGAACGCCATCATGCCTTCGCCGGGGATGATCCCGTGCAGCAGTTGGGCCATGCCCACCGCCAGCGTCGGCGCGCCGCCGGCGCGGCGGAGGATGCTGCCCTCGCCGATGTTCTTGGCGGTGGTGAGCAGTTCGTCGGGCGTGACCACGAAGCCCCATTGGCTGATCGCCGTGGCCGCGCTCTCGGCGGTGGTGCCGATCAGCGCGCCAGGGGAATTCATCGCGAAGTACACGCCGGGATGCAGCGAAGCCGCCGCGACCAGCGCCATGATCGCGACGAAGGCCTCCATCAGCATGCCGCCGTAGCCGACCATGCGCGCCTCGCCTTCATTGCTGAGCAGCTTGGGCGTGGTGCCGGAGGCGATGATCGAGTGCCAGCCGGATACCGCGCCGCAGGCGATCGTGATGAACAGGAACGGGAACAGGTTGCCCTGGAACACCGGGCCGGTGCCGTCGACGAACTTGGTCAGCGCAGGCATCTGCAGCATCGGCGCGGCGAGGAAGATCGCCAGCGCGAGCAGCGCGATGGTGCCGATCTTCAGGAAGGTGCTGAGGTAATCGCGCGGCGCCAGCAGCAGCCATACCGGCAGCACCGAGGCGCAGAAGCCGTAGGCGATCAGCAGCCAGGCCAGCGCCTTGGCGTCGAAGTCGAAGACGGCTGACCAGGCCGGCGAAGCCGCGACGTGGGCGCCGAACCAGATCGAGCCCAGCAACAGGATCAGGCCGATGATCGACACTTCCAGAATCCGGCCCGGCCGGATCCAGCGCAGGTAGATGCCCATCAGCAATGCGATCGGGATGGTGCAAGCCACGGTGAAGGTGCCCCAGGGGCTGTGCGTGAGCGCCTTGACCACCACCAGCGCCAGCACCGCCAGCACGATCATCATCAGCACCAGGACACCGAACATGGCGACCACGCCGGCCACCGGCCCCATCTCGTCGCGCAGCATGTTGCCGAGCGAGCGGCCGTCGCGGCGCACCGACAGGCCCAGGATCATGAAGTCCTGTACCGCGCCGGCGAACACCACGCCGAACAAGATCCACAAGGTGCCCGGCAGGTAGCCCATCTGCGCGGCCAGCACCGGGCCGACCAGCGGACCCGCGCCGGCGATGGCGGCGAAGTGGTGGCCGAACACCACCCACTTGTCGGTAGGCACGTAGTCCAGGCCGTCGTTGCGCAGCACGGCCGGCGTGGCGCGGCTAGGATCCATCCGCAGCACGCTTTCGGCGATGAACTTGCTGTAGAAGCGGTAGCCGATCACGAACACGGCGATCGCCGCGGCGACCAGCCAGATCGCGTGGATCGGTTCGCCGCGGCGCAGGGCCACGACGCCAAGGCACCACGCGCCGACGATGGCGATGGCGACCCAGAGGATCTTGCCCGCTGGGCTAGGTTTGGTGACGGCGGTATGCATGAAGGGACTCCCACTGGCGCTCGTCCGCAAGGGTCGTCCCCGCGCTGGCGGGGGTCAATGGCGTTGACCGTCGCCGGGCATTAGCCATTGGTCGAATAGATCGAAGGCCCCGACCTGAGCACGGATGTTTGCGGCGATGCCGCAAACATCCCGGGTCCGAGCCGGCGGCACCGGCTCCCTACCTTGTCAGGCCACCGGTTCGGTGGTGATGCCGGCGAGTACGGCCGCCAGCGCCTGGGCGAGCTGCTCGCCGTGCAATGGCTTGCGCAGGAAACCGTCCATGCCCGCCGCGTAGGCGCGGCTTTCCTCGTCGCCGCCGGAGCGGGCGGTGATGGCGATCATCGGCAGGCGGCGGCCCTGGGCTCGCGAGCGCACCAGCCCGGCCCACTGAAAGCCGTCCAGCCCCGGCAGGTCGAGGTCGACCAGGGCGGCGTCGAACTCGCTGCGTTGCAGCGCCTCCATGGCGTGCAGCGCGTTGGGCACATGCTCGACCGCGTGTCCCTGCACCTCGAGCAGCCCGGCGATTACCGCGGCCACTGTGGGGTCATCCTCCAGCAGCAACAGATGCCAGCGCGGACCAGCCGCGGCCGGCCCCACGCGCTCGCCCGGCGCTTCCGCCGGAGGCAGCGGCAGGTGCACGCGGAACGTGCTGCCGTGCCAGGCGAGGAATCCAGTTCGATGCGCCCGCCCATCAACGTGGTGAGTTCGCGGCAGATGGCCAGGCCCAGGCCGCTGCCGGAACCGCGTTGCGGACTGTCCAGCTGCTGGTAGTGCTGGAACAGCTTGGCCTGGTCGGCCGGAGCGATGCCCGGGCCGGTATCGCTGACGGTGAAGCGCAGCCCGCCCGGCTCGGCGTGCAGCGACAGGCTCACTTCGCCACGCTCGGTGAACTTCAACGCATTGCTGGTGAGGTTGGCGAGGATCTGCCGCACGCGTACCGCATCGCCCGACACATGCGGCGGCACGTTCTCGCCGACGTGCACGCGCAAGGCCAGCTCTTTGTTCGCAGCCTTGCCGCGCTGTAGTTCCGCCACGTCGTGCAGCAGGGCGGAGGGATCGAACGGCGCGGGCGTGAGCTGCAGGCGTCCGGCCTCGATGCGCGCCAGATCCAGCGCGTCGTTGACCAGGGTCAGCAGCACCTCGCCGGAGTTGCGGATGGTCTGCGCGTAGCGCCGTTCGGTAGAGGCAAGCGGGCGGCTGAGCAGCAGCTCGGCCATGCCCAGCACGCCGGTCATCGGCGTGCGGATCTCGTGGCCGAGTTCGGCGAGGACTTGCGTCTTGGCGCGATTGGCGGCCTGAGCGAGCTGATGCTGCTGGGTGATCAGTTCCAGCCGATGGCGTTGCGCCTGCCGGCGACGCAGGGCGGCGAGCAACGCCATGAACAGCAGCGCGAGCAGGGCGACATAGGTCAGCCACGCCCACCAGCGCAGCCAGGGCGGACGGTCGACATGGATGCGCAGCGGCGTCGCGATCTCGCCCCAGGCGCCGTCGGGTCCGGCGGCCTGCACGTGCAGCGCGTAATCGCCGCCGGGCAGTTGGGTGAAGGTGCGGTCGCCGCGCCGCCCGGCGTCGACCCAGCCGCTGTCGAAGCCGTCGAGGCGGAAGCGGTAGACATTGCGTTCCGGTGCGATGAACGACAGGGCGCGGGCCACGATGGTGAGGTCCCGGTCATTCCACGCCAGCATGGCGCTGCCATCGGGCGACAGCGTGCGCTCGCCGCGGTGCCCGCGCACGCTCACGGAGCTCAGCCGCACCTGCGGAGGACGGTGGCTCGTGCGGATCGCCTCGGGCCGAAAGCCGACGATGCCGTCCTTGGAGGGAACGTACAGCCAGCCGTCCGCCTGCCTGGCCATCGCATTGCTGCCGAAGTAGGTATCCACCAGGCCGTGTTCGAGGCCAAAGCCACGCAGGCTGCCGTCGGCCGGATCGAACAGCCACAGGCCGCCGCGGGTGAACAGCCAGGCCCGTCCCAGTCCATCCGCGCGCACGCTCATCACGTTGTTGACCGCGTGCGGGTCCTTGAACGGGTGGTGCGCGAGCAGGTGCGCGCGGCCATCCCGCCAGCGATAGACCGACAGGCTGTCGCCATCGGCGACCCACACGTCGTCGCCACGCACGTCGATGGCGCGGATCAGCCGCTTCTCTACGCCTTCCACGTAGCGCGCCGGCCGACCCGGCTCCCACCGTCCCAGTCCCTTGTCGGTGGCGATCCACAAGGCATGGCCGCTCCACCGCATGTCGGTGTTGGAGGTCGCGCCCAATTCGGCATCGGCATAGGGCAGCGGCACGCAGCGCGCGCTGTCGGCGGGCACCATGCAGGTGCCCTGGGGCACCAGGTTCATGTAGGCGGTGCCTGCGTCGTCCAGTTCCACGGCGTAGGCCACGGCCGGCGCGGCGATCGCGTCGAGCCGGCCCCGTTCGTAGCGGAAGCTGCCGTTGGAGGCATTCACCCATAGCCGTCCCCGACTGTCCTCGGCCATGCCGTAGATGTCGTGGTGCGCGCCGGGCAGCCGTACCACCGCCGGCTGCACCGCCTGGGTGGCCGGGTCGAGCTTGTCGATCACGCCGTCCTGGTTGGCCACCCACAGCCGTCCGTCCGCCGAGGCCGCGACCGCGGCGAAGGTGCCCGGGCTGAGGCTGGCCGGATCGTCGGGGCGATGAATGCTGCGGGTGAAGTCGTTCCAGTCCGGCGCCAGATACGCCAGGCCGTTATCGGTGCCCAGCCACAGGCCGCCTTCGCGATCGCGCAGCAGGCGCAGCACGATGTGGCCGGACAAGGCATGCGGCAACAGCTGGTTGGCATCGAAGCGGTAGGTGTTCCCGTTGCGGTCGCGCAGCACCAGTCCGCGCGTCGTGCCCAGCCACAAGCCGCCATCGTCGCCGGAAACGATCGACGTGATGGGTGTTGCCGACGCATCGCCGAGCGGCACGTGATGCGCGATGCCATCGCGGCCCAGCCGGAACAGGCCGCGCACCGTGCCCACCAGCACGTCGCCGTTTGCGCGGGCCAGGGTGAAGACTTGGGGCGGATCGAGCGCATGGCCGTCGTCGCCCTCGAAGCGGGTGTGACGGAAGCTGCCATCGCGCTCGCGCAGATCCACGCCGGCGCCGGTGCCCACCCACAATCGGCCGTCGGATTCGGGCAGCAAGGCGCGCACGCTGCCGTCGGCGAGGCCGCGCGGATTGGCAGGGTCGTGGCGTTCGTGCGTGAAGCGACCATCGGCGGTCAGTCGATCCAGTCCACCATCGTCGTCCAGGCCCACCCATAGCGTGCCTTCGCTGTCCTGCGCCAGCGCGCCGACCTGGTCGCCACCGAGGCTGTCCGGCGCCTTGGCGTCGTGGCGCCAGTGCACGAAGCCGTCGCGCGCGGGGTCGTAGCGCGCCAGGCCGTCGTCGCCACCGCCCCACACGCGGCCTTGGGCATCCACCAGCATCGTGCGGATGCGATCCGACGGCGCCGACCAGGGATCGTCGGCACGATGCGTCCATGCCTTGAACTCCACGCCGTCGTAGCGCACCACGGCCGAGCCGGTCGCCACCCAGACGTAGCCGTCGCGGTCCTGCGCCAGCGCGCCGATGCTCGGGTCGGGCAGGCCCTCGGCGGTCCCGAAGCGGCGGAACTGCGGGGTCGGTGCCGGCAGCGTGGAGGCCGCCGCGCTCGCGGGCGACGCGGCGCCGAGCAGCACGGCGAACATGAAACCGGTCAGCATGGCGACTCCGTTTGCCCCCAGGCGCGCGGCCGCATCCTCGCCTGTTCAAGGTCGATCACTTCGCGCGGCTCCTGTGCATCGGATGCGCATGATGCCTCGCGCGGGGACGCGGAACAGACGGCCTCGTCATGTCGCGGATCCAGCCGGAACGCGCGAAAGCACCGCGGCCAGCATGCGCGCCAGCTGCTCGCCGTGCAGCGGCTTGCGCAGGAAGCCGTCCATGCCCGCCGCATAGGCGCGGCTTTCCTCGTCGCCGCCGGAGCGGGCGGTGATGGCGATCATAGGCAAGCCTTCGCCCTGTTCGCGCGAGCGGACCAGCGTGGCCCACTGGAACCCGTCCAGCCCCGGCAGGTCGAGGTCGACCAGGGCGGCGTCGAACTCGCTGCGCTGCAGCGCCTCCATGGCGTGCCGCGCATTGGGCACGTGTTCGATCGTATGGCCCTGGACCTCGAGCAGGCCGACGATTACCGCGGCCACCGTGGGGTCGTCTTCCAGCAGCAACAGGTGCCAGCGCGGCCCATGGCCCTCGGCGGAGACAGCGTGCTCGGCGAGGGGGGCGGCGACTTCCGGTAACGGCAGGTGCACGCGGAACGTGCTGCCGCAGGCGAGCGCGGACTCCAGGTCGATACGCCCGCCCATCAACGTGGTGAGTTCGCGGCAGATGGCCAGGCCCAGGCCGCTGCCGGAACCGCGCTGCGGACTGTCCAGCTGCTGGTAGTGCTGGAACAGCTTGGCCTGGTCGGCCGGAGCGATGCCCGGGCCGGTATCGCTGACGGTGAAACGTAGCCCGCCCGGTTCGGCATCCAGCGCCAGGCTTACCTCGCCGCGTTCGGTGAACTTCAGCGCGTTGTTGCTCAGGTTCAACAGGATCTGCCGCACCCGCACCGCGTCGCCCGACACATGCGGTGGCACGTTCTCGCCGACGTGCACGCGCAAGGCCAGGTTCTTGCTCGCGGCCTTGCCGCGCTGCAAGTCGGCGATGTCGTGCAACAGCGCGCGCGGATCGAATGGCGCGGGCGTGAGCTGCAGGCGTCCGGCCTCGATACGCGCCAGATCCAGCGCATCGTTGACCAGGGTCAGCAGCACCTCGCCGGAGTTGCGGATGGTCTGCGCGTAGCGCCGCTCGGTGGAAGCGAGCGGACGGCTGAGCAGCAGCTCGGCCATGCCCAGCACGCCGGTCATGGGCGTGCGGATCTCGTGGCCGAGTTCGGCGAGGACCTGCGTCTTGGCGCGGTTGGCGGCCTGGGCGAGCTGATGCTGCTGGGTGATCAATTCCAGCCGATGGCGTTGCGCCTGCCGGCGACGCATAGCGGCGAGCAACGCCATGAACAGCAGCGCGAGCAGGGCGACATAAGTCAGCCACGCCCACCAGCGCAGCCAGGGCGGGTTGTCCACGTGGACGTTCAGCGGCGTGGCCAATTCCCCCCAGACGCCGTCCGGTCCGGCGGCCTGGGCGTGCAGGGTGTAGTCGCCACCGGCGAGCTGGGTGAAGGTGCGGTCGCCGCGCGGTCCGTTGTCGACCCAGCCACTGTCGAGGCCGTCGAGACGGAAGCGATAGCGCGTGCGTTCCGGCGCCATGTACGTCAGTGCGCGCACGGTCATGGTGACGTCGCGGTCGTTCCAGGCCAGCGGCCAAGGCTGGTCAGGCGCGTAGCGCAAGGTCGCGCCGCGACGCCGCGCGGTGCCGCCTTCGAGGCGCACGATCGGTTCGCGGGCGTGCTCGCGAATAGTGTCGGGAACGAATGCCGCGACGCCGCCGCCGGTTGGGGCGAATACGGGGCCGTCCGGAGTTTCGGCAAAGGACGAGTTGGTGAACTCGCCTTCCGGCAGGCCTTGCTCCAGGTCCAGTTCGCGCACCGAGCCGTTGGCGGTGTCGTAGCGCCACAGTCCGCTGCGCGAGAAGAACCAGACGCGGCCGAGGCTATCGCCGCGCATGGCGAGCACGTCGTTGATGGCGTGCTCGCTATACAGCGGATAGCTGCCTGCCGGCGCTGCCCGGCCGCCTTCCAGCCGGAAGGCGTAGAGGTTTTCGCTATCGAGCAGCCAGAGCCGGTCGCCGCGCAGGTCGAGCGCGTCGTAGCGGACGGCCTTCACCCCATCGACGAACGAGGCGCGCGCATCGCCCGGCGCCCAGCGCAGCAGGCCCGCGGTCGTGGTGAACCACAGCACGCCGCCGCGCAGCCGCATGTCGGTGATGGTGGCGTTCTTTGCGCGCTCGTCGAAAACGATCGCGTGCGCCTTGAGCGTGTCCGGGTCGTAGGCGAATACGCCGTCCTCGACCTGCAGGTAGGTGGTGCCGTCGTCGGCGGCGACGATGCGCTCGGCCATCGGCGCATGCACCGGCGTGACCCGGTCGCCGTCGATCACGAAGGCGCCGCTTACCGAGCAGACCCACAGGCGTCCGCGCGCGTCCTCGGCCATGCTGTAGACGGCGCGTCCTTGCGGCACCTGGAACTGCAGGTGGCGGACCTTGCCGGTGGCGATGTCCATGCGATCGATCCGGCCGTCCTTGCCGGCGATCCACACGTGGCCGTCGCCACGCGCGGCGACCGCTGAGTAGTAGCCCGGCACGAGGCTGTCCGGATCTTCCGGCGTGCGGGTGAGATAGCGGATATGGGCCCAATCCGGCGGCAAGTAGGCCAGGCCGTGCATGCCACCGGCCCACAGGCCGCCTTCGTGGTCGAGCAGCAGGTTGTCGACGAAGCCGTCTGGCAGGCCGTGGCGTAGCAGCGGCTGCGCGGCCACGTGGTGATAAGCGCCGGCGGGAACGCGTACGTAGATGCCGTCGCTGGTGCCGATCCACAGCCGCCCGCCGGTGTCCGCAGCGAACGACATCGTGGCCTTGCTGGACAGGGTATCGCGCGCCTCCGGCACCGCCGTCAAGGCGCCAGGCTTGAGCACGTACAGCCCGAGGTTCGTCCCGATGTATAGCGTTCCGTCCAGGCGGAAGACCCGATGGACGCGCAGCTGCTTGTCGCGCAAGGCATCGTCGGGCCGATCGAAGGCGACGTGCTCGATAGTTCCGTCCGGCAGGATCCGG
>JABLTH010079129.1_pt1 | contig 11060 bp, 11 predicted proteins | sample 7875711 | NCBI WGS metagenome assembly JABLTH01 (sample SAMN14941262, study PRJNA633318) | bioreactor metagenome | isolation source: bioreactor | place: China | collected 2019-03-05 | reverse complement strand
GTGGGCCTGGGCAACTGGATGATCCCGCTGATGATCGGTGCGCCGGACATGGCGCTGCCGCGCATGAACAACCTGTCGTTCTGGATCATGCCGTTCGCGTTCGCGCTGCTGCTGTCCACCCTGTTCACCGCAGGTGGCGCGCCGGCCGGCGGCTGGACGATGTATCCGCCGCTGGCGCTGCAGGGCGGTTCGGTGGCGCAGATGGTGTTCGCCATCCACCTGATGGGCATCAGTTCGATCATGGGCGCGATCAACATCATCGCCACCATCCTCAACATGCGCGCGCCTGGCATGGACCTGCTGAAAATGCCGGTGTTCGTGGAGCTGGCTGATCACCGCGTTCCTGCTGATCGCCGTGATGCCGGTGCTGGCCGGTGCGGTGACCATGCTGCTGACCGACAAGTACTTCGGCACCAGCTTCTTCAATGCCGCCGGTGGCGGTGACCCGGTGCTGTACCAGCACATCTTCTGGTTCTTCGGGCACCCCGAGGTGTACATCATGATCCTGCCGGCGTTCGGGATCATCTCGGAGGTCATCCCGACCTTCGCGCGCAAGCCGATCTTCGGCTACAAGGCGATGGTGTTCGCGATCGCCTCGATCGCCTTCCTGTCGTTCATCGTCTGGGCGCACCACATGTTCGCCGTCGGCCTGCCGCTGGGTGCCGAGGTGTTCTTCATGTACGCCACGATGCTGATCGCGGTGCCGACCGGCGTGAAGGTGTTCAACTGGGTGTCCACGATGTGGGGCGGCTCGATGACCTTCGAGACGCCGATGCTGTTCGCCATCGCGTTCGTCATCCTGTTCACCATCGGCGGCTTCTCCGGTCTGATGCTGGCGCTGGCTCCGGCCGACTTCCAGTACCACGACACCTACTTCGTGGTGGCGCATTTCCACTACGTGCTGGTCACCGGTGCGGTGTTCGCGATCATTTCCGGCACCTACTACTGGCTGCCGAAGTGGACCGGCCGGATGTACTCCGAGTTCTGGGGCAAGATGCACTTCTGGAACTCGGTGATCTGGGTCAACGTGCTGTTCTTTCCGCAGCACTTCCTGGGCCTGGCCGGCATGCCGCGCCGCATCCCCGACTACAACGTGGCATTTGCCAACTTCAACATGATCAGCTCGATCGGCGGCTTCCTGTTCGGCGCCTCGCAGCTGATCTTCGTGGGCGTGGTGATCCACGCGGTGTGGGGCTCGAAGAAGAAGGCCACCGACCGCGTGTGGGAAGGTGCCAAGGGCCTGGAGTGGACTGTGCCGTCGCCGGCGCCGTTCCATACCTTCGATGTGCCGCCGGTGATCAACGACGACGAACTGGCGCACGGCCACGTCGACCACTGAACAGCCTAGGTGCCGTCACCGGATGGTGGCGGCCCCGGAGAGAATTAGCCGGTCATGCAAGAGACTTCGCAGCAGGCCATGATGGATGCGCGCCGCCGGGGCGCCCGGCGCACCGCGCTGATCGTGGCGGGGATCGCCCTGGTGGTGTTCGCCCTGTCGTTCCTGCAGATGGTGCGTTGAGCCCGGCCTGATAGAGCAAGTTCCCCGCGCGACACGGCGGGGTGGTCGTTAGAGAGACATCCACGGGAACCTTCACGATGGGTCAGCAGCAAGGCGCTTACTTCATACCAACCAAGAGCTCGTGGCCGTTCATCGCTGCCGTGGTGATGTTCGTCACCATGTTCGGCGCCAGCCACTGGCTCAGTGCGCAGCCGAGCGACACCTCGTTCGGCAAGACCGTGCTGACCATCGGCATCGTCGGCGTGCTGGCGATGTTCTTCGGCTGGTTCCGCTCGGTGATCCGCGAATCGCTGGCCGGGAGCTACAACGACCAGGTGGACCGCTCGTTCCGCATGGGCATGCTGTGGTTCATCTTCTCCGAAGTGATGTTTTTCGGTGCGTTTTTCGGTGCGCTGTTCTACGCCCGCATGTTCGCGGTGCCGTGGCTCTCCGGCGAAGGCCACGGCGTGCTGACCAACCAGTTCCTGTACCCGGCCTACACCGGTGGCTGGGGTGCGGCAGGCGGCAACGGCCCGGCACACATCGGCGGCGCCTTCGAGACCGTGACGGCCTGGGGCCTGCCGCTGCTCAATACGCTGATCCTGTTGACTTCGAGCGTCACCGTGACGATCGCGCACCACGCGCTCAAGTCCGCCCACCGCGGCCGCGTGCTGCTGTTCCTGGGCCTGACCGTGCTGCTCGGTGCGACCTTCCTGTACTGCCAGGCACACGAGTACATGGAGGCCTACAAGGAGCTCAACCTCACCCTGCATTCGGGTGTGTACGGTTCGACCTTCTTCATGCTGACCGGCTTCCACGGTATGCACGTGACGCTGGGTACGATCATGCTGGCGGTGATCTGGTTCCGCGTGCTCAAGGGCCACTTCAACAAGGAGCACCACTTCGGCTTCGAGGCAGTGGCCTGGTACTGGCACTTCGTCGACGTGGTCTGGCTCGGCCTGTTCATGTTTGTCTACATTCTCTGAGTCGTCCGCGACCAGGAAAAGGAAAAGCCCGCCGAATGGCGGGCTTTTTCTTGGATGGGCGGGGGGCGCATCGCCACATCGGCCGGGTGCGTGGCCGCGGCTCCCGCTACAATGGCGAGTCGGCGTCAGCCGTTGATGCCGTGCGGGTGCAGCCAGCCCATCCAGATGCCGAGAATCACCATCAGGATGAGCAGCACCGACAGGCCAATGCGGCGGGTCAGTGCCCAGGCGGTGCGGCGACTGCTGCCGTCCCGATCGGTCATCATGAAGTACAACGCCTGTCCGAGATTGAACAGCACTACCAGCAGCAGAACCACCAGCGCATATTTGTAGACGGTTTCCACGTGACTGACTCGTACGATTTCGACGCCCCGAGTATAGCGTTCGTCCGCGGGACGTCTGCGTGAGTGCGTTTCGCCGTCCCGCCTGGTGGTCGGTGCTGCTGACCGTGGCCGGAGCGCTGCTGTTCGTGCGCCTGGGCTTTTGGCAGTTGCACCGAGCCGCGGAGAAGGAGGCGCTGCTGCGGCGCTATGCCACGGCTGCCATTGCGCCCCTTGAGGCATTCGATCGTGTTGCGCAGTCGCCTCCGGCCGCGACCTATCCGCGCGTGCGGGTGCACGGTCGTTACCTGGCCGATCGCGTCTACCTGCTGGACAACCCCAGGCACGACGCGCTCGGTGGGGTGGAGGTGTACGCACCGGTCGAGCTGGACGGCCACGGGCCCTTGCTGCTGGCCGATCTGGGCTTCCTGCGCGGCAACGGTACCGACGCCACGCCGCAGGTGCCGCCGTTGCCGGTCGGTGAGGTCGACCTGCAGGGGCTCTACGTGCCGCCACCGGGCGTGGCGTTGGAGATGGGCGGCGACGCGTTGGCCCGGCAGCGGGCCTATCCGAAGAAGACCGTCTATCTCGATCTCGGGCAGGTCTCCCATGACCTCGGCCGCCCGCTCTACCCGCGCCTGCTCGCGCTGGACCCGGACCCGGCGGCGATCTACGAGCGCAAGCCTGCCCCCGACTTCTCCGCGATGCCGCCCTCGCGGCATCGCGCTTACGCGTTCCAGTGGTTCACCTTCGCCATCGCAGCGGTGGTGATCTTCCTGGTGCTCCACCGCAAGCGCCGGCCACGGCCGCGATCTTCCTGAGAGCCGGATCATGACGCCTCCCCCTTCCGACCGCGGCGTGCGCAGCAGTCGCCTCAAGCTCCTGCTGATCGCCGCGGTGTTCGCGGCGCCGATGCTGGCCGCCGGCCTGCTCACGCTCAGCGGTTGGCAGCCTGGCACCAAGGGTCACGGCGAGCCGATCCTGCCGCAGCGCAATTTCGCCGACGAGGCCCTGCCGGTCACCCTCAATGACGGCACCGCGTATGCCTGGCGCGATGCGAAGCCGCGGATGACCCTGGTCGCGCTCACCGGCTCCGATTGCGCGGCGCCGTGCCTGCGCCAGCTCGAGGCGATCGCCAAGGCCCGGGTGATGCTCAACCGCAACCAGCCGCGACTGCGCCTGCTGCTGGTCGGCACGCCGCCGGCCGGGCAGACCGTGACCGGCAACCGCCTGCAGCTCGGCGCCAACCCGGACGCCTCCTACCTCGTCGGGCACGACGCCAGCGGCAAGCTCGCGGCTTTCGCGCCGGCCACGCCGGACGGTGTCAGCGCCTTGCTGGTGGAGTCCAACGGCACGGCGCTGTCGCTCTATCCCTCCGGATTCGATGCCGCCGGGCTCGCCCAGGACCTGCAGAAGGTGATCCGCTGATGACCGATCGTTCGACCCTCGTGCTGCGCCGCCTGTCGTTGCTGGCGGCGGTATTCGCCTTCGGGCTGGTGATGTTCGGCGCATTCGTGCGCCTGTCCAATGCCGGCCTGTCCTGCCCGGACTGGCCGACCTGCTACGGCCAGGCGACCTGGCCAACCGCGCCGCACGAGGTGGCCAAGGCCGATGCGGCCTTCCCGCAGCGCCCGTTCGAGGACAACAAGGCCTGGCGCGAACAGGTGCACCGCATGCTGGCCGGCACGCTGGGCTGCGCGGTGTTAGCGATGGCGCTGATCGCCGCCTGGCGCCAGCGCGGGCGGGCGGTGGCGGTACTGCTCGGTGCCGGCTTCGCGGTGGTCGGCGTCACGCTGTACATGCATCACGACTACCTCTGGTCGAGTCTCGCTTCGGCGGTCGCGATCGGCCTGCCGCTGGCGGTGGCGCTGACCCTGCCGCGCCCCGGCGCCTGGCGGGCTAGCGTGCTGGCGTTCGCGGTGATCATTTTCCAGGCCATGCTCGGCATGTGGACGGTGACCCTGCTGCTGAAGCCGATCGTGGTGATGGGCCACCTGCTCGGCGGCCTGACCACTTTCGCGCTGCTCGCCTGGTCCGCCTTGCGCTACGCCGGTGTCGGTTCCGACGATGAGCGCTTCGCCAATGTGCGTCGTTTCGTGGTGCTTGGCCTGGTGCTGCTGGCGGTGCAAATCGCGCTGGGCGGCTGGACCTCGTCCAATTATGCGGCGCTGGCCTGCGGTACGGATTTCCCGAAGTGCCTGGGCCAGTGGATGCCGCCGACGGATTTCCACCAGGGCTTCATCCTGTGGCGCGAGATCGGCGTGAACTACGAGGGCGGCGTGCTGGACCTGGCCGCCCGCAGCGCGATCCAGATCGCGCACCGGATCGGCGCGCTGGTGGTGTTCTGCTACCTCAGCTGGCTGGCGCACAAGGTAGCGCGCGCCGGCCTGCGCCCGTTCGGCATCGCGATCGGCGTCGCGCTGGTGACCCAGGTGTTGCTGGGCATCAGCAACGTGCACGTCGGTCTGCCGCTGTGGGTGGCGACCGCCCACAACGGCGTGGCTGCGGTGCTGCTGTTCACCCTGCTGGCCACGCTGGCCCGCACCCAGCGCCGTCGGGCAGACCGCCCGCCGCTGGTAGAATCGGCCGGATGACCGCCCACCTCAGAGAGTACCTGCAGCTCACCAAGCCCCGCGTCGTCGCGCTGCTGGTGTTCTGCGCCGTCATCGGCATGTTCCTGGCGGTGCCCGGCATCCCGCCGTGGCGCGCGCTGGTGTTCGGCACGCTGGGCATCTGGATGGCGTCCGGGTCGGCCGCGGCGTTCAACCACCTGATCGACGAGCGCATCGACAAGCTGATGGCGCGTACGGCGCGGCGCCCGCTGGCCACCGGCGCACTGAGCGTGCGGCAGGTGCTGGTATTCGCCGTGCTGCTGGGCATCGCCTCGATGCTGGTGCTTGGCCTGCTGGTCAACGCACTCACTGCGGTACTCACCTTCGGTGGCCTGATCGGCTACGCGCTGGTCTACACCGCTTACCTCAAGCGGGCGACACCGCAGAACATTGTGATCGGCGGCCTGGCTGGCGCGATCCCGCCGGTGCTCGGCTGGACCGCGGTGACCGGCCACCTGCATGCCTTTGCCCTGCAGCTGTGCCTGATCATTTTCGTGTGGACACCGCCGCACTTCTGGGCGCTGGCGATCTTCCGCCGCGAGGACTATGCCCGCGCCCAGGTGCCGATGCTGCCGGTGACCCACGGCGTCGCCTACACGCGCTGGCACGTGCTGCTGTACACCGTGCTGCTGGTGGTGGTAACCCTGCTGCCCGCGCTCACCGGTTACACCGGCCTGGTCTACCTTGGCGGCGCGGCGGTGCTCGACGTGGTGTTCCTGTATTACGCGATCCGCCTGATGAATCCGCCGGACGAGTATTTCGCGATGCGCGTTTTCCATTACTCCATCGTCTACCTGATGGCGCTGTTCGCGCTCCTGCTGGCCGATCATTGGCTGCTGCCTGCAGCGCCGTCCGGCCTGATGCTCCAGCCGGTCGGCTGAGCGGTGCGGGCCAGGGGGAGGTCGTGCGGATACTGATTGCCGAGGACTCGCCGACCCTGGGCCGCGACCTGCGCGATGCGCTGGTGCGCGACGGTCATGTGGTGGATGTCGCCACTGATGGCGAGCAGGCCCTGCATTTCCTCGCCAGTTTCAGCTACGACGTGGTCACGCTGGACCTGATGATGCCGCGTACCGACGGCTGGGCCGTGCTGCGCAGCCTTCGCGACCGGCCGGATCGCCCGCGCGTGCTGGTGCTCTCGGCCCGCGGGCAGGTGGAGGATCGCGTCGATGTCCTCAACCTCGGCGCCGACGACTTCATGGTCAAGCCATTCGCCTATGCCGAGCTGCTGGCCCGGTTGCACGCGCTGATGCGTCGTGGCGAGAGTGCGCCGGTGCTGCTGGAGGCAGGACGGCTGGTGGTCGATCCCCGCGCGCGCACCGCCCGCGTCGGCGACACGCCGCTGCCGCTGTCGCCGAAGGAATACGCGTTGCTGGAGATGCTGCTGACGCACCGTGGCCGGGTGCTTTCGCGCACTGCGCTGTTCGAGGGTCTGTACGATGCGCGCAGCGAGGCGTCGGACAAGGTGATCGAGGTGCTGGTGAGCACACTGCGTACCAAGCTCGCGCAGGCGGGCATCGAGCAGCTGATCGAGACGCGCCGGGGTTTCGGCTATGTCGTGGCTGCGTAACCGGCTGTTCGGCTCGATCCGTGCGCGGCTGCTCTTGCTGCTGCTCGGCGGACTCGGCACGCTGATGTTCGCGCTGTTCCTGTTGCTGGACTTCAGCATCGACCGGCAGATCTTCGGTCGCCTCGACACCACCCTGCTCAGTCGCGCGCGTGGCGTGGTGGTGTTGCTGGAGTCGCATCCGCGCGACGACGCCTGGCAGGAACTGCACGAGCTGATCCCGGAATACGCCAGTGGCGGGCATACCGACTTCCTGCAGATCTGGGATGCCGCCGGAGCCACCCTGCTCAGCTCGGCCAGCAACGCAGCGAACAACCTGCAGCGTCCGCCGGCGCCGGTTCCTGCCAATGCGCCGCTGTTCTACGACCTGCGCCTGCCGGATGGCCATCGTGGTCGCGGGGTCGGCCTGCGCTTCGCGATGCCGGGCGGGAGCGGCGAGGCGATCCTGGTGGTGGCCGAGGAGCGCGAGCAGGTCGACCAGCTCGAGCGCCGGGTGCACGTGGCGCTGGGGGTCGGGGTGTTCGGCATGGGATTGCTCGCGGCGCTGCTCTCGGTGCTGGCGGTGCGCGGCGGGCTGCGGCCGCTGCTTGCGTTCGCCGCCGGCACCGGGCCGGACGGCGCGCCGCGGGTGGAGCCGCTTCCGGTGGCCCGCATGCCGCGGGAGCTGAAACCGTTCGCCGATACCCTGAATGCGGCGTTCGCGCGGCTGCAGGCGGCGCTGGGTCGCGAACGCCGCTTCGCCCGCGACGTGGCGCATGAGCTGCGCACGCCCCTGGCCGAAACCCGCATGGCAGTAGAACTGGCCAGTCGCGGCCGGCCCGCGCCGGAGGTATTGGCCGGTGCTATCGCCTCGATCGACCGCATGCAGCGCTGCATCGACGGATTGCTCGCACTGTCGCGCTACGAGGCCGGCATCGACCAGGCGCAGGTGGAGCCGCTGGAACTGGTCGACCTGTTGCGGCGCTCGATGGCGATCGCCGCCGGGCCGTCGGCCAAACGGGGGGTCTCGCTCGCTGCACAACTGCCTGACGAATGCTGGGTCATGTCCGATCCGGCCCTGCTCGAACGCATCGTCGACAATCTGCTGCTGAACGCGGCGGAATACGCGTCGGCCGGCAGCGAGGTGAGGGTGGAACTGGACACGGTCGATCGCGGCTGGAACCTGCGCATCGGCAATGCCGCGCCGGACCTGTCTGCGGAGGATGTGGCATGCCTGGGCGAACGCTTCTGGCGCAAGTCCGCCGCGCGCGAGGCAAGCAACCACGGCGGCCTGGGCCTGGCGCTCTCCGGCACGCTGGCCGGACTGCTCGGGCTGCGCCTGGACTTCGCGCTGGAATCCGGCTTGCTGTGGGCCAGGCTCGGCCCCCTGCGACCGATTGCCCTGCCGGAAGGTCAGGCCTCTTAAGCGTCCCTGAAGTTTGGCGCTCCACGCTTGGCGGAAGATCCGTCATGCCTGGAGTGCACCATGTCCCGTCGGCTGCTGTCGCTGCTGATCCTCCTGCCCGCCCTGGCCAGTGCGCCGGCGACGGCTGCCGAGGCGGTGAAGACCCTGACACCCGCGCAGAAGCAGGCGCTGGACATTCGAACCGGCACGGCGCAGCCCGCCGAGCACGTGCCGCTGGACGGCCTTCCGGCGCGGGTCAGCGTGCCGTTGACCGGCAGCGCGGTGGTCACCGCGCCATACGAGGGCGTGGTGGTCGAGTTGCTCGCGCGCGAGGGCCAGACGGTCCAACGCGGGCAGCCGCTGGCGCGCATACGCAGCCGCGAGGCGATGACGCTGGGTGCGGACCTGGCCGCCGCGCAGGGCGAGTTCCGCGTCGCCAGTGCGCAGGTCGAGCGCAATCGCCAACTGCTCGCCGAGGGCATCAGTCCGGCGGCACGGGCGCAAGCCGACGAGGCTCGCCGCGCGGCGGCGGCGGCCCGCCTGCGCGAACTGCAGGCGGCCCGCACGATGGCTCCTGCCGGCGCGGCTCCCGGCACCTACGAGTTGCGTGCGCCGATCGCCGGCCGCGTGCTGGAGCGCTCGCTGCAGCTGGGCGAGCCGGTGGCGATGTTCGCCCAGGCCTATGTGCTGGCAGCAGGCAGCCAGGTGATGCTGGAAATGCAGGTGCCGGCGCGCGACGCGGCCGGTTTGCGTCCCGGCTTGCCGGTGCAGGTTGCCGGCAGCGGCGAGGGCCGGGTCAGCGAGATCGGTGGTGCGGTCGACCCGGCCAGCCAGACCGTGCGGGTACGCGCCGAGGTCGATGGTGGCCGCCTGCTGGTCGGTCAGCAAACCCGCGCCACCTTGCTGTTGCCGGCTCCGCCCGGTGCGGTACGGGTGCCTTCCGATGCGGTGATCGAGCGCGAGGGCCAGACCCGTGTCTACGTGGTCCGTGGCGGCGGCTACGCCGCGGTACCGGTGCGGCGCCTGGCGCAGACCACCGGCGGCGAGAGCGTGATCACCGGGCCGATCGCTGCCGGCAGCGAGCTGGTGGTGCGCGGTGCGGCGCGCCTGGACGCCATGCCGGCCGGGGGACAGTGACATGCTGCGCCGGTTGATCGAATTCTCGCTGTCGCAGCGCCTGCTGGTGCTGCTGGCCGCGCTGGCGCTGGCCGCCGGTGGCGCCTGGGCGTTCATGCGGCTGCCGATCGATGCCTACCCGAACATCGCGCCGACCCAGGTGAAGCTGATCCTGAAGGCACCGGGCATGACGCCGGAAGAGGTCGAGGCGCGCGTGGTCACGCCGCTGGAGATGGAGCTGCTCGGCATCCCCGATGCGGTGATGCTGCGCTCCACCGCCAAGTATGCGATCGCCGACGTCACCCTCGACTTCCGCGATGGCACCGACATCTACTGGGCGCGCCAGCAGGTCGCCGAGCGCTTCGCCGCGGCGTCCGGCGCGCTGCCCGCGGGCATCTCTGGTGGTCTGGCGCCGATCGCCACGCCCTTGTCGGACATGTACATGTTCACCATCGAGGGCGGCGGCCTGAGCCTGGCCGAGCGGCGCACGCTGCTGGACTGGACGATCCGCCCGGCGCTGCGCACGATCCCCGGCGTGGCCGACCTCAACGCGCTCGGCGGCGAGGTGCGCAGCTACCTGGTGGAGCCGGACCGCGCACGGCTTTCGGCCACCGGCCTGCACTTCCGGGACGTGGTCGACGCGCTCGAACGCAACAACCGCAATGACGGCGCCGGCCGCCTGCGCGACGGCGACGACGCGCTGATCGTGCGCGCCGAAGGTGCGCTGCGCAGCCTGGAGGACGTGCGCGAGGTGGTGGTCGCCAGCCGTGACGGCGTGCCGGTGCGCGTGGGCGACGTGGCCGAGGTGCGCTACGGCGCGATGACCCGCTACGGCGCGGTTACCCGCGACGGTGCCGGCGAGGCGGTCGAGGGCCTGGTGGTCGGTCTGCGCGGTGCCGATGCGCAGCGGGTGGTGCAGCAGGTGCAGGCCAAGCTGGCCGAGCTCGAGGCCAGCTTCCCACCCGGGGTGAAGGTGCAGGTGTTCTACGACCGCAGCGCGCTGATCGAGCGCGCGGTGGGCACGGTGAAGGACGCGCTGATCGAGGCCACCGTGCTGGTGGTGATCCTGCTGCTGCTGTTCCTCGGCGACGTGCGCGCCGCGCTGGTGGTCTCGCTCACCCTGCCGATGGCCGCGCTGTGCACCTTCATGCTGATGCAGACGGTCGGCATGAGTGCCAACCTGATGAGCCTGGGCGGCCTGGCGATCGCCATCGGCATGTTGGTGGACGCAGCCGTGGTGGTGGTGGAGAACACCGTCAGCCAGTTGTCGCCGCATGGCGGTGGGGCGCAGCTGCCACGGCTGCACCGGATCTACCGCGCGGGGGTCGAGGTGGCCAAGCCGGTCACCGCCGGCATCGTGATCATCTGCCTGGTGTTCGTGCCGCTGCTTACCCTGCAGGGGCTGGAGGGCAAGCTGTTCGGGCCGGTGGCGCTGACCATCGTGTTCGCACTGGCCTCCTCGCTGGCGCTGTCGATGACGGTGATCCCGGTGCTGTGCTCGCTGCTGCTGCGCGAACACGCGCACGGCGAGCCGTGGCTGATGCGCCAGATCGAGCGCGGCTACCGGCCGCTGCTGG
>JABLTH010016943.1_pt1 | contig 11060 bp, 6 predicted proteins | sample 7875711 | NCBI WGS metagenome assembly JABLTH01 (sample SAMN14941262, study PRJNA633318) | bioreactor metagenome | isolation source: bioreactor | place: China | collected 2019-03-05 | reverse complement strand
TTCGAAGGGCGGCCGGGGCCGCGTCCCCTCACCGAGGCGGATGCGCCCGCTCCGGCCGGCCCTCGGGCGCACGCGCTGCTCGACGGCGAACGGCTCGCGGCACGGCTGCTCGGCGCCCGCGTGATCCGCCCGGCGGGGATCTACGGCCCCGGCCGGGAGTCGGTGATCCGCCGGGTGCGCGAACGCGTCCCGGTCGACTACTCACGCCGCACCAACAGGATCCACGAGCACGACCTGGTCCGGCTGCTGGACGCGATGCTCCGCGCCGAGGATCCGCCGCCGCTCGTGCATGCGGTGGATCAGGCGCCGGTGCCGATGGGCGAGGTCGTGACCTTCGTCGCGGACCGCCTGGGGGTCGAGGCACCGCCGCGGATCGAGCCGGAGGGGAACGGCGGGACCGTGCTCGACGGCGCCCTGATGCGCGAGGTTCTCGGGTCTCTGCGCTTCCCGTCGTTCCGCGAGGGCTACGCGGAGCTGCTGGGCGGTTCGGACTGACGCCCAGCGGTGCACCCGGCAGAACAAACGCCGCGCGGCGCGGTGAACGGGCCGTGACCGTCATATCTCAGTGCGGTCACGATCCCGCGGGATCCCGTCCGAGGGTCCGAACCTATGCATCTGCTCGGAATAGGGTGGATGGTGACCATGGCTGTCGCGCCCTCACGGACCGGCAGCCACATCTATGGAGACCGGAGAGCTCACATGAACAAGGCAACCCTCGCACGGATCGGCGGCGTCGCCGCTGCGATCGTCCTGACCGCCACGATGACCGCCTGCTCGGGCGGCCAGAGCGTCGCCGACGCGTGCAAGATCGCGAACACCGAGATGACCAAGGCGACCTCGAGCGTCTCGAGCGACGTCAACGCCGCGATGCAGAAGGCGACCCAGGGCGAGAAGGTCGACTTCGCCGAGATCTTCGCTCCGGTGCAGAAGGGTCTCGACGAGGCCGGCAAGAAGGTCACCAACGAGGCCGTGAAGGCGCCGCTCACCGCCTTCGCGAACGAGTTCAACGGCTTCGTCAAGGCGTTCGACGGTTTCGAGATGCCCGACCTGAAGAACATCGACGCGACCGACCCGGCCGCCATGGACAAGATCCAGGAGGCGCAGAAGAAGGCCGAGGAGATCTCGACCAAGGCGCAGGATGCCAGCGCCAAGCTGACCGAGCAGGGCAAGAAGCTGCAGGAAGTCTGCAACAAGGGCTGATCCGAGCCCCGCGGGCCTCTGCCCGCCCGAAAGGCGCTGTCCGGGAGTGATCCCGGGTGGCGCCTTTCCGCATCAGGGGAGGACGGATCCGGTCGCGGATCCTTTCCTTTCTCAGGCGATTCTGTTCCCTTGCATAGGGTTTTCACGGTAATCCTGATTCTTGTGCGCCTGACCGGCGCATGACATCCGCACCGTCGCGGCAACCCCCGCGGTGATGCCTGGAGGGAGAATCAATGTCAGAGAGAAGCGTCCGCGCACGCCGACGTGTCGCAGCGACGACATCCGCGTTCGTGCTCGCCGCAGCCGGAGTGGCGACGTTCGGGGCCGTCCCCGCCGTCGCGGCGCCGAGCGTCTCGGCGCCCGGCGTCCGTCCGACCGCCGCTGCGACGACGGGAGTCGCCAGCGATCACTACATCAACTACGTGGCGCCGCGTGCAGACGCGATCCTCGACGGGGCCGACGACCAGCCGGTCGCCGACCTGAGCGGCAATGCCCGTGCGCGTAAGGGCGTCAGCGACGCGGCCTTCGAGCGGGCGAAGGAGAACGACGAGAAGCACGCTCAGGGCAACCCTGTGGCGGCCGAGCAGCTGGCCAAGACCGAGGCGGAGGCGGTGCAGAGCGGCGAGAGCCCGAAGAACCTCAAGCACGCGGACAGCACGCAGCAGGCGAAGCTCCTCACGATCCTCGTCGAGTTCGACGGCACGGAGGACTTCTCGAACCTGCAGGTCCCGACCGCGTTCGGCGAGACGACCTGCAAGCCCGGTGACGTGCAGGGGCCGACGCTGCACAACAACATCGCGAACCCGGCCGATGCCGTCCACAAAGACAACAACAGCATGTGGGTGCCCGACTTCTCGAGCGACTTTTACAACAAGATGCTGTTCTCCGACGAGGGCATCACCGAGCGCGTCCGCACCGATCTGACCGGCCTGGACGGCCAGCCCGGCTTCGACATCTCGGGCCACACCATGAAGAAGATGTACGAGGAGATGTCGCGCGGTGCGTACTCGCTCACGGGCGAGGCGACCGCATGGGTGAAGGTGCCGCACTCCGAGGCGTACTACGGCGCCACCGTGTGCCACAAGGATCCCGCCACGGGCGACTACGTCGCCGGCCCGATGCAGGACATGCAGGGTCACCCCGACAACCCCCTCGGCCCCGGCCAGCTCCCGATCGACGCAGTGGCGGCGCTGGCGCAGTCCGATCCCTCGTTCCCGTGGGCGGACTACGACATCGAGGACCAGGGCGACCGGGACGGCGACGGCAACCTGCACGAGCCGGACGGGATCATCGACCACGTCGTGCTCGTGCACGCCGGTGAGGACAAGTCGGGCGGAGGCGGCAAGGAGGGGACCTACGCGATCTGGGCGCATTCGTCCGATGTCGCGGGCGGAGCCACCATCCCCGGCACCGATTTCAAGATCCAGAACTACATCGTCCAGCCGGAGAACTCCGGCGTCGGCGTGTTCGCCCACGAATACGGACACGACCTGGGCCTTCCCGACCTGTACGACACCTCGAACGCCGGCGACTCCGACGTCGACTTCTGGGATCTGATGAGCTCCGGGTCGCATTCCGGACCGATCTTCCAGTCGATGCCGACGCACATGGGCATCTGGGACAAGTGGGTGCTCGGCTGGGTGGACCCGCTCGAGATCAACCCGGGTGACGGCACGAAGACGATCAAGGTGGGACAGGCGTCCCGGCCCGCGAATGGCACCGAGGACGGCGTCAAGATCAACCTGCCGGACAAGGTCAAGACGCTCGCCACCCCGCACAGCGGCGCCGAGATGTGGTATTCGAACGCCGATCAGGACTGGGCCGACGTGACCCTGAGCCGCACGATCGACAACGTGCCGGCCGGTGCGACCTTCTCGATGTGGAACAACTACGTGATCGAGGAGGACTGGGACTTCGGGTTCATCGAGGTCTCGACCGACGGCGGCAGCACGTGGACCGAGCAGAAGGTCTACGACGACAGCAACGCCCTCGTGTCGACCGATGACGGCTACAGTGACCCGAACGGTCGGATGAAGGACTTCGGCAACAAGAAGTACGGTCTGACCGGATCCACGGACGGCTGGCGCCACGACCACATCGATCTGTCCTCGTACGCGGGCCAGAACATCCAGGTGCGTCTGCGTCAGGCGACCGACGCGGCGTTCGAGGAGCGCGGCTGGTTCTCCGACGACTTCGCCCTCAGCGCCGGCGGATCCGACGTCTGGACAGACGACGTGGAGTCCGGCGACAACGGCTGGACGGCGACGGCGGGCACCTTCACGGACACCACGGGGGTCGGCTGGGCGCGGGACACCGGCATTCAGACCAAGAAGCAGTTCTACCTGGTCGAATGGCGCAACTTCGACGGTTTCGACGAGGGGCTGAAGTACGGCTACACCACGGTCTACAGCGACCAGGGCTGGAAGGTCGAGAAGGTTCCGTACAACGCGCCGGGTGCGCTGGTCTGGTATCGCGACGCGGCCTACGGCTCGTCGAACCAGATCACGTCGTATCTGACCAATCTGCCCAGCTACGGGGCGAAGGGCGGCCTTCTGCTCGTCGACAGCCACTTCGACCCGCTGCGCAGAACGGGCGCGGAGGCGGAGCTGGATCCGTCGCTGCTCAAGAATCTCTCCAGCCGTGCGCAATCGTCGAACGCCGCTTTCGGTCTCACGCCGACTCTGCCGTTCAAGGACTGCATGGTGGACGCCGACTTCACCGAGGCGTGCACCGACATCGCCGCCCAGCCGCCGGTGAGCAGCTTCACCGACGACCAGGGCTGGGTCGCCGGCCTGGAGTTCCGTGACGGCGATCTGTACAACCGTCTGCGCGACGCCTCGGTCGTCGTGCCCTCGGTCGACGATGCGGCGTACACCACGCGCGTGGTCAACCCTGACGGCACCCCGGCGACCGACCTGTACGGCACCGTGCTGCCTTTCACGACCCTCGGCACCGGCAACCCCGCCGACGCCGGCGTCGGATACGGCACCGTGGTCACGGTGAAGAAGGCGCTGCAGAAGAACACGGCAGCCCTGCTCACGGTGCGCGCCCCGCTCTCCGACGCCCCGTCGAAGCCCGCCGCGCCGGCGATCACGTCGCCGGCGGACGGTGCCAAGCTCGACACGGCGCCGACCGCGGTCAGCGGCACGGGCGTGCCGGGAGCCGTCGTCGAGGTGACGGTCGACGGCGCAGCCGCCGCGGCTGCCGACGCCAAGGCTGCGGCTCCCGCCGCGGCGAAGGCCAAGGCGGCGGATGCCGCGGTCACGGTGGAAGAGCCTGTGGTCGTGGGCGGCGACGGCACGTGGACGGTCCCGCTCGTCGGCACCTTCGCGCCCGGGCCGCACACGATCTCCGCGGTGCAGAGCGTGGGCGATCTGAACAGCGACCCGGCGGCGAGCGCCTTCGTCGTCGCCGAGGTCACGACGCCGAGCACTCCGACGCCGACTCCGCCGGTCACCGGCGGCGACGGTGACGGCAAGGGCGGCACCGGACACGGTTCCGGCGCCCTCGCCGCGACCGGTCTGAACGGCGACGCGCTGCTGACGACGGGCATCGTCGGCGGTCTGCTCGTACTGCTCGCCGGCGTGCTGCTCGTCGTGGCGCGTCGTCGCCGTCGGCTCGACGGCGGCAACGCTGCAGAGCCGAAGAGCTAGTCGCACCCGCGACAGCGCCCGGAGCGCCGATCCTCGTCTTCGAGGGTCGGCGCTCCGTCGTCGTCGCGGTGCCGCACCCAGCGCGAGGATCGCGCGAGGATCGCGTGAGGAAGCCGTCTCCGACACTCCGTGAGGATTCCGTGAGGAGGGCCGGGTGGCGCGGGAAACGGGATCTAGGCTTCGTCTGTGAACAGCCAGGCAGTGATCGATCAGAAGGCTCCCGCCGCGACCCGCAGTCCGCTCCGGCTCGCCCTCGTGATCGGCGCGCTCGGGGTGGTGTTCGGCGACATCGGCACGAGCCCCATCTACGCGCTGCAGACCGTGTTCAACCCCGAGGATCCGCATCCGGTCCCGCTCACGACGGAGAACCTGTACGGCGTCGTCTCGCTCGTCGTCTGGTCGGTCATCCTGATCGTCACGATCACCTACGTCCTGCTCGCGATGCGCATGGACAACGACGGCGAGGGCGGCATCATGGCGCTCCTCACCCTCCTGCGCCGCTGGGCGCCGAAGGGGCGCACGCGCACCGTGGCGATCCTGTCAGGCCTCGCCGTGCTGGGGGCGGCGCTGTTCCTGGGGGACAGCATGATCACCCCGGCGATCTCGGTGCTCTCCGCGGTCGAGGGGCTCAAGACCATCAATCCGGGGCTCGACGAATGGGTCGTCCCCATCACTGCCACGATCCTGCTCATCCTGTTCCTCATCCAGAAGCTCGGAAGCTCCGTGGTCGGGCGGCTCTTCGGGCCGATCATGGCGATCTGGTTCGTGGTCGTCGGCGTGCTGGGCATCGGCGGGATCCTTCACGATCCGCAGATCCTGCTCGCCCTGCTGCCCACCTACGCGATCGGCTTCATGGTCAGCCACTTCCACATCGCGTTCTTCGCCCTGGCCGCCGTGGTCCTCTCCGTCACGGGCGCCGAGGCCCTCTACGCCGACATGGGCCACTTCGGCCGTAAGTCGATCTCGTTCGGGTGGCTGTTCCTGGTGTTCCCGGCGCTCGCGCTCACCTACCTGGGTCAGGGGGCGCTGCTGCTGGAGGACAAGGCGAACATGTCGGCGCCGTTCTTCCTGCTCGCGCCGGAGTGGAGCCGCATCGCGCTGGTCGTGCTGGCCACGGCGGCGACCGTGATCGCGTCGCAGGCGGTGATCTCCGGCGCCTTCTCGGTCGCGGCGCAGGCATCCGGGCTCGGCTACCTGCCGCGACTGAGGGTCACCCACACTTCTTCCGAGACCCAGGGGCAGATCTACGTCCCATGGATCAACTGGCTGCTGATGGTCTCGGTGATCACGCTGGTGTTCGTCTTCCGCAGCTCCGCGTCGCTCGCTTTCGCGTACGGCATGGCGGTCATCGGCACCATCACGATCACGACGCTGCTGTTCTTCTACCTGGCTCGGCGACGGTGGAAGACGCCGAGCTGGATCCTCGCGATCGGCGCGGCGGTGCTGCTCTCCGTCGACCTGCTCTTCCTCGCCGCCAACGCCACCAAGTTCGTGCACGGCGCCTGGCTGCCCCTCGCGATCGGTCTCATCGCGTTCATCGTGATGACGACCTGGCAGCGCGGACGCGCGCTGATCACCGCCCGCCGCACCGAGGCGGAGGGGTCGCTCGCCGACTTCGTGAGCAACCTGCGCACGCATCCGAAGCTCATCGACCGCGTGCCCGGCACGGCGATCTTCCTGAACCCCGGAGGCACGACGACGCCGCTCGCCCTGCGCGCCAACGTCGAGCACAACCACGTGCGTCACGCCCGGGTGATCATCCTGTCCGTGGACATCCAGAACGTCCCGCGGGTCCCGCAGTCCCAGCGCTGCACGGTCGACGATCTCGGGGATCCGACCGACGGGATCCTCTACATCTCCACGAGGTTCGGCTATGCCGAGAACCCGGACATCCCGCGTGCCCTGCGCACGATCCCTCCGCACAAGACCCAGGGCTGGCTGGATCTCGACAACGCCACGTACTTCCTGTCGAAGATCGAGCTGCGCGAGGGGCGCAGGGGCGGCATGGCACGGTGGCGCAAGCGTCTGTTCCTCGCCGCGTCGCACATCACCACCGACGCGAGCGACCACTTCGGCCTGCCCCGCGACCGCGTGATCGTGATGGGGTCGCAGATCGAGCTGTGAGGCGACGCGGCGCACCGGTCGCGGCGCGGCTCAGACGACGGCGAGCGCGTCGATCTCGACCAGCATCTCCTCGCGGGGGAGCCCGGTGAACACAGTGGTGCGGGAGGGGAGCACGCCGCTCGGGGTGTGCCGGGTCACGAAGGAGCCGTAGGCCTCGTTCATGAGGGCGAAGTCCTCGCGCTTCGTGAGGTAGACGCGCAGCATCACGACGTCGTCGAAGGTCGCCCCCGACGCCTCGACGACGGCGCGGACATTCTCCAGCGTGCGCAGGGTCTGTGCGGCCACATCGCCGGGGAACAGGTATTCGCCGGTGGCGGGATCCACGGGTCCCTGGCCGGAGACCTGCACGATCGGACCCTTGCGCACGCCCTGCGAGAACACATGCGCCGGGGCGGGGGCGTCGGCGGTCAGCACACGGGTCTTCTCGGTCATGGTCGTTCCTCTCGGTCGGCGGCCGGACGCGGCGATCGACATGCTACGCGACGCGTCGTCGCGCGCGGCGCGTCATCATGGAGGGGTGGAGACGTCATCGAGTGCCGCCCGCCCGCTGTCCGTGCGCGACAAGTCGTTCCCCCCGTCGGCGCACGGCCTCACGCGGGAGCAGTTCCTCGCGACGGCCCCTCGACGTTCCGACTTCGCGACACCGCTGCTCACGCTCGACGCCGGCGCGATGGTGCACAACGTCGCCCGCATGGCCGACTGGGCGCAGGAGGCAGGGGTGCTGCTCGCGCCGCACGGGAAGACCACGATGGCTCCGGCGCTGTGGCGGCAGCTGCTCGATCCCCGTCCGCGCGGCGCCGGCGCCTGGGGTCTCACGCTCGCCACCGCATGGCAGGCGCAGGTCGGTCGTGCGCACGACGTGCGCCGCATCCTCATCGCGAACGAGGTGGTGGATCCGGTCGGCCTGCGCTGGATCGCCGACGAGCTGGCGGCGCATCCCGACGTCGAGATCCTCAGCTGGGCCGACGGCGTGGACGTCGTGCGGGCGATGGAGGCGGGGCTCGGCGCCGACGTGCGCCGGCCGCTGGCGGTGATGGTCGAGCTCGGCGGGGCGGGCGGGCGCACCGGCGCACGCGACCGTGCCGCCGCTCTCGCCGTCGCAGAGGCGATCGCGGCGTCGCCCGTGCTGCAGCTGGCAGGCGTCGGCGGCTATGAGGGCGCCCTCGCGCACGACGCCGGCGACGCGGCGATCGCCCGGGTCGACGCGTACCTCGACGAGCTCGCCGCCGTGCACCGCGCGATCGGCGAGGCCGGACTCTACCCGGAGGGCGCACGCCCGGTCGTGACCGCCGGGGGCAGCGCCTACTTCGACCGGGTGGGGGCCGTGCTGCCGGCACTCTGCCCCGATGCGGACGTGGTGGTGCGCTCCGGCGCCTTCCAGATCCACGACGACGGGTTCTACGCCGGCATCAGCCCGATGGGCCGCACGATCGGCGATGTGCCGTTCCGCTCGGCGATGCACGTGTGGGCACGGGTGCTGTCACGCCCCGAACCCGGACTCGCACTGCTGGACTGCGGCCGTCGCGACGCCTCGTTCGACGAGGGGCTGCCGGTGGCGCAGCGCATCGCCGGCCGCGCGAGCGACGACGTCGTGCTCGCCGGCAGCCGCGTCACGGCACTCAACGACCAGCACCTGTTCCTGCGGCTCGGCGACGACGTCGTCGCCTCCGGGGCGGCCGAGCGGCTGGCGGTGGGCGACGTCGTGCGGCTCGGCCTGTCCCACCCCTGCACGGTGCTCGACAAGTGGCGCCTGATCCCCGTCGTCGCCGATGCGGACGCGCCGGACCCGGTCGTCGTGGACGCCGTGGAGACCGTGTTCTGAACGCGACGGCGTCCGTGACGCGGGCGGATGCGCCGTGGCGCGCTGGTCGAGCCGCCTGGCCGGGGGAGCGGGCGGGGGCGTCCGAGGCGTTCGCCGCCTCCCCCATAATGAGCTTGACCGGTGTGGAGCGGAGGTGGGCGTGGCTGTGGAGAGCGAGCCGTCTCGCGCCCTGAACATCCGCGACGTGGCGCGTGAGGCGGGCGTCTCGTACCAGACCGTGTCGCGGGTGCTGAACGGCAGCGACCGCATCCGGGAGTCGACCCGCGCGCACGTGCAGTCGGTGATCGACCGGCTCGGCTACCGTCCCAATCCGGTCGCGCGGGCGCTGTCGACGAACCGCTCCCGCACGATCGGGGTGCTCACGGCGCAGAGCGCCCTGTACGGACCCGCCACGGCGATCGCCGCGATCGAGTTCGCGGCGCGCGACGCCGGCTACCGGCTCTCGATCGCGAACCTGCGCTCGGGGGAGACCGAGGCGGTGCGCGCCAGCATCGACGATCTGCTCAGCCACGCCGTCGAGGCGATCATCGTGATCGCCCCTCAGCAGCAGGTGCTCGGCGAGGTCGGCGAGATGAGCGTGGACGTGCCGATCGTGGCGCTCGGTCCGAGCGGTGAGCGGCACTCGATGGCGATGGATCAGATCGCCGGCGCCAGGGCGGCGGTCGGGCATCTCGCCGACCTCGGACACGAGTACATCGTGCACCTCGCGGGACCCCAGGACTGGACCGAGGCCGAGGCGCGCATGGTCGGGTATCTGCGCGAGCTCGATGCCCGGGATCTGCGGGTGCGCGCCCCGCTGCTGGGGGACTGGACCGCGCAGTTCGGCTATGAGGCCGGGCGGAGCCTGCTGCGGATGCCCGACTTCACCGCGGTCTTCGCGGGCAACGACTCGATGGCGCTCGGCTTCCTGCACGCCTGCCGCGAGCTCGGCGTGCGGGTGCCGGAGGACATCAGCGTCGTCGGGTTCGACGACATCCCTGAGGCAGCGCATTTCTTCCCGCCGCTCACGACCGTGCGGCAGGACTTCAGCGAGCTCGGGCGGCGCACGATCCGCATGCTGCTGGCGCAGCTGAACGGCGAGGAGCTGCCACAGGAACCCCTGATCCCGCAGCTGATCGTGCGCTCGTCGACGGCCGCTCCCCGCTCCCTCTGAGGGTTTTGCGGCCACGACGCGAGCTGTCGGCGACGAGGCAGGGGCACGTCCATCTTGGATCCGGCTCTTGACAAATGTGACCGGTTCGCCAGAGGATCGCTCGTGCGGGTGTGATCGGTCACAGCCGCGGGCGACGAAGGGGTCGGATTCCGGCCTCCTCGTCATCCGAGCAGGAGATCGGCGGCCACCGGCCTCCCGCGAGAAGCATCACGAACCGACGGCCGCAGCGATGCGTCCGTCTGCCTTGCCTCGCCCCGCGTCCTCGGGGCGAGGGTCCTGAACGGGCGCCCCGAGCATGCCGTCGGCGCGCCCTCTGCGGTCCTGAGCGCGCCATGGCGGCGTGCTCGACGAAAGGAATCACATGAAGTTCTCCAGACTGGCTCTCGGCGCTGCGGCCGTGGCCCTCGCCCTCACGATGACCGCCTGTGCAGGCACCCGTGGCGGCGGCGGCTCCTCGACCGCCGAGCCCGGCGCGAACAAGGGCGCTCTCGTCGGCGTCGCGATGCCGACGAAGACCTCGACCCGCTGGATCCACGACGGCGACGCCGTCAAGGCAGGACTCGAGAAGCTCGGCTACAAGGTCGACCTCGAGTACGCGGACGACGACATCCCCACCCAGGTGCAGCAGATCTCCAACATGCTCACCAAGGGCGCCAAGGTGCTCGTCGTCGCATCGGTCGACGGGACGGCGCTGTCCAGCCAGCTCGACCAGGCCGCGTCCAAGGGCGTCAAGGTCATCGCCTACGACCGTCTGATCAACGGCAACAAGAACGTCGACTACTACACGACCTTCGACAACTACAAGGTCGGCGTGCAGCAGGCCACCAGCCTCCTCGAGGGCCTGGGCGTGCTGGACAAGAGCGGCAAGGACACGGGTGCCGCCGGGCCCTTCAACATCGAGCTGTTCGCCGGAAGCCCCGACGACAACAACGCCACCTTCTTCTTCAACGGCGCGATGGACACCCTCAAGCCCTACCTCGACAAGGGCGTGCTCAAGGTCGGCAGCGGCCAGACCGGCTTCACGCAGGTCGCCACGCAGGGCTGGCAGGCCGACGTCGCCAAGAAGCGCATGCAGGACCTCATCGCCTCGACCTACTCGAACGGTCAG
>JABLTH010009592.1_pt1 | contig 11063 bp, 9 predicted proteins | sample 7875711 | NCBI WGS metagenome assembly JABLTH01 (sample SAMN14941262, study PRJNA633318) | bioreactor metagenome | isolation source: bioreactor | place: China | collected 2019-03-05 | reverse complement strand
GCGTCCGCAGCATCGTCGATCGCGAACCACTGCGCGGGGCGAAGGGCGCCGCCGGCCGGACACTTGAGCCGGACCATGAAGAAGTGGTCGTCGGCGACGCGCCGGCCGCGCTCGCCGCGCCCCTGCTGCCGGTAGATGCCGTGGAACTTGGAGAGCTCCTTGGCCTCGGCGCCGATCGTGGGCCGCTCGCCGCGCTCGAGCGCATCGATCTCGTCGCGGAAGCTGTGGACCTCTCCCCTTCCGCCGGAGACGTAGTAGAGCCCCTTGCTCTCGACTTTGATCCGCTCGTTCTTCGACATCTCCTCGAGGGAGCCGTTCTCGAGCGTGACGGCCGGCCGGTCCGGCGTCTCGGGCGGGGCCATTCGTCTCCTTTCGCGGGGGCCTTCGGGGGGCGGACCTCGGCCCGCCCGGGGTTGTGAGGGTAGCCGACGCGGGACGCGGCGGCAGAGATCCCCGGCGGGCCCTCGTCCGGCTACCCTGCGCCCGTCTGCCCCGCCGCCGCGGCTTCGCCCGCCGCGGCGCGACACGGAACGAGGACGTTGAGCGGTTCGAACTCTGCCCCTGCCCGAGACGCCGCCCCGCCGAGCCGCACGCTGCGGATCGACGTGGGGGGCGGCATGACGCTCGCTGCCGACGCCTGGGGAGACCCGGCGGCCGAGCCCGTGGTCTTCCTGCACGGCGGCGGCCAGACGCGCCACGCGTGGGGGGATACGGCGCGCGAGCTCGCCGGCCGCGGCTGGTACGCGCTCTCGCTCGACCTGCGGGGCCACGGCGAGAGCGGCTGGTCGGACGAGGGCGCGTACCGGCTCGGCGACTTTGCCGCCGACCTGCGCACGGTGCTCGCGGGCCTCGGGCGGCCCGCCACGCTCGTGGGCGCCTCGCTCGGGGGCATGACCGCGCTCGTCGCCGCGGGCGAGGAGCCGCGCAGCGGTGTTCGCGCGCTCGTGCTCGTCGACATCGCGCCGCGCATGGAGCGCAGCGGAGCGCTTCGCATCGTCTCGTTCATGCTCTCGCGTCCCGACGGCTTCGCGAGCCTCGAGGAGGCGGCCGAAGCGGTGGCCGCGTACCAGCCGCACCGCGAGCGGCCGCGCGACACGCGCGGCCTCGAGAAGAACCTGCGGCTCGGCCCCGACGGGCGCTGGCGCTGGCACTGGGATCCGCGCTTCCTGATGGGAGTGGGCGTTCCCTACGCCGGTGAGACGCCGAAGCGGCTCGACGACGCGGCGCGCGCGCTCAGCGTGCCGACGCTCCTCGTCCGGGGCCGCCTCTCGGACCTGCTCAGCGAGGAGGGCGCGCGCCACTTCCTCGAGCTGGTTCCGCACGCGCGCTTCGCGGACGTCTCGGGCGCGGGGCACATGGTCGCGGGAGACCGGAACGACCTGTTCACGCGCGCGGTCGTCGATTTCCTCGGGCAGCTCCCGGAGCCGCGCTGACGCGCGTCGCCCGGCTACTTGCGCCGCAGGCCGAGCCGCTTTCGCAGCCTCCGCAGCGGCCGGCTCCCCTTGCTCGGATACGGCTTCGCGAGCCCTTCGGGCTGCGTCTTCCAGCGGCGGTGGCTCCAGATCCACTGCGTCGGCGCCGCGCGAACGGCCGCCTCGATCGCCACGCTCATGCGGCGCACGTTCTCGGCGACGGCGGCCTCGGTCGCCGCGCGGTCGGGACCTTCGGGCAGGAGCTCGACCGGCGGAGAGATCTCGATGCGGTGCCGCGTGCTCTCGGCCTCGCGGAACATGAACGCCGGGACGACGGGGAAGCCGAAACGCATCGCGAGCCGAGCGGGCCCGTCGCGCGTGCAGGCCGGCCGCCCGAAGAACGGGACGAACACGCCTTCCGCCGCCCGCGTGTCCTGATCGAGCGGCATGACGACGCAGCGGCCCGCCCGCAGCGAACGCAGAACCGCGCGCGCCGCGACGCCGCGGCGGATCACCTCGATGCCGCCGGCCTCGCGCCAGCCGGTGATCATGCCGTCGAGGTACGGGTTGTTGGCCGTGCGGTGGACGATCGAGAGCGGAGCACCGCGCGCGGCCATGATCGCGGCGAAGAGCTCGAACGATCCGAAGTGTGCGGTGAGGATGATGACGCCGCCGGTCTTCGAGGCCTTGCGTGCGCGCTCGAGATGCTCGAAGCCCTCGATGCTCGCGATCTCGAGCAGCTCGTCGCGCGTCGTGCGCTGCAGGAGCGCCGTCTCGGCGACCATGCGTCCGAAGTTGGCGTACGTCTCGACGAGAACCGCCTCGCGCTCGCTCGCCGACCGGTCGGGGTAGGCGATCGCGAGGTTGGTGCGTGCGGTCTCCGTGCGCGGGCCGCGCGCCCGCGCGTACGCGCGCCCGATTCGAGCGCCGAGGGCGACGGCCTTCTCGCGCGGCAGCGACTGAACGAAGCCGCGGAGGGCCTCGAGGCCTGCGATCGAGACGCGGTCCTTCGCGCGAATCAGCGGGTGCACCGAGCGCCGCTCGGTGGCGCCTTCGGGCCCGCCCGGGGCTGCGGTGTCAGCCGCCAAGCCCCCGCTCCTTCTCGTCGAGCTCCGCCATCACCTGCTCGTCGATGGCGCGGTACTTCCTGATCGCGCGGTCCACCCACTCCGGGTCGCCCGCCTTCTCGGCGAGCTCGCGCGCCTTGGTGCGGATCCAGTCGATGTGCCAGGCCTCGTCCTTCGTCACGGCCTCGAGCACCTCGCGCGTTCGGTCCGAGACGCCGGGCTTGCGAAGGTGCTGCTGGTAGCGGCGCAGCGCTCGCTGCTCGACGACGACCGTGAGCGCGAAGATGTCGACGATGGTCTTCGGTACGCCGGCGAGCTTTCCGATCCGCACCTGGTAGCCGTCGTCGACCAGCACGGGCTGCGCCCCGAGCTCCTGGATCCTCTGCGTCCAGAGCCACGCGTGGCGCGTCTCGTCTGCGAGATGCTGCGTCAGGAAGACCTGCGACTCGGGATCGTCGACGAGGCGCATGAGACGGACCAGGAGGTTCGCGCCGCGCAGCTCCGCGTCGCGGAAGTAGGAGTAGACGAGCACTTCCTGCTCGACGGGCGTGAGTCCGGGCATGCGTCCTCCGGGCGAGCGCGGCCCCGCGGGGCGCGAGATCCGGCATGCAGAATAGCCGGGGGGACCGACCCCGCACGCCCGCAGCCCCGGCTCGCGCGCGCGGGCCCGCGGCGACGGGCGAGAGGGCGCGGGGCTACTCGGCGTCCTCGCGCGTGCGCGTGATCCGAACCCCCGTGTACTCGAGCACGCCGGCGATCGGCTTCGGCTTGCGAACCGTCACGGTGACGGCGTCGACGTCGAACTTCGCGAGCACCGCGCGCGCGATGCGCTCGCCGAGCGCCTCGACCAGCTTGTGCTCCATGTTCGCGGCCACGTCGGCGACGACGTCGTAGATGCGGCCGTAATGGATGGTCTGGCCGATGCGGTCGCTGCGGCCGGCCGCGCGCAGGTCGCGCTCGACCTCGAGATCGAGGAGCACGGGGCGGCGCATGCGGCGCTCGGCGGCGGTGACGCCCAGCGCCGCGGGCACCTGGATGCCTTCGAGCAGGATCCGGTCGGACTCGCGCGCCGCCGCCATGAGGGCCTCAGCCGCCGATGCGCGACATCGTGCGCTCGGGCTTCACGTACAGGCCGTCGGTCACGTGGTGCTTGAGCTCCTTGGTCGACACCACCGCGCGGATCCGCTCGAGCACGGCCTCGTCGTCCGCCCCCGAGCGAAGCAGATCGCGCAGGTCGTGCTCGCGAACCGAGAACAGGCAGGTGCGGAGCTTGCCGTCGGCCGTGAGCCGGATCCGGTTGCACGCGCTGCAGAAGGGCTGCGTCACGGAGTCGATGAAGCCGACGCGGCCGGGCGCGCCGTCCGAGAACAGCCAGTCGCGGCTCGGAGAGTGCGGGTCGAGATCGGGGTCGGGCTCGATCGGCCAGTTCGCCGCGATGCGCTCGCGAAGCTCCTTGCCCGGAACCATCACGTCCGTCCCCCAGCGCCGGCCGTGCTCGAGCGGCATGAACTCGATGAAGCGGACCTCGAAGCCGCGTTCGCGCGCGAGCGCGGCGAAGGCCACGACCTCGTGGTCGTTGAGGCCGCGGATCGGGACGTTGTTGATTCGGATCGGCCGCAGCCCCGCGGCGACCGCGGCCTCGATCCCTTCGAGCACGCGCCCGAGCGCGTCGCGCCGCGCCATCTTCTCGAAGGTCGCGCGATCGAGCGTGTCGAGGCTCACGTTCACGCGGCGAAGCCCCGCGCGAGCGAGCGGAGCGGCGAAGCGGGCGAGCTGCGTTCCGTTCGTCGTGAGCGCGAGGTCGGCGAGACCCGGGATCGCCGAGAGCATCTCGAACAGGCGCGGAAGGTCGCGCCGCATGAGCGGCTCGCCGCCCGTGAGCCGGATCTTCTTGACGCCCACCGAAACCGCGAGCCGCGCGAGGCGTGCGATCTCCTCGAGCGTGAGGAGCTGCGCGCGCGGCAGCCACTCGATGTCCTCGGGGATGCAGTAGATGCAGCGCAGGTCACAGCGGTCGGTGACCGAGATGCGCAGGCTCTCGATGCAGCGGCCGAACGAGTCGGTGAGGGGAGCCCGCGCCGAGGGGGTGTCGGAGTCCGGCATGACCCGTGAGTATACCGAGCGGCCCGAGGGCTCCGCCCGCGCGCCTTGACGGCGCCCGGCCGAGCCTCGACTCTCGCTCCTTTCCCAGCGGAGGCTTCGATGTCCCTCGAGAATCAGCGCTCGGTCGTGGCGGCCCGCGCGCGAGAAGCGGCGCACTTCCTGCCGGTCGTGCGGCGCCTGCCTCTCGTGCTCGTCGAGGGGCACGGAGCGCGCGTTCGCGACGCCGAGGGCCGCGAGTACGTCGACCTCACCGGCGGCTGAGGCGTGACGTGCATCGGCCACAGCCATCCGGCGCTCGTCGAGGCGATCTGCGCGCAGGCCGGCCGCCTCATGCAGACGACGAACCTCTTCTACACGCAGGCGCAGCTCGACCTGCTGGCGCAGCTCGGGCCGCTGCTGCCGCCCGGGCTCGCACGCTCGTTCTTCGTGAGCTCGGGCGCCGAGGCGATGGATGGCGCGCTCAAGGTCGCACACCGCGCGACGGGGCGGACCCAGTTCGTCTCGACGCTCAACTCGTTCCACGGCCGCACGATCGGCGCGCTCTCCGTGATCGGGCAGGCGAAGCACCGCGATCCGTACCGCGCGCTGCTTCCCGAGCCCGTCTTCGTTCCGTTCGGAGACCTCGACGCCGCGCGCGCGGCGATCGATGGGCGCACCGCCGCGTTCGTCGTCGAGCCGATCCAGGGCGAGGGCGGCGTGAACGTCGCGCCGCCCGGCTACCTCGCTGCGGTCCGCGATCTGTGCCACGAGCACGGCGCGCTGCTGATCCTCGACGAGATCCAGACCGGAATCGGGCGCACCGGAAAGCTCTTCGCCTGCGAGCACGACGGCGTCGTCCCCGACGTGATGACGCTCGGCAAGGGGCTCGGCGGAGGCTTCCCGGTCGCCGCCTTCGTGACGACCGAGGAGGTCGCGGCCACCGTCTCCCTCGGCGACCACGGCGGGACGTACGCCGGAAACCCGCTCGCCTGCGCGGCGGTGAGCGCCGTGCTGCGCGTCGTCACCGAGGAGAAGCTGCCCGAGCGCGCTGCCGAGCTCGGCGATCGCGTCCTCGAGCGGCTGCGCGAGTTCGCCGCGGACGAGCCCGGCGTCGCCGACGACGTTCGGGGACGGGGCCTTCTCATCGGGATGTCGCTCACCGATACCGAGCGCGCGGCCACGCTCTCGCTGCGCGCCGCCGAGGCCGGCGTCATGCTGAACGTCACCGCAGGGCGCGTGATGCGCCTTTTTCCGGCGCTCAACGTTCCCGAAGAGGACCTCTGGCCCGCGCTCGAGACCGTGCTCGCCCTGGTGTAGGCGGCAGCGGGCCCGCACCGGCGGTCGCGGCGCGAATTGCCGTCGAGGGGCCGGACGAGCTCGCCCGCTGGCTCACGGGTCGCGCGTCTCGATCCCGACCTCGCCCAGCAGGCGGCCGAGGTCCGACGGCTTCGCCACTTCGATTCGCGATCCGGGAGGCAGCGCGCTCGGGAGCCTGCGGAAGTAGCTCTTCGTCGTTCGCCCCTCGACGATCACGACGAGGCCGCGGTCCGACTCGGTGCGAATCAGGCGCCCGATCATCTGCTTGAGGTGAAGCAGCATGCGGCCGAGCGTGTAACGCTCGAAGACGCGGATGCCTTCCTGCTCGAGGCGGCGCTCGCGGCGCCGCAGGAGCTCGGTCGGGACGTCGAAGGGCAGCTTCTCGATCACGACGGCCTGCAGGTCGGCGCCCGGAACGTCGATCCCCTGCCAGAAGGCCCGTGCGCCGAGGAGCACGGCGCCGCCCTGACGGAAGCGCTCGAGCAGCGCCGCGAGGTCGTCGCTCGCGCGCCGCGGCATCAGGACCTCGATCCCGGCGGAGACGAGACGCGGCGCGAGCCGCTCGGCGACCTGGTTCATTCGCGCGCGGCTCGTGAACAGGCCGAGGACGCGGCCGCCGAGCCGGAGAACGAGCTCCTCGATCACGTCGGCGGTCTCGGCGACGACGTCGCCCCGGCTCTCGAGCGCGACCACGCGCATGTGCTCGCCGTAAGGAAACGGGCTGCCGGCGCTCGCGCGCTCGAGCCGGTCGCGCGCGCGGCTCTCGATCTCGAGCTCGCCGAGCGCGGCGAAGGCATCGTTCTCGATGAACAGGCTCGCCGACACGCCCGCGAACGACGTGAGGCGCGACAGGAACTGCGCGTCGAACGCGGCAGCCGGCGAGACCGGCCGCACCACGCAGCGCCACGCATCCCACGGCGGGAGCATCGCCTCGAACGACGCCACGGCGTCGCCTCCGCCGCCGTCGAGCGCGACGCGCAGCGTCGCCGCCCAGCCCCGAAGCTCCGCCGCCGCGCGCGCGAGCGGCCCGGCGTCGCCGCTGCCGCCCGTCCCCGTGTCGATCTTCTCGATCTCCGTCGCGAGATCGTCGAGGCGCGCGGCCGCAGCCGCCGCCACCTCCTGCGCCTCGCCGAGCTCCGGGCCGGGATGCTCGGCGATCTGCACCGTCCCGAACTCGTCGGCGAGCGACGCGAGCGCGCGTCCGAGCGCGACGAGATCCTGCTGCACCCCGCGCCGCCACGCGATCGCGTCCTTGCGGACGGCGCGCCGCTCGCGGCCGGGAAGCAGCGCGTCTGCGCCGGCCTGCTTCGGCCGCCCGAAGACTTCGTCGATGCGGGAGAGCACCTCCTCCGGCCGGACCTCCTGCGCGTAGACCTCGTCGGCCACCCCCGCGAGCTCGTGCGCCTCGTCCGCGATCGCGTGCGCGAAGGCGGGATAGTCCGGCGGCCAGCGCAGCAGCAGATCGTGATTCGCCACCACGATCTGCGCCTCGGCGAGCGCGGCGCGCCTGCGGCCGAACGCGCAGTCGGGGCAGGTGGCGCACTGCTCGCGCGAGCACTGCTCGGATCGCGTCGTCACCGAACGCTGGATGAGGTCGCGCAGCCAGCGGAAGCGGTAGAGGAGCGCACCCGGCACCGCGCGCAGCTCGCCGCTGCTGCGGATCCGCGCGCACGCCTCGAGAACGGCGTACGCCATGCGCTCGTCGGGAAAGATGCGCGCCTCGCGCCCTTCGTCGAGCACGCGCTCGAGGCGCCGCGCGCACGCGTAGTTCGCGCGGCCCTTCATCGAGAGCGCACGCAGGCCCGGCCAGCCGAGCATTCGTGCGGCGGCTGCGATGTCCTTCTCGAGGAGCTGGTCCTGCAGGATCTTCGTCCGAGTCGAGACGACGACGGGGCCGCCACGCGCCTTCTCCGACCGCGTCATCACGAACGGGATCGCAGCCGCGAGGTACGCCAGCGACTTGCCCACGCCGGTTCCGCCCTCGAGCAGGAGGACGCCGCCGCTCGAGAGATTCCTGACGAAGCTCCGCGCGAGGCGGATCTGCTCCGCACGCACGCGATATCCGGGAAAGTGACGCCGACCTCGCGCCTCGTCGGCGAGCGCCGCCGCGATGGCCTCCTCGTCGAACGGCACCGGCGGCTCGGCCGACTCGCCGATCACGAGGAGCGGCGTCTCCGGCGGCGCCGGCCGCTCGGGAGCGTCTTCGGGGAGCAGCGAGAGCCACGGCGAGTCGGGCGCGAAGCGCAGCAGCGCCGCCCGTGCGACGGCGTAGCGCGGCTCGCCCTCTCGCGCGCCGATTCCGACGCGCGAGACGACGCGCGCCGCGTCGAGCGCATCGGCGAGCGCGCGATGGCGCTCTTCGCTGCCGAGCATGCGCCGCGTGAAGGTCTCGAGCCGCAGGTCCTGCGCGTCGGGGTGCGTGATCGCGAGCAGGTCCTGCGTGTCGAGGAAGCGCGCTCCCGCCGCGCCCGTGACGTCGCGCTCGAGGAAGAACTTCTCGAACTCGGCGTTGTGCGCGACGAGGGCGCGGCCGGCGAGGCCTGCGGCGAGCGCGTCGCGCACGTCGGCGAGCGCGGGAGCGCCGGCGACCATCTCGTTGGTGATGCCCGTGAGCCGCGTGATCGCCGCCGGCACGGCGCGCGACGGGCGGACGAGCGTTTCGACCGCCGTCACCACGCCGGCGCCGGGGTCGACGAGCACGGCGCCGATCTCGAGGATCTCGGCACGCGCGTCGCCCGCGAGCCCGGTCGTCTCGAAGTCGATCACCGCGTACGGCCCGACGCTCCGCGCGAGGGCCTGCAACGCTCCCGCATCGAGGCCGAGCGAGCCGGGATCGCAGCGCCGGGGACCGAGCGCCGCTGCGCCCGCGCGCTGCTTCGTGGCGCCCTCGGCGTCGCCCGGTTCGCGCTCGCCCTCCGGCCGATCGCTAGACGTAGATTCCGCCCTTGTACTCGCGATCCTGCCGAATCACGACGTTCACGAGCGCGGGCTTTCCCGACGCCGCCGCGCGCTCGAGCGCGGGGCGGATCTGCTCGGGGCGCTCGCAGAACTCGCCGTGGCCGCCGAGCGCCTCGACGACCTTGTCGTAGCGCGTGAAGTTGAGGATCGTCCCCTGCAGCCGGTCCCAGCCGTACACGGCACCCTGCGGCCGCATCATCTGGCCCCACGCACCGTCGTTGCCGACGATCCCGATGATCGGCAGCCCGAAGCGAACGGCCGTGTCGTACTCGAAGCCGTTCAGGCCGAACGACCCGTCGCCGTAGACGATGACGACGCGCTTGTCGGGGTGCGACGCCTGCGCCGCGAGCGCGAACGGCATGCCGACGCCGAGCGTCCCGAGCGGGCCGGGGTCCATCCATGCGCCTTCGCGCGGAACGGGGAGGATCTTCGCCGCGGTCGCGACGATGTCGCCGCCGTCGCCGATCACGATCGAATCGCCGAGCGTCGGAAGCCAGTCGCGCACCTCGCGGCACATGCGCTGCGGGTCGATCGGCGTGGCGTCGCTGCTGAGCGCGGCCTCGACCTTCTTCTCCGCCGCCGCCTCGATCGTTCGCAGCTCGCCGAGCCAGTCGGAGAAGTCGAGCCGGAGGCCGGCGTTCTTCATCTCTTCGAGGAGCAGCTCGAAGCTGCACGCGAGGTTTCCGACGAGCCCCACGTCCGCACCGCGGTTCATGCCGATGAGCGTGGCGTCCATGTCGAGCTGAATGACCTTCGCGGACTCCGGGATCGTCTTGCCGAACGCGAGCCGGAAGTCGAGCAGCGCGCCCGCGAGGATGATGAGGTCGATCTGCTTCATCGCCTCGCGCCGCGAACGATTGAGGTACTGCGGCGACGTCGGCGGGATGGTTCCGCGGCCCATTCCGTTCGCGTACGCCGGCATGTGCGTCTCGTCGAGGAAGGCGTTCATCGCCGCGCTCGCCATCGACCACTTGACGCTCGTTCCCGCCATCAGCATCGGCCGCCGGCTCTGCGCGAGGAGCGAGAGCGCCTCGCGAACTTCGGCGCGGTCGGGCGAGAGCCGCGGCGGCGCCGTCCGGATGTTCGGGATCGGCGCCGTCTCCCATTCGGCCGATCCCATGAAGACGTCCATCGGGATCTCGAGGAAGGCCGGTCCGGGGATCCCGGAGACCGCGTGCCGGATGCCGAGCTCGATGTACTCGGGGATGCGCCGGGTGTCGTAGCAGGCGTCGGCCCACTTCGTGATGGGACGCATCACGCCGACGTGATCCATCTCCTGCAGCGAGCCGCGGCGCAGGTTCGCGAACGGGCCCTGCCCGCCGAACACGAGGATGGGCGAGTTCGCGCGCCAGGCGTTCGCGACGCCCGTCACGCCGTCGGTGACGCCGGGGCCCGCGGTGATCGCCGCGACGCCGATCTTGCCCGGGTTGCAGCGCGCCCAGGCGTCGGCGGCGTGGACGGCGGCCTGCTCGTGGCGCACGTCGATGATGCGGATGCCCTCGTCGATGCAGCCGTCGTAGAGCGGCATGATGTGGCCGCCGGAGAGCGTGAAGACGCACTCGACGCCGGCCTTCTTGAGAGCGCGGGCCGCGAGCTTGCCGCCGTGGACGGGCATGGAGGACCTCGGGTGGAAGGGTCGGGACACGGTATCACCCCCGTCTCGACGGGGTCAACGCCGGCGGCGCGGCCGTGCTGACGATCCGGGCCGCGACGCGGGCCGACGCCGGCGCGATCGCTCGGCTCGAGCGCGAGAGTGCTCTGGTCCGCGACGATGGATCGCGGGTCACGCTGCTGCGCGGGGCCTCGCTCTTCGATCAGCTCGAGCTGATGGGCGACGCGCGGCTCTTCGTCGCGGAGGACGACGGGGCCGTCGTTGCGTGCGACGCGGCGAGCGTGTACGACGTTCGCGTCGGAGCCGCGGCGCGGCGGCTTCTCTACCGCCACCACGTCCGGGTTCTCCCCGGCCATCGCCGGCGCGGGCTCAACGAAGCGTTCTCCGAGCGCGTGCTCGATTTCGCGCGCGAGTCGCGCGCGGATGGCGGCTACGTCTACGTCGATCCGCACAACGCGCTCGTTCGCGAGTGGCAGTCTTCGCCGAGCGGCGCGAAGACGTGGCGGAGCGCACCGGCGTGGAGCGTCGCACCGGTGCGGGCGCTCCTGCGCTGCGACGCGCTCGCGGGGCCTGCCGCAGGGCGCCCGGCGTCGGCCGCAGACGCCGCGCGAATCG
>JABLTH010005836.1_pt1 | contig 11069 bp, 9 predicted proteins | sample 7875711 | NCBI WGS metagenome assembly JABLTH01 (sample SAMN14941262, study PRJNA633318) | bioreactor metagenome | isolation source: bioreactor | place: China | collected 2019-03-05 | reverse complement strand
GGGGTATTGTTTTTGAGCGAGCGATCAATAATGCTGAGCGGCATGCTCCATGCGGCGGCGATGCTGCTGATGATCGGATCCGCGATCACGGCTGCCGGGTGCTGCCTCGTCGCGGGCCGCCTGGCGCCGCGCGACGTGCCGTGGCAGGCGCGTCAGAGCGCGGTGGTGATGGCGGCAGGCATGGTCGCTCTGGCCGCGGCGGAGGACGATGCGCGTGCGGCGCTGCTCGTGGCGGTGGCGGGGCTCGCCTCGGCGATGCTCGGCGTGGTGGGCACGCGCGGCCGCCCGCACGCCGCCGCCTGCTTCCATCGCGCGCTCGGCTGCGTCGTGATGGCGGTCTGCGCCCTGGCGCTGCTCGGCGCCTCGCTCCGTGCCGGGGTCGCCGTCCGCTCCGGCGGCGGCACGGCGGGCGTCCACGCCGGTCACGGCGTCGTCGTGCCTTTCGCGCTCGTGGCCGTCGCGGGCGTCGTCGGCCTGCTCGTGCTGATGCTCGCCGCCCGCGTGCGTCATGGCTCCGGTGTCGACGCCCCGGGGCGGCACGGTGCCCTGCTGCGCGTCGTCCGCCGCGGCCGCGCCGTCTCCGCCGCCGAGGCGGGAACGGGGAGCGGCAGGATCCTGCTCGCGGCGGAGGGCGTCGCGATGGCGGTGTCCCTCGCGGTGATGGGCGCCATGGTGCTCGCGCTCTGAGACGCGGCCCGGAGATCGGATCGACTTCTCGCGGATCGTTCGGATCCCGTACATTCTGGTGCATGACCTTTTCCGGCACGGCCGCGATCGACCTCGGCAAGTCGCTGTGCCGCGCACGGCTCGCGATCGACGGCGCCCCTCTGCGACGCGAGGGCGGGGGAGCGCCCGGCCTCGCCGCCCGCGACGGGGTGGCGCTCGCGCTCGCCTCGATCCTGCCGCTGCTGGCCGACGTCCGGGCCGAGCGGATCGGCGTCGGCGCCGCCGGCGCGATGTACGCCGACGCCGAGGCCGACGCCCTGGCGCGCGCACTCGCCGATGACCTCGGCGCGCCCGTCGCGGTGACCTCCGACGTCGTCACCGCGCACGCCGGCGCTCTCGGGGGCGAGGCGGGCGTGCTGCTCATCGCCGGCACCGGCGCCGTCGGCCTCGGGATCGCCGCGGACACCCACCGCAGCGTCGACGGCTGGGGGCCCGACCTCGGCGATCTGGGCAGCGGATCCTGGCTCGGACGCGAAGGCGTGCGGGCCGTGCTCCGCGCCCGCGACGGCCTCGGCCCCGCGACCGTGCTGTCCGAGGTGCTGACGCTGCTGATCGGCGACGGCTCGTCGCCCATCGCCTGGGTGGGCGGCGCGGCGGCCTCCGCGCGGCTGCTGGCCACCTTCGCCCCCGCGGTGCTCGATGCCGCCGACCAGGGCGACGCCGCCGCCGTCGGCATCCGCGACGAGGCCGCGCGGCTGCTCGCCGAGACGGCGCTCGCCGCCGCCGGAGGGTCCTCCGCGGTCGCTCTGCACGGCGGCCTCACCGCGCACGACGGCTTCCGCGCCGCGGTCTCGTCCGCGCTCGAGAGCCGGGGACTCGAAGCGGTCCCTTCCCACGGCGACGCGCTCGACGGCGCCGCCCTGATCGCCGAGGGCCGTGCCCCTCTCCATGAAAGGTTCGTGCACCGTGCCCGTTGAGAACGTGTCCGAGGAGAACGAGTCCGGTGCAGGCGCAGACAGTCCTGCCACGGAGCAGGCGCGCCTGGCGGCGCTGATCGGGGAGCTCTCCGGGCTCTCCACGGAGCAGGCGGACACCGCGCGCGGCGACCTCGACCTGCTGCCCACGCTCGACCTCGTGCGGGCGATGAACGCCGAGGACCGGCGCGTGCCCGACGCCGTCGCGGCGCAGGCCGACCGGATCGCCGAGGCCGTGGACGGCATCACCGAGCGGTTCCGGCGCGGCGGGCGTCTCATCTACCTCGGAGCCGGGACCGCCGGCCGCGTCGGCGTGCTCGACGCCTCGGAGTGCCCGCCCACCTTCGGCACGGATCCGGACATGGTCGTCGGCCTCATCGCCGGCGGGGAGGCCGCCATCCGCAACGCCGTCGAGAACGCCGAGGACGACGACCGCGCCGCGGCCGAGTCGCTGCGCGCGCTCGGAGTGGGCGCCGACGACACCGTGGTCGGGATCTCCGCCTCCGGGCGGACGCCGTACGTGCTGGGCGGCCTCGCCTACGCCCGTGAGGCCGGCGCCTTCACGGTCGCCATCGCGGCGAACGCGGACTCCGCGATCGGAGCAGCGGCCGACGTGCCGATCGAGGTCGTCGTCGGGCCCGAGTTCGTGACCGGATCCACCCGCCTCAAAGCCGGCACCGCGCAGAAGCTCGTCGTGAACATGCTCTCCACGCTGTCGATGATCCGCCTCGGCAAGACCTATCGCGGCGTCATGGTGGACCTGCAGGCCACGAACGAGAAGCTGCGCGCCCGCTCGGTCCGCACGCTGATCCAGCTCACCGGCGCGGCGCAGGACGACGCCGTGCGTGCGCTCGGCGAGGCCGGCGGATCCGTGAAGCTCGCCCTGCTGATGCTGTTCACCGGTGCGTCCGCCGAGGCAGCGGCCGCGGCGCTGTCCGCCGCGGGCGGCGTGCTGCGTGACGCGATCGCCGCACTGAGCTGACAAGGGCCCGCGTGGCAGGCGGGACGCTCAGGCCGCGGCGGGGCGCACGACGCACCACGCGATGAGGGCCGCGACGACCGCTGCCGTGGCCATCGTCACGCCCATCGTCACCGCGTTCGCGCCGCCGATCGCGACCGCGAGCGGTGACAGCAGCGGGCCGACGAGGAACGTCGACATGCCGAGCAGCGCCGACGCCGTGCCGGCTCTGGCTCCGTGGTGTGCGAGCGCGAGGGTCGACGAGTTCGGGCCGCCCAGACCCGCGCAGAGCATGAACCCCACGAGCGCGGCGACGACGCCCCACACGCCGACGCCGAGCAGGGCGAGCAGCGCGAGCACCGCGGTGGCGCCCGCGGTCGCCGTGACGCCGAGCAGGTAGACGCGCAGCGGACCCGTGCGCCGCACGACCAGACGGCTGGCCTGGCTGCCGGCGATGTTGGCGAGTGCTCCGAGTGCGAACGCGAGACCGAAGGACTGCGGATCCAGTCCGAACTCGTCCTGCAGCACGAAGGAGGTCAGCGACAGGTACGTGAAGAACGCCACGCCGCCGCCCGCACCCGCGCAGAGGACGGCCACGAACAGGCGGTCGCGGAGCACCGCCCCCGTGTGCGTGCGCAGCGTGCGGAGCCCGCCCGGGTGCCGGTCGGCGCGGTCCAGCGTCTCGGGCAGGGCGAGCAGCACCACCAGGAGCAGGGCCGCCCCGATGCCGGCGAGCACGCCGAAGATGCCGCGCCAGTCCATGAACCGGGCGAGCTGGCCGCCGACCACCGGGGCGACCACGGGCGCGGCGCCCGAGACGAGGAACAGCAGCGACAGCATGCGGCTGAGCTCCGCGCCCTCGAACTGGTCGCGGGCGATCGCGAGGCAGATCACGATCCCCGCGGATCCGGCCAGGCCCTGCAGGAACCGGGCGATGAGCAGCACCTCGATGCCCGGCGCGAGCGCGCACACGAGCGACAGCACGGCGAAGGCCGAGACGCCGACGATCAGCGGACGGCGGCGTCCGAACCGGTCGCTGAGCGGACCCGCGGCGAGCTGCCCCAGCCCCAGGCCGATCATGCACGCCGACATCGTGGCCTGAGCGAGCGCGTCGCTGGTGCCGAGCGCCGAGGCGAGCTGCGGCAGCTGCGGCAGATACAGGTCCATCGAGAGCGGGCCGAACGCCTCCAGCATCCCGAGCACGAGCATCGCCCGCAGGGTGCCCATGCGCGGGCGCGCGAGCACCCCGCTCATCCGCCGAGGCGCAGCACGCGGCGCAGCCAGCTGTCGCGGGCGGCGTTGGCCGCCACCGATACGACGGCGTCCGGCGAGAACCCGTGGAAGCCGTGATACCCGCCGCCCCAGACGTGCAGCTCCGCCTGCCCGCCGGTCGCCCAGATCCGCGAGGCGTAGTCCACGGCCTCGTCGCGGAACGTCTCGGCGGCGCCCACCTCGATGTACGCGGGGGCGAGGCCGGCGAGGTCGTTCGCCCGAGCCGGAGCCGTGTACGGCGAGACCCGGTCGGTGAAACGGTCCGCACCGGCGATCGCGGTCCAGGCGGTGTCGTTGTTGTTGCGGTCCCAGGCGCCGATGCCGTCGTACTGCCGGGCCGAGACGGTCTCGTTGCGGTCGTCGAGCATGGGGCAGCCGAGCAGCTGCCCGGCGAGGCGCGGGCCTCCGCGGTCGCGGGCCATGAGCGCGACCGCCGCGGAGAGGCCCCCTCCCGCGCTCTGCCCCGACGCGATGACGCGGTCGGGGTCGATGCCGAGCTCGGCGGCGTGCGCGGTCATCCACCGCAGGGCGGCATAGCAGTCCTCCGCCTGGGCCGGCCCCGGGTGCTCCGGGGCGAGGCGGTACTCGACCGCCACCCCGACGACGCCGTGGCGCTCCGCGAGGTCGATGAGCTCGGGGGTGCCGAAGAACCGCGTGCCGAGCACCATGCCGCCGCCGTGGATCGACAGCACCGCGGGGGCCGGATCCGCGCTCGCGGTCGACGGCCGGACGATCGTGACCTCCAGGTCCGGGGCGCCGTCGGGACCCGGGATCAGGCGGTCCTCCCACGTCACCGGCCGACCGGCGGCCTGCACCTCGATCGGCGGGATGATCGTCGCGAAGTGCGCGCGGTTCGCCAGGATCGTGTCCGCGCGCAGCGGGATGATCTCCACGAGGTCGAGGAACGCGGCGAGGCCCTCCACGAGCTCGGGGTCGTAGGGGACGGGCACGACGGATCCGGTCGCGGCCGGTGCGGCGGTCACGCGCGGCTCCAGATCCGCCGCAGCCAGCTGGCCCGCGCCGCCAGGGCCGCCCGGGAGACCTCGGCGTCGGGCATGTACATGTCGAAGCCGTGCGCCCCGCCGCCCCAGACGTGCAGCTCGGCCTGTCCGCCGGTCGCCCAGATCCGCAGCGCGTACTGGGTGTCCTCGTCGCGGAACATCTCGGCCTCCCCGACCTCGATGAAGGCCGGCGCGAGTCCCGACACGTCGGCGGCGTGCGCCGGCGCGGCGTAGCCGGACGCGTCCGGGCTGAAGGCCAGCTCGTCGCCGAGCAGGCACGACCAGGCGAGCAGGTTCGTCTCGCGCTGCCAGGTGCCGATGCCGTCGTACTGCCGGCTGGACACGGTCGTGTTGGTGTTGTCGAGCATCGGGCACAGCAGCAGCTGGCCGGCGAGCACGGGCCCGCGGCGATCGCGGGCCAGCAGTGCGACGCCCGCCGCGAGGCAGCCGCCGGCGCTTCCGCCGCCGACGATGATCCGGTCGGGGTCGACGCCCAGCTCCGCGGCGTGGGCGTGCAGCCAGAGGAGCGCGGCGTAGCAGTCCTCGAGGCCGGCGGGGGAGGGATGCTCGGGTGCGAGCCGGTACTCGACGTTGATCGCGACGGCGCCGTGCTCGGCGACGATGTCGACGACGCGGCCGGTCTCCCAGCTGCGGTGCCCGACGATCTGACCGCCGCCGTGGATGTTCAGGAACCCGGGGCGAGCGGATCCGGAGGCGGCGCGGGGCCGGAAGATCGTGATCTCGATGTCCGGGGCGCCCGGGGGGCCCGGGATCACGCGGTCCTCCCAGTCGACGGCTCGGCCGGCGATCACGGTGTCGTTGTCCGGGAAGATCCGGTCCACGCCCTCGCGCGGCAGGGTCTCGCGCGTGAGGGCGGGCTGCGGGTTCTGCGCGATCGCGTCGAGCACGGCCTGGACCTCGGGGTCGAAGGGGACGGGGGCGACGGTGGGGTGGCCGGTGGCGGTGACGGTCATGCGGGGGTGCCTTTCGTGAGGACGTTCGCGGGAAGAAGGGGGACGGGAGGTCAGGGGCCCTCCGGATCCACGACGTCACGGTCGGCCCAGAACGGGGCGACGAGACGGCGGAGCTCGTCGGCGCCGGTGCGGTCGACCAGGGCGGCGGCCTCGAGGTTGGCGCGCAGCTGCGCGATGCTCGACGCCCCGAACAGGGTCGTCGTGAGCGCCGGATGCGTGAGCGTGAAGGCGATCCCGAGCTGTGCCGGGGTGACCTCGAGCGATTCCGCGAGGGCGGTGAACGCGGGAACGTCATCGATGATCCGCTGCCGGATGTCGCCCGGATCCCGACCGATCTGGCGGTCGCCGTTCACCTTGCCGGCGAGCACGCCGCCCTCCAGGCAGTCGGAGGCCTGGAGGGTGAGCCCCTGCTCCCAGAGCCGCGCGAACGGTGCCCCGTCGGGGATCGACCGTCGCGAGACGCTGTACTTGAGCTGCGCGATCTGCGGGCCGGGGACGCCCTCGGCGGAGGCGATGTCGATCAGCGTCTGGATCGACGACGCCGACCAGTTATTCACGCCCCACGCGCGGATCAGGCCGGCGTCGGCGAGTGCCGCGAGGTCGAGCACGAGGTCGCGAAGCTCCAGGTCGTCGCGGCGCAGGTCGCCGAGGATGACGAGATCCGCGTGCTCGGTCCCGACGCGGAACAGGGCGTTCTCGAGCTGGGGGCGGAAGCCGTCGGCGCCGAAGGCCTCGAGCCACAGCTTCGACGACAGCAGCCATTCGTCACGACGCAGCCCGGCCGCGCGCACCATGGCGCTGAAGATCACGTCGGTGAACGCGGGAGGCATCCCGGGACCGGTGTAGACGCCGACGTCGAAGAGGTTCACGCCGCGGTCGACGGCCTCGCGGAGCATGGCGGTCGCGTCGCCGAAGTCCATGCGGTCATAGGTGTGCCAGGAGCCGAGGGAGAACAGCGACGCGCGGATGCCGCTCGTGCCGATCTCGCGCAGGGGGAGGGTCGTGGTCATCGTGGTGTCCTCACCGTCGGGGATCGATGACGGCCTTGACCTCATCGAGCCGGTGCATGTCGGCGATCTTCGCGGAGGCCTGATCCAGACCGACGGGGGCGCTGAACAGGTCGTCCCACGGGAACCGGTCGGCGAACGCCTGGAAGAAGTCGATCGAGCGCGCGTAGTCGGCGATGTCGCCGTTGAGAGAGCCGACCAGGGTCAGCTCCTTGCCCATCACCGTGCTGATCGGGAACGCATCGCCGGCGGGGCCGGTGGAGCCGACGATCACGACGGTTCCTCGGCGCGCGGCCATCTCGACGGCGTCCGGCCCGACGGCAGGGGAGCCGGCGAAGTCGAACACGTGATCGGCGCCGTGGCCGTCGGTGAGCTCCAGGACCTGCGCGGCGACCGGTCCTTCGCGGAAGTCGACGACGGCGTCCGCGCCGAACCGGGCCGCGAGCTCGAGGCGCGCGGCCGGGGCTCCGACCGTGATCACACGACCGGCGCCGGAGATCTTCGCCACGGCCGTCGCGAAGATCCCGAGAGCGCCCGATCCCTGCACGACGACCGTCGAGCCGGGGCGGATCCGCCCGCCGCGCTCGAAGGCGCGCAGCACCGTCTTCGCCGCGCAGCCGGCCATCGACGCCCAGGTGTCCTTGACCGTCGGCGGCAGCAGCAGCTTGGCGGCGCCGGGCGTGACGTAGGCGTACTCAGAAAGGCCCGCGGTCGCATACGGCGGCACGTCGGAGCGCTGCAGGAAGCCGTAGCCGCGACGCGAGCAGTGCACGGGTTCGCGCAGCACGACGCAGCCGTAGCACTCGCCGCACGTGGACTCGGACCAGCCGATCCGGTCGCCGACGCCCAGGGGGCGGCCGAGGGCGTCGACGGTGCCATCGCCGAGGGCGACGATCTCGCCGACCATCTCGTGGCCGAGCACCATCGGGAGCATCCCGGGGAAGGTCATCCGGCCCTCCCAGATCTCGATGTCGGTGCCGCACAGGGTGGATACCGCGATGCGGACGAGGGCGGCGCCCGGCGCGATCTCGGCGGGCAGGGGGAGCTCCTGCAGGGTCAACGGCCGGCCGTGCTCTGTCAGCACGGCCGCGCGCGTGGTGGTGGGGAGGGTCATGCGGGTCCTTTCCGGGGCGGAAGCGGGGGAATGCCGTGGCTCAGACGAGCAGCTGCCCGCCGTCGACGGGCACGGAGACGCCCGTGATGTGGCTCGCGGCCGCGCTCGCGAGGAAGACGACGAGCGGCGCGACCTGCGCGACCTCGGCGATCGTGCCGAGGGGGATCCGCGCCTCCCAGGCGGCGCGCGCCTGCGGGTCGGTCGCGAAGCCCGCGGTGAGCGGCGTGAGGATCGGCCCCGGCGCGACGGCGTTCACGCGGATCCGGCGGCCGGCGAGCTCGATCGCCGCGGTGCGGGTCATCGCGTCGACCGCGGCCTTGGTCATCTCGTAGTGGCCCATTCCGGGGGTGGGCTGGCGTCCGCCGATCGAGGAGGTGTTGACGATCGCTCCGCCGTCGGGCAGACGCGGGCCGAACTCGCGGAGCATCAGGAACGTGCCTCGGATGTTCACGGCGACGGCTGCGTCGAACACCTCGAGCGGTACCTGCTGCTGTGTGCCGCCGCCGAGCACGACACCGGCGTTGTTCACGAGCACGTCGACGCTCCCGAGCGCGGCGCCGGCCGCGGCGACGGAGGCGGGATCGGCGATGTCGAGCGCGAGCGCGGTGGCACCGAGCTCTGCGGCGACGGCCTCAGCCGCCTCGGCGTTCACATCGCCGATGATCACCTCGTCTCCGGCCTCGCGGAAGGCGGCGGCGATGCCGCGGCCGAGCCCGGAGGCTCCTCCGGTGACGAGAATGCGGCGGGGGGAGACGGTCATCTCACGTCCTCTCTGACGGGGCTCCTCCGTTATATTCTACAAGCATAGAAAAACGCAACCCGGGCTCGCCGGGTTCGCGCACCGAGCCGAAGGAGCCTCATGACCGCGCCCGCGCTGCCCCGCAAGACCCTCGGCGGCCTCGCCGTCCCCCCGCTGGCCCTCGGGTCCTGGAACACCTGGGACCGGATGGATCCCGACGACGCGGTGGCGATGATCCGCCGGGCAGCCGACCTGGATGCAGGATTCTTCGACGTCGCGTACTACAACATGGGGCCGCATGCCGAGAACTCGCGCACCGACATCCTCTTCGGGGAGGCGCTGCGGGAGAGCGGCGTCGGCCGTGACGAGATCGTGCTGTGCGGCAAGCTCTGGCTGTGGGACTGGCCGCGCCAGTCGTTCCGCGCGCAGCTGACCGAGAGCCTGGAGCGCGCGGGCCTCGAGCGCTTCGACACCCTCGTGGTCGGCGACTATACGACGGAGCCCGACGTGGCACGCATCGTCGCCGACGTGAACGCGCTCGTCGGCGAGGGCCTCGTGGGCGGCTGGGGCATCAACAACTGGCGGATCGAGCACACGCGGGCGGCTCTGGCCGCGGCCTCCGATGCGGGTCTCGCCGGTCCCTCGTTCGCGCAGCTCAAGTACGGCATCGCGCGCCGTGCGATGGCCGAGGGTGCCTCGTACGGGCCGCTGTTCGCCGACGGCACGCTCGCCTTGCAGGCCTCTGACGTGTTCGAGGGCGGGATCCTCGCCACCGGCCGCACGCCGGGGCGCAAGATCGGCGCCGACGTGGGCGGGATCCGGGCGCGCATCGCTGCGCTGTATCCGGAGGTGGCCCGCATCGCCGCGGGGTTCGGCGTGACGCCGGCGGCGCTCGGCATCGCCTTCTGCCTCACCCACCCGGCCGCGGCGAACGTGCTGTTCGGCGCCTCCCGGATCGAGCAGCTCGAGCAGAATCACGCCGCTCTCGCGCTCGTCGCCGAGCGCGGACCCGAGGTGCGGGAGGCGCTTGCGGGCCTGCAGGCCGACGTCGACGTCCGCGACGACGGCGCGTGGTGAGCGGAATCATGCGTTCACGGTCATGCCGGACGCGCCCGGCGGCAAGCCGGCCGGCCGTCCGGCGGCCACGCCCGGAGCGGGCGGCTTGCGTTCTTTTTCCACACATGTAGACTAACCGCAACGACACATCGAAGTGACGTCGGTAAGGCTCCCCGGAGCGCGGCCGAAGGCTCTTCGAACCTTCTTCACCTCAACCCGCACCGAGAGAAGGAACCATGAAGCGAATTCCCCTCGCGATCGCCGCGGCCGTAGCCGCGGTCCTCGCCCTCACCAGCTGCTCCGGCGGAGGCGCCGCGACGCAGACGAGCGGCGCGGCGGTCGCGAACGCGCCGGAGGACCTCAACATCGGCAACTTCCTGGACGTCACGTCCTGGGATCCGGCCGTGGCCGACATCGGATTCGACGGTCCGTACCTGTCCGCCGTCTACGACGCCCTCATCGCGCTCGACAAGGACGGGAAGCCCGTCCCCGCCCTCGCGGAGAAGTGGGAGGTCGCCTCCGACGACCTCAGCATCACCCTGACCCTGCACAAGGGCGGGAAGTTCAGCGACGGCGCCCCGGTCGACGCCGATGCCGTGGTGAAGAGCCTCGAGTACCTCAAGGCCGGCGCGCGTTCGGGGGAGGCCTACACGAACGTGTCCTCCTTCGAGGCGGTCGACGACCACACGGTGAAGATCAATCTGACCCAGCGCGACGACACGATCCTGTACTTCATGGGGCTCGGCCGCAGCTACGTGATGTCGCCCAAGGCGATCGCCGCCGGCACGCTCGGCAAGGAGCCGGTCGGCTCCGGCCCGTACACGCTGGACAGCAGCACGAGCGTCGCCGGATCCGAGTACCACTTCACCAAGGTCCCCGGCTACTGGGATGCGAAGGCCTACGCCTTCACGAAGGTCGCGATCTTCCCGATCATGGACGCCACCGCCCGGCAGAACGCCATGCTCAGCGGTCAGATCAACGTGCAGTACGGCGACATCGCGAACAAGGACGCCGCCCAGCAGCAGGGCTGGAACACGGTCTCGCGGGTCTCCGGCTGGGCCGGTCTCGTCATCACCGATCACACGGGCGCGAAGAACAAGGCGCTGGGGGATCTCAAGGTCCGTCAGGCGCTCAACTACGCCTTCGACGGCGCGGCGATCCTCAAGGCCGTCGGCAACGGCGCCGGCGTCGCGACGAACCAGGTGTTCCCCGACGGCGGATCCGTCAACGACAAATCGCTCAACGGTCAGTACGCCTACAACGTCGACAAGGCGAAGCAGCTGCTCACCGAGGCCGGCTACCCGAACG
>JABLTH010030129.1_pt1 | contig 11072 bp, 9 predicted proteins | sample 7875711 | NCBI WGS metagenome assembly JABLTH01 (sample SAMN14941262, study PRJNA633318) | bioreactor metagenome | isolation source: bioreactor | place: China | collected 2019-03-05 | reverse complement strand
TGCCGCTGCTGCGGCTGGTCGCCGGCTATTTTCTCGGCTGGCTCGGCGCCAACCCGATCGAATTCATCACCCGCTCCACCGGCACCTGGACGCTGGTCGGCCTTGCCATCACGCTGTCGATCACGCCGCTGCGCAAGCTGCTGAACTGGCCGTGGCTGCTGCGGCTGCGCCGCACAGCGGGGCTGCTGGCGTTCTTCTATGCCTGCCTGCACTTCACTACCTACATCTGGTTCGACCGCTTCTTCGACCTCGATGACATCCTGAAGGACATCGTCAAGCGGCCGTTCATCACGGTGGGCTTCGCCGCCTTCGTGCTGCTGGTGCCGCTGGCCGCCACCTCGAACAACGCCATCATCAAGCGCCTGGGTGCCCGCCTGTGGCAGCGCATTCACTACGCGGTGTATCTGATCGCAGTGCTGGCGGTGGTGCACTACTGGTGGCTGGTCAAGAAGGACATCACCCAGCCGGCGATCTATGCCGCCATCTTCTTCCTGTTATTGGCGTTGCGGCTCTTCTGGAAGCTGCGCGACGTGACTCAGGGCAGAAACGCTGGCGACAGCAAGCGCAGACCAATCGAGAACCAGCGCGCCTGATCGCCGCGGCCGATCCGGTTGCCGTAGGTGGTGTCGATCTGTACGCGCTCGGGCACGACCCAGAAGCGCAGTCCCAGTTGATAGAAAGAATCACGCGAAAGCTGGCCGAAAGCCTCCGTCACCAGCCCGACCCGCGGGTGCAACTGGGTCTCTGCCGCCAGCCCCCACGTCGCGCGGTCGGCACCGCTGGCGCCCTCACGCAACCAGCCGATGTTGGCATGCGCGGTCAACTGATCGTCACGCAGTGACAGGCTGAGCGGCAGATTGACGTAGTAGTCACTGGCCGCTGCACCGCCGGCAACGGCACGATGGCGGACGTGCCCGGCGCTCATGCTGGCGCCCCAGTCGTTGGTTTTGAGCGGTCGCAGCAACGCCTTGGCCTGCACCAGCAGATCACTGGCGCGCAGGCCATCCGGCTCGCGGAAATGACCACCGCCCGCCGTGAACTCGATCACGCCACCCACATTGCAGCCCGGCAGCGCCCACAACTCGGTGCGATCCTTCTCGCGCCGCAGCCACGACTCCACCTGGCAGGAGCGTTCATCGACGATACGGGCATCGTCGGTAATCATTGGACGGGCCGCCTCTGCCGCTGGCGATAGCAACAATGCGGCGAGCAGACCGGCAAGCACGGGGCGAAACAGAGTCATCTTTGTTTGATCGTTCGGTGCGGGGTGGCTGCGTCCGAGTGTACCCGCCGGTCGTGTCGGCTTTGCGGGCGGGCGGCGGTGGGCAGTGGTCATCAAGCCCGGCATGACGACCGGTTCGCCGCTGGCCCCAAGAGGGGTACACCATGCAGATTTCGCATGCACACTCGCCAGCGGGTGAGAAACTTTCTAGCATTCGCTGATCAGTCGCCATCCGCGACGCATTCTCTGCAGCAAGCTCATGAAGCGCGTACTTGTTCTCGGCGCCGGCATCCTCGGCGTCCACACCGCATGGTTTCTCCGCCAGCGCGGCTTTGAAGTCACCGTGGTTGACCGCCAGCCCGGCCCGGCGCTGGAAACCAGTTTTGCCAACGGCAGCCAGATCTCGGTCAGCCAGTCGGACCCCTGGGCCAGCCCGCATGCGCCGTTCAAGATTCTCAAATGGCTCGGCCAGGAGGACGCGCCGCTGCTGTTCCGCCTGAAGGCCGATATCAACCAGTGGCGCTGGGGCCTGCGCTTCCTCTATGAATGCCTGCCGAGCCGCGCCGAGCACAACACGTTGCAGGCCATGCGGCTCGCCGAGTACAGTCGCCGTACGCTGCAGATGATGCGTCGCGAGACCGGCATCCAGTACGACCATGCCGAGGCGGGGATCATGATGATCCACTCTGACCCGAAGAGCTTCAACGACGCAGCGGAAGCGGCACAACTGCTGATTCGCAACGGCGAACGTCGCGATGTGTTGTCGGTGGCCGAAGCGGTGAAAGTCGAACCCGCGCTCGCACACACCGCGCCGAGCCTCGCTGGCGCCATCTATGCGCCCAACTACGAATCGGGCGATGCCTACAAGTTCACCTCCGCACTGGCCGCACTGGCGGCCAAGCAGGGTGTACAGTTTCTCTATGGCATCACGATCAAGCGCATCGACCGCGTGGGCGGCGAAGTGTCAGGCGTTGTGGTCAGCGATGCCGAGGGTGAGCGTACGCTCAGCGGCGACGCCTATGTCGTCGCGCTCGGGTCCTACTCGCCGGCGCTGCTGTCCGGCGTCGGCGTTGACGCACTGGTTTACCCTGCCAAAGGCTACAGCGCCACGCTGCCCCTGCGCGCCGGCAGCAAGATTCCGGCACCGAAGGGCAGCATCACCGACGACGAGAAGAAAGTGGTGTTCACCACCATCGGTGAGCGGTTGCGCATCGCTGGAACGGCGGAACTGAACGGCTTCGACACGTCGCTGAACACGGTTCGCTGCGAAGCGCTCACTCGCCGCGCCAAGCATCACTTCCCTGATCTCTGCGAGTGGGACAAGGTGGAATACTGGACCGGGCTGCGCCCGGCGACGCCCTCCAATCTGCCCATCATCGGGCAGTCGAAGCTGAAAAATCTGTACCTCAATACCGGTCACGGGACGCTGGGCTGGACCGAAGGGCCGGGCTCGGCACGCGCACTGGCTGACATCATTGCCGGCGAGGTGCCGGAAGTGGACTATGCGTTCATGAACGCACCGGCTCGTAAAATCGCGGCTTCAGCGGCTACCTCCCACGCCTGAGTGAACGCCATCCCGTCTCTTCGTTCTTTCCGTCTTGCGGCTGCCGGTGCGGCTGCCCTGTCGGCTCTTGTTTTCGCGCAGACCAACGCCCCGGCCGCTGCGGCGGCACCAGCGGCGGCCGAACCGGTCGCCGCACTGGTGGTCAACGCGGCCGCCTATCTGGTGGTGGAAGCGACCAGCGGCCAGGTGCTGGCTGAGTCCAACAAGCGGCAGCGGCGCGACCCGGCATCGCTCACCAAGCTGATGACGGCGTACCTGGTCTTCGATGCCCTGCACCAGAAGAAGCTGTCGCTGACGCAGCGCCTGCGGGTACCGGAACGGGCGTGGAAAGCCGAAGGTTCGCGCATGTTCATCGAACCCGGTGCACCGGTGACCACCGAGGACTTGCTGCGCGGTCTGATCATCCAGTCCGGCAACGATGCTGCGGTGGCCCTTGCCATCGCGGTGGCAGGCAACGAGGGCGAATTCATCGCGCGCATGAATCGCGAGGCCAAGCGGCTGGGCATGGATGACACGCAGTTCCTGAACCCGACCGGCTTGTCGCAACAGGGACATTACTCAACGGCGCACGACCTTGCGGTGTTGTCGCTCGCACTGCTGCGCGACTTTCCGCAATACACCAGGTTCTACGCCGAGAAGAGCTTCACGCATGGCCGCATCACCCAGGAAAACCGCAACCGCCTGCTGTTTCTCGACCCGACGGTCGATGGTCTGAAGACCGGTCACACCGACAGCGCCGGCTGGTGCCTGATCGCCACCGTCAATCGTCCGCCGCGCAAGCTGCTGACCGTGCTGCTTGGTGCGCCCAGCGAGGCGTTGCGCGTGAGCGAGTCGCAGAAGCTGATCGAGTGGGCGTTTGCCGCCTACGAGGGCCGTCGCCTGCATGAGGCGGGCAAGCCGATCCAGCAGCTGACGGTGTGGAAATCCTCCGTCAACGAAATTCCGATTGGCTTTCGGGACGACGTGACTGCGGTGACCGATGCCGGCAAGGGCTGGGAGATCACCACCGAACTGACCATCCCGGAGCCGAAGATCGGACCGGTGCAGGCCGGCGATACGGTTGGTCTGCTCAAGGTCAAACGCGCTGGCAACCTGATTTACGAGCGTGATGTGGTGGCACTGGAATCTGCACCCGCCGCCCCCATGTGGAAGCGGATGTGGCACGCCGTGGTGCTCTGGTTCAAGGGAATGTTCAAGTGATTTTTCTGAATGGCGAGTGGATGCCGGTTGAGGACGCAAAGATCAGCGTGCTCGATCGTGGCTTCATCTTTGGTGATGGTGTCTATGAGTACGTGCCAGTCATCGACGGCAAACCGTATCGCCTCGACGGGCATCTGATTCGCCTTGACAACTCCTGCAAGGAGATCGGCCTCAAGAACCCCTACAGCAATGCGCGGTGGACCGAGCTGGTGCTGGAGGCGGCACGTCGCAATGGCCCCGGAGATCAAGGCGTGTACTGGCAGATCACCCGCGGTGTGGCCAAGCGCGACCACAGCTTTCCGAAGGATGTAGAGCCGACGGTGTTCATGATGTCGAACCCGTTGCCGAAGCTGACCGCAGAGCAGGTCGACAACGGCGTGCCGTGCTACACCTTCCCCGACAAGCGCTGGCATCGCTGCCACATCAAGAGCATTTCACTGCTCGGCAATGTGCTGGCCAAGCAGCACGCGACCGAGCACGGTGGCGCCGAGGTCGTGATGATCCGGGATGGCTTCATGACGGAGGCGTCAGCATCGAACGTATTCTGCGTGTTCGGCGACACCATCGTTTCGCCGCCGAAGGACAACCACATTCTCGGTGGCATCACGCTGGACGGCGTGTTTGACCTGGCGAAGAAGAATGGACTGAAACTCGAAGTGCGTCCGGTGCCGGAGGCCGAGATGTGGGCGGCCGACGAACTGTGGCTATCGTCCTCCAGCAAGGGTGTGCTGGCGATCACCACGCTCGACGACAAACCAATCGGCAACGCGGCGCACAAGGGCAAACCAGGGCCGATGTTCAAAAAGATGTTCGCCCTGATGCAGGCAGACATGCGTGGGGCCTGAGCGATGACCGCACCCGCCACGCCGACGCCCGCCAATGCAGGCGAGACCAATTTTGTCTTCCCGACGGTCTATCCGCTGAAAGTCGCCGGCAAGAACGATGTTGCACTGGAAAGCACGGTCGTCGAGATCGTGCGCCGCCATGTAAACGATTTCGACGAAACGACGGTAACCGTACGCGAATCAAAGGGCGGCAAGTACCTCGCTGTCTCGGTGAGCTTCATGGCAACCTCGAAGGCGCAACTCGACGCGCTTTATCAGGACCTGACTGCGCACCCGGATATCGTCTGGGCGCTGTGATGCGGCGCGATCGGGCCATGGCTTTGTCGGCCGCGCCTGGCCGTACATTCGTACCGTCTGCGGCTTGCCTTCGCGCCCTGACCCGATCGCGCCGCATCAGACTTGCCCCCCTGCGATGAGCGCATGTTGATTCGCCGTCTCGGTCGCGCCGACTATCAGGCGACGTGGGATGCCATGCGTGCCTTCACCGACGCACGCACGCCCGCGACCGAAGACGAACTCTGGGTGTGTGAACACGCGCCGGTGTTCACCCAGGGTATCGCCGGCAAGGAGGAGCACTTGCTGCTCAATCCGACAGGCATCCCGGTGGTGAAGACCGATCGCGGCGGGCAGATCACTTATCACGGCCCCGGCCAGACGATGGTCTATGTGCTGCTCGACCTGCGCCGTGCCGGATACGGTGTGCGCGAACTGGTGCAGCGTATCGAGCGTGGTGTGATTGCACTGCTGGCCAGCCATGGCGTCACCGCTTATGGCAAACGCGATGCGCCGGGCGTCTACGTGCGTCCCGACAGCAACCGGCCGGAAGCCAAGATCGCCTCGCTCGGGCTTAAGGTGCGCAATGGCTGCACCTATCACGGCGTCGCCTTCAATGTGGCGATGGACCTGGCGCCGTTCGCCTGCATCAATCCCTGCGGTTACAGCGGGCTTGCGGTCACCGATCTGGCTACGCTCACGGCCACCGCGCCCGACTACGACGCGGTGTCAGTGGCGCTGGCCGGGGCGTTACAGCAGTCGTTGGCAACGAGTACAGCTTTTTCATGAAAAAGCCGTCTGCTTTGGGCTGGAGAAGCAATTCGCTGGAATGTCGACTTTGTTCGGTTTTCGCTTCCAAGCCCAGATAAATGGGCCTTTAACGAAAAAGTTGACTTGTCAGTCGCTCGTCATTCGACGGTGAGAAAATCACACCATGGACTCGCAGCAAACTCCCGCCAGCACTGAAACTCTGCCCACCAACGCTCAGGGCGTCAAGCACAAGGGCGAAGGCAAGACCGCACGCATTCCGATCAAGGTGGTCAGCGCGCCGATGCTGCGCAAGCCCGAGTGGATTCGCGTCAAGGCGCCGACTGGTGAACACGCCGCACGCTTCGGCGAGATCAAGAAAATTTTGCGCGAACACAACCTCCATTCGGTGTGTGAGGAGGCGAGCTGTCCGAACATCGGCGAGTGCTTCGGCAAGGGCACCGCGACCTTCATGATCATGGGCGATATCTGCACCCGGCGCTGCCCGTTCTGCGATGTCGGTCATGGCCGCCCCAATCCGCTCGACGCCGACGAGCCGAAGAATCTCGCCAAGACCATCGCTGCGCTGAAGCTCAAATATGTGGTGATCACTAGCGTCGATCGCGACGACCTGCGCGATGGCGGTGCCGGTCACTTCGTCGATTGCATCCGTCAGGTGCGCGAGCAGTCACCACAAACGCAGATCGAAGTGCTGGTGCCGGATTTCCGTGGCCGCGTCGACCGCGCGCTGGCCATTCTTGAAGCGGCGCCGCCGGATGTGATGAACCACAATCTGGAAACCGTGCCACGTCTTTACAAGCAGGCGCGGCCGGGTTCCGACTACGCGCATTCGCTGGCGCTGCTGCGTGATTTCAAGGCGAAGATTCCGCAGGTGCCGACCAAGAGCGGCCTGATGGTGGGCCTTGGCGAGACTGACGACGAAATCCTCGCCGTCATGCGCGACATGCGTGAGCACAACATTGACATGCTCACCATCGGACAATATCTGCAGCCGTCAACAGATCACCTGCCAGTGCTGCGCTATGTGCACCCTGACACTTTCGCGATGTTCGAGCGCGAGGCCTACGCGATGGGCTTCAAGCACGCCGCCGTGGGTGCCATGGTCCGTTCGAGCTACCACGCAGACCGGCAGGCCGACGGCGTGACTGTCTAGGATTTGCCGGCCAGGTTGCGCGCAGTGTGACCCATGACGGTCAGGCAGTGACCGCGACGTGATCGGGCGCCAGCCCGGCGACCGCACGTTGATGCATGGCCACGTAGGCCGATTCAATGTGGCGGGTGAACCGGGCGATGTCGAACAACGGATGGCTATCCCGGTGGCGATGGAGCTTGTCGCGGATGCCTCGCAGTTGTGTGGCGTCGGTGGCCAGTTCGCGGGCACGGGCTTCATAGGCCGCGATCGAAGTGGTAACCAGCTCCGGCAAGCCAATCGCGCCGAGCAGGCTGGCGGCGACACGGCTGGCAAAGGTGTCACCGCGACAGGTCACTACCGGCAGGCCCGACCACAGCGCATCGCTGGCGGTGGTATGCGCGTTGTAGTTGAAGGTATCGAGGAACAAATCGGCATGGTGATGACGCCCAAAGTGCGTGGCCAGGGACGGTAACCGCGGTGCGAAGCACAGGCGCGATGCATCGACGCCTCGCGCTGCAGCTTCCCGACGCAGATTGCGTTCAGCCACTTCGGTCGGCTGCAGCAGCCAGAGCACGCTGCATCCGATTTGCTGTAACAGTCGCATCCAGATGTCGAATTCGACCGGCGTGATCTTGAACGAATTGTTGAAACAGCAAAAGACGAAGCCCTCGGCCGGCAGGCCGTGGTCCGTCCGACTGCCAGGGGCACCTGGCAGCGCCCGCTTGTCGTCGTTGGGCTGATAGGTGTAAGGCAGCGTGACGATCTTTTCGTCGTAGTAATCGCGATCGTCCGGCTCGATCAACACCGGGTCGGCAATGATGTAGTCGACGAACGGCGCACCAGCGGTGCCGGGATAGCCCAGATAGTTGACCTGAACCGGAGCAATGCGGGCCGCCAGTACGCCATGGCGCGCCATATGAGTGTGTCCCATGAGATCGATCAGGATGTCGATCTCCAGCGATCTCAGTGCAGTGGCGATGGCCTCGTCACTATTGCCATGGAAGTCAAAAAAGCGGTCGAACGCGCGCTCCATGCGTGCCCGCCACTCGTCCTGTTGCGGCGGGCCGACGTAGACGCCCAGCACCTCGAAGCGGGCGCGGTCATGGTGCTCAATCAGGCCGGCGATCAGCTGCGACGTAGGATGGGTCCGAAAATCGGCTGAAAGGTAGGCGATACGCAGACGGTCGTGGCGATGGTTGGCGATCACCGGGCGGCGGTGATGACCGGCAAATTTCTCGCTGATGATCGCGCGCGCGCAGCGCTGCTGTTGCGCCATGGTGGAGCGCAGTGCGATCAACGGCAGCGGCTTGATGGCTTTGTCGCCACGATCCACTGCGGCCAGGATCTTCGCTTCATGCGACGCAAAATCAGTCCAGTCGCAAGCGTGCATCTGCGCATGCATGAGACCGCCAGCGAGCCAGGGCATGGCAGGATTCAACGCTTCGGCGCACCGATAACTCTCGATCGCAGCTTCAAAGCGGCGCAGCTCCACCAAAACCTCGGCTCGGTTGAAATGGGCTTCGGCGAGATCGGGATTGGCTGCCACTGCCCGCGCCCATGCCGCTTCGGCTTCGACGATGCGCCGCACCGCGACCAGCGCCTTGGCCAGGTTGTTGTGTGTTTCGGCGAGCGTCGGCGCGTACTCCGCTGCTGCCGCACAGTCGCGAATCGCTTCCTCGGTACGACCGCTTTCCAGCAGCAGCAGGCCACGGTTGGTGAGCGCGACGGCGCTGTGCGGATCCTGTTCGATGGCGTGCGTGAAACACTGTCCGGCGGCGGCGTTGTCACCCTGTGCCTTGTAGACGAGGCCAAGATTATTGAGCGCCATCGGCTCCGCGGGGTTGCTTCGGAGCGCGCGAGAAATCTCAATGGCCGCCTCCGGCAGTTGCCCGCGCTGGTAGTGGCAGACCCCCAGATAGTGCCGCGCGGTGGCATGCTCAGGCGTATGAGTGAGCAGTTCGCGATACAAGCGCTCGGCGTCATCGATCTGTCCGGCCTGATGCAGCGCCATTGCACGCTCGAGGTCTGCGTGAGGTGGCAAAAGTGACGCCGGAGAGCTAGACCCTTGCACCGCGGCAGCGCCGCAGCAATGCTTGTAGCGCTTGCCGCTGCCACAGGGGCAGGGTGCCATGCGGGAGGGCGTAGCGGTCATGACGATCCGTGCGCTGCGAGCGGCTGCCTAGCGGTTGAGGCGCAGGCTGGAGGCAACCATGGCCCAGACGCTTTGTGCCTCGCCAGCGTACTGCTGCTCGGCCGACAGACGCAGCTCAAGGGTGCTACCGTTGACCTCGGCTGCGAAAAACGTCTCCAGCATTTCAACGGCGGGGCTGTCGGTGCGGGCAATGGTGGTGCCGATCATCGCAAAACCCTTGCCGCTGATCGCCCCCAATTTGCTCACATCCACGACTGAGGGCCGCCCGGACATGCCCGCGGCGATGGTTTTTCGCTGCTCCGCCTCAATGCCGGCCGCAGAGCGACTGCTGACCAGCGGCTGCAAGACCAGCTGCATGGCTGGACCGCCAGTCTTGCGCGTCTTGTGCTGGAAGTTGACGCGCAGGCGATCATCCTGATTCTGCTCCACGGTCGCCGCCAAGTAGCCGGGGATTTGAAATGTCAGCGCGCGGCTTTCGAAAGTGACCGCCAGCGGGCTGCTGCCAATGTCCGGCGTTGCCGGCGCGGCAGGTGCCGGCTTGCTCTCAGCCACACTGCTGTTGGCCGACGGTGAGGTGACTGGGGCAACTGGCGCCGACGGCAATGTCAGCGACTTTTGCACCATTGCACTGATCGCTTCAACGGCCGGCGAGCGCGTAGCAGCGACTTCGAGAAATTCCCAATACTCACCGTCGTGCAGGACGGAGGCAAAGCGCACGGTCGGGGAAGACGCCGAACCTTTGCCCGGCATGGCACTGCCGAGCGCCGGATAACTGCCGTAGCTGTCAAAGCGCGTCAATTTGTCATTGAAGGTGCTGCGCATGATGTTCTTCACTGCCGCGTCGTGCGTGCTCTGCAGCCATGCCATGCGTTGCACTAGGGTCTCCGGCGCGTCGCTGCTGGCGGCACGCGGACGGCGATTAACCCAAAGCTCCAGCTGCTGGCCATCCACCTTGCAGACGAGAGCATTGCCGGCCGGCTGACAGTTGGCGGGGGCTTCGAGGCTGGCGCCGTTGACCGTCACCGGGGCGGCCAGAAGCTGGGCGCCAGTGGCGAGCATGGTGAGGACTGAAACAGCGGCGAAAGAACCGCGCGGGAAGCTCATTGCTTTTGAACAGAACAGGATTGCCGGCTGCGAAGCGTAGCGCAATCGGTATTCGCCACCAGCTAGGACGTCCTGTGGCGCCGCTACAGCATGTCGCCGACGCGGGTGAGCAGGCGGTCGGTCCAGCGCGCCAGACTGGTCAGCGCCACGTCCGTTGCCGGGGCCGTGTAGCGCAGACTGTAAGGCACCGGTAGCGGATCCTCCACGAGCGACATCGGTGGCAGGGGATCATCAATGCGGCATTTGTGCACGTAGAGCGCGAGCGCGAAACGTTGCAGGTCTGCCGCTGAGAACTGTGGATTGCGCAGCGTGCTGGCGAACAGGTCCCGCCAGTGCCAGAACTGGGTGTCGGCGCTGGCTGCGGCCTCAACCGGCTTGAAGTCAACCGGGTTCTGCAGCCGCACCGAGAGCCAGCCGAGAATGATTTTCTGGTGCAGCTGCTCCTGCGAGCGGACCGGGAAATGGGCCAGAACTGCGCCGTCGATGTCATGCGTGAGCGCGGTCTCGACACCGGCAGCGGTCTCACGGGTGAGGAAGTGATTGCCGTAGGCGATCTGCCAGGACGGATCGGCCAGCGAGCCGCGCGGCAGCACGACCTTGTGTTCCTCCTTGGGTTCTGTCTGGGCGCGATGGCGGATGCGCGCGACCGGGTTGAGTTGCGCCGTGTCGTCTGCCGCAGTGACAATGTAGTTCTGCCAGCGCAGGCGTCCGCATTGACCCTGCGGAATCGCCGCCAGTGCGGTCTCCAGGGCCGGCCGGGACGCTACCTTGAGCAACTCATCGGCATCAAGCGGGAACACGAAATCGGCGCC
>JABLTH010069912.1_pt1 | contig 11073 bp, 6 predicted proteins | sample 7875711 | NCBI WGS metagenome assembly JABLTH01 (sample SAMN14941262, study PRJNA633318) | bioreactor metagenome | isolation source: bioreactor | place: China | collected 2019-03-05 | reverse complement strand
GCCACGGCCCAGGTCGCGAACCGCGTCGTGTCGAGCGCGGCGCGGTCGACGCGCAGCCCGGTCGAGGTCACCGGGTACGCGAAGAAGACCGCCAGCGACAGGACGATCACGCTGGCGTACGCGAGGCACGTCCGGCGGAACAGGAGCGGGCACCCGACGAGGAACACGGGCATCAGCGCGGCCGGGAACATCCAGAGGTAGATCCAGATCGCGTGCGGCACGAAGGGGATCGCCCGGTCGAGCGGGGTGGCGAGGTCGTGGGCCCGCGCCGGGTCGACGCCGAGGCCCACGCCGAAGTACCCTGCGACGAACAGGCCGAGCACGGCGATCGTCAACACGATCCGTTCGTATGGGGAATGACGGGGATGCACGGCGCCCATCATAAGGTCGTCCTCGTGACCGGCGGAAGCCGCGGCGTGGGCCGCGGTGTCGCGCTGGGCCTGGCGGCGACCGGGGCCACCGTCTACGTCACCGGGCGCACGACGGCCCGATCGTCCGGTACCGGTGGCGACCCCGGTGCCGATCCGCCGCCCGGCACGCTCGAGCACGTCGCGCGCGAGATCGAGGCGCGCGGCGGCCGCGCGATCCCGGTGCGGTGCGACCACGCGGACGACGCCGCGATCGCGGACCTGTTCCGGCGCATCGCGGAGGAGTCCGGACGGCTCGACGTCCTCGTGAACAACGTGTACTCGGGCGTGGCGGACATCGCGACGAGCGTGACCGACCGCTTCTGGGACCTCGGCCCCGAGATGTGGGACCGCATGAACCACGTCGGCCTGCGCGCGCACTACGTCGCCGCGGTCCACGCCGCGCGGCTGATGGTGCGGCAGCGCGCGGGGCTGATCCTGAACATCTCGTCATTCGGCTCGCTCTCGTACCTGTTCAACGTACCCTACGGGGTGGGCAAGGCCGCGCTCGACCGCCTCACGGCCGACTGGGCGCACGAGCTGAAGCCGGAGAACGTGGCGGTGATCTCGCTCTACCCGGGATTCGTGCGCACCGAGCTGACGGCGGACCTCCTCGCCGACGCGACCCCGGGCTACGCGCGCATCTTCGCGGCCTACGGCGAATCCCCGCTGGTGACCGGCCTCGCGGCCGCGGCGCTGGCCGCGGACCCGCACGTCATGCGGCGCACGGGCACCGTGCAGATCGCCGCCGAGGTCGCGCGCCGCGCGGGGAAGCGCGACGAGCGCGGGGCGCGCTGCGTGTCGCCGCGCAGCGTGCAGCTGTTCGCGCGCGCGCTGTTCCCGCCGGCGCTGCAGCCGCTCGCGCGCCTCGTGCCGCACGTGCGGGTGCCGATGTCGCTGGTCGGTCCGATCCTCACGAAGTTCTCGACGATCCTCCGCGCGAACGGCGGCTTCCACGAGCCGGCCGGCGGCGCGACCCGCCCGGCGAGGTGACGCGTGCACCCGATCCTGTTCTTCCTCGGTCCGATCCCCGTCCCCGCCTACGGCGTGATGGCCGCGATCACGCTCGTGATCGCGATGCTCGTCGTGCGTTACTACGCGCGCATCGAGGGCCGCGATCCGCAGAAGACGATGGACGCGATGTTCTGGTCGGTCGTCGCGGGCTTCGGCGGCGCGCGCCTGCTCGAGGTGATCGTCAACTGGGAGCGCTACTTCAAGCAGCCGGGCGGGCTCAAGCTCCTGATGTACTCGACCGGCGTGTTCGTCGGCGGCCTCATCGCCGCGCTCGTCACGGGCGGGATCCTGTTCCGCCGCATGGGGCTGCCCGTGCTGCTGGGGCTCGACATGCTGGGGCCGGTCGCCGCGATCGCGGAAGGCGTCGGGCGCTGGGGCTGCTTCATGTCGGGCTGCTGCTGGGGCACGCCGAGCAACCTGCCGTGGGCGGTCACCTTCCCGCCGCTCGCGCGCCGGATGCACGCCGGGCTGCCCGACGTGCCGCTGCACCCGACGCAGGTCTACACCGCGCTCGTGGGCCTGTCGCTGCTCGCGTTCCTCGTGTGGTTCTACCCGCGGAAGCGCTTCCACGGGCACGTAATCGTGGTCTTCGTCGCGCTGTACTCGATCGCGCGCTTCTTCCTCGAAACCGTGCGCGGCGACGCCGAGCGCGGGTTCGTGCTGGGCGGGCTCCTCAGCACGTCGCAGCTGGTGTGCCTCGGCATGCTCGTGACGGCCGTGCTCGGCTACGTCGCGCTCGACCGGCGCCACCGCGCGTCGGGCGAGCCGGACTGGAAGCCGGCCGCGGCGAAGCCGGCGCTCAAGGCGGTGCCGGCGGGCAAGGCACGCGCTCGCTGATTCCGCACCTGTGAGATTCCGCGGCGTCTCCCGATCATCGTGAGAACGAGACGCCTGCGCGTCCCGGAAACGCTCGAGCCGGACCGTTGAACGTGCAGCCCCACGAGGAGGCTGACGATGAGCTGCCGGCTTGGCTGTCGTGTCCTGATCATTCTGGCGGTGCTTTGCTGTTGTGGATCGTACGTGCTCGCGGTGCCGCCGTATTGCGGTAACAACTCGTGTGACAACGGAGAGACGTGCAGTACCTGCCCCGGCGATTGCGGCGCGTGCCGTTGCGGAAACGGCACGTGTGACCCCGGCGAATCGTGCAGCAGCTGCCCGGGAGATTGCGGTCCGTGCGCGGACAGCTGCTACGGCCGGTGCGGCGGCACGGCGCCCGCCGGCTGCGCGTGCGATGCGGGATGTTCGGTGCGCGGCGACTGCTGTGCCGACGCGACGACGAAGTGCACGGACATCCCGGTGCCTTCGAGCTGCCAGCGCGGTTTCTGCGGCAAGTCCTGGAACAGGCTCGCGCGCCCGGTGACGGTGTGTGACATCAACGGCGGTTACACGGACTGCGGCTACGCCAACCCGTGCTGGACCGAAACGCACTACGACGGCCAGGGCTGCAGCTGCGATCCCAACTGCGGCCACACCGGAAACTGCTGCGCCGACGCGGCGCAGTACTGCGACACATCGGACGGCGAGATCGATCCCGTGGCGGACGCCGGCGCGCTCATGGACGGCGAACAGTTCTATCGCTGGTCGAACCCGGCGAGCGTGTCTTCGTCGAATGGACGGGGAACACAGATCGCATACCTCGGCGTCGACGATCCGGCCGCGGGTGCCCTCTCTGCGGCCGGTCTGACCAAGGTGAGTTTCCACGAGATGGTGGGACACACGGAGGACGCGCGCTGCAGCATCGAGCGCACCACGCAGGGCAGCGGGACCTACTGGAACGTCACCGCGTTCACCGTCAAGCGGGCGGATTTCGGCAACAAGGGCGAGATCGACGCGAACTGCGCGGGCGAGTCGGTGCGCTGGCCGGCGACCCTGTCTCCCGCGAGCCGCCCGACCCTCGGTGGCGAGGTTCCGTCCATCGCCTGGGACGACACGGACAGCTGGGAGTCCTACCTGGGGCCCAACTCGGCCACTACGTTCCCGTTCCTGACGTGGGTCGCCATGGCGGACCTCAAGGACCAGGGCGAGCCGGCGAGTTGCCTGATTCACCTGGCCGATCGCGATTCGAACGGCGTGTACCGGCCCGGCTGGTACCTCCAGGCGGTCTCGTCGCGCGACTCGCGGGTCAACTGCCGGGCGCGGGTGCTGAACCTCGGATCGAGCGGGCTCACCCGGGCGGCGTGTCCCCTCTCCGGGCCCGAGACCTACTTCGGAAACGGCTGCGACGCCAACGGCCATTGCGCCTCGTCCGGAGACTGCGTGGACGGCGGACGCTTCCGCGCCCATGCGTCGGGGACGAATTCGCCGGCGATTCAGACCGCGCGTGTCCGCATGGTCCCCGCGCGGAACAACGCCTGCTTCCTGACGCAGGTCTACTTCGAAGACCTGGACGACCCGGAAGAGAACACGACGTGCGAGATCACCAAGAGCGACGACTACCTCTACCTGACCGCCACCGCGACGCAGGACCTGGACGCGCACTGCAACGCGATGTGCCTCCGGCTTCCCGATGCCCAGACGCGGCCGGCGCCGGCCGTGCAGATCACGGGTGCGCTGGGCGAGCGCATGACCCTGTTCCAGGGCGGCGGCAGCTATGACAAGCCCGTCGTCTTCTTCGAGGGCTTCGACCCCACGAACGACGGCGATGCGGCCGCGTTCGAGCGCGACTACGGCACCTTCCTGCGGCGCGGCGCGACCCAGGGCGTCGACATCTGGCACGTCAGCTTCCGCGATGGAGGCCAGGCGATCCTCGAGTCCGCGCGGCAGGCCGCCGAGGCCATCGACACGGCCTACAAGTACTCCAACTGGAACGTGCAGAACCCGGGAAGGCGCATGGCCGCCGTGGGCGTCAGCATGGGGGCGCTCGCCGGGCGCGTCGCGCTCGCGTCGTGGGAAGCCGGCCGGTACAACTGCGCGCCGGGAACCGGCGAGTGCATCTCGCCAAGCCTCGGCGACGGGACGCCGCGGCCGCCGGTCGCGGTCTACGGGTCGGTCGGTGGCCCGCACCAGGGCGCGTCGATCCCGGTCTCGTTGCAGACGCTGGTGCAGGACATCGGCAACCAGTGGGACGTGGGCAAGCCGCTGCGCATGGTGAACAGCCCTGCGGCGACGAACATGCTGTACGCACGGATCGACGATCGTTGCGGTGATCCGGCCGGGGTCGTCACCGACATCTGCCTCGACCACAACACGCTCCGCGACGGAAACCTGGTGCTCGACGGCCAGGGTGAATGCGAGCAGTTCCTCAACAGCAACTGCGCGAGCTGGCGCAATGGCGTGTGCATCGATCCGGCGACGTCGCACGATCCGTTCTTCGCCGACGTGAACACACGCAACGGGAACGGTTTCCCGCACGGCGTCGCCACGCTGGGACTCACCAACGGGACGTTCAATTGGCCGGCGTACGGAGTCGGGACGAGCATGGGCCACCTGCTGTTCCAGGACTACGGGGCGCCCTCGTGCGGAGGACTCTCCGCGTGCTCCCGGAACACGGACGTCAACGCGACGATCGTCGAGCCGCGGCCTGCATACGCGACCGACCTGGAGCGGCTGCCGGGCGACCTGTACGGCCTGCCCACTCTCCTTCGATCGGCGGCGGGATCGGTGCCGGTGCCGAAGCACGTCAAGCTCGTGGACCTGGTGGCCGGGACCGACTTCACGTTCATCCCGACGGAATCCGCGCTTTCGTGCCCGGGCGTGCGCCCCGGCGTGGACTGCACCCCCGGCGTGAATTGCGACGCCGTGTGTGCCGCGCGGTCACAGTTCAGCAAGGTCGCCAGCTCTTCGGCCGCCGCGAGCGGTCCGCACAGCACGCTCGTGCCGCTTCGGGCCTCGCAGCTGCTCGCGTTCCTCTACGACGCATTCCTCGACGGTGACGGCCTCTGCAGCACCGCGAACCCGCTGGCCTTCGCGGGCCCGACCTACATCGGATGCGTCGGGCCGGACGACTGCACGGAGGCGGTTCCGGAGGGGGCGCCGTGCGACGGCCCGGACGAAGACCTCTGCAAGGAAGGTGTCTTCCACTGTGGAACGACCCCCCAGTGCAGTGACACGACGGGCACGAACGTCGAGTCGTGCAATGGAGTCGACGACGACTGTGACGGTGTCGTGGACGAGAACCCCGCGTGCTGCACGACGATCACGCTGAAGTCCGGGCGGTGTGCCGCGTGCGAGTACACCGGCCAGACCTTCTGCGGCCCGGGCTCGTTCCTCTGCTGCCCGACCGAGTGACGCACACCCCGGGGAGTCGTCGCGTCCGCGATGACTCCCCGGGTACCATGCGGCTCGAGTGGATCGTGCGCGGTCGCCCCGGGGGAGGCGGTATGGTGTCGAAGACGGCCCTCGCGTTTCTCCTGCTGTGCGCGGGGGCGGCCGCGGGGTGCGCTCCCCGCACAGGAAGGGACGGTGCGGCCGCCTCACGGGGCACCGTCTCCGTGGTCGCCAGCGCGCCCCGCCCCGGGCTCGTGGACCTCGAAATGGGGGCGGATGCGGACCCGGTCCTCGAGGGCCTCGTCGCGCACGAGGAGTACACGGCCGCGCTCCAGCGGGCGCAGGGCGCGCTCGAGCACGCGCTGGCGCACGAGGCCCCCCTGTCACCGCACGTGCTGAAAGCGCTGCACCGCGTAGGGACCGTGCTCCTCCTTGGCGGCGACCTCGGGTCGGCGCGCGTCGTCTTCGATGCGGTCATCGACGCGCGCCTGCGCGCTCCGGACGACCCGGTCGAGGTCGCGGCGGGCCACCTGATGGCCGGCCGCGTCGCGCGCTATCTCGGGGACGGCGTTCGTGCCGAGCGGCACTACGCGCAAGCGGAGGCGCTCCTGGCACCGGTGCGCGCGGAACACCCTGCACTGGTCGCAACCCTCGACCAGTTCTGGGCCGACTGGTGGCGACGCACGGATCCGGAACGAGCCATCGAGCTCTATCGTGGCGCGCTGCGCCAGCAGGAGGCCTTCGGAGGGGAGCCGACGCCGCGCAAGGCGGACGCGGCCACGTGGCTCGCGTTCACGCTCGCCCATGCGCGGCGCTTCGACGAGGCCTCGAGCGCGGCGCGGGCCGCGTTGGCGGAGCTGAAACTCCTCGGGCTCAGGGACTCGTTGGCGGGCGTGACCGCGTCGTACCAGCTTGCGTCGCAGGCCGTGGCCGGGAACCGCCTCCAGGAGGCCGAAGAGTGGCTGTGCGAGTCGGCCGTGGCGCGGCGCAGGCTGCGCCGGGCCGGGCTGGGGGGGTTCGCGCGCCGCGCCTACCCGCTCGTCGGAGGGATCGACTGCGCCATGCTGGCCGGCCAGCGCGGCGACGGCGCGGCGGCCTGGCGGGCCATCGAGCAGTTCGAGGGCCCGACGTTCGCGGAGTTCGTCGCCCTGGGACGCTGGCCCGACGTCGACCCGGCGGGCTATCGTGCGGTCGCCGCCGCGCGTGCGCGGATGCTGGCCGCCCAGCGGCCGCTGTTCGCGTTTCTCGATCGCGGACGCGCGGCGTGGGACGACACGACACGGCCCCTGTTGCGCGCACTGCTCGACGCGCGCACCGAGGTGAACGTACGTGAGTCGCGCTACCTCGCCGATCACGACCCGCTTCCCGAGACGATCGAGGGCGTCCAGCGCCTCCTGCCGGACCGGACGGCTCTCCTGGGCTACGTCGATTCGGATTTCGGCCTGTTCGATGTCCGGCGCAACCTTCCCGGCCCGTACGCGGCAGCGGTCTACGTACTGCGGCGCGATCGGCCGCTGACCTGGATACCGCTCGGCTTCGATCCGAACGCAACGTACGAGTTCCGCGCTTCGCGCGGCCGCGGTCGCGCGCTCGAGCGCCTCGCCCGCGCGGCGCAATGGCGAGGCCGCGTCGCGGTCGACCCGGAACTGGACGACGACCTGCGCACGTGGGGCCAACGGGTGGTCGATCCCGTGATCGGGCAGCTCGAGGGCATCGATGCGCTGCTGATCGAGTCCTACGTCGTTCCGCTGAACCTGGTGCGCACCGACGATGGACGACTCCTGGGCGACCGCTTCGACGTGACCGTGGTGCCGTCGATCCGGGCCTGGGCGCAGCTCGCCCGGCGCGCCGCCCCCCCGCGGACGCCACGCGGGTCACTGCTGGCCGTTGCGCAGCCGTCGCCTGCGGGCGTGCGGATCCCGGCAGCGCTTTCGGCGGAGAACGCGTTCGACGAGCCGCCCGTCCAGCGACTCGACCTCGGGCGCAGCGGGAATCGGCTGGGTTCTCCCCCGGCGCTGCGCTACGCGTATCCCGAGGTCGTGGCCGCGGCGGCGCTGTTCCCGGAGCACCGCCTCCTGACGAACGGAGGATCGAACGAGGGCCCGCTGCGCGCCGCGGTCGCGGGCGGGGAGCTCTCCCGTTACGAGGTGATCCACTTCGCCACGCACGTCGTGACGGACATCGTTCCCGAGCGGAGTGCGTTGTTCCTCGGCCCGTCTCACACCGCTCCGTCGCCCGAGGAGGACGGACTCCTGGATTCCGACGAGATCTTCTGCAGCTGGCACATCGACGCCGAGCTCGTGACGCTGTCGGGATGCGATACCAACGCGGCTGCCGACGTGCACTACGGCGAGGCCCTGGGGCCGTCGATCGCGCTCTTCGCCGCCGGCGCACGGCGCGTGATGGCGAGCCTGTGGCCCGTTGACGACCATGCGACTGCCCTGCTCATGAAACGGTTCTACGAGAACTACACCGGCCGCTACCAGGAACCGCGGTTCGGCCGCGTGGCGGAGCCCATGCCGCCGGCCCGCGCGCTGCGCGAAGCGCGGCTCTGGCTGCGCGATCTCACGGACAGCCGGGGGCGCAAGCCGTTCGCGCACCCGGTCTACTGGGGCGGCTTCATCCTCGTTGGCAGTTGAACGCGCCGGGCCGATGCTTCGGCCACGGCGAACTCGCGCATTCCGGGAACGCTGGATTCGGAGAGCGGGAGCAGGTCGAGGTCGGCCTGCTGGTCACGGCCCGCGGCGCGGCACACGTCGTAATGCAGACGCCGTGCGTGATCGCGCCACGGCTGCGGCAGCGTCGAAATGTCGAGCGCACGCAGCGTTTCGGCGGCGGCGGAGACGTCCTGGCGGGCCGCTTGAGCTCCCGCCAGGAGGAGCACGAGGTCGGGCCGCGCGCCGGAGAACGGATCGACCCGGAAGAGCTCGATCACGCGCGCGTCGTTGCCACTCCGGTACGCCTCGATCACGGCCGTTTCGAAGGACGTGCGCAGTTCGGACCCGACTTCGCGGTGGGCGAGAGAGGAGGCGATGACGGGAGGCCGGTACGGCGCGTCAGCGACGCTGCGGCCGCCGGCGTACCACGCCGCGCCGAGGACGGCGAGGAACGCGGCCGCGGCGGACGCAGCGGCGACGACGTGCCGCCGCCGAGTGATCGACGGAGGCACCACCGTCTCCTCTCGAGCACCTGGCGCCTCGATCTTCCCGTCACGCCACACGGGTGCGGGGCGCAGGCGGGCGAGTTCGCGCTCGCGCACGAGATCGAGGAACCGGCGCTCGCACTCCGGGCAATGTCGGGCGTGACGCAACGCATCGGCGCGCGCGGGGCGGGTGGCGGCGCCGAGCACCAGGTCGAGCAGCTCGTGCTCTTCGACGTGCCGGCCGGGTGTGTTCATGGCACGTCCTCGCCGGGCAGTCCCGGACGTGCATCCTCCCCGAAGAGGTCCCACAGCGTGGCAAACGTCCCGGCGGGCAAGTTGCCCGTCAACGCCAGCCCCTTCCGTTCCATGCACGTCCGCACCGCGTGCCGGGCCCGCGCGAGGGTCATGTCGATCGCTCCCACGCTCATGCCCACCTCCGGATGCCGCGCGATGTCCTTGGAAGCCAGTTCATGAAACACGCGCAGCGTCCAGACCAGGCGCGACCGGGAGGTGAGGCGCGACACGCAATCCTTCAAGGCGAGGGCGAATTCGAGCCGCTCCACGGACCGTTCGTGACCGACGGTCCCGCGGTGGGTGACCGACGTGCCCTCGGCGGTGCGGTCGAACACGGCCTCCCCTTCGGAGCCGGCGGCTTCGCGCGCAAGGACGCGAATGCGGTCGACGACGCCGTTCCTGGCGACGTTCGACAGGAACACGCAGAACTGGCCGACGGCCAGCGAGTCGAACTCGCCCCCTGTCTCCTGATCGAGCCGACGGACCAGTTCTAACGACTTTTCTGCGGCGATGTCCCGCAATTCGCCGTCGTCCAGCCTGCTGAACCGGCGCGCATGGGCCCGAGCGTAGGTGAGGAGCACGAGTTGCAGGTCGACCCAGAGCGCAGCCAGGTGCTCGTTCTTGCGCTCCTCGATGGTCTCTTTCCGAAAGGCCTGCGCCGCCGCCTGAACGCGACGCGGCCAGCTCGGTTCGTTCTCGACAGCGGCCCAGCCGACCTCCCGGCTCTCGGACATCCGCGGCTCTCCCCGTGGCGATGTCTCACCCATGTACGGCGAGGGCGCCGTGACCTCAAGCGGAAGCCGGTCCTGTTAGAAAAGAGGTTGTCGAACGACTGCAGGGTGGCGGGTCGGCCGCCGTTTTCGTCTAATGACCGGCATGGACCTGCAACGGAATCGCCTGGGCGACGAGAAGTCCCCCTACCTCCTCCAGCACAGGGGCAACCCCGTGTGGTGGCAGCCGTGGGGCCCGGAGGCCTTCGCGGAGGCGCGCCGGCGCGACGTGCCCGTGTTCCTGTCGGTGGGCTACTCGACCTGCCACTGGTGCCACGTCATGGAGCACGAGTCATTCGAGCACGACGACGTGGCGCGCGCGCTCAACGCGGGCTTCGTCGCGATCAAGGTCGACCGCGAGGAGCGCCCCGACGTCGACGCGCTCTACATGCAGGCCGTGCAGGCGATGGGCGAGCGCGGCGGCTGGCCGATGTCGGTGTGGCTCACCCCCGACGGCGAGCCGTTCTACGGCGGGACCTACTACCCGAAGGGGCACTTCCTGTTCGTGCTCGAGCAGCTGAAGAACGTCTGGGCCAACGACCGCGCGCGCGCCACCACGGCCGGATCGTCGCTGCGCGCGGCCCTCGAGCAGTCGGCGCGGCGCGCGCGGGCAGGCTCCCTCGACGACGGCCTCCTGCGCGGCTTCGCCGAGCAGTTCGCGGCGCAGTTCGACCCGCGCCACGGCGGGCGGCAGGGCGCGCCGAAGTTCCCGCACGCGTACGACCTGCAGCTCCTGATGCGCGTCGCGCGGCGCACGAGCGATCCGCACGTGCTCGCGATGGTGACGATGACGCTCGACGCGATGGCGCGGGGCGGGATGTACGACCACGCGGGCGGCGGCTTCCACCGCTACAGCACCGACGAGCGCTGGCTCGTGCCGCACTTCGAGAAGATGCTCTACGACCAGGCCTCGCTCGCGGGCGCGTACCTCGACGGCTGGCTCGTCACGCGGAACGAGGAGTACGCGCTCGTCGTGCGCGAGATCTGCGACTACGTGCTGCGCGACCTGACCGGCGCGGAGGGCGCGTTCCTCTCGGCCGAGGATGCGGACTCGGAGGGCGAGGAGGGCCGGTTCTACGTCTGGACCGACGCCGAGCTGCGCGCCGCGCTCACCGCGGAACAGTACGCGGCCCTCGCCGCGGACTTCGAGATCACCGCGCACGGCAACTTCGAGCACGGCACCAACATCCTGGCGTTGCGGGATCCAGGGCCGAGCAAGCTCGGCCCCTACGGTGCGGGG
>JABLTH010081065.1_pt1 | contig 11080 bp, 8 predicted proteins | sample 7875711 | NCBI WGS metagenome assembly JABLTH01 (sample SAMN14941262, study PRJNA633318) | bioreactor metagenome | isolation source: bioreactor | place: China | collected 2019-03-05 | reverse complement strand
GATGATGCGATCCCAGATGACTGCGACCCGGCGCTGATTCTGTTGCTTCTGGTAGCTGCCAAGCACCTTGGACCCCTTAGGCAGCAGCAGCGTATGGCCATTGAACGAGTACACCGGTTCGGTGACCAGGCAGGTGCTGTAGCCGGAGATGTCGGACACGATGCGGGTTTCCAGGACGCAGCGGATGTACGTGCCACGTTGCATGAGCGTGTCTGGCTTGGTCAGCGGCTGCGCGTTGGTGATGTCCGAATCGGCGCTACCCGGCAGACCATTGTCGCTGGAAGTCGGCATCGGCATCGCGGGGGCTGGCTCGGCACTGCCGACTTCGGCTGCCAGGATGCGACGCTGAACCAGGCTGGGCTCGCGCGGCCCTTGCGGCTGTTCGCGCGGCAATGGCGGCGTGCGAACCGGTGCCGGCATCAGGGGAATGGCCCGCGCCGGTGCTGGAGCCGGTGCCGGGCGTGGCAAACGCGGCAGGGCGACCGCGGCCGGCGCTTCGGCCACGGTCACTTTTTCCTCGCGTGGCTTGGGTTTGTCATGCGATGCCGTGGCGCTCTGGATCATCCAGTACGCCACGAACAGCAGCAGCAGAACGACCGCACCGAGCAGCAGTAAAGCACGATGGTTCATACGCCGCAGTTCGCTGGCACGAAGTTGCGGTGCCCCGGCGTCGAGATCCGGCTCCTCGGCACGCTGCTGGTAGTGACTGGCATACGGGTTACCGGCCAGCGCGTCGGCACGCTCGCCCGCTGCCGGGCTGCCGGAATGATCGTGCTCGTCGCCGTGATTGGGTGGATTTTGAGCGCTCACTTCTTCACGTTCCTTCGCAGTCCCACGACATAGTCGCCATGGCGGATCACCAGGTAGGCGTAGGTGCCGTGGACGATGATGGTGTTGCCCTCCACGGTGGTGTTCACCAGCGAATCTTCACTGTGCTCCCGCTCGCGCATGAACACCGCTGGGAAGTCGCCCGTGGGGAAGGCCTTGAGGTCGCTCATGCGGATATAGGTGAAACGCCCGTCGTCGTAGACGTTCACGGGCACCAGCCACGGGGCCTTCTTGGCACTGCGGGTGGCGTAGTCGTAATCGAAGTTGTAGCTGCGCCCGGGGATCAGCGCCGCGCTCTGCATGGCGACCTTTTCCTGCGCCTTCTTGGCCTGGGCGAAGCTGGCGTCGGCGGGATACTTGAACCCAATCTTGTATTGCACGCCGGCGCGACGGGCCTGATCGAGCGTCTTCCAGTCGGTCGCCACCACCTTCAGCTCGAAGATGTACGAGTGGGTTTCCGTGCGCACCATCATGTTGGTGTCCACGTCGACATTCTTCGGCTTGAGGTAGAACACGTTGCCGCGGCGGTTCAGTTCCCAGCCGCTGCTGAAGCCGGTGCTGTAGTCGAGGATCTTCTCGCTCGGGCTGAGCTCGATCTGGGTGGTGATGCCCAGTCCGGTCCGCACCGGATAGATGCGGTCAGGCTGGTAGTCGTACTGCTCCAGTGCCTGGGCGCGCAGCATCGATGGCGCGCAGGCCATGGCGAGCAGGGTCGAAGCGGCCAGCGGCCAGCGGGTGGATCGGTTCATCGGGGGGCGGCTCCGGCAACGGTGCCGGCGGGTGCCGGTGCGGGCGGTTCGGGGTTGCCGGCGAGGCCAGCATCGGTGGCGGCGGGCGCAGGCGTCGCGGGTGCCGTGACGGCGTTGTCGGTGACCTCCGCCGGCGGTGCGGCGGCATAGTCGTTGTCCACGCGATAGCTGGTGACCCAGAACCCGAGCGGGTTCTCGATGCGGCTCTGATCGTCCATGTCCAGGTTCGGCTTGTAGGTGAATTCGATGGTCGCGATCTTGCTGTCCATCGGCTGGGTGGCGCCGGTGGTCTTGTTGAACAGGCTGCGCTGGAAGCGCACGGTGGCTCCCCTGGGCGTGATGCCGGGGCCGCCGCCAAGCAAGACGATGCTCAACAGCTTGATGCGGATCGCGCGATCCTTGCCGTACTGCTTGTAGAGGCTGTCCTCGTTCATCGACGAGTAGAGCTTGGTGTACTCGGCCTTGACGCCCGGCGAGGCCATCGTCTGCACGGTTTTCCAATCGCGCAAGTTGAGCATGGCCAGGTCGTAGGATTCGCGTGCAAGCACGAAATGCGCGACATTGCTGCGATTGATCGCCTCGCTGGAAGTGATGCCGTGCGGGCCGAAATTGCCGGTGAGGTGGGCCACGGTGGCGGTGCCGGTATAGGCATCGGCCATCACCAGGTACGGCACCTTCTGCTTCAGTGGCAGCATGTAGAAGTAGCCGCCGGCGAGAATCAGCGACATGCCGATCGCCGAGAACGCGACCCACCAGGCGCGCCGTTCGCTGCGGCGGGCGAGGTCGGCGATGCTGATCTCGAAGTTCACCGATTTGGCGACCGCCCGTTCGATCGCCGGCGTGGGAGATTTCTTCAGGTTCACGGCTTGGCTCCCGCGTGCGGCGTGGCGTCGGCGGCGGTCGAACCCGCACCGACTGGTGCCTGCACGACAATCTGGCGCGGACGCGCGATCACCTGCACACCCTGCGGTCCGTAGATGGTGCTGAGCCGGGATGCAGCTTCCTGCAGCTCGGTGGTGTGGATGTCGGCCACCGGCTTGTACAGCGTCACATCGAAGCCGAGCCGGTAATCGAGCGTGCGCCCGGTGTCCTTCGCCCAGCGATCGAGCATGGTCTTGAGCGTCTCGTCCATCGGCGCGGCGTAAAAGGTGTAGGGCTGCTCCAGCGGGATCTCCACCGGCGCATCCTGAAAGCGGTTCACCGGCTTCCAGCTGCCGCGGAAGTCCTTGGCTGCAGGTGTCCCGCAAGCGGAGAGTGCGAGAGTCGCGAGCACAGCGGCACCGGCGAGCATCTCAGTGGCAACGGTTCTTTTCACGTCAAACCCGATCGTCGGTTGAAATCGCTGTCGCCCACGGCTGCCCGCGCAACGGCGTGCGCAGCGACGCAGTGGTGGAGGTGATGGGGGAGGCCGCGTTTATGGGGCGAGCTGGCCTGCCGGTCGCCCGGGTGCGGGCGCTGGCTTGCAGCGCCGCTGGAAAATCAGCGCGTGGGGCATGCCATGGCTGGGCCGGCGGATGCACCGCAATTTCAGAAAAACCAAACGGCGCGTTCGCTGCGGCAATCATCGTGATCAGCAATCCATGCTTCGCCCGATTGGGCGCTTCCTTCGCGACACCGGCGGTGTTCATGCGAGCTTCGCATCGAAGCTCCTGCGCGACCGGTGACGCTCCCCTGTAAGTGCTGTCGATCACTCACGCGAAAAATTCTGGCGGAAAATTAGCAGGGCTGCCAGTAGCTGTGTATGACAAGAATTTTTCCTAGGGGGATGGCGCGCAGGCCTGCGTTGCTCTCGTGCACTGCGCAGCGGAAATGACTTTCCTCTTGCATGCTGCAGTCGAGCTAAGCCGTGTGCTGATGCGGTATTCCGCGGCTTTCGACAGCGTGAGATCGCGGGTTCCGAGAGACCTTCCGTTGGCCATCGCGGACATCCGTGACGATCTCAGGCATGCGCTTTGGTGTGCCGAAGATGCTTTCATCGACATCCAGCATCGTGACCTCCGTCACGCGTGATCTGTGCGTCCTTCCGCGCTGCCGACATCGCGATTGGAAGCATTCTCTGATCGGCTGTCGGACTTTTCCTACGCGATGTGTCGAACAGGTCCCGCGCCCGCGCGCAATCGCGAAGTGCCTGTCGCGTGCGGAGCGCAACATGGTCACGTTGCAGCTTGGTGGCGAGACCTCGCACAGCCCACCGATAGAGCGTGCCGCTGCACGGCGGTCTTGCGTTGGATGCATGACGCGTGTGGTGCTTGTCGCGTTGACAGTGCGAGAGCCGGTGCACGAGCATCCCCTCCTCAAGCAAGGAGGCTGAAGACATGCGCAAGCTTGGCATCGTGCTGGTTTTGCTGGCGCTGGCACTGGGCGGGGGTTGGATGTTTGCCAACACACTGATGGCACATCTGCTCGCATTGCCGCCACAGGCTCGAACGTGGAATACCTGGTGGCAATACCTGCAGGCGGCGCAGCTGCCGCAGTTCGCCTCTTTCGCGGGCAAGATCCGGCTGAGCGTCGGCGTCGGTTTCGGGCTGCCGTTGTTGGCCTGGCTGGGCGCGCTGATACCGTTGATGCGTCGCCCGCGTGAGTCGCTGCATGGTGACGCCCGCTTTGCCACGATGGCGGACCTCAGGAAGGCCGGACTCCTCCGGCAGACTCCGCAGAGCATCCTCATCGGCAGCTACAAGGGGCGTTATCTCTGGCTGGGCGGTGCACAGCACGTCATCACCATCAGTCCCACTCGCTCGGGCAAGACCACCAGCATTGCGATTCCGGTACTGCTCTCCTACCAGCACTCGATGGTCGTGCTTGACCTCAAGGGCGAGCTCTTCAAGGCGACTAGCGGCTGGCGGCAAGCGCAAGGTCACGCCATCCGTGTCTGGGCGCCGTATGACGAATCCGGTATCACGCACCGCTTCAATCCGATGACCCCGCTGGCACGCATGGATGCCGGCAAGCGCATCGGCGAGTTGCAGACCATCGCCGCCATCCTCTATCCCGACGAAGCGGGCAAGGATCCGTTCTGGACCTCGCAAAGTCGTGCCGCGTTCACGGCCTTCGCCTCATTCATGTTCGAGGGGTGGGACCATCTGATCAGCGCGGGCTTTCCGGACATGGACCCGAACATCGACGAGAGCTTTCCTAGCCTTGAGCGCATCCTGCGGCTCTCCAGCGGTACCAGCGAACAGACGACCCAGGAGATGTTGCGCAGCTTTATCTCCGATCCGAGCTACAGCTTCGTCAGCCCGCAGACGCGCACCGTGTTCGGCAATCTTGCCGGTTTGGCGGATCAGACCTTCTCTTCCGTCATCGCCACCATGCAGGCACCGCTGCAGCAGTTTCTCAGCCCGATCCTGGCGGCTGCCACCAATGCCACGGATATCAACGTGGCGGGGCTGCGGACCAAGCCGACCACGCTGTACGTCATCATTCCGACGAACAAGCTGGACGAGAGCAGCAAGCTGCTGAACATCTTTTTCAGCAGCGTAATCGGCAACAACCTCACCAAGCAGCTCGGCGAGGATCCGGCGCTGAAGTACCAGATGCTGATGCTGATGGACGAATTCACCGCTATGGGCCGCGTCGACGTCTGGGCCAAGCGCATCTCCATCTCCGCCAGCTACGGCGTGCGTGATCTATGCATCGTGCAGAGTCGCTCCCAGCTGAAGTCGGCATATGGCGAGGACGACGCGCAGAACTTCATCACCAACCACGGCGCGCAGATCGTGTTCGCCCCGCGCGAGCAAAGCGATGCCAACGAGTACAGCGAGATGCTCGGCTACAAGACCATACGCAAGACGCATCGCAGTACCAGTCGTGGCCGTGGCACGAATCAGGTCTCGACCAACGTCACCGAGGAGAAGCGCGCGTTGTTCCTGCCGCAGGAGATCAAGGAGCTTCCCGCCGACGATGAATTGATCTTCTATGAGGGCTGCAAGCCGATCCGCGCCAAGAAGAACTGGTTCTTCAAGGACCGGGAGCTGAAAGCGCGCGCCAGCCTCCCGCCGGTGAAGATCAAGCTCGCGGCACGCCCCACGCAGAGCACGGGTGCTACCAGAGATGTCGTGCGAGCGGAGAGCAAGGAGGCCGCGACATGGCTAAGCTCCTGAGCCAGAGCTGCGACCTTGGCGCGTGTCCGCCCCAAGAACTGATCGTGCTGCAACCATGCCGTCATGTTGGGCGGCGCGGCTTCCGCGGCCAAGGTCCGCATAACTTCAAGGCTGCGCGCTTTTTCAAGGCGGTGGCGGATGGCTACGTGAGCTGGAGGTTCTCACCGACTTCCTGCAAGGCAGGACTTTATGACCATAGGCGAGCCACGTGAAAACCCGAATTCATCGTACGACGCTCACTTTTCTACTAGCCCTGATCACAGGATGTTCCATGTCACACGGCGATCCGAAGAATCCTGCAAAGAATCCTCATCCAGTGAGTCGCTACGAGGTCACGGCAACGTCCGACGCACCGGGGCCATGGGATTCGATGATCGGTTATATCCACTATGACGTGGCAAATAAGCAATGCATTCCGATGGATTCATTCCTTGGCGAGCAAAATGTGCCAAATATCGGCGTCGATATTGAAATGAATCGCGTGGATGATCATACGTGGAAAGGCTACTTTTATCGGGATGCCTTGCAGGACGATGATTACTTCAATCTTGGCGTTTGCCATTGGGATGTCACCAGCGTGAGCGCCAATGCCACCGCGCGAGGAGTCAGATTCGGTTGGGGCGGCCTGTTTGATGAACTCTTGCGCGACAGTCCAGAAACGAGCTATTTCAAGAAAAGCGTTTACGGTGATCAATCATACACATCCGATGGCGCGCCTAACTATTCCCCTCTTCGACCCGAATACAAGCGGGATCCTAGCGAATTTTTCTCAGTAACTATAGCGATCAAGGAGAGCGCGCGATGACATCCGCCGTGCAGGAGCGCGCCGACGCTGCCAATGACTCCTACAGCAACCGCTCGCAAAGCGACATTGCACGACGTACAGAGGTGACTTTGGGTGGTCAAAAATACCGCGTCTTCGGCTACGGCAGTGATCCTACTAGCGGATTTCATGCCACTGCATATCAAAACGAGGCGACGGGCGACATCGTTATAGCCTACCGCGGTACCGACCCCGGTTTGTTTTCCGGCAAGACCAACGCCGACAAAATCGGCCACGCGCTCACCACCGTGCAGGATATCGCGGTCGACGCCACGATGGTGCGCGACGCCGTCAATCCACAGCGAGGTGCTGCCGACGCCTTCACCCAAGCCATGATTGACAAGGCTGCCAGACAGGGCATAACCAAGGACCATATTTTTGTTGCTGGCCATTCGCTCGGCGGCACGCTGGCGGAAATCGAGGCGGCGAACTTCGGTTTGGTAGGTTCGACCTACAACGCCTACGGCGCGGTGGGTTTGTTGAGCAGTCCACCTAAGCCCGGCACCCACCTCACCAACTATCGTATGGCCGGTGACGTGGTCAGCGCAGCCAATGCGCATATCGGCGAAGTGGTGTCACTGGCCAGCGAGGAGGATGTGCGAAGTCTGTGCGAAGGGAGGTATCTGGGCGCGCCGGCCGGTGCGCTTCCGCCGAATCCTTTGATCGCGATGCGGCTGGGCGACCATGGTGGGCAAGAACACTTCAGTAGCCAGAGCCCGGATAACGTGCTGAGCCCGTTCCGCTTCGAGGAGGCTGCGCAGCGTTATGCCGATAACAAAGCAGGCTTCGATCATTTCTCGGACGATGTAGTGCGCGAGCGAAGCGAGCTCTCCCAGGCGCTCAAGCACGTGCAGGAACACTACCGCTTGCCCGTAGATATCCGGCAGCAGGTAGACGAATATCTTGTGCTGCATGCCGATCAGCCTGTCCGCGACGCCATTGAGCACGGCAGTATCGCGCTGGGGGCGGAGCGCTCCTTGCAACACGGCGCGGGCATCGCGCTCGGAGTGGGGCATTTCGTGCAGGTTCAAGACGAACGGGTGGCATCAGCTGCGCGTGAGGCCAGTGCCTACGCCGCACCCTTGGGACCTTTTGCACCGTTGGCCGGGTTTGCATTGAGCGAGACGGCGCACTTGCACGGCCAAGCCGCCGATGCCGTGGGTCACTTTGTCGGCGACCGATTGCGATCGGCCAGAGGCGACGTCGAGCAGGTCGCGCACAACGTCGCCGACACCGTCGTGGGGACCATGCACTCTCCGGCGCTGCATGGGGCGGCAGCGAATCTCGTTAACAACGTGATCGACAGCTATCACACCGACCAGGCGATAGGGCAAGCCGCGGTCCACGCCTACGAGTCCACCAAGCAGACCCTCTCGAATGTTGTTGAACACACCGAGCGGGCGGCTGAACGGACCTACGATGCTGCCAAGCAGGCGGCGTCACACGGCTTCGGGGCGGCCGAACACGCTGCGAGCGAGGCATACGACACGCTCACTCACCCCGGTCAGTGGTTTGGGCGGGACTCAACGCAGGCGCCAGCGCCGCCGGTGAGCATAGCCTACCGTGCTTCCTCGATACTCGAAGGAGCGAGCCGAAGCGAGGAAGACCCGCGCCACCCGGACAACCCGGAGCATCGGCTATACAACGAACTGCATCGGCGCATTCCCGATGCGTCGGAAGATCGTTTGATGCAGTTCACCGCCGCATGTCATGCCAGCAGGATCACGGCCGACAATCTTTCCACGATTCACCTGGATGAGACGCGGATGACGCTGGGCTTTCGCGGATCGAGCGTGATGTCTACGCCGGCGGTGGTCGACCTGAGCAAGCCCGCGCCCCAGCTGGAGCAGTCGATCCAGCAGATCCAGCAGATCCAGCAGCACGACCAGCAGCAGATGCAGTTGCCGGGTCAGCTGCAGCAGAACATGCAGATGAACGCGCATATGCAGCGCTGATCGGAGGCTGACTGCGTGCTCAGGGCCGGTAAGTCCGGCGTTGGCCAGCTTTGACATCTTCAGAGCCGACCGCGCGGGATGGGGTGCGAACTCGATTCGTGGAATGCGACGGCACCTAGCTGTCGAATGGGTGCTGCTCGCTTAAGTCCCTTAGCGTTCGGAATACCCGGTCCTTCTGAAACAGCGCGTGCATACCCGCTTGCCGGCGCTTCAACGCACAGCAGCCTCACGTGCCGCCAACTCCCGCACCGCCTCTTTCCCCATGGCGCCCAGCCCTTCGCCGCCCGCCTCGAGGTGGGCGATGATCGCCCGGCGCATGGTGGGGTCCCAGAACTTGCGCAGGTGATCGGCCACGCTGGCCACGCCGGCGGCGTGATCGGGCTCGGCGGCGAAGTAGTTGGCGATGTCGTTGACCATCTGGGAGAGGCGTTCGATGTTCATGGCGGGCCGTTTCGTGATGCGGGTTGAGCGGGGCGCGGATCGGGACGAACCCCGCGCGTGTGAGCCCGCGGGGTTTGAAGCCTTCAGCGCGTGACGGGCTCGGCGGCCTTGAGCAGATCCTGCTGCTGCTGGTCGAAGCTCTGGAAGCGCTTCTGCCAGCTGGAGGGCTGGTTCACCTTGAGCACCTGCACCGCGGTCACCTTGTACTCCGGGCAGTTGGTGGCCCAGTCGGAGTTGTCGGTGGTGATCACATTGGCACCGGAGCCCGGGAAGTGGAACGTGGTGTAAACCACGCCCGGCTGCATGCGGTCGGCGATCTTGGCGCGCAGTACGGTTTCGCCGCTGCGGCTGGAAATGCCGACCCAGTCGCCGTCCTTGATGCCGCGCTCCTCCGCGTCGTGCGGGTGGATCTCGAGGCGGTCTTCCTCGTGCCACATCGAGTTTTCGGTGCGACGGGTCTGCGCGCCCACGTTGTACTGGCTGAGGATGCGCCCCGTGGTGAGGATCAGCGGATGCTCCGCGTTGACCTTCTCGCGGGTGGGTACGTACTCGGTGAGCATGAAGCGGCCCTTGCCACGCACGAACTCGTCCACGTGCATCACCGGGGTGCCTTCCGGAGCCTCGTCGTTGCACGGCCACTGGATCGAACCGAGCTGGTCGATCTTGTCGAAGCTGACGCCGTGGAAGGTGGGCGTGAGCGCGGCGATCTCGTCCATGATCTCGGACGGGTGCGCGTAGTTCATCGGGTAGCCCATCGCCTGCGAGAGCTTCTGCGTGATCTCCCAGTCGGCCAGGCCGGACTGCGGCTTCATCACCCGGCGCACGCGCGAGATGCGGCGCTCGGCGTTGGTGAAGGTACCGTCCTTCTCCAGGAACGAGCTGCCCGGCAGGAACACGTGGGCGTACTTGGCCGTCTCGTTGAGGAACAGGTCCTGCACCACCACGCACTCCATCGCGCTGAGCGCCGCGGTGACGTGCTGGGTGTCGGGATCGGACTGGGCGATATCCTCGCCCTCGACGTACAGGCCCAGGAAGGAGCCGTCCAGCGCGGACTCGAACATGTTCGGAATGCGTAGGCCCGGCTCGTCCAGCAGCGGCACGCCCCAGGCCTGCTCGAACTGGCCGCGCACGGTGGCGTCGCTCACATGGCGGTAGCCCGGAAACTCGTGCGGGAACGAGCCCATGTCGCACGAACCCTGCACGTTGTTCTGGCCGCGCAGCGGGTTCACGCCCACGCCCTCGCGGCCGATGTTGCCGGTGGCCATGGCGAGGTTGGCGATGCCCATCACCGCGGTGGAACCCTGCGCGTGCTCGGTGACGCCCAGCCCGTAGTAGATGGCGCCGTTGCCGCCGGTGGCGTACAGCCGGGCGGCGCCGCGCACCACGTCGGCGGGCACGCCGGTGGTCGCTTCCATCGCCTCGGGGCTGTACTTGTCCTGCGAGACGAAGGTCTTCCAACGCTCGAACGCCTCCGGCTCGCAGCGCGCGGCGACGAAGTCGTCCTGCACCAGCCCTTCGGTGACGATCACATGGGCCAGCGTGTTGAGCATGGCCACGTTGGTGCCGGGCTTGAGCTTGAGGTGGTAGTCGGCCTGGATGTGCGGCGAGCGGACCAGGTCGATGCGGCGCGGGTCGATGACGATCAACTTCGCGCCCTGGCGCAGGCGCTGTTTCATCTGCGAGCCGAACACCGGGTGCGCGTCGGTGGGGTTGGCGCCGATCACCAGCACCACGTCGGTCTGTTCGATGGAGTCGAAATCCTGCGTGCCGGCCGACTCGCCCAGGGTGCTCTTCAAGCCGTAGCCGGTGGGCGAGTGGCAGACGCGGGCGCAGGTGTCCACGTTGTTATTGCCGAAGCCTGCGCGCACCAGCTTCTGCACCAGATAGGTTTCCTCGTTGGTGCAGCGCGAGGAGGTGATCCCGCCGATGGCGTGCTTGCCGTGCTTGGCCTGGATGCGCTTGAACTCGCTGGCAGTGTAGGCAAAGGCCTCCTCCCAGCTCACCACCTGCCACGGGTCGGAGATCTTCTTGCGGATCATCGGCGTGGTGATGCGGTCCGGGTGGGTGGCGTAGCCGATCGCGAAGCGGCCCTTGACGCAGGAGTGGCCGTGGTTCGCCTGGCCCTCCACGTTGGGCACCATGCGCACGATCTCCTCGCCCTTCATCTCGGCGCGGAAGCTG
>JABLTH010083594.1_pt1 | contig 11081 bp, 12 predicted proteins | sample 7875711 | NCBI WGS metagenome assembly JABLTH01 (sample SAMN14941262, study PRJNA633318) | bioreactor metagenome | isolation source: bioreactor | place: China | collected 2019-03-05 | reverse complement strand
TGTCGTGCGAACGACGCATGCCGCGGGTGGACGGGGTCTTGCGGCTCTTGGCAACGGCCATGGCGGATCTCCAACGTAATCGCTTGTAGCTAGCGGGTTATTTCTTCAGTTCGCGCAACACCGCGAACGGGTTTTCGGTATGTTCGTCGCCGGCTTCGGATTCCGACGGCGGACGGGTGAATTCTTCGGGCAACGCGCTGTCCGGATTGACCGGCACCAGCGGCAGCGCCAACAACAGCTCGTCTTCGATGACATCGGCCATGGCCAGCTTGCCATCCTCTTCCACCAGCAGCGGCTCGGACTCGGGCGACAACCCGGATTCCTCGCGCTCCGAGCGGATCAGCCCCAGCCGGCTGCTGACCGACACCGGCAACACGAACGGCTCGAGCGATCGCTGGCAAGTGACTGTCAGCGGCGCATCCGCGCGAACATCGAGGTACGCCATGCCGAGATCGTCACGGCCGAACTCGAGTTCGTAGGCAACCTCCCCCGCATCGCCTGCGAGCATCCCGCAGAGGCGGGGCATCGAGGCCACCGGAAGCGTTCCCGCAAAGGAACGCCGCGCCGAAACCATGCGCCAAGCGTCCACGGACTCAGGCAGTGTCACGGACATAATCGCGAAATTATCGGTTTGACGGCGACTCAAGTCAACCCGCCGCTGATCGGCCCCGATCCGGCAGGCGGCGAGGCATTTTGCCTGCAAAGGATCGCTTCAGGCAGACTGGCCGCCCCAATTTTCTTGCGGCGAACGCCCCCAGTGACTCCCGAAATGATGATAGCGGGCGGCGCGGCCCTGCTCGGACTGACCATCGTCGTGGTGGTCCTGCTGCTGCGCCAGCGACAGCGTGAACGGCGGCACCACGAAAGCCTTCAAACCCTGCTCGACCTCGCCGATCGACTGGAAGGCGACTTGAAGACCTGCCGCACCGGACTGCAGAAAGCCCACTCGGTGATGTCGCTCAACCCCGACAGCCCGCAACCGAGCGAGAAGGATGCCCGCCAGGCGATCGACGCAGGATTGCGGGCGCTACTGCAACAGCGCCTGTGGATCCGCGATTGCGCCAGCGAGGCCAGCGAGCAGCAATTGGAGGCCACCGCCCAGTCGATGCGCGACACCCGCGGCCGCCTGCGCCCCCTGCTCGAGGCGCTGAGCCAGGCCCAGCAGGACCTGGACAGCGCGATGCGCGAACACATCCACCGGGGGCCGGGCGCGTGACGCCGCCACTGGTACTCGGCTCGACCTCGCGCTACCGCGCCGAGCTGCTGCGCCGTCTGTGCGAGGACTTCACCCAGGATGCCCCGGCTACCGACGAGATCCACCTGTCCGGCGAGCCGCCGTCAGACCGCGCAATCCGGCTGGCGATCGCCAAGGCCGATGCCGTGGCCGTCCGACATCCGGGCGCGCTGGTCATCGGCTCCGATCAGGTTGCCGAGCTGGACGGGCTGGCCCTGGACAAGCCGGGCTCGGCCGAACGGGCGCGGCACCAGTTGCGGCGATCGTCCGGCCGCACGGTGCAGTTCCACACGGCACTGTGCCTGCTCGATGGACGTGACGGTACGCGACACGTGCATGTGGACATCACCAGGGCCGTGTTCCGCCCCCTGTCGGATGGTGAGATCGAGCGCTACGTCGCCTGCGAGCAGCCGCTGGACTGCGCTGGCAGCTTCAAGTGCGAGGGACTGGGCATCAGCCTGTTCGAGCGCATCGAAACGAACGATCCCACGGCCCTGGTCGGGCTGCCGCTGATCGCGCTCGCCCGCCTGCTGCGCAAGGCTGGCCGCACCATCCCCTGAGTCAGCGGGAACCGTCGGCCACGTGGGCCGCCCGCCAGATCGGGCAGGCCGCTCGTTCAGCGGCCGTGACCACGGCGCTAGACGGCATGTGCAGCGGCACCGTTCCCCGGTACAGCGCCACCCGCTTGCGTCCGTCGTAAAGCGACACTCGCGCCACTGCCCGAGGGCCATCGATGCGGCGGCAGATGATGCCCAGCCAGGCGAAGCGCTCGCGTTCACTCTGCGCCGTCTCCTCCACTGCCAACAGCATCGGCTGTCCACCGTGCGCGGCATGCAGACCCGCCTCGTCCAGGTGCCACAGCGCCATTTGCGGTGCGCGGCCGTGTTTGACGTTCAGCGGGCTGTCCAGGCTGTACACCGGCTGCCGGTCATCCAGGGCGAACGCCAGCTCGGCAGCCAGGGCAAAATTGTCCGCCACCAGCACGCCCTCATGTCGCGCCGGCTCGACCAGCGCCGCTGCCTCGCGCCAGCCGACGAAGGCATACGGAAACGCCTTGAGATTCGCCAGCCCCGCAGCGCCCCCCGGCGTCGCCGCCAGGCCGAGCCAGGCCAACCCCAACCCCTGCCCCAGTGCAGCCACGACCGCCGCCGCGCCCAGCCATCGACCGGCCCATACCCTCGATCGGGCAGCCACCAATGCCGGCAGCGCCGCCAGCAACGGCAGATAGCCTGGCAAAGGCCAATGCGCGCGGAAACGGACGTCGTCGGCAAACAGGCCCAGCAGGAAATACCCAGCAAGAAAGCCGACCGATACGAAGGCAATAACGTCCCATGGCGCACCTTCACGGCGACGCCGCCAGGCCACCCAGGTCGCCCAGAGCAGCATCGCGTAGAGCAGTGGCGTGCAGGCCAGCGCCTGCTCGAGCGGCTGCACCAGCGCGCTGGCATGGAATTGCCAGGGATTGCGGTCGACCAGCTGAAATGCGATGCCCGCGCCATGCTGGCGCCAGTTCGATACCACCAGCGGCAGCAGACCCAGCGCGGCCACCGTCAGCGCCAGCCACAACCCGGGCCGGCGCCACAGCATCCTCCCGCGCGGAGCACACAGCGCGAACAGCAGACCGACCAGCATGGGCATCGCCGCGCGGTAGTGGGTCATCCACGCCAGCGCGAGGGAAAAGCCGAGCAGCAGCCAGTCACGCAGTCGGTCCCTGGTCGCCACCCGCAGCAGCGCGAGCGTGGCCAGCATGATCGTTACGGTCAGCGGCACGTCCGGCAGCGCCATCACACCCAGCGTGCCGGCCAACGGCAGCGCCAGGCAGAGCAGCCCGGCCTGCCAGCCGACGCGCGCATCGAACGCCTCCCGCGCAAAGCGCATCACGACCCACGGCAGGGCCGCCCCCAGCGCGAGGAATGGCCAGCGCATGCCGAACACGCCATGCCCGAGGCCACTCTCGCCGAGCCGGATCAGCCACGCCGTGAGCGGTGGCAGATCGCTGTAGCCCCAGGCCGGATGCCGGCTCTCCAGCCAGTAGAACGCCTCGTCGGTGAACGGTGCGAGCGTGGCCGCCAGCCAGCACTTGAGCGCCAACTGGACGACGAAAACCGTGAGGAAAGCGGCTCGCCAGCGCGCAACGGGCACCACTACACTGGCCCGGTCACGCATGCGTCACGCTGCGGCCTAAAGCCAGGAAACCGCCCTTCGCCATGTCTGCCACTCCCCTCCGCGACGATCCGTTGATGCAGCGCCTGGATGCGGCGCTGGCGCAGGTCAACCAGGTACTGCTGGGCAAACCACGCCAGGTCAAGCTGGCCTTCACCTGCCTGCTCGCCGGCGGCCACCTGCTGCTGGAGGACGTGCCCGGCGTGGGCAAGACCACGTTGGCCCATGCACTGGCCGCAACCTTCTCGCTCGATTTCCAGCGGGTGCAGTTCACCAGCGACCTGCTGCCGTCGGACATTATCGGGGTGAGCGTGTACGAGCGCGAGACATCGCAGTTCCGTTTCCACCCCGGGCCGATCTTCGCTGGGCTGCTGCTCGCCGACGAAATCAACCGCGCCACGCCGAAGACCCAGAGCGCGCTGCTGGAGGCGATGGCCGAGGGCCAGGTCACCGTCGACGGCCAGACTCATGCATTGCCGCAACCGTTCTACGTGGTAGCCACGCAGAATCCGCTGGACCTGCACGGCACGTTTGCCCTGCCCGATTCGCAGCTGGACCGCTTCATGCTGCGCATCTCGCTGGGCTATCCGGACGCCGGCGCGGAACGGGCGCTGCTGTCCGGCAGCGACCGCCGCGACCTGCTGGCCCGGCTCGCCCCCCAGCTCGATGCCGCGGGGCTGGTCACCCTGCGCGAGCGGGCACTGGCGGTCACTACCAGCACGGCCCTGCTCGACTACCTGCAGGCCTTGCTGACCGCGAGCCGGCGCCATGCCGAAATCCGCGTGGGGCTGTCGCCTCGCGCCGGCCTGTCGCTGCTGGCTGCCGCACGTGCCTGGGCGCTGCTGAGTGGCCGCAGTCACGTGTTGCCGGAAGACCTGCAAGCGCTGTTCGTGCCGCTGGCCGGCCATCGTCTGGTGCCCAGCCGCGGCAGCAGCGGCGAGGCGCTGGCGCGCGAGTTGCTCGCCGAGGTAGCGGTGGACTGATGCGAACCCGGCTGGCACGCCTGCAGCAGTGGGCCGAACGGCGGCTGCCGGCACTGACCCGCTACCGGGGCCCGGAGCCGCTGCCGATCGAACTTCACCGGCGACGCATCTATATCGTGCCGACCGGTTTCGGGCTGGGCTTCGGCGTGCTGCTGCTGGTGATGCTGGTCGGTGCGCTGAACTACACCAACAACGCCGCCCTGCTGCTCACCTGCCTGCTCGGCGCGGCCAGCATGACCAGCATGCTGTTGACCTTCCGCGCACTGGACGGGCTGACGCTGGCCTCGGTGCGTGCCGGCGACGCCATCGCCGGGCAGCCGCTCGACCTGCACCTGGCCTTCCTCGCCAGCCGTCCGCGGGACTCGATCCGCGTCGACCTCGGCGGCCAGACACTGGCATTTCACCTTGTCGGCAACGGCGAGGCGGAACTCGTCTTCCAGCTTCCCACGGCACGTCGCGGCTGGCTGCCGCTACCCCGAGTGCGCGTGTGGAGTACCTGGCCGCTGGGTCTGTTCCGCGCGTGGAGCTGGCTGTACCCCGGGCAGTCGGTGCTGGTCTGGCCACAGCCGGAAGCGAAGGGACCAATCCCGCACCTGCCGGAGAACGAGGCGGCCGAACGCCAGCTGCATCGGGGCGAAGACCTGGCCGCGCTGCGCGACTACCGCGCGGGCGATCCGCCGCGTCATGTCGCCTGGAAGGCAAGCGCCCGCCACCAGGGGCTGCTGGTGAAGGACTTCGAGCAGCCTCGCGCGCACGAGGAATGGCGGCTGGACTGGCGCGAGCTTGGCACGCTCGATCATGAAGCCCGTATCGCCAGACTGGCGCGCTGGGTCGGCGAGGCCCACGCGCAACGCCGTCGTTACGGCCTGTGGCTGCCTACCCAGGAGATCGCCGCCGACAGTGGGGTCGACCACTACGCGCGCTGCATGAGCGCGCTGGCCCTGCTGCCATGAACTTGCGCATGCGCTGGCGACGCCGCGTCGAGGGGCCGTTGCTGGCAGCGCGCAGCTTCGACCTCACCGTGCTGACCATGCTGGTGGTATTGGCGGTGCATGCGCCACACCTGCCGGCCTGGTTGGGCATCGGGCTCGGCGCGGTTCTGGCACTGCGCTGGTGGCAGCGCCGTCGCGCGCCCGGCAAGGCTCCGGCATGGCTCAAGCTGCCGCTGATCGCGCTGCTGACCCTGGCCATCGTCACAACTTACGGGACCGTGTTCGGCCGCGCGCCCGGTGCCGCGCTGGCGGTCGGCCTGCTGGTACTTAAACTGCTTGAAACCGAAACGCCGCGCGATGCTCGCGTGGGCATAGCCTTCGCCTGCTTCGCGCTGATGGCCGCCCTGTTGTTCAACCAGGGGCTGGCAGCCACGCTCGGCGTGGCGCTTGGCCTGCTGCCGGTGCTGGCCGCGCTTCGCTCACTGGAGCCCGCGCAGCCTTCGGTCTCCCTGCCACGCCAACTGCTCCCGGGACTCACCCTGCTGGCAGTGTCGTTACCGCTGACGCTGTTCGCGTTTGCAGTGGTACCGCGCCTCGGCGCGCCGCTTTGGGGAGCACCGCAGGCCGACGAGACCCGCACCGGCCTGAGCAGCGAGATGTCGCCCGGCGGCATGACCGAACTGCTGATCGACGACAGCCCCGCCATGCGGGTCACCTTCGACGGCCCGCTGCCACCGCGCGACCGATTGTATTTTCGCGCCTACGTCATGTGGATCTACGACGGCAGCAGCTGGCACGCCTCCGATTCGTCCGGCCCGGTGGCCGAACCGCTTCAGCCGCAGGACGACATCGGCTACACCGTGACGCTGTTGCCGACCGGGCGGCGGGTGCTGCCTGCGCTGGACGCGCCGATCCGGGCGCCGGACGGCGCCAGGATGCGCACCGAACGCGTGCTGGTGCACGACAAGCCGGTCGACGACACCCTGGGCTACCACCTCCGCTCGGCACTGCACTACCGCCTCGGCTCGAGCCTCCAACGGGAGGCCGCGATCGCCCGGCAGCTTCCGGCCGGCTTCAATCCGCGCACGCTGGCGCTGGGCCGCGAATGGCGCGAGCGCTACCACGGCGACACCATGGCGATCGTGCGTGCTGCGCTGGACATGTTCCACAACGACGGCTTCAGCTACACGCTGGCCCCGGCCCCACTGGGCCGCAATGCGATGGACGATTTCCTGTTTGCCACGCGCCAGGGCTTCTGCGAGCACTATGCCTCGGCCTTCACCGTGCTGATGCGTGCCGCCGGCGTCCCCGCCCGCGTGGTCACCGGCTACCAGGGCGGCTTCTGGAACCGGATGGGCAACTACCTGCTCGTGCGGCAATCCGACGCGCATGCCTGGAGCGAGGTGTGGATCGATGACCGCGGCTGGGTCCGCGTGGATCCCACTGCCGCGGTGCGGCCCGAGCGGGTGAGCCTGGGTGCCGCCGCGGCCGGCGGCAACGGGCGAGCCTGGTACCAGGATGCCTGGCTGCAGGGCGTGCGCAATCGCTGGGACATCGTCAACCGCTGGTGGGACAAGGGCGTTGTGGGCTTCGATGCACTGCGCCAGCGAGGCCTGCTCACGCCATTCGGCGTACCGCAGACCGATAATCGAACCCTGGCCTGGCTGCTGGTCGCCGGAGTCACGCTGTTCGGCGGCGCCGGCCTGGCCTGGGCGATGGCGCGACGCAGTCGGACGGACCCGGCGTTGTCCGCACTGCGCCGACTCGAGCGCAAGCTGGCCCGGGCGGGGGTTTCGCGCCGACGCGGCGAAGGGCCGCAGCATTACCTGCGCCGCGCCGCGCGCGCCCTGCCCCGGCAGCGCGATGCGTTGCTGGCGCTGATGGAGCAGTACCTGCAACTGCGCTACGCCAGCGACGAACCGGCGGGTGAATCGTTGCGAGACTTCCGAAGGAAGGTGCGGGATTTTCGGACCGCCCGCGTGGTCCAATAAAGTCGACGCGATGGCACGCCCATCGTCCCTGCTGGAGAAACCCATGGCTCAGTACCGAACGCTCACGCTCGCTGCCGCCGTCGCCTTGCTGGCCGGCTGCGCCACCGTGCCCAAACCGCTGGAAGGCACCTACGCCGACGTCAGCACACTCAACGCCCAGCAGGGCGGTGCCGGAGGCACCAAGGTGCGCTGGGGTGGCGAGATCATCAAGACCGAACCCGGCCCGCAGGAAACCTGCTTCTACATGCTGGCGCGCCCGCTCGATTCGCAGGCCCGCCCGCGCGCCGGCCGCGGTGACGACAAGCAGGACGGCCGCTTCGTCGCCTGCCACGCCGGCTTCTACGATCCGGAAGTGTTCTCGCGCGGTCGCGAGGTGACCGTCACCGGCACGTTGCACGGCATGGTCACACGCAAGGTGGGCGACTACGACTACGCCTACCCGCGCGTGGAAGCCGACGTGGTGTACCTGTGGCCGCGGCGCCCGGTGGTGGTGAACTACCCGTACCCGCCGGGCTTCTACGACCCGTTCTGGGGACCGTGGGGGCCGGGCTTCGGCTATCCCTACCCGTACTGGTACCAGCCACGCGTGATCGTGGTACCGCCGCCCCCGCCACCGAAGAAGTGACCGGAACGCGAATCAACGAAAAACGCCGGCCACTGGCCGGCGTTTTCGCATCTGACACCCGCCGAGCCTCAGCCCGGTGGCCAGGTCAGCCTGCGGCCGGCCAGAAGATGCACATGCAGGTGGTAGACGGTCTGGCCGCCGTGGGTGTTGCAGTTCACCACCGTGCGGTAGCCGTCCTCGGCGAAACCCTCCTGCTTCGCGTAGCTCGCGGCCGCCAGCAGCACCTTGCCGAGCAGGGCCGCATCATCGGCGGCCGCGTCGTTGAGCGTGGGGATCGGCTGCTTCGGGATGAACAACACATGCACCGGCGCCTGCGGGTTCAGGTCGCGGAAGGCGAGCACCTCGTCGTCTTCGTAGACGATGTCGGCGGGAATCTCGCGCCGGATGATCTTGCCGAAAATGGTATCGCCCATGGCGTGGCTCCTAGTGATTCACAGACGCAGCAGCATGCCGTGCGCCCCGGGCGCAACGAGCCTGAAGCCGAACTTCTCATCAAGCTTATGGGCGGCGCCGTCGGCGATGAGTCCGACCATGGTGCGCGATGGTGCGCGCGCATGCACCTCGTCCATCAGCGCCTGCATGATCCGCCGGCCCAGGCCCTGCCCCTGCCAGGCAGGCGTCACCGCGATGTCGACCACGAACAGGAACAGCCCGCCGTCGCCGACCACGCGCCCCATGCCGACCAACTCCCCTTCATGGCGCAGGCATACCGCGCACCAACTCGCCGGCAAACCGGTCCGCGCCCCCTCCGGCGACATCGCGCTGAGCCCCGCGGCGACGCGCAGGGCGAGGTATTCGTCCCCACCAGGCACCTCGCGGGACAGCACCGGCATCACTCCACCGCCTGTCGGCTGCCGAAGGCGTGCGCGAGCGTGCCGCGATCGACGTATTCCAGTTCACCGCCAAGCGGCACACCATGGGCCAGACGCGTGGCCTTCACGCCACCGGCGCGCGCCAGTTGCACGAGGTAATGCGACGTCGCCTCGCCTTCAACAGTCGGGCTGGTGGCGATGATCAGCTCCTCCACCTCGCCCTCGCCCAGCCGCTCGGTGAGCAGGTGCAGGCCCAGTTCGCGCGGCCCCAGGCCATCCAGCGGCGACAGCCGGCCGAGCAGCACGAAGTACTGCCCGCGGTAGCCGGTCGCCTGCTCCACCGCGGCCAGGTCGGTGGGCGACTCGACCACGCACAACACATGACGATCGCGGCTGCCGCTGGCGCACAGCGCGCATACCGATTCCTCGCTGAAATTGCGGCACCGGCTGCAGTTGCCGATGCGTTGCATCGCCTGCTCCAGCACGCCGGCCAGCTTCAGTCCGCGCTCACGCTCACGCTCGAGGAGATGGAAAGCCATGCGCTGGGCGCTCTTCGCGCCCACGCCAGGGAGGCAGCGCAGGGCGTCGATCAGTTCGGCAAGCAGGGGGGATGCGGATGACATGGGGGAGATTCGAGGAGTGAGTGGAGAGAAGTGAGAAGTGAGAGAAAAGCGGAGGATCGCCGATGACCGCACTCTCGCTCCTCACTCCTCTTCCCTCACTCCTGTCTCAAAACGGCATCTTGAAACCGGGCGGCAGGTTCAGGCCGGCGGTCACGCCACCGAGCCGGTCCTTGCTGGCTGCCGCCACCTTGTTCACCGCGTCGTTCACCGCCGCGGCCACCAGGTCCTCGGCCATCTCCGGATCGTCGGCGAACAGCTTGCGGTCGATCTGCACGCGGCGGACTTCATGCGCGCCGGTCATCACCACGCTGACCAGGCCGCCACCGGCGCTGCCGGTGACCTCCAACTTCGCCAATTCATCCTGCGCGCGCTTCATGTCTTCCTGCATGCGCTGCGCCTGCTGCATCAGTTGGCCGATCTGTCCTCTCATGGGGTACTCCGTCGTTCGTGTTCAGCCCGACACGGGCTTGATGGATTGCGGTACGACGCGGGCGCCGAAATCGCGTTTGAGCGCCTGCACCAGGGGATCTTCCTCGATGGACTGCTCGGCGCGTGCCTGGGCGGCATCGCGCGCCTCGGCCGCGCGGGCGGCCGGGGTCCGGGTGGCGGCACTGGCATCGCTGACGAAGCGCAGGCGGATGCGTTCACCCAACGCATCGCTGACGCGATCCTCCATCTGGCCGATCATCGGCTCCACTGCCAGGTGCATGTGCGCCTCCTGCAGCAACAGGGTCAGCGTCTGGCCGTCGCGGTCGCGCAGTGCGGCGTTCTGCGCCAGCTGGCCCAGCGGCCCGCGCAGGCCGGCCTGATCCACCAGTGCCGCCCAGTCCGGCAGGCCGCGGGCATCCACGGGTATCGCGCGGCGCGGCGCAGGTGCCGGCGGCGCCACAGGCGCGGCGGCCGGACGCTCGGGCGAAGTCGGACCGGCAGAAGGACCGGCGGGCGGCACTGCATGCTCGGGCGCCAGCCGCACCGGGCTGGAAACGGTGGCGACCGCCGGCATCGCCCGCGCAGCCACCGAACGGACGACCGGCGCATCGCCGGCCTCGCCGGGACGGAACGCCAGCATGCGCAAAACAGCCATCTCGAACCCGGTACGGGCGTCGGGCGCCATCGGCAGGTCGCGACGGCCCATGGTGGCAATCTGGTAGTAGAGCTGCACGTCTTCCGGAGTGAACTGCTGAGCCAGGGCGGCAAGTTCTTCGCCGGCCCCTCCGTCGCCCTCGGCCTGGTAGCCAGGAACCAGTTGTGCCAGCTGGATCCGGTGCAGCATCGCCGCCACGTCATCGAGCACGCCACCGAAATCCGGCGAGTACGACGCAATCCTTGCGCACTCGAGCATCAATGCATCGCCCTGCCCTGCGGCCAGCGCCTGCAGCAGACCCAGCACTTGCCCACGCGCCACGCTGCCGAGCATGGCGCGCACGTCATCGGCCTTCAGCGCGCCGCCGCCGTAGGCGATCGCCTGGTCGAGCAGCGACAGGCCATCGCGCAGCGAGCCGTCGGCGCCGCGCGCCAGTTCGACGATCGCCGCGTCCTCGAAGGCGATGCCCTCGGCATCGAGGATGTGCCGCATCTGGCCGGAGATCTGCTCGGGCAGCAGACGCTTGAGATTGAACTTCAGGCAACGCGACAGCACCGTCACCGGCAGCTTCTGCGGATCGGTGGTGGCGAGCAGGAACTTCACGTGCGGCGGCGGCTCTTCCAGCGTCTTCAGC
>JABLTH010022837.1_pt1 | contig 11090 bp, 8 predicted proteins | sample 7875711 | NCBI WGS metagenome assembly JABLTH01 (sample SAMN14941262, study PRJNA633318) | bioreactor metagenome | isolation source: bioreactor | place: China | collected 2019-03-05 | reverse complement strand
CAGCCAGGGCAAGGCGGCTGCCAAGGAGCGGGTTTTGCGCACATAAGGCGGCACCAGGGCGGAACGGAATGTCGTCGCCTGCCCATCTTTCGCCCTGACCTTTGGCACTTTCACCGATACCGGACCGATGCCGGTTTGTATCTTACGTTCCGGTTGGTAACCATTGCGAACCACCGCGGCCCGGCCATCGCTCAGCTTCCTTTCACGGAAGGCTTCCATATAGACCGCTAACTCGGCCTCGATCGCTTGTTCAATCAGCTTGCGAGCCCCTTGCCGGATCAGATCGGTCAATGGATCGGTGTTCTCTGCTCGACTCGATAGGTCGATTACATTACTCTTCTTCATCGTGGCATATTCCTCGGTTGATCGTTTTGTTTGGTCACAAATAATCAACCAGATACGCCGCTTCTCTTCAACTCCAAACACCAGATTCAGTTATAGCTCATTTACGGAAACAGAAGGACTTGCTTAAGCCAAAGTTCAAAGCCGCCCGCGCTTACGCTAAAAGTCAAAACTATGAATTCCGTGTGCTCACCGAGCGAGAGATCAGGACCGATTATCTAAAAAACGTTCAGTTTTTGTGGTCTTATCGCCATGCCTATTTCCACGAGCATCACTATGAGAAGTTGATGGAAGTTTTGGAGGAATTAGGAGAAACCAGCATTTCAAAATTACTTGAGGTTTGTTATTCGTCCCGAGAGCTACGGGGTGAGGCTTTATGGACACTTTGGTGCATGATTTCTCGATTATGGGTGAAATGCGATTTAACAATTCCTTTGTCAATGCAGTCAGTGATATGGGTTGTGAGTGATGAGTAAGCTTGCAAGACTACGAATTCTTCCGGGGGCAGTTGTTTATTTTGAATCGGTACGTTATCAGGTAATTGATTTAGTAAGCGCCACTTATCTAATTGTTAAAAATGATGAAGGCAAAACCAAAACGGTTAAAGCCAGTGACGTAGTTCCAGATCTGAAACAGCCAGTAGCGCCCCTGCCGGATTTAGGAATAATCAGCGCTGACAAATGGGAGAGAGCACTTGAAATCTATTCCGCTATAGAGCCGCTACTTGCATTAGGCAACAACGGGCGAACTAGAGCAGATGTAAAAAAGGTTGCAGATGCAGTGGATAGGAATATTGCTACCGTGTATCGCTGGATCGACGATTACGAGTCAACGGGACTGCTTTCATCTCTGATCAGAAAAGCCCGAAAAGATACTGGTTCCAAGCGGCTTAACCCTCAGGTAGAAGAAATTATCCAACAGGTGATCAACGAACTGTATATGGACCCGCAGCGCCGAACCATCACCAAGGTTGCAAAAGAGGCGCGCAAAAGATGCAAACAAAAAGGTCTTCAAGAACCAGACCCTGAGACAGTAAGCAATAGGATATTGGAAATTAGCGAAGAGCAACGGATGCGCCGCCGTCGCGGCTCCAAAGCGGCAGCAGAACATTTTGATCCAATACAAGGCTCGTTTCCTAATGCAGATTTTCCGTTGGCAGTTGTACAAATTGACCATACACCTATGGACGTTATCTTAGTAGATGACGTGAACCGATTACCTATCATTCGACCGTTTCTAACGATCGCTACCGACGTATATAGCAAAATGTGTGTTGGCTTCTATATGTCGCTCAACCATCCCGGCGCACTCGCGACAGGTATGTGCCTGTCCAGAGCTATCTTAGGAAAAGAGTCGTTATTAATGGCGCTCGGATTGGATGATATGTCGTGGCCGTGTTGGGGAGTAATGACTCGCATTCACTCGGATAATGCAAAAGAATTTCGGGGCAATCTTCTGGGATTAGCAGCGAAGCAATACGGTATTATCGTCGAACGACGCCCCAGAGGAAGACCCCACTATGGAGGACATGTCGAACGGGCGTTTCGTACATTTATGCACGAGGTACATAACGAGCTTCCCGGTACAACGTTCTCAAGCGTCAACGAGAAATTGGAATATGACTCGGAAGGCAAAGCTGTAATGACATTCGATGCCCTTGAAAAGTGGTTTACGCTTTTTCTGCTAGGTGTGTACCATCAATCTCCACACGCCGGAAATGATGGCCTGCCGCCAATTGTAAAATGGGATAGGGGCATTTATGGAACAGATAATGGAATTGGTACAGGAATTCCTATGCGGGTTCCTGATGAAGAGCGGCTGCGATTAGATTTTATGCCGATCATTACGCCTATGCCGACAGTTCAACGATATGGAATCCAATTCAACAGCGTCCAGTATTGGTGTGATGCGCTTAGATATTTCATTAGTGACGAAGATTCCAAGCTAGGTACTGGCAAGGCGAGGTACGTTTGCCGATATGACCCCCGCAACCTCAGCAAGATATGGATGTTCGACCCTAAATCTGAGAAATATATCGAGGTTCCCTATAGAGATTTATCTCGCCCTCCAATTAGTTTGTGGGAGCTCAAAGAAGCCAAACGTCAGCTTAAGAAGGAGTCCATAGCGTCGACGAACGAGGAATTGATATTCAAAACTGTCGATAGGATGCGTGCTTTGGTTGCGGATGAAGCTCAGCAAACGAAGGCGGCTAGGGTGAAACGACAAAAACAAAAACAGTGGGGTTCGGCATCCAAAGCTTCCTCAGAAAATTCAAAAACGTCCAACAAGGAATCTCCACAGACGGAAAGCTTTCCAGAATTTGAAGAGTTTATCCCGTTTGATGGGATCAGGGAGGCTGAATGAGCGGGAATAATAGGCGACTGTCCCAACGGGCGGTGGAATTATTGAACTCGTCTGACGAGGAGCGACTTACCCACATCGATAAGCCTTTTTTTATTCCGTATCAAAGGGCCTCCGAGTTATTGGCCGAGATGGAAGATTTATTAGAGCATCCCAAAGTTAACCGAATGCCTAACTTCTTAATCGTAGGCCGGTCAGATAATGGCAAAACCGAAGTTTTGAGAGAGTTTTTAAAGCGTCACCCGGCAGAAGATCGTTGCGGATATGACACGGCGTATGCGCCGGTTATTTATATTCAATCACCACCGGGGCCGAGCGAGCATATTTTCTAAATAACTTATTGATGTTATTGGGGGCAGTAGTCAAACCGAATGATTCTTCCGACCGAAAATTGTTGCAGTTGCTGGCAATACTACCCAGACTCCAGACAAAAATACTGATGGTCGATGAGTTAAATGCGCTACTGGCGGGTAGCGCAACAAAGCAACGATTTATGCTCAATATGTTGAAGTTTATCAGTAATGAATTACAAATCTGCATTGTCGCTGCGGGCACGTTGGAGGCAGAACACGCCATTCGTAGCGACGCTCAGTTGCAAAGCCGTTTTCCTTTACGGACGTTACCTCGCTGGCAACAAGGCGAGGATTTTCGAAGATTACTTTACAATTTTGAATATATTCTTCCCTTGAAATTGCCGTCAGAAATATATAAAGGCGAAATAGCAAGTAAACTATATGGTCTTAGCGAAGGCGTTATCGGTGAGGTCGCGAAAATATTACGCAGTGCGGCGAAACAGGTCATAAAAAATGGCGAAGAGCGCATCAGTATGGAAGTTATTACAAGCTGCCCCTATGTTTCTCGTAAGGGAAATATCGATATCGAGTTGCTATGACATGTTATCCGGCCTCAGTGGTGCGTTATTACCGGTACATCTTCAGCCCAAAGACGACGAATTGCTCAGCTCATGGATTATTCGATTAGCACATGCGCATGGTATTAAGATCCAGACAATGTCAGCCATGTTGTTTGGGCCAAATACAAACATCTGGAATAGGGACTTAGATCAGCTTGCACCGTTGGAAGATTTGAAAATATTATCGACGGTTTCCGGGGCATCATTAGATCGTATTGAACAAACTACGCTACGAAGTTTAGAGGGAACCCTTTTCGAACGTCACACGCCAAACGGCATGTGTCGATGGATAATTCCAATCGGTATTTTTCATCGCTCCCGGCGCCGACCTGGGCTTATGCTTTGCCCCAAATGCCTCCAAGAAGATATCGAGCCCTTTTTTCGACGGACATGGCGCTTGGCTTTTGCGACTTTGTGTACAAAGCATCGTTGCTATCTTTTGGATACCTGCCTGAATTGCAAATCGCCACTGGCCCCGCATCGCTCGGACATGCAATCGAGAGCTGTGTTTCCAGTGGCCGGGCTTAATGTTTGTTGCTGGAAATGTGGCTTTGATTATCGAAACCCAATAGCGTTATTGCATTCAGTACCAGAAGAGTCGATCGTGACTTTCCAGGCCAAACTGGAAAATGCAATAAAAAATGGCTTTACTCAGTGGGCGGGCAATCAAAACATGCATTCCCTTTCGTACTTTGAAGGCTTGAGAGCCTTGATTGCCGGTATTACATCAAAACAGACACTGGAGCGACTAAATAAATCGAAATTAATCGATACGACTAGTTTGGTTGGCTGGCCAAAAAATGGATTGGAAATTGCTGATTTATCAGAACGTCGAGCAGTATTTGCCGTGTTAGCTGAAATCTTATATGAGTGGCCGGAAAGGCTTGTTGCTCTAATCACCGAATGTAAGTTGAGGTACGGATTTGCCACTACCCCCGCACAAATTAGAGGGCAACTTGAGTGGTATTGGAACGAAATAAGACCTATACTTCAGCCGTTAGATCATGTTCGCCAGGTATTTACGTCTTCGATAACCAAACGAGGATTGCGTCGAAGCGCCATAGGTCTTCGGTTCAGAGAGGCCATAACCTCTGCTGGTTTGGATCAAAAAAATGTATGTTACGGGATTTGGAAGCGTTAGATTGATTTACTCGAAATTTCCTGCGAAGGCAGCGTGAAACACAATGGCATAATTTCTCGATTTGTAATGATTGCTTTAATCCTGGCCGTTCACTATCAAGGGGCTGCGCATCCAGGAAAAGTAGACACTGAAGGATGTCACACTAATCGGAAAACAGGGCAATATTATTGCCATTCATCTCAAGCCGCCCAATCGCCTAGATCAAACGCCAAAGCGTTCAAATCATATCAGCAACGCTATTTATTACAAAAACATCCGGCATCAGCTATCTTGATCTTTCGGACAAATTCAGAAGGATATGAACGGTACTGCACTTAATCTTAAGAAATTTCGTAACCTAAAGCATTCTGAAGATTTATTGAGTTTGGATTGGTTTGGTGGGATTTCGCCCAATAGCGATGAAACAGACAACCCACTCATCGAATGTTTTTTTACGCCAACCACCCCGGGTACTTTTCAAAGAGCGTATATAGGTCAAATCCGTGCTGGTATTGCAGTGGGTTATCTTCCATCCCTTTTTCTAGGTCAGTTTTTTAGAAATGGTAAGCATGTGCCATTAAGTCAGTGGCAGCAATCAGAAACCATTACCTTTGAGTTAGATACATCAGATTTGGAAGCGGTGAAAGACGCTACTCTCCATGACGCGAATTTGGCAGATCAATCAAAACTACTAGCAAGCCATTTTAGCGATATTAGAACACGATCGGGAATCAAATTATTTAATGGTCTTCTAGTTAAGTCAGATAGAGAGAGTGCTGCACGATTTATTCTGAAAAATGGACCAACTCCAATGTCGGCAATAATTCACGATATGGAGTTAATTAGATTTTATTTTACTAATTCGGCTTTTTCCAGCAAGCAAATTTTTAATGGTGCTTTTCAAAAAGAAGAGTTATACGTGCGCGTTTTTAATAGAATCCATGAGCACCCTTGGTTTGATACGTCCACCAAGTCAGGACGGTTTGTATACCGACATGGATATAAACAAGCTTGTAATGGTCAATAAAAACCGGACACCTGTTTAGGCAGCGTTTCTATAAAATTCCCGCTCGAATTCGAGCGGAGACTGATAGCCCAATGTTGAGTGAGAACGGCGGCCATTATAAAAAGCCAAATAATCGATCACACTCAGCTTTGCCACCTCTTGGGTTTTGAATTTTTCGTAGTTAAGCTGTTCATACTTCAAGCTGCGAAAAAAGCGTTCGGTCGGCGAATTATCCCAACAATTACCTTTGCGGCTCATACTCTGTTCCATCTTCATCACCTCTAAATGCTGGCGATATTCCCTGCTCGCATACTGACTGCCACGATCCGAGTGATGCAGCAAACCGGGTGGCGGTTTACGGCGCCAGAATGCCATTTGCAAGGCCCTGATACAGAGCGATGTCCGCATGTGGTCGTCAATCGCCCAGCCCACGACTTGGCGGGAAAACAGATCGATCACCACCGCGACATAAAGCCAGCCTTGTAGTGTCCACACGTAGGTAATATCTGTCGTCCATACTTGATTGGGCTTGGCAACCTGGAATTGCCGATCCAATCGGTTGGGCGAAATGGCCTCGTTATGGTTACTATCGGTAGTGACTTTAAATCGCTTGGGATAGCGAACCTTCAGGTTCAAGTCCCGCATGAGGCGCCGCGTTTTAAAACGCCCAACGGCAAAGCCTTGTTTTTGCAATCGATCCGCTAAACGACGTGAACCAAAGCACTGCTTATTGTCGATAAAAATCTGCCTCGCTTTTTCGGCAACCTTTTGGTCTTGTTGATCTTTATCGCTGTCCTGCGGGACTTTTAACCATTCATAATACGCACTGGTACTCACCTGCATCACTCGACAGAGCACGGTGACTGGATACGTCTTCTGTTGCGCCTGAATAAACCCGTACTTTATTCGGCTTCTTTCGCAAAGAAGACGGCGGCCTTTTTTAATATCTCGCGCTCCATTCGCAACTGTTCATTTTCCTTGCGCAAGCGAATTAATTCGTCATGATCACCCAAGCTCAAGTTCGGCTTTTTCGTCGCCGAGTCATTGACAGAAGGCTTGCGTTCCGCTCGAACCCAGCGTCCCAGGGCGCTTAATGAGATTCCTAGATGATCGGCGGCTTGTTGCTGGCTGTAGTCTTTTTCAAGAACCAGCTTGGCGGCATCTTGCTTAAACTCCAGACTGTATTTGGGGCGCTTGTGTTTTTTCTCGTTTGTCATGGTCACCTCTGCTGACAGTATAAAGTCTGCCTTTAGAAGTGTCCGGGCTCATTAAACCATTACAGCTGATGCTCCAATACTTGGAAGAATTCTTTTCGAACCGAATGGATTAGCGTTAAAAGCTGTCCAAAGAGTTTTTAAACAGATCACGGTCGATCGGATCAATTATTCTGATGGATGGCTTGGCTTTCCAAGAACTGATTTTCCGTTTAATGGGAAAACGCGGCTCAAACTCAAAGGCCGTAGACTAAAAACACAAGATGGTTTTATTTTTTTGGCGTGTCAGATTATCGGTTGCTCTGGCCCGTTTCCGTTCGCAAATTTGAGCTACAGTGACGAAATATGTCCTGGGGGAGCACCTCCGCCAGAAAATGCTCCAGTAGCCTTTCCTGGGGCAAATACGCTTGTCCATGGCCCCGCCAACGATGATCCCCAAGATCAGCATGGAGAAAGTGTTAGCGATGAACCGCCACTAAGTAATGCTATTCAAATAACCTCCGAACTTGATTATCGAGAATTTGAGGGGCTTCGTGGTGTAAAACTGAAGCATGAAAAATTGCGGGATAGTACCCACCAATCAGAATTTAAGAATCAGGAATATGACGATAGTTTAGTGAATGCCAGTACAGGTGGCGGTGTGTCAGGCAATAGCTCCGCCGTTGGTCAAGAGTTTTCAACACAACAACGGCCTCAATCGACTGTCTCCCCGGATTTGGAGACCTTTGTCAAAATTATTAATGATCTTAGAAAAATAAGGCCAACCTGGAAGATAAAAACTATTTGCGTTGGCAACGGAATGGAAGAAGAGGGAGAATGGTTTTCCTTTTTTCCGAAAGTGCCCTGTAAACAACGTAAGCGCATGATGCGACAGTTTTCATTTATGGATAAAGATAAGTTTATCCGTAGAAAATTTCTATGTGTTGAGATAAATGTAGATAAAAGATATTTATATATCTTTGAAGCGCAACGAAGGCTGAGAGATACGCCCCCGGCGGATGAAAAATCCTCTCCATATAAAGAGGATTTGACTATATTACTACTTCGCGGAATAGGATATGAGGAAGTTTTAGGGGATGACTTTATTGAAATCCTTAAGTTGACCGTCAAAAATGAGACCTGGCCAGACGGTAGCGACCTAACGCATTTTGTTAAGGACTATACCGGTCACGGAATGGGGGCGCAATCGGTGCATGCGGTAGTGGTCAGGATTCTTGAGCTCATAGACCGTAATTTGATATGAGATAAAATTTGGCAAAATTTTATTTATGCCAAAATATTAAGAAATAACATGAAAGAATCACCTAATGTGCCAAATAAAAGTAAAAAACAGAATCTCAACGTAGATGTATCTTGACTCAATTACTTGGCAGAATCACGCCTGAAAACAGACATTCTGAATTTAGTTGGGGTAAACAAGTTGGATAAGAAGTTATTGAATAACCTGAGATGCCAGATATTTACCAGAAATAGGCTTGTGCTGGGTCGCAGCATAAATGTCCATGGCAATAGAGGCGAATTGTCTTAATCGATGCTACCCGTCGGTCAACGCACATCCCATTACCAAAAATATCATTCAATATTAAGTGCCCCCGACTTGAGGTGAGCATTGGCTACACCTTTGCCCCCCATAAGTTTTGAATACCCCCTAAAAGAGCACTCGCCAGACTATTGGTTCACTCCGTTTTGATTTAAATAGTTGATAGGTAACGCCGCTTCCCAGTGGGAATCTTTTATTCTCGCTTTAAGCGGTTCAGAAAGAATCCATCTATTTGGGATTATCGGATCAGAAGATAGGGAACTATAAGTTCTCACTTGAACTCAACAGAGAATGCACAAGTTATTGATATTTATATCAATATCAACATGGCACATTCAATGCATTTTACATCTTCGTCGGGCTACCACGGCCACGGCCAACAACATGGGTACGGGCAGGCTACTTGGACGTACCCAAAAACTAATAACCAATTCAGGAGATGTTTATGTCATCGTTAAAAGACCAACTAACCACCCGTATCGCGGCCTATGATCATGGGGCCTCTCGTCGTCAATATGGGCCAGATGGTCACAACGACCGTAGTCTATGGGTTCTTGCTTGTATGGACGAGCGTCTACCGGTTGATGAAGCCCTCGGAATCAAGGTGGATTCGCCGGTCGGCGGTGGTGATGCTCACTGTTTCCGTAATGCGGGTGGGATTGTTACCGATGATGCAATTCGTTCAGCGATGCTGACATGCAATTTCTTTGGGACCAAGGAAATTGTTATCGTTCAACACACTCAATGCGGCATGCTTTCCGCTAACGCGAACGATTTGGAAAAGATGCTTCGTGCTAGAGGAGTCGATATTGATTCATTAACGCTGGACCCGACTTTGTCAGAGCTTAAACTCGATAAAGGCGCTTTCGCTAAATGGATTGGCATGATGGATGATGTTGACGAAACCTGCATTAAAACTGTTGAAACATTCCGTAACCATCCATTAATTCCGAAAGATGTCTTGATTAGCGGTTGGGTATGGGAAGTCGAAACTCGCCGTCTGCGTGCTCCAACTTTTGATGCGCAAAAACGAGCTCGCACGGATGTCACTGCTGCTCAATTCGGTGTTACCGCCAAGCAGCCTTCTCGCTGGTCAGCCTAACCCTGATCGGGAAAACAACTGATCTGCTTCAATCTCGGAGCACTTTCCCGGGCGTAAGCCCGGGATCGATCAAAACCCATGCGTACTTTTTTTGCGCCTTAAACATTGGAGTTAATGTTCTATGCCAACTTATGATTACCATTGCGAAAACTGCGGCTCTGATTTGGAATTTCGCCATTCCGTCAACAGTAATGCGCCCGAATGCCCCCAGTGCGGCAGCATCATGGAAAAAAGAATTTTATCGGCGCCTGCCGTTCACGGTTACATGGCTGTAGGCAGAAACCAAGCAATGGCTTCGCTTCAACGCCCGCTCGACGAGGCTAGTCATCGTCATGGCCCAGGATGTGGATGTTGCGGGGGCCATCATCACGCATCTAGCAGCACGACACCCTCTTCATCTGCCGCTTGATGCGGCGTCTGGATCGCATCACTGGTTAGAGAATAATTCAGGCCAACCTCCCATGAGCACACTCGTTTGGATCATCATTTTCACCCTAACTGGAGGCCTGCTCAGCGTCGGCGCGGCAGGCTTATTTTTACTGATTCCAAATCGCTACCACCCACGAATCTTACCTCATGGGCTCAGTTTCGCCGTTGGGGCCTTGTTGAGCGTCGCTTTTCTGGATCTCCTGCCGGATGCACTACGCACTGCCGGCGAAAAACATGCACAAAGCTTAATGGCCACGGTTTTGGCAGGCATTATCGGTTTCTTCCTGTTGGAAAAATTGCTGCTATGGCGACACTGTCATACTGGCAATTGCGTTGCTCATAACAGGGGACGTTCCCATCGGTCGGCTGGCACCCTGATTATCTTGGGCGACGCCATCCACAACTTTGTCGATGGCGTCCTTATCGCGGCGGCTTTCCTTACGGATATACATCTGGGGATCATTACCAGCATCGCAGTAACGGCTCATGAGATCCCCCAGGAAATAGGTGACTTTGCTATTCTGATTGAAAGCGGTTACAGCCGTGCCAACGCATTACGCTATAACCTGATGTCCAGTCTATCCACACTGGTCGGGGGAATGCTGGCCTATTTCAGTCTGGCAAACCTGCATGAAATGTTACCCTACATTTTGGCCTTGGCGGCATCAAGCTTTTTATACGTTGCCATAGCCGATCTTATCCCTAGTCTCCATCAACGTAGCGCTATTGCAAAACAACCGGCATTTCAGCAAATTGGCCTCATAACGTTCAGTATTTTTCTGGTGTATTGGATTCACGGACAAGCCGAGGCTTTCCATGATCGACAAGGGGCGGTTGAGACTAAAACGACACGACCGCTAGAAACTGGGCCAGTATTGGAAGCAAAAATAGCCCATGCTCCACTGTGCGGGAATGAAAAATACAATATTTGATGGCACTGAAATATTTCTTTATTTTTCCGATTTTAATTTGTTCAATCTTAATCCGTGCTCTCGCTCAACGAAACCCCTGTAAAGCAATGATAAATAAAGGATAATAGGCATATTATTCATTCACCCAAAAT
>JABLTH010056379.1_pt1 | contig 11092 bp, 12 predicted proteins | sample 7875711 | NCBI WGS metagenome assembly JABLTH01 (sample SAMN14941262, study PRJNA633318) | bioreactor metagenome | isolation source: bioreactor | place: China | collected 2019-03-05 | reverse complement strand
CGGCACCGCTTCCGGCCGCTTGTTCGCCGCCCACCTGCCGCGCGCCGCAGTGCGCGCCGCGGGTGCCGGCACGCTGGACGCCGCCTTCGAAGCCGAACTGGAGGCGGTGCGCCGGCAGGGCATCAGCAGCGCGGTCGACGCGGCGGTGCCCGGGGTCAGCGGGCTGGCGGCGCCGGTGCTCGCGGGCGGGCGCATCGTACTGGCGCTCACCGCCATCGGGCCCAGCGCCAGCTTCGACGTCAGCCCCGGCGGCGCACCCGCCGTCGCGCTGCGCGACGCGGCGCAGGACCTGACGGCGGCACTCGGCGGCGCCTAGCCGGGTGTGCAGGATGCCACGCCGGTGGCACTTCATTGCGGCGCCATTGAAGGACTGGGGATAGGACGCGGCGCCACCGCCGCCTACCTTGCACGGCATGCGAAAGACGCTGCTGCGCACCCTGCTCATCGCAAGCCTTGCGATCGGTGCCGGCGCCGCGTCCCACGCCGCCGCCTGGCTGCCCGAAGCGGGCCCGCCCAGCATCGACGGTGCCGCCGGCGGCGGCCTCACCCCCTGGGCGATGCCGCTGACCGAAGACGACCCGATCGCCCCCGGCGCACGTGGCCTGGCGCGCAGCACGCGCACCTTCGACTACCAGCTCGCGCTGCGCGGCGGCGCAGTGCGGATCGCGCCGCGGCTGGAGCTTTCGCTGGCGCGCCAGCTGTTCGACGCCCGCGGCAGCCTGGCTTCGCTGGGGCTGGTGGACCAGCGCCTGCGGCAGGACATCGCCGGCCTCAAGTGGCGCGTCGCCGGCCCCGAGCAACGCGAGGAAGGCAGCAGCGCCAGCTGGCTGGCGCTGGGCCTGCTGCGCAAGCGCACCGCGGCCGGCGCGCTGGAGCCGATGCTGGTGGACTCGCTCGGTGCGCGCTGCAGCGGCTTCGAGCTCTACGCCAGCGTCACCCGCTACGCCGCCCCCGAAGGGCTGGTGCTCAACGCCACGCTGCGCGCCACGCGCGCCAACCAGAACGGCCTGCTCGGCTTCGGCGGCCGCCACGGCAGCGGCGTCAAGTTCGCGCCCGAGTTCTCGCTCGCCTGGCAGGCCACGCCGAAGCTCACGCTGGGGGCCGAAGCGCGTGCCAAGCCCGACAACCTGAACCACAGCGTGCTGGGCACCGGCGCGCTGAAGGAAGACGGCTGGTTCGACGCCTGGGCGCGCTGGCAGCCGCGCGCCGACGTGGCGGTCAGCTTCAGCTGGCTGGACCTGGGCCGCATCGCGCCGGCGCTGCAGCCGCGCCGCCAGAGCGGCAGCCAGCTGACGCTGGCGCTGTCCTACTGATAGCGGACCGGCTCGGTGTAGCGCGTGTCCTCGTGCAGCGCCCAGTAGGCCTGCTGCAGCTGTTCGCTCACCGGCCCGAAGCGGCCTTTCGCGCGCCCCGCCACCAGCACGCCGTCCACTGAAGCGACCGGGATCACGCCGCCGCCGGTGCTGCTGAGGAACACCTCGTCGGCAGCGCGCAGTTCGTCCACGCCCACCGCGCGCTGCTGCACGTCGAAGCCGGCGGCGCGCGCCAGTTCGATCACCGTGCGCCGCGAAACGCCTTCCAGCACGCCGCCGGCCGCGGTGGCCAGCGTGCGGCCCTTGACGACGAAGACGTTGAAGCCCGGGCCTTCGGTGACGTGGCCGGCGCCGTCGGTCAGCACGACCGTCTCGCCACCGCGCTCGTAGGCTTCGAACAGGCCGGCGACGAAGTCCAGCCAGTGGTAGTTCTTGACCCGCGGGTCCACGCTCGCAGCGGGAATGCGCTGCGCCGAACCGACCACGAGGTCGATGCCGCGGCGCTGCTTGTCGGGGTCGGCGATCCAGACGAAGGGGATCGCGAAGGCCATGAAGCGGTTGCTGCAGGTGCGCGGGTCGCGCGAGCCCGGCGCCGGCCGGCCGCGCGTGCACAGCAGTTCGACGTAGGCCTCGCGCAGGCCGGCGCGGCGCACGCACTCGTGCATGACCTCGCGCATGCGCGCGCGCGGCACGCCGGGGTCCAGGCGCAGCGCCTTCAGGCTGGCTTCGAAGCGGTCGAGGTGGTCGTCGAGGCGGAAGAACTTCCCCTGCCAGACATGCGCCACGTCGTAGGTGGCGTCGCCGTGCAGGAAGCCCCAGTCGAAGATCGAGATCTTCGCGTCTTCGGGGGCGACGAAGTCATCGTCGACGTAGGCGCAGCCTTGCATGGCACGGTCCTCGGGTATGGGGACCGGCATGCTACGCCGTGCCTAGAATCGTTCGCATGGAGACCGGTCCCGCGACACGACCACCCCGCTGGCTGGTGTGGGCCGTCGGCTTGGCGGCCGGGGCGGCGGGCGCGAAGTTCAGCTACGACTTCGGCTTCCAGCTTGCGGGCTGGGGCTTCGGCGCGGTGACGGCGCTCAACGGCGGCGTGATCTGCGCGCTGCTCGCCGCTTCGCTGGCCGACCGCGTGCTGCGTCGGCGCTGAAGGACTTCAGTCGCGCGAGGTGCGCTTGTTGTGTTCCTTGAACTGGCGGGTCACCCAGAACAGGAACACGATGAACCACAGCACGAACAGGATGGTGGTGACCTTCACTTGACACTCTCCGGAGCTAGGGTGGGACCCAGGTTCAGGCGCCGCCGGTCGCCGACCAGCGTGCCCATGACGACGACGTTGGCCAGCAGCAGCACGACTTCCAGCGCGTAGACGAAAGCATAGCCCGTGGCCGGGCCGGCCAGCGCGGGGCCGAACCAGCCTTCGGTGGCGAGCGCCGCCGCCACGTCGCGCAGCAGGCCGCCGGCGGCCATGCCGACGCCGGCCGCGGTGGCCTGCGCGGCGCCCCAGGCGCCGAGCGCGAGGCCGACCTGTTCGGCGGGCGCGCGGTTCATCGTCACCGTCAGCGTGCCGTGGCCGAAGATGCCGCCGCCGACGCCGATGAACAACGCGCCGGCCACGAACAGCGGCACCGAGTGCGTCGTCGCGGCCAGCATCACGGCCACGAAGGCCGGCACGCCGATCCACGAGCCGACGGCCGCCATGCGCGCCGGGTCGGCGCCGCGGCCGAGCACCACCGACGCGTAGCTGAAGCCGATCAGCCCGCCGGCCGCCAGCGTGGCCGACAGCCAGGTGGTGCCGCCGACCGTCATGCCCAGGACCTGGCCGCCGTAGGGTTCGAGCAGCACGTCCTGCATGCTGAAGGCCAGCGTGCCCAGCGCGATGGCGAACAGCCGCCGCCGCGTGCCGTCGCCTTCGATGTAGCGGCTCCAGGCCTCCTTGAAGTCGGGCTCGGGCGCGGCCGCGCGTTCGGCGCCGCGGCGCGGGTTGCGCGTCTCCTGTTTCCACAGCGCCACCGTGTTGAGCACCAGGGTGGCGACGGCGCAGCCCTGGATCACCTGCACCAGGCGGCCGGGCGTGAACTCGGCCAGCGCGAGGCCGAAGACGAAGGCGCTGACGATGGTGCCCAGCAGCAGCATCACGTACATGAGGCCGACGACGCGCGGCTGGCTTTCCACCGGCGCGAGGTCGGTGGTGAGCGCCAGCCCCGCGGTCTGCGTGGTGTGCAGCCCGGCGCCGACGAGCAGGAAGGCGACCGCGGCGCCCGCCTGCCCCACCCATGTGGGCCAGGCCGCCGCATTGCCGCCGCCGCCCAGCACCAGCAGCGCGACGGGCATGACGGCGAGGCCGCCGAACTGGATGAGCGTGCCCATCCAGATGAAGGGCACGCGGCGCCAGCCGAGCGCCGAGCGGTGGGTGTCGGACCGGTAGCCGATGAGCGCGCGCATCGGCGCGTACAGCACCGGCAGCGCCACCATCATCGCCACCAGCGTGGTGGGCACGTGCAGTTCGACGATCATCACGCGGTTGAGCGTGCCCACGAGCAGCACCAGGGCCATGCCCACCGACACCTGGAACAAGGCCAGGCGCAGCAGGCGCGAAAGGGGGAGTTCGGCCGTCGCCGCGTCGGCGAAGGGCAGGAAGCGCGGGCCCAGGCCGGCCCAGCGCGAGATCAGGCCACGGCTGAAGCGGTTCATCGCATGCCTGTCGGGAGGGATTCGCGAGCCTGCAAATGCGCCCCGTCGGCCGGTACCGTGCCGCAAGTGACCCGGTCCGTGCCGCGGGAACGCGGGGGACTACTTCGTCGCCTGCGCGACGAGAGTGGTCGGTGGTGCCGTCGCCACCGAGGCGGGGGCCTCGATCGCGGCCGTCTTGGTGGCCTTGCCCTCGTAGTACTTCGGCAGCCAGGTCGTGTGCGTCAGGAGCATGTAGTGCACCAGGAACGAACTGACCGCGACGGCGCCGAGGAACACGGGAATGCCAACCGACGGCTTCACCACGCACCAGATTTTTCCGTAGATCATGGTGTGCGCCTCCTGCCTACTTCAGCCAGGGGCTGTAGATGTAGGCGAATAGGTGTGCCAACACGGCGATGAATCCGAAGATCTGCGTCCCCTGGATCAGGTGACGGTGGATCTCTTCAGACTCCGCCTCGGTAAAGCCGGTGGGCCATACCTTGTTGGGATCCGACTTGCTGTCTGACATGGGCCCTCCTCTCGAAAAGGGGCTGTCTTCCGTTACGTGCAAAACCTGCACGCGGGTACTGCGGCAGGTACCCCTCTGGTACCGGTCGATGTAATCTCTACCTTACGTTTGTCTTTGTCAAGCAGTCCTGACAGTTTGACTGCGGAACGAGGGTTTGCTCGGAGCCCGACGCGACGGGGCCGCCACACCACGGGCGCCGATATGCTTGCCGCATGCGCCTGTTGCTCGTCGAAGACGACCGCATGATCGGCGAGGGCCTGCGTGCCGCCCTCAAGCTGGAAGGGCACGCGGTGGACTGGGTGCGCGACGTCGCCGCCGCCAGCGCCAGCCTGGGCAGCGAGCGCTTCGACCTCGTGCTGCTCGACCTGGGGCTGCCCGCCACCCCGGGCGGCGAGCCGGCCGACGGTCTGGTGCTGCTGCGCGAGCTGCGCGCCCGCCGCGACGCCACCCCGGTGATCGTGCTCACCGCGCGCGACGCCGCCGGCGACCGCGTGAAGGGCCTGGACAGCGGCGCCGACGACTACCTGGTCAAGCCTTTCGAGCTGGACGAGCTGAACGCGCGCATCCGCGCCGTCATGCGGCGCCAGGGCGGGCGCGCCGAGCCGGTGCTGCGCCACGCCGGCGTGACGCTGGACCCGGCGACGCGCCAGGTCACCAAGGACGGCCAGCCGGTGCTGCTGTCGGCACGCGAGTTCGCGCTGCTCGAAGCCCTGATGCAGCGCCCGGGCGCGGTGCTCTCGCGCGCCCAGCTGGAAGACCGGCTCTACGGCTGGGGCGACGCGGTGGAGAGCAACGCCGTCACCGTGTACGTGCTGCAGCTGCGGCGCAAGCTGGGGGCCGACTTCATCCGCAACATGCGCGGCGTGGGCTACTTCCTCGCCCCCGCATGAACTCGATCCGCGCCCGCCTGCTGGCGCTGCTGATGGCACTGCTGGCCGCCGCCGCGCTGGCGATGGGCGGCGTCACCTACCGCAACGTGCTGGCCGAGACCGAGGCCCTGTTCGACTACCAGCTGCGCCAGATGGCGCTCTCGTTGCGCGACCAGGGCGAGATCGCGCCCGACCAGGCGGGCGCGCTGGCCGACGAGAAGCTCGACTTCGTGATCCAGATCTGGAGCGCCGACGGCCGCGCCATCTACGCTTCGCGCCGCCACGAGGACCTGCCCAGCCGCGCGCTGCTGGGCTTCGCCGACGTCAGCGCCGGCGGCCAGGCCTGGCGCACCTTCAGCGTGCTCACCGGCACGCGCGTGATCCAGGTCGCGCAGCCGCGCCAGATCCGCCGCCAGCTGGCGGCCGACGCCGCCTTGCACGCGGTGGCGCCGCTGGCCGCGGTGGCGCCGCTGCTGGCGCTGGTGATGTGGTGGGTCGCGGCGCGCGCGCTGCGCCCGCTGGCGCGCGTGGCGCAGGCGGTGCGCGAGCGCGACGCCGAGTCGCTCGCGCCGCTGCCCGAAGCCGCGCTGCCCGACGAACTGGCGCCGCTGGTGCACGCGCTCAACGCGCTGCTGGCGCGGCTGGGCCAGAGCCTGGACCGCCAGCGCGCCTTCGTGGCCGACGCCGCGCACGAACTTCGCTCGCCGCTGACGGCGCTGAAGCTGCAGCTGAAGCTGCTCGAACGCGCCGAGGAGCCTGAAGCGCGCGCGGCGGCGGTGAAGTCGCTGGGCGAAGGCATCGAGCGCACCGCCTGGCTGGTGGAGCAGCTGCTCGCGCTGGCGCGCAACGAACCCGGCGCGCCGCCCTTGCCCCGGACGGCGGTCGACCTGGCCGAGGTCGCCCGCAACGCACTGGCCGCCACGGTGCCGCTGGCGCTGGCCAAGGGCACCGAACTCGACCTCCAGGCGCCGCTGCCGGTGCCGCTGTCGGGCGACGCGGCGTCGCTGACGGTGCTGGTGCGCAACCTGGTCGACAACGCGGTGCGTTATGCGCCGGGCGGCACGCGCGTGAACGTGCAGGTGGCGCTCGAAGACGGCCGGCCGACCCTGACGGTGGACGACGCCGGCCCCGGCATCCCGCCCGAGGACCGCGAGCGCGTCTTCGACCGCTTCTACCGCCGCGACCCCAGCCAGGGCGACGGCAGCGGCCTCGGACTGGCGCTGGTGCGCACGGTGGCCGAGCGCCACGGGGCCACGGTGGCGCTGGGTGAATCGCCGCTGGGCGGTCTGCGCGCGACGGTGAGCTTCGAAGGCGCGTCTTAACTCTCGCTTCATCGAGGCCTCACGCCCGCCTCATCGGCGCGCCTTACCTTGCGAGTCATGCAACCCCGCAAGGAGCCCGAAATGAAGTTGAAGCCCGTCGTCGCCGCCCTCGTGGCCGGCGGCCTGCTCGGTGCCGGCGCCGCCGGCGCCTTCAGCCTGCCGTCCTGGCTGCAACCGGGCGGCAAGAGCGGTGGCGACAAGCCCGCCGTCGTCGCCACCGCCACCGCCGAGGCCGCAGCGCCGGCGGCAGTGCCCCTGATCCCGGCTCAGGGCCAGATCCCCGACTACCGCGCCATCTTCCGCCAGTCGGCGCCGGCGGTCGTGGGCATCACGGTCGAAGGCACGCACAAGACCGCGCGCGGCGAAGACGGCCCGTCGGTCGACGAGGACCCGTTCTTCCAGTTCTTCCGCGGCATGCCCGGCTTCCAGCAGCGCCGCGGCCCCGCGCCTTCGGTGCCGTTCCGCGGCCAGGGCTCGGGCTTCATCGTCAGCGCCGACGGACTGATCCTGACCAACGCCCACGTCGTGCGCGAAGCGAAGGAAGTCACCGTCAAGCTGAGCGACCGGCGCGAGTTCTCGGCCAAGGTGCTGGGCAGCGACCCCGTCACCGACGTCGCGGTGCTGAAGATCGACGCCAAGGGCCTGCCCGTGGTACGCCTGGGCGAGCCGAAGAAGCTGGAGGTCGGCGACCCGGTGATGGCGATCGGCGCGCCCTACGGCTTCGAGCAGACCGCCACCAGCGGCATCGTCAGCGCCAAGGGCCGTTCGCTGCCCGGCGACGCCGTGGTGCCCTTCATCCAGACCGACGCCGCGGTGAACCCCGGCAACTCCGGCGGCCCGCTGTTCGACGGCAGTGGCGCGGTAGTCGGCATCAACGCGCAGATCTACTCGCAGAGCGGCGGCTTCCAGGGCCTGAGCTTCGCGATCCCGATCGACGTGGCGCTGAAGGTGAAGAGCCAGATCGTCGCCACCGGCAAGGCCAGCCACGCGCGCCTGGGCGTCACCGTGCAGGACGTCAACCAGGGCCTGGCCGAGAGCTTCGGCCTGCCCAAGCCCAACGGCGCGCTCGTCGCCAACGTGGCGCCCGGCAGCGCCGCTGCCGCCGCCGGGCTGAAGGCGGGCGACGTGGTGACGAAGGTGAACGGCGAGCCGGTCGAGCGTTCGGGTCAGCTGTCCAGCCTGATCGGCCTCTCGGCGCCGGGCGAGAAGGTGACGCTCGAGGTCTGGCGCGACAAGTCGGCGCGCGAGATCGAGGTCAGGCTCGGCAGCGCCGACACGAAGACGGCGCTGGCCGACGAAGGCGCCGACGCGCCTTCCGGCGGCCAGCTCGGCCTGGCGCTGCGCCCGCTCACCGGCGCCGAACGCCGCCAGGCGCAGGTGGACAGCGGCCTCGTCGTCGAGGACGTGGCCGGCCCCGCGGCGCGCGCCGGTGTGGCGCCGGGCGACGTGCTGCTGGCCATCAACGGCCAACCGGTGCAGAGCGTCGATCAGGTGAAGGGCGTGCTAAAGGGCAAGCCGCGCCACGTGGCGCTGCTGGTCTGGCGCGACGGCGCGAAGATCTTCGTGCCGATCAGGCTCGGCTAGCGGCGGGCCGAGAGGTACGGCACGTCCACCTGCACCTGGCAGCCCGGCGTGCGGTAGCACATCGTCGCGCGCGCCAGGTGTTCCAGCGAAGCCAGCTCGCTGGGCGGGCTCCACAGGTCCACCACCCAGCGGCGGCGCGTGTCGAGCGGGAAGCGGGTGCCGTTGACGACGGCCACGGTCGAGGCTTCGGCCTCCGGCGCCTGCGCTTCGCAGACCAGCTGCACGAGGTCGTTGGACAAGGTGCAGCGCCATTGCGGCGCGGCAGCGGACGGCAAAGCCAGGGTGGCCAGCAGCAGCGTGCCGGCGGCGGTTCGGAAGCCCATGGCCTCGATATCGGCCGCCGCCCGGCCGGGCGTAGAGGGATCGGCGTGACTTCAGCCCGGCCGCTGCAGGCGCGGCGCCAGCCGCGGCGTGGCTTCCAGGCGGCCGTGGCGGTCGATCAGCAGCACCTGGTCGACGCCCAGGCGTTCGGCCACCCGCCGCCAGCGCGCCGGGCCGGCCACCAGCAGCGCGGTGGCGGCGGCGTCGGCCAGCGCCGCCGAAGGGTGGACCACGGTCACGCTCACCAGGTCGCGTGCCGGCGCGCCGGTGCCGGGGTCCAGGATGTGCGTGCAGCGCTCGCCGCCGGCCAGACGCCAGCGTTCGTAGCTGCCGGAGGTGACGACCGCCTCGCCAGTGGTCTCGATCACCGCCACCAGCCCCGGCCCCTGCGGGTCGCGGATGCCCACGCGCCAGGGCCGGCCGTCGACGCGGCCCATCGCCGCCAGGTTGCCGCCCAGGTTGAGCATCGCGTCGTGCACGCCCGCGCCGCGCAGCCGCGCGAAGGCGCGGTCGATCGCCACCCCCTTGGCGTAGGCGCCCAGGTCCAGCTGCAGCGCCGGATTGCGGCTGCGCAGCTCGCGCCCGCGCCATTCCAGCTGCGCCAGGCTGGGCCGCGTGGCGATGCGGCTCTCGACCACCGCGCGTGCAGGCGCCGGTCCGTCGCGCAGTTCGTCGGCATGGAAGCCCCAGACCCCGACCAGACCGCCGAGGGCCGGGTTGAAGAGGCCGAAGGACCGCTCCTCCAGCACCGCCGCCGCCTGCAGCGTGGCGGCCAGCAGAGGTGAGGCGCTCGCGCTGCGGCCGGCCGCGAAGGCGACATTCAGCGCTGTCAGCTCGCCCGGCTTCCAGGCATTCCAGCGCGCGTTCATCGCTGCCAGGTCGCGCAGCACCGCGTCGCGCGCGATCGTCGCGGCGGCGGGCAGCACCAGGTCCAGCGGCGAACCGAAGAGGAATCGCCGCTCGTGCGCCAACGCCAGTGCTTCGGCCGGCAGCACCACGGCGCCGGCGGCCACGACCAGCCATTCACGGCGCGAGAGCAGGCCGCCCATGACTTCAGTAGCGCATGCGAAGCGCGGCCAGCGCGGCGACGGCGCGTTCGCGCTCCGGCTCCAGCTGCGCCAGCAGCGCCGGCAGCGCCTCCAGCCGGCCGGCACGCGCTTCGGTCTCGATCTGCGCGCACAGCGCCGAGAGGCGCGCGGCGCCGATGTTCTGCGTCGCCGACAGGAAGCGGTGCGCCAGCGTGCGCAGCGCCTCGGCGTCGGCGCGTGCGTGCGCCTCGGCGATGCGTGCCGCGTGGCCGGGCGAGTCGGCGTTGAAGAGGTCGATCAGCTCGCGCACCAGCGTTGGCTGGCTGTCGTCCTGCAGCGTGCGCAGGTGCTCGAGCCGGCCCTGGTCGATGACGGCGTCGCGGCCGCCGGCCACGCCTTCGTTGGCCAGCGTGGCGGCGTGGGTCAGCACGTCGGCCAGGCCGGAGAGCTCGATCGGCTTGGCCAGGTAGCCGTCCATGCCGGCGGCGAGGTAGATCTCGCGGTCGCCCGGCATCGCGTTGGCCGTCATCGCCACGATGCGCGGCAGCCCGTCGGCGCCGCGGCGGGCGACGATGCGGCGCGCCGCCTCGACGCCGTCGACCTCGGGCATCTGGATGTCCATCAGCACCACGTCGTAGGTCTGGCGCGCCACCGCTTCCAGCACCTCGCGTCCGTTGCCGGCCATGTCGGCGCGGTAGCCCAGGTGCTGGAGCTGGCGCAGCACCACGCGCTGGTTGACCGGGTTGTCCTCGGCCACCAGCACGCGCAGCGTCGAAGCAAGGCCGCGCGGCGCCGGCGCGGCGGGGGCCGGGGCCTGCGGCTGCGGCGCCTGGCCGGCGAGCACCGAGACCAGGGTGGCGAACAGTTGCCCGGCCTTGATGGGCTTCGAGAGGCAGGCCGCCAGGTCGGCGGCGCGTCCGTCGGCCAGCGCCTGGCGCTGGCCGAGCGAGGTGAGCAGCACGATCGGCAGCTCCTGCGCGCTGCGCCGGCGCCGGATCTCGACCGCGAGGTCGAGGCCGTCGATCTCGGGCATGCTCATGTCCAGCACCGCCACGTCGTACGACTCGCCGTGGCGGATGCGGTCCAGCGCCTCCAGCGCCGAAGGCAGCGTCGAAGGCGTCATGCCCCAGCGCAGCGCGAGCCGGGTGACGATGCGCCGGTTGGTCAGGTTGTCGTCGACGATGAGGATGCGCTTGCCGGCCAGCGCCGGCACGTCGCGCTGCAGGAAGTCGGCCGTCTCGGCCACCGGCGCGCGCTTCACGAGCACGCTGAATCCGAAGGTGGAACCGCGGCCGGGCTCGCTCTGCACGTCGACTTCGCCGCCCATCAGCTCGGCCAGCCGCTTGCTGATGGCCAGCCCCAGCCCGGTGCCGCCGTACTTGCGCGTGGTCGACGGGTCCACCTGGGTGAAGCTCTGGAACAGCAGCGGCAGCTGCTCGGGCGAGATGCCGAT
>JABLTH010087620.1_pt1 | contig 11107 bp, 7 predicted proteins | sample 7875711 | NCBI WGS metagenome assembly JABLTH01 (sample SAMN14941262, study PRJNA633318) | bioreactor metagenome | isolation source: bioreactor | place: China | collected 2019-03-05 | reverse complement strand
GTGCAGCCGGCCCCCCTCGGTGCCGACATGGTCGTGGTGCGCGGACAGCACGATGAATTCGTCCTTCAGGGCGGGATCGGCGCCGGGCAGGAGCCCCATCACGTTGGAGGCCGGGAGGTCCTCCGCAGCCACATTGGGCTGGAAGGCCAGCCGGCCCAGGGTCAGGGGAGGCAGCGGGCGGCGGGCGTCGTCGATGCGCGCCTGGAGGGCGGCGGCCTCGGGGGGAAGGTTCTTCACTCCCTCCGCGGGGAGGAGGATGGTCCCGCCGGCAGGGCCCAGCCCGCCCTTGAGGGCGATGCGGCCGGCGCGGGCGGCCCGGGAGAGGAAGGCGCCGGCGCGGGCGAAGTCCCGGCCCTGGGGGCGGCGGTCCTGGAGCAGCACGAACCCGGCGGCGCCGGCCTTCGCCGCGGCGGCGGCCTTGGCCTCCGAGGCGCAGGCCTTCGACCAGGCGGCCTCGCCGACGCCCTGGGGGCGGGGCGGCTCGCCGTCGAAGGCCACCACCCACTTCCCCCGGACGTCCGCGGCGCCGTAATCGTCCCAGCCCGCCTCCGGCGCGTGGACGCCGTAGCCCAGGAGCAGGGCGTCACCTTCGCCGGGCAGGGTCCGCGTGGTGAAGGCCTCCGAGCCGAGTTTCAGGGCCCGGCCGCCGAGGCTGAGCACGCTCCGCTCCTCGTCGATCCGGCGGCGCTCCAGGAGGTAGGGCCAGTGGTAGGGGGTCGCGCCCCCGAAGCCTGCGGCCTTGACGGGCTGGAGGCCTGCCTCCTTGAAGCGCCGGGCCACCAGGTCCGCGGCCATCCGCTGCCCACGGGCGCCGGTGGCCCGGCCCTCGAATTCGGGACTCGCCAAGGCGAAGAGGTCCTCCCGCATGCGGGCGCGGCCGGGTTCCTGGGCGCCCAGGGTTGCGAGGAGAAGGAGCCCTGGAAGCAGGGCCCGGCGGCAGGTCATGGCGTCTCCCTAGGCCTTGCGGCCCCGTGGGGGGTTGGGGATGCGGTCCTTGGTGTGGACGGAATGGGTATCGCAGTCGACGATGCAGCGCCAGCCCTGCTTCTCGTTGGGCATGTGCACGTCCACCTCCCAGCCGCAGGTCGAGCCGTTGAGGTTCGTGCGCCGGGCGCTGGTGGCGATGCCGCCGGTCTCGCGCTCGGCGATGGCCTTGGCCTCCGAGGCCGAGCGGATGGGACCGGCGGCGCGGGGGGCCTTCTTCGGCTTCTCCGCGGAGAGGGCCGGGCCCGCGCCCAGGGCGCAGGCGAGGACGAGGAAGAGGAGCAGGGCGGCTGTCGGGCGCATGGGGACCCCCGGGAAAGGGATCAGCCTACGCTCCAGGCAGGCCCCGGCCAAGCCGGGCGGCCCCGTCCGCGCGCGTCCGGCCCCATTCCGCTATGGTCGAAGGGGCACGGGCCGTGGAGGAAAGCGTGGGGCAGGCGGATCGGAGCCGGTTTTGGGACACCTTCGCGGAGGATTGGCGCGTCGATCCGCCCCAGGCTCCGGACGTCACGGACCAGGCCTGGTTCCTGGAGGAGGCCCGCCGCGCCCCCCGCCAGGAAGGGCCGCTGCTCGTGCTGGGCGCGACTCCGCAGTTCGCGGGCCTGGCCTGGCCGCCGGGCGCCTGGACGCTGGCGATCGACATCTCCGGCGGGATGCTCCGGCGGGTCTGGTCCCCCGCCGCCGCGGGCCGCCGTTCCGGAGCGCTCCGGGGGGACTGGCTGGCGCTGCCCCTGCGCCCAGGCACCGCGTCCCTGGCGGTGGGGGACGGCTGCTTCGGCGTCCTGAGGGGACCGGAAGAGGCGGCGGCCATGGCCCGGGAGGTCCGGCGGGTGCTCCATCCCCAGGGGCGGCTGCTGCTCCGGTGCTTCGTCCGGGTCCCCGGGGGTCCCACCGTGGACGAACTCTTCGCCAGCCTGGAGCGCGGGGAGGTGGACAGGATCGGCTGGTTCCGATGGCGGGTGGCCATGGCCCTGCAGGCGGCAGGGGAGACGCAGGTGGACCGGCACCGGGTCTGGGAGGTCTGGCGGGCCCGCGTCCCCGACCTGGAGGCCCTCGCGGCCCGCACGGGCCTGCCGGCCGACCATGTGCGCCGCGTCCAGCGCTGGGAGGGCGAGCGGACGCCCCTGCACTTCCCGACCCTCGAGGAGGTCCGCGCGATCCTCCTGCCCGCATTCCGGAGCCTCCGGGAGGCTTCCGCCGGCGGCGCCTGGGGGGCCCATGTCCAGCGCCTCGTCCTGGAGCCCGCGCCGTGAAGGGCCGCATCGTGATCCTCAAGCACGAGGCGGACCGGGATCTGCCGACGGGCGCCTACCTGGTGGACGCCGTGGCCGCCCAGTGGGCCGCCGAGGGCTGGGAGGTGCTCGACCTCTACGGGACCTCCGCCTTCGTCCCGGCGGACCTGGCCTTCGTGCACGTGGATCTTTCGGAGGTCCCCGAACCCTACCTCGAATTGGCCGCCCGCTATCCCCGGGCCATCAACGGGCGCGTCCGGGACATCCGGAAGTCGGCCTTCAGCGCCCACCTCCTGAGGCCGGGCGATCCCTGGAACGGCCCGGTGATCGTCAAGTCCGACCGGAACTACGGCGGCTTCCCCGAGGCCCTGCGGGGGGTCCCCCGCCCGGGCGGCCTGGGGCTCGCGCCCGCATTCCGCTCCCCGGACGAGTACCTGATCCTCCCCAGCCTCCAGGCGGTTCCCCCCGAGGCCTTCGGGCACCCGGACGTCGTGGTCCAGGCCTTCCTCCCGGAGGTGGAGGACGACCTGTTCCACGTCCGCGCCTACACCTTCTTCGGCGGGGTCCACACCTCCACCCGCCTGGCGTCGGAGGAGCCCATCGTGAAGTCCACGAACCGGGTGGCCACGGCCCCGGTCCCGCCCCATCCCGGCATCCTGGCCTGGCGGGAGCGCCTGGGCTTCGATTACGGGAAGTTCGACTACGTGGTGCGGGAGGGCGAGGCCGTCCTCCTGGACGCCAACAAGACCCCGGGTCTGCCGAGGCCGGGCTCGCCCCGGGCCCAGGCCCTGGCCCAGCGCTTCGCCGCGGCGGTGGAGGACTTCCTGGCCTAGGGCAGCCGCCCCCTCAGATGTCGAACTTCACGCCCTGGGCCAGGGGGAGGTTCGTGCTGTGGTTGATGGTGCAGGTCTGGCGGCGCATGTAGGCCTTCCAGGCGTCCGAGCCGGACTCGCGGCCGCCGCCGGTCTCCTTCTCGCCGCCGAAGGCGCCGCCGATCTCGGCGCCCGAGGTGCCGATGTTGACGTTGGCGATGCCGCAGTCCGAGCCGTTGGGGCCCAGGAAGCGCTCGGCGTGCAGGAGGTTCGTCGTGAAGATGGCCGACGACAGGCCCTGGGGCACGGCGTTGTGCACCTCGATGGCCTCGTCCAGCTTCTCGAACTCCATCACATAGAGGATCGGCGCGAAGGTCTCCTCGCAGGTGATGGCCAGCTGCTTCGGGCAGCGGATGATCGTCGGCTGGACGTAGTTGCCCCCGCCCTCGACCTTCTTCCCGCCCGCGATCACGGTGCCGCCCTCGTCCACGGCGCGCTGGATGGCGGCCTCGAAGTCCTTCACGGCGCCGGCGTCGATCAGCGGGCCGACGAGGGTGCCCGGGGCGAGCGGATCGCCGATGGGCAGGGATCCGTAGGCCTTCACCAGCCTGTCGAGGAGGCCCTTCGAAATACCCTTCTGGAGGAAGAGGCGGCGGGTGGTGGTGCAGCGCTGGCCGGCGGTGCCCGCGGCGCCGAAGGCGATGGCCCGCAGCGCCAGGTCCAGGTTCGCGTCGTCCATCACGATGATGGCGTTGTTGCCGCCCAGTTCCAGGATGGTGCGGCCGAAGCGCTTGGCGGCGCAGACCCCCACGTGCTGGCCCATGCGGCCGGAGCCCGTGAAGGAGATCAGGGGGATGCGGTGGTCGTTGTTGATGCGCTCGCCCACGTCCTTGCCGCGGCCCACGATGAGGGTGAAGACGCCCTTGAGGCCGTGCTTCTCCATGACCTCGTCGGTGATCTTCTGCACGGCCACGGCGCACAGCGGCACCTTGGAGGAGGGCTTCCAGATGGTGACGTCGCCGCAGACGGCGGCCAGCATGGCGTTCCAGGCCCACACGGCCATGGGGAAGTTGAAGGCGGTGATCACCGCCACGGGTCCCAGGGGATGCCACTGCTCGTACATGCGGTGGCCCGGGCGCTCGGAGTGCATGGAGAGCCCGTAGAGCTGGCGGCTGAGGCCCACCGCGAAGTCGCAGATGTCGATCATCTCCTGGACCTCGCCCAGGCCCTCGGTGTAGATCTTGCCCATCTCGAGGCTGATGAGGGCGCCCAGGGGCTCCTTGTGCTTCCGGAAGGCCTCCCCGAGCTGGCGGACGATCTCGCCGCGCTGGGGCGCCGGCATCATGCGCCAGGCCTCGAAGGCCTTGGTGGCCGCGGCCATCATGGCCTCGTAGTCCGCGTCGTCGCCCTGCATGACCGAGGCCAGGCGTTCGCCGGTGGCGGGGTTCTCGCTCACCAGTTCGGGGCCGCGGGGGGTCGAGAAGAAGGCGCCGTCGGAGACGCCCGAGTTCACGTCCGAAAGGCCCAGGGCCTCGAAGATGGCTTCCTTCGTCCAGGTCGGGTTGAGGGCGGTCGTGGTCATGGCGTCACCAGGAAAACGGGGGGCGAGGCTGGGAAATCCAGCGCTTCGGCGCGTCTGCGCAAGCGCTCCAGTGTACCAGCAGGACCGCGTGACGCCGAGCCGGGATTGGCCGCGGGCGGGCCGCCTAGCGGAGCCCGGCGACCATCACCAGGGTCGAGGTCCAGCCGGCCTGGCGCCAGAGGATCCGCCTGCCGTCGGCGCTCATGCGGACCGTGTTCGTCTCGCGGGTGATGCGCGGGTGCGTGACGGTGCGCAAGGGCCTGCGGACCCCGCTGTCCGGGTCAAGGACTGCGAACTGCAGCGCCCCGGCCTCGGCGCGCCAGACCCAGAGGTGGCGGTTGTCGGACGCCCACCGCGCGACACGCCACCCTGTGCTGCCGCCCGTCCCCTGGGCGGTGCGGGGGGCGGCCTCCGGATTCCAGACATCCCAGATGCGGCCATCGGCCGTGAGCAGGAAACGGCCGTTCGGCGAGAGCCGCGCGTAGCCGATCCCCTCGCCGGTGACGGGCCGGGGCGGCCCGCCGGCGATGTCCTGCACGAGGTAGCGGGGCCCCTTCCCCTTCTCCTGGGCCACCCAGAAGACCTGCCTGCCGTCCGCGGAAAGGATGGGCGCGAGACCCGGGTGGGTGGCGTAGGGCCCCGGAGGCAGGGCCTTGGGCGCGCCAGTCCCGAGCGGGATGAGCTGGACATGGAGGGCGGGATCCGTGACGAGCACGGCCGCCATGGAGCCGTCGGGGCTGAGGCCCGGCGGGCTCGAGGCCCTGGAGAGCATCACCGGTGGGCCCCCCGCCGTTTTCCCCGCGTAGCCGTCCGAGGACTGCCCGTCCATGTTCGAGTACTCCTGGAAGACGTAGGTCTCCCCGTCATCCGAGAGTTCCCAGGGGATGCTGAGGCCCCAGCTCAGGTTCCGGACGGGCTGGCCCTCCTCCAGGAAGAAGATCTGCTCCTCGTCCTGCTGGAGGGCCATCAGCGCAGTGCCATCGGCCTTCAGGTCGAACAGGGTGAAGTCCCCGGGCATGCGCAGCAGGATCCGCTCAGGCCCGCCGGGCCGGCGGGCCCTCAGGGACTGGACTGGGCCTTGGTCCGCCGCCGTGTACCACACTTCATCGCCCCGCCATGCGAGGCCCAGGATGCTGGAGTAGCGGCCCGGGAGCAGTTCCAGCCGGCCCGTGGGCAGGTCGTAGACCGCGAGGGAACCCGCGGCGCTGGCGGCGCTGCTATGCGCGATGAAGGCGAGCTTCCGGCCGTCCGGGGAGAATCGGGGCCACGAGCACCATGTGGCGCCTTCCACCAGGACCGGCCGGCCGGGCGGGCATTCCACGCGGCAGTTGCCCCATTCCCCGGTCACCACGGCGAGGTCTCCCTTCACGGAGCGGTCCGCGAAGGCCACGCGAGGAAGGAGGGGTTTCGGGGCGACGCGCCGGGAGTTCGCCGAGGCCAGCGTCCCGAAATAGGTCATGTAGCTCCCCGAGGGGGACAGGGCCAGGAGCATCTCGCCGTCGGGAGCCACCGCCAGGAGGTTCGTCCCTGCGAAGGGCAGGTCCTGCTCCTCCCGCTTGTCGGGCCGATAGGCGGAGAGGCCGAAGGCCTCGCTGCCCCACTGCCCGGAGAGCAGCACCTCCTGCCCATCCGCGGAGAACCGGGCCGAGCGGAGATGGCCCGCCCGGAGGTTGATGCGCGTGAAGCTCGGAGGCGCGGCGGGCTCGAAGGGGGGCCATTTTCTCCACCAGGCCAGGGCCCCCGCCGCGAGGACCGCCAGGGCGGCGGCGCCGACGGCGCCGAAGGCATGCAGAGCGCCGCGGGAGACGGCCTTGGGCCGGGGCCCCCGCCCCCCCCGGGCGGTTTCGAGCTGGACCGTCTCGAACGCGTACGCGAGGTCGTGGGCGCAGTGGATGCGCCGGCCCCGGTCCTTGGCCAGGACGCCATCAAGGATGCGCACGAGGCTCGCCGGGACGCCCAGGGCGGCATCGAACTCCGGGGGATCCTCCTTGAGGATGGCCTGGAGGGTCCCGATGAAATCCTCGCGGGTGAAGGGATTGCGGCCAGAAAGCAGCTCCCAGACCACGATGCCGAGGGCGAACAGGTCGCTGCGGGCGTCCAGAGGCTCGCCGCGCGCCTGCTCGGGGCTCATGTAGCCGATGGTGCCGAAGACCGATCCCGCGGCAGTCGGCTGTCCTGGCGGCGCGATGACCCTGCTGGGTGCCCCTTCCAGGGACGCCTGGGCCACCGGAATGGGGATGGCCTTGGCAAGGCCGAAGTCCAGCAGCTTCACCCGGCCGTCCCGGGTGCGGAACACGTTCTCGGGTTTCACGTCCCGGTGCAGGATCCCCGCGCCATGGGCCGCCTCCAGGGCCCGGGACACCTGGATGGCGGTGTCCAGGGCCTCCCTCAGCGGCATCGGGCGCCCCCCCATGCGCTGGCGGAGGGTTTCGCCCTCCAGCAGCTCGGTGACGAGGTAGGGGATCTCGTGGGTCAGTCCGAGATCGTGGACCACGAGAATGTTGGGATGGTTCAGGGAACTGGCGGCCCGGGCCTCGGTTTCGAAGCGCCGGAGCCACACCGCGTCCTGGGCGAACTGGGCCGGAAGGATCTTGATGGCCACGGGGAGGCCCAGCTTCGGATCCAGGCCGCGGTAGACCTCGCTCATGCCGCCGGTGGCGAGGGGCGCGACGATCTCGTACGGGCCTACGAGGGTGCCGGGGCTCAGGGGCATGGGGCGTCGGGAAGGATGAGGACCCCAGGCTAGCAGGCGATCCGCGGCCCGCGGTTTCGGGGGAGCGCGTCAGGCCTCGGGAATCCCGAGCCCGCGCAGGCTGGCAGCGTGCTCGGTGGGACGCTCCCGGCGAACCCCATCCACCCTCAGGGCGTGGATGCGCAGGGCGCCATCGGCGAAACCCACGAGCACGCCCTCGCGGGTGTCCCGGAAATGCCCGGGGGGGCAGGGCTCGGCGCTCGGCAGGGCCCAGCAGATCTTCGCCTGCCCCTGGCCGGTCTCGAGGAAGGCGTTGGGCCAGGGGTCCGCGACGGCCCGGATCTCATTGAAGGCCTGCTGCACCGGCATCCCGAAATCGAGGCGGCTGTCGGCGGGCTTGCGGCCCCCGAAGTAGGTGCTGGGGCCGAGGCTCTTCTGGACGACGCGCTCCGCGGTGCCGTCCACGAGCTTCGGGACCGTCTCCCGCACCAGGGCCCGCCCGGCCTCCGCGGCCCGCAGGGTCAGGCTCAGGGCCGTCTCGTCCCAGGCGATGGACAGGCGGGCCTGCCCCACGATGTCGCCGTCGTCGGGCTTCGGGGTCATGGCGTGGAGGGTCACGCCGGTCTCGGCCTCGCCCCGCGCCAGCACCCAGTTGATGGGGGCGCGGCCGCGGTAGGCCGGGAGCAGGGAGCCGTGCAGGTTGTAGGCGCCCAGGCCGGGGAGGTCCAGGAAGCGGGCCTGGATCATCTCCCGGAAGTAGAAGCTGAACAGGAAGTCCGGCGCCTGGGCGGCGATCTCCTCGTAGACTTCGTCGGCGTTGAAATCCGGGGCCCGGTGGACGGGAATGCCGGCCCGGTCCGCGAGGCGGGCGGGGGGCTCGAACCAGTCCTCCCCCGGCCCGGGCGCGTAGGTGTAGAGGGCCAGCACGTCCGCGCCTGCCTCCAGGAGGCCGTGGAGCGCTTCGGTCCCCACCGGGGAGAAGGCGCAGACAATGGCGGTGGGTCGACGGGCCATGACACAAGGATGACACGCCAAGGCCTTTCGCCCGTCCGCAGCGCGGCCGAGGCCCAAGGAACCTTTGCCAGCCGCGCCAAAGGAGCTTATGTTTGGCCCCGCAGCGTTCGCACCCCCCGCTGCAGGAGGTCGAGATGGTCATGAAGTGGGCAGCTGCCGCGTTCCTGTCGCTGGCGCTCGGAGCCCAGACCCCGGCGGGGATTTCCGCCGTTCAGGACCCTCTGGATCCCCCAGAGGAGCTGCAGGCCTTCGCACGCAAGGTCACCTTCACCGCGCAGGGCAATCCCTCGAAGCTCCAGGCCCTCCTGGAGGCGTTCTTCCGGCCTGCGGAAAACGGGGGGCTCGGCATCGTCTACGACAACTCCCGCACGCGCACCCTCCGGGAGGTCTGGAAGGACCGCCAGGCCAACTGCCTGGGCCTCACAAGCCTCTACGTCGCGGCCTGCCGCGCCATCGGCGTCGAAGTCCACTACGCGGAGCCCCTGAACACCAGCCACTGGAAGCGGAACGGGGATGTGATCCGCTACGAGCGCCACATCGTGGCGCTGGCCTCCCTGCCCCCGGCGGAGGACCTGGTGGCCGACTTCCTGCCCCGGCTCCAGCACAAGCAGGGCCGCTACGTCGTCTCCTTCCTGGGCGAGCAGCGGGTCCGGGCCCTCTGGGCCTCGAACCGGGCCGTGGAATGCCTCGAGGCCGGGAATCTCGCGGCCGCCGAGGCCTTCGCGAACCAGTCCCTCGCCTTCGATCCCTCCTGCAGCACGGGCTGGAACACCCTCGGCGTGTGGAAGGGGTTCCAGCAGGACCAGGCCGCCGCCGAGCGCTGCTACCGCAAGGCGCTGTCCCTGGATCCCACGGACGGAACCTCCGTGGGGAACCTGGAGACGGTCCTCCGCGCGGACGGGCGATGGGAGGAGGCCATGCACTACCGCCGCCTCGGCCTCGAACTCCGCAAGCGCGACCCCTACTTCCAGTCCTTCCTGGCTTCGGAATCCCTTGCGGAAGGCAAGCCTGACGAGGCGCTCAAGCACATCCGCAATGCCATCAAGTACCAGCCCTTCGATCCTGAATTCCATCTTCTGGAGGCCAGGATCCGGTTGGAACTGGGGAAGACGGATGACGCCGCCCGCAGCCTGGAGCTTGCCCGCAAGTGGGCCAATCCCAGGGACCGGGAACGCTTCGATACCAAGCTCGCGGCCCTCAAGCAGATGAACAGCTGAAGGCCGCCGGCCTCAGTGGGCCTCCAGGTCCGCCAGGCGCTCCTGGGCGTCCAGGCTCTCCGGGTGCCTGAGAAGGCATTCGCGCAGCATGCGGCGCGCCCCCTCGGCGTCATGGAGGGCGAGGCGGCTGTCTGACAGCTGGACCAGGGCCTCCTCGCAGCCCTCGTCGAGGCGCAGGGCCTGCCGCCAGTGCTCCTCGGCCCGCTCCCACTCGCCGAGCTCCGCGCAGGCGTGCCCCGCGTCCAGGACCAGGCGAAGCCGGTCGGGGGCCATGCGGGCCGCGCGTTCCAGGTCCATCCGGGCCGGGAGGAGGTCCCCGAGATGGGCGTGGGCGAGTCCCCGGAGGTGCCAGAACTCGGGATGGGCGTGGGCCGCGGACAGGGCGTCGAGGTGGGTGCGGAGGGCCTCCCAGGCCTCCAGGCCCGCGAGGCACTCGGCCTCCAGCAGCCGCAGGGCCACGTCCTGGGGCGCCTCCTGGAGCAGGGGGCGGAGTCCCGCCAGGGCCTGCTCGTGCTGCCCGGTGGCCGCCAGGAGCTGGAGGCGCAGGGGCGGTTGGTGCCCGCCCTGATGCTCCGCGGGCACCTGGGCCAGGGCGCGCAGGGCCCGCTCGGGGTCCTCGTCCACCCAGAAGGCGAACTCGGCCTCCCGGCGCAGCCATTCCCACCGGAGTTCAGGGACGTCCGCGGGCAGCGTCCGCCGGGCCTCGGAAAGGCAGCGGGAGGCCTCGTCCATCCGCCGCAGCTCCAGACAGGTCTGGAGCTTCTCCATCCAGAGACGGTAGTCCTCCGGGAAGGCCGCGAGGCCGGCCTCGCAGGTCCGCAGGGAAGCCTCCAGGTCGCCGCCCGCCCGTTGTCCCGCGGCTTCGGCCACCCAGAGCCAGGGGTCCCGCCGGCAGGCGGGCGGGATGCCGGTGGCCAGGGCCAGGGCCTCCTGGAACCGGCCCCGCTGCAGGAGGAAGCGAGCCGCGGCGCCGCGGTCCCAGGCGGCGCGGGGATCCCCGTGCCGGGCCTGGAGCAGCGCCAGGGCTCGGCCGGCGAGCGCGTCGAATCCCCGCCCCGCGGCCGCGGTAAGGATGTCCTCCACCACCAGGGGGTCCTCGTGGGCGAGGGGGAGGGCTGCTTCGAAGGTCTCCCAGGCCAGCCTGTGGGAGGCTTCGTCCGGGGCGCGCAGGAGGAGGATGCCGAGGACGTGGTGGAGGGAGGGGCTCCAGGGGAAGCAACGCAGCGCCAGGCGGAGGCGCCGCAGGTGTCCCGGGGCCGGGGACTCCGGGAGGCGCCGCAGCAGGCGGCGGACCAGGGGCCGCAGCGGCCCGGGCACCCGCGCCAGGTCGGCTTCGAGGTACTCGCCCCAGGCGGCGTTCCGGAAGCCCTGGGCCAGGGCGGCGCGCCCCCGCAGCAGACGGATCCGGTGCCCCGTCTCGCCGCCGCAGGTGCGCCCGGGCTCGGTCAGGGCCAGGATCTGCGAGGGGGAGGCGTCGCCGGCCCAGGCCGCCTCGGCCCTGGCCAGGATGCGCGGCGCGAGGACCCCCCTGCGGAAGAGCGCGAAGCCCGTCCAGCCCGCCAGGGCCGACCAGG
>JABLTH010100371.1_pt1 | contig 11108 bp, 11 predicted proteins | sample 7875711 | NCBI WGS metagenome assembly JABLTH01 (sample SAMN14941262, study PRJNA633318) | bioreactor metagenome | isolation source: bioreactor | place: China | collected 2019-03-05 | reverse complement strand
TGAAGCGGCAGAAGCGCTTGCGGCGGAACAGCAGCGACTGGCTGCTGCGCTTCGGGCGCTTGTCCTTCGAGAAACGGCCTTTACCGCGGGGAGGAGGCATGTTCTTTCTCCTGGAAAACTGTGATGTTGATCAGATGAGTTCGGTGATGTGCATGCGCAGCCCGCGTCCGTTGCGCGTGGCGGCCAGGAAGCCGGCGAAGACGCCTTCGCTGCCCAGCGCCAGCGCCGCCAGCGGCTGCGTGATCGCCCCGATCGCCAGCGCCTTCATCTCCATCGAGACCTTGCGCGGCTGGCCGTCTTCGCTGACCTCGGACTCGTGCTTCAGGCTCAAGTCCAGGGCCGGCAGTCCGGCCGGGGTGTAACGCAGCGCGCCCCGCTCCACCAGTTGCGCCGACAGAACCAGCCGGTTCATGCGGGCACGCCCGGGGGCGACGGTCGCGGCCGCCGGGCCGTTCAGGCCGCGGCTTCCTGCTGCTGGGCCGCCTTGCGCGATTCCTCGCGCTCGACCGCCTTCATCATCACCGACGGCGTGGTGTCGGCCTTGGCCTTGCGCACCGTCATGTGGCGCAGCACGGCGTCGTTGAAGCGGAAGCCCGACTCCAGTTCGGCCAGCACCTCGTTGCTGCACTCGATGTTCAGGCACAGGTAATGCGCCTTCGCGAGCTTCTGGATCATGTAGGCCAGCTGGCGCCGACCCCAGTCTTCCACGCGGTGCACCTTGCCGCCGCCGGCGGCGACCAGGTTCTTGTAGCGTTCCAGCATGGCCGGAACCTGTTCGCTCTGATCCGGGTGGATCAGCAGCACGATCTCGTAATGACGCATCGGATCTCCTTGTGGATTCCTCTCTCTCGAGAAGGAAGCCGCCGTCGGGACGCGTCCGGTCTCAACGACCGATCCCGTGGCGGCAAGAAGGGAAAGCCGGAAAGTATAACCGAAGCGCTCAGCGCGCCGGCTCGCGCGGGTCGCGCAGGCGATCCACCAGCGCGTGCTCGGCGGCACGCGGCGCCGGCGTCAGCCAGCTCGCCACCAGCATGGCGGCGAAGGCCGCCGGCACCCCGAACACGCCGGCGGCGATGGGGGTGATGCCGAACCAGGTGCAGTCGGCGAGCGGCCGCGTGACGCCGAACACGCCGCGCAGCCAGGGCTGGGTGGTCGCCATGTAGTAGCCGGTGACGCCCAGCCCGGCCACCATGCCGGCGACGCAGCCCCAGTGGTTGGCGCGCTTCCAGAAGATGCCCAGCACCAGCGGCGGGAAGAAGGTGGCCGCCGCGAGCGAGAACGCCGCCGCCACCAGGAACAGGATGTCGGCGATCTTCAGCGAAGCCACGTAGGCCGCCGCCAGCGCCACCACCAGCAGCAGCACCTTGGACACCGCGACCCGGCGCGAGCCCGGACGCTGCGGCTCGATGATGCGGTAGTAGAGGTCGTGCGAGAGCGCGTTGCTGATGGTCAGCAGCAGGCCGTCGGCGGTGGACAGCGCCGCCGCCAGCCCGCCGGCGGCCACCAGCGCCGAGATGACGTAGGGCAGGCCGGCGATCTCCGGCGCCGCCAGCACCACGATGTCGGCGCCGATGTGGATCTCGCCCAGCTGCAGCAGGCCGTCGCCGTTGACGTCGGCGATCTGCAGCAGCGAAGGGTCGACCTTCGCCCAGCCGGCGATCCAGGCCGGCAGACGGTCGATCGGCGTGCCCACCAGCGACTGGAAGACCTCGTGCTTGACCAGCAGCGCCAGCGCAGGCGCGCTCAGGTACAGGGCGCAGATGAACAGCAGCGTCCAGGCCACCGAGCGGCGCGCCTCGCGCACGCTGGGCGTGGTGTAGTAGCGCGTCAGGATGTGCGGCAGCCCGGCGGTGCCGAGCATGAGGCAGAACACCAGCGCCAGGAAGTTGCGCCGCGAAGCCCCTTCCGGACCTTCGGCGTCGGCGGTCGCCGGGCCGGCGAAGGGCGTGGCATGCGGCGGCATGCCGGCCAGCGGCTGCGCCCAGGTCTCGGCGGTGGCGAGCTCGTTCTGGTAGCGGCGGCGCGCCTCGTCCTCGGTGCGCGGCAGCGCGGCCAGGAAGCGGCGTGCGGCCTGCACTTCCACCAGCGGCGCCGGCTCGGCGGTGAGGTCGCGCACCCGCTTCTCGGCGGCGGCGCGGTCGGCGGCCATCGCGGCCGGCACGTCCTTCAGCTTGGCGGCGGCGTCGTTGGCACGCTGGCGGTAGATCTCGATGACCTGCTGCTCGCGCGGGTCGGCGGCGATCTGGAACTCGCGCTCGGTCACGTCCTTCAGCACCGCGCCGAAGCCGGCGTGCGGCAGCGGGTTGCCGGTGACCTTGTACGACAGCCAGACCACCGGCACCAGGAAGGCGATGACGAGGATGATGCACTGCGCCACCTGGGTCCAGGTGACGGCCCGCATGCCGCCCAGGAAGCTGCACACCAGCACGCCGCCGAGGCCGTCGAAGATGCCGATCTCGAAGCCGAAGCCGGTGAAGCGCGCGGTGATGAGGCCGACGCCGTAGATCTGCGCCACCACGTAGACGAAGGACACCAGCACCGTCGCCCACAGCCCCACCAGGCGCGGCAGGCTGCCGCCGTAGCGCGCGCCCAGGAAGTCGGGGATCGTGTACTCGCCGAACTTGCGCAGGTAAGGCGCCAGCAGCAGCGCCACCAGGCAGTAGCCGCCGGTCCAGCCCATCACGAAGGCCAGCCCGTTGTAGCCGCCCAGGTAGAGCGTGCCCGCGAGGCCGATGAACGAGGCCGCGCTCATCCAGTCGGCGGCGGTGGCCATGCCGTTGTAGAAGGCGGGCACGCGGCGCCCGGCGACGTAGTACTCGGCCGCGTCCGAGGTGCGGCAGCGCAGTCCGATCGCGGCGTACAGCACCACCGTGGCCAGCAGCATCGCCAGCCCCAGCAGGTTGCGGCTCATGCCCATGCGTTCGAGCAGCGCCAGCGTGCCCAGGTAGAGCAGCAGCCCGAACAGGAACAGCGCGTAGGCGCGGTCCAGCCGGCGCCGGAAGGCGCCTTCAGTCTGCGTGCTCGACGAGCCCGCCATCGAGCTTCTCCACGCGCCAGATGTAGACGACGACGATCGCCACGTACACCACCAGCGCCCCCTGCGAGGCGACCCAGAAGCTGAACGGCGTGCCCAGGAACTCGAAGCGCAGTTCGCGCGCGAAGAAGGCGACGCCGAAGGTGACGCCGAACCAGGCCGCGAGCAGCAGCGCGATCAGGCGCCGATTGCGGCGCCAGAAGCGCTGCGCGCGCGGTTCGGCCGTCGCCTCCGCGCCGGTCATCGGGCGGCCAGGCGCTGCCAGGTCTCGACCACGGTGTCGGGATTGAGCGAGATCGAGACGATGCCCTCGGCCGCCAGCCAGTCGGCGAAGTCGGGGTGGTCGCTCGGGCCCTGGCCGCAGATGCCGATGTACTTGCCGGTGGCGCGGCAGGCCGCGATGGCGCGCGAGATCATCGCCTTCACCGCCGGGTCGCGTTCGTCGAAGTCGTGCGCCAGCTGCTCCAGCCCGGAGTCGCGGTCCAGGCCCAGCGTGAGCTGGGTCAGGTCGTTCGAGCCGATGGACATGCCGTCGAAGTGCTGCAGGAACTGCTCGGCCAGGATGGCGTTGCTCGGCACCTCGCACATCATGATGAGCTTCAGGCCGTTGGTACCGCGCTTCAGGCCGCGTTCGGCCAGCATCTGCGTCACGCGCTCGGCCTGCTTGACGGTGCGCACGAAGGGCACCATCACCTCGACGTTGGTGAGGCCCATCTCGTTGCGCACGCGCTTCAGGGCTTCGCACTCCATCGCGAAGGCGTCGCTGAAGTCGCCGCTGATGTAGCGGCTGGCGCCGCGGAAGCCCAGCATCGGGTTCTCTTCGTCGGGCTCGTAGCGGGTGCCGCCGATGAGCTTGCGGTACTCGTTGCTCTTGAAGTCCGACAGGCGCACGATCACCGGCTTCGGGAAGAAGGCCGCCGCGATGGTGGCCACGCCCTCGGTGAGCTTGTCGACGTAGAAGGCGCGCGGGCTGGCATGGCCGCGCGCCACCGACTCGACCGCCTTCTTCAGCTCGGGGTCGATGTTCGGGTAGTCGAGGATCGCCTTCGGGTGCACCCCGATGTTGTTGTTGATGATGAACTCCAGCCGCGCCAGGCCGACGCCGGAGTTCGGGATCTGCGCGAAGTCCAGCGCCAGCGTCGGGTTGCCGACGTTCATCATGATCTTGATCGGGCAGTACGGCATCTCGCCGCGCTTGACCTCGACGACCTCGGTCTCCAGCAGGCCGTCGAAGACGTAGCCGGTGTCGCCTTCGCTGCAGGCCACGGTGACCAGCGCGTCCTCGTGCACGCGCTCGGTGGCGTCGCCGCAGCCCACCACCGCCGGGATGCCCAGCTCGCGCGCGATGATGGCCGCGTGGCAGGTGCGCCCGCCGCGGTTGGTGACGATGGCGCTGGCCTTCTTCATCACCGGCTCCCAGTTGGGGTCGGTCATGTCGGTGACCAGCACGTCGCCGGCCTGCACGCGCTCGATCTCGGCGATGCTGCGCACCAGCCGCACCGGCCCGGTGCCGATCTTCTGGCCGATGGCGCGCCCTTCGGCGAGCACGGTGCCGCTGCCCTTGAGCTTGTAGCGGTGCTCGATCTTGGCGTCGTCCTGGCTCTTCACCGTCTCCGGCCGCGCCTGCAGGATGTAGATCCTGCCGTCGGCGCCGTCCTTGCCCCACTCGATGTCCATCGGGCGGCCGTAGTGCTTCTCGATGATGAGCGCGTAGCGTGCCAGCTCGATCGCGTCGCCGTCGGTGATGGAGTAGCGGTTGCGCTGTTCGGGCGGGTTGTCCACCGTCTTCACCAGGCGGCCGCTGGCGGCCTTCTCGGCTTCGCTGGCGAACTCCATGCGCTGCAGCTTGCTGCCCAGCGCGCGCCGGATGATGGGGAACTTGCCCGCCGCGAGCGCCGGCTTGAAGACGTAGAACTCGTCCGGGTTCACCGCGCCCTGCACGACGGTCTCGCCGAGGCCGAAGCTGGCGGTGATGAAGACCACGTCCTTGAAGCCGGACTCGGTGTCGATGGTGAACATGACGCCGGCGGCGCCCAGGTCCGAACGCACCATGCGCTGCACGCCCGCCGACAGCGCGACCTCGGCGTGCGTGAAACCCTTGTGCACGCGGTAGCTGATGGCGCGGTCGTTGTAGAGCGAGGCGAAGACCTCCTTCATGTGGTGCAGCACCTCTTCGATGCCCTGCACGTTGAGGAAGGTCTCCTGCTGGCCGGCGAAGCTGGCGTCGGGCAGGTCTTCTGCCGTGGCCGAGGAGCGCACGGCGAAGCTGGCGCCCGGGTTGTCGGCCGCCAGCAGGTGGAACTGGGTTCGGATGGCCGACTCCAGCTCGGCCGGGAACGGCGTCTCGGAGATCCAGCGCCGGATCTCGGCGCCTGCCTCGGCGAGAGCGCGCACGTCGTCCACGTTCAGCGTCGCCAGCCGCTGCTCGATCTTCTCGGCCAGGCCGCCGGACTTCAGGAACAGCCGGAAGGCGTGCGCCGTGGTGGCAAAGCCGCCCGGCACGCGCACGCCGCTGGCGCCAAGCTGGCTGATCATCTCGCCGAGGCTGGCGTTCTTGCCGCCAACCACCTCGACGTCGGTCATCCTCAGTTGTTCGAACGGTACGACCAGGGCGGTCGCGTGAGGTGCCAAAGACATGGGAAAGCTCCGTGATGTGGGGAAACCGGTGCTTCCGCATGGACGGACGGTGCCCGCGCTCCGGCGCTTTGTTCTTCGAATGATCGGCGGGAGGGGCTCACGTCGCGAGGCGGCTGCTGTTGGGGCGGGATTCTACGGAGTTCCATGCTTATCATGGGCGATGCCAGAACGCAGCGTGTTCTTTGTCTCGGACGGTACCGGCATCACGGCCGAGACCTTCGGCAACTCCATCCTCGCCCAGTTCCCGGCCAAGCCGCGCCACGTGCGCCGGCCTTTCATCGACTCCGAGGACAAGGCGCAGGCGGTGGTCGACGAGATCAACGCCGTCGCCGACCGCGAAGGGCGGCGGCCGGTGGTCTTCATCACGCTGGTGAACGACGCCGTGCGTGCCATCGTCACCGGCCCCGGCTGCAAGGGCTTCGTGCTGGACATGTTCTCGGCCTTCGTCGAACCGCTGGAAGTGGAATTCGGCGTCAAGAGCAACCACCGCATCGGCCGCTTCAGCGACGCCAGCAAGAGCGCCGAGTACCACGACCGCATCGAGGCCATCAACTTCAGCCTCGCCCACGACGATGGCCAGAGCGCGCGCAACCTGGACATCGCCGACGTCATCCTGGTCGGGGTCAGCCGCAGCGGCAAGACCCCGACCTCGCTGTACCTGGCCATGCAGCACGGCATCAAGGCCGCGAACTACCCGTTGATCCCGGAAGACTTCGAACGCAACCGGCTGCCTTCGTCGCTGGCGCCGTTCAAGCGCAAGTGCTTCGGCCTCACGATTGACCCCGAGCGGCTGGCCCAGATCCGCCACGAGCGCCGCCCCGGCAGCCGCTACGCCAGTCTGGAGAACTGCCGCTACGAGGTGAACGCGGCCGAAGCGATGATGCGCCGCGAAGGCATCGGCTGGCTGTCGTCGACGACGCAGTCGATCGAGGAGATCGCGACCACCATCCTGCGCGACATCCGGCCCGACCGGCTCATCTACTAGCCGATTCGTAGAGGCAGATCGCGGCCGCCGCCGCCACGTTGAGCGATTCCTCCCCGCCCGGCTGCGGGATGCGCACCGCGAGCGCGCAGCGCGCCGCCAGCGCCGCCGAGACGCCCTGCCCTTCGTGGCCGAAGACCCAGGCGCAGGGCCGGGGCAGTTCGGCCTCGCGCAGGCCGGCGCCGGCGTGCGAACTGGTGGCCACCAGCGGCACCTTCAGCGCGCCCAGCGCGGCTTCGTCCAGCCCTTCGGCCAGCGCGAGGGCGAAGTGCGCCCCCTGGCCGGCGCGCAGCACCTTGGGCGACCAGAGCGCGGCCGTGCCCTTCAGGGCCAGCACCTGCGCCACGCCCAGCGCGGCGGCGCTGCGCAGGATGCTGCCCACGTTGCCGGCGTCCTGCAGGCGGTCCAGCACCACGGTGGCGGCCATCGGCTCGACCGCCGGCGCGGCCGGCAGCGCCACCAGGAAGCCGATGCGCGCCGGCGACTCGAGCCCGCTCAGGCTGGCGAACACCGCGTCGGCGAGCACGTTGACCTGCGGTGCCCAGGCGGCCAGTTCGCGCAGCGCGGGGTCGGCGGCCCAGGCGCTTTCGGCCACCAGCGCCTGCAGCGCCGGGCGTGCGCGCGCCCGCAGCGCCGCGCACAGGTGCTCGCCCTCCATCCACAGCTCGCCGGCGCGGCGGTAGGCGCCGCCGTCCTGCGCCAGCCTGCGCACCTGCGCCACCAGCGGGTTGTGGCGCGACTGGATGGACCGCGGCCCGCTCATCGGTCCTCGATCGCCTGCCGCACCGGCGCGTAGCTGCGCCGGTGCGCCGGGCAGGCCCCGTGCACGCGCAGCGCCTCCAGGTGCTCGGGCGTCGGGTAGCCCTTGTGGCCGTCGAAGCCGTACTGCGGCCATTGCGCGTGCAGGTCGGCGCACAGGCGGTCGCGCTGGACCTTGGCGACGATGGAGGCGGCCGAGATGGCCGGCACCTTGGCGTCGCCCTTGACGATGGCTTCGGCCGGCACCTTCAGCACCGGCAGCCGGTTGCCGTCGACCAGCACCTGCGCCGGCACCAGGCGCAGGCCTTCGACCGCGCGCCGCATCGCCAGCAGCGTGGCCTGCAGGATGTTCAGGCGGTCGATCTCCTCCACGCTGGCCTGGGCCACCGAGACGCACAGCGCCTTGGCGCGGATCTCGTCGTGCAGCTTCTCGCGCCGCAGGGCCGTGAGCACCTTCGAGTCGGCCAGCCCCTGGATGCGGTGCAGGTCGTCCAGGATCACCGCCGCCGCCACCACCGGGCCGGCCAGCGGGCCGCGGCCGGCCTCGTCGACGCCGGCCACCAGGCCGGGGGCATGCCAGCCCAGTCCGAGCTGTTCAGGCCGCTTCGAGGACTTGCGCGATGGCATCGGTGGCGGCGCGCGCGGTGTCGCGCTGGAGCAGGTGGTGCAGGTCGGCGAAGCGGCGCGCCAGCGCGGCGCAGCGTGCGGGGTCGTCCAGCCAGCCCTGCACCGCTTCGGCGAGCAGGTCCGGCGCGCAGCGGTGCTGGATGAACTCCGGCACTACGAATTCGTTCGACAGGATATTGGGCAGCCCGAACCAGGGCTGGTAGGCCATGCGCTTCATGATCTGCCACGACAGCGCCGCCATCCGGTAGCCGATGACCATCGGCCGCTTGAACAGCGCCGCCTCCAGCGTGGCGGTGCCGCTGGCGATGAGGGTCACGTCGCAGGCGGCCAGCGCCTCGTGCGAGCGGCCTTCCAGCAGCAGCAGCGGGAGGTCCCGCGCATGCTCGGCGACCAGCGGCTCGACCATCGTGCGCAGCCCCGGCGCCAGCGGCAGCACGAAGCGCAGCGCCGGCCGCCGCCGGTGCAGCAGCGCCGCCGTCTGCAGGAAGGCGGGGGCGATGTGGGTGATCTCGCCGCGCCGGCTGCCCGGCAGCAGCGCCACCACGGTGTCGCCTTCGGCCAGTCCCAGCGCGGCGCGCGCCGCGGCGCGCGGCGGCTCCAGGGGAATGGCGTCGGCCAGCGGGTGGCCGACGAAGGTGGCCGCCACGCCATGGCGCCGCAGCAACTCCGGTTCGAACGGGAACAGGCAGAGCACGTGGTCGCAGCTGGCGGCCATCTTCTTCGCGCGCCCGCCGCGCCAGGCCCAGATCGAAGGGCAGACGAAGTGGATCGTGCGCACGCCGGCCGCCTTCAGCGCCTTCTCCAGCCCGAGGTTGAAGTCGGGCGCGTCGACGCCGATGAAGGCCGCCGGCCGGTCGGCCAGCAGGCGTTCGGCCAGGCGGTCGCGGATGCCCTTGATCTCGCGGTAGTGGCGCAGCGCCTCGGCGTAGCCGTGAACGGCCAGCTTCTCGCTCGGCCACCAGGCTTCGAAGCCCGCGGCCAGCATGCGCGGACCGCCGATGCCGGCCGCCCGCAGCGCCGGCCAGCGGCCCTTCAGCGCCTCGATCAGCGCCGCGCCGAGCAGGTCGCCCGAAGCCTCGCCCGCCACCAGCGAAAGCCGCACGGCGCGGCCTTCAGCGCACGATGCCGCGCGTGGACGCGGCCAGGAAGTCCAGCAGCATCGCGACGTCGGGGTCGCCGCCTTCGACCGTGCCGGCGAGCGCGCCGATGCGCGCCTTCGCGTCTTCCAGCGTGAGGCCGTCGCGGTAGAGCAGGCGGTGCATCTGCTTGACGAGCGCGATGCGCTCCTTCGAGAAGCCGCGCCGGCGCAGCCCCTCGGCGTTGAAGCCGTGCACCGCCAGCGGGTTGCCGGAGACGGTCATGAAGGGCGGCACGTCCTGCGAGACGTGGCTCTGGAAGCCGGTCATCACGTGGGCGCCGACCTTGCAGAACTGGTGCACGCCGGTGAGGCCGCCGATGATGGCCCAGTCGCCCACGTGCACGTGGCCGGCCAGGGTGGCGTTGTTGGCCAGGATGCAGCGGCTGCCCAGCTGCACGTCGTGCGCCAGGTGCACGTAGGCCATGACCCAGTTGTCGTCGCCCACCCGCGTGACGCCGGCGTCCTGCGCGGTGCCGCGGTTGAAGTGGCAGAACTCGCGGATCGTGTTGCGGTCGCCGACATGCAGCTCGGTCGGTTCGCCGCGGTACTTCATGTCCTGCGGCGCCACGCCCAGCACGGCGTGCGAATGGATGCGGTTGTCGCGGCCGATCGTCGTCGGCCCTTCGATCACGCAGTGCGAACCGACCGTGGTGCCGGCGCCGATGCGCACGCCGGCGCCGATGACGGCGTAGGGCCCGACCGAAACGGTCGCATCCAGCTCGGCGGCCGCATCGACGATGGCCGTCGGGTGGATGGCGGCCATCACTTCACCTTGCGCATCGTGCACAGCAGGTCGGCTTCGGCGACCGTCTCGCCGTCGACGCTGCCGCGGGTCTTGTACTTGTAGATGCCGGCCTTGTTGCGGTCGGCGAAGGCTTCCAGCACCAGCTGGTCGCCCGGTTCCACCGGGCGCTTGAAGCGCGCGCCGTCGATGCCGGCGAGGTAGATCACGGTGTCCTCGCCCGGATCCTGGCCCAGCGTCTCGAACGACAGCAGCGCCGCCGCCTGTGCCAGCGCCTCGAGGATGAGCACGCCGGGCATCACCGGACGCGCCGGGAAGTGGCCCTGGAAGAAGGGCTCGTTGATGGTGACGTTCTTGTAGGCCTTGATGCGCTGGCCCTTCTCGAACTCGACGACGCGGTCGACCAGCAGGAAGGGGTAGCGGTGCGGCAGGCGCTTGATGATGCGGTGGATGTCCAGCAGGGGGGTGTTCATGTTTTCCTCTCCAGCGCCCGGACCCGCTCACGCAAGGCGTACAGCTGTTTCACGGTGGCTGCGTTCTTCTCCCAGGCGGCATTGTCATCGAACGGGAAGAACCCGCTGTACACGCCCGGCTTGTGGATGGAGCGGGAGATCACCGTGCCCACGCTCACGTGCACGTGGTCGGCGATCTGCAGGTGGCCCAGGATCATGGCGGCGCCGGCGAAGGTGCAGTGGCGGCCGATGACGGTGCTGCCGGCCACGCCGACGCAGCCGGCCATCGCGGTGTGGGCGCCGATGCGGCAGTTGTGGCCGATCTGGATCAGGTTGTCGAGCTTGACGCCGTCTTCGACCACGGTGTCCTCGAGCGCGCCGCGGTCGATGCAGGTGTTGGCGCCGATCTCGACGTCGTCGCCGATGGCCACCGCGCCGAGCTGCTCGATCTTGACCCACTGCCCCTTCTCGGGTGCGAAGCCGAAGCCGTCGGCGCCGATGACGGCGCCGCCGTGCAGCAGGCCGCGGGCGCCGAAGCGGCAGCCGTCGGCGAGCATCGAGCGCGGCTTGAGCACGGTGCCTTCGCCCACCACGGCGTCGGCACCCACGTGGGCCTGGGCGCCGACGACGGCGCCGGCGCCGATGCGCGCCCCGGTGCCCACGAAGGCGAGCGCGCCGACTCTGGCCGTGGGGTGCAGCTGCACACCTTCTTCCACCACCGCGCTGGGGTGCACGCC
>JABLTH010082296.1_pt1 | contig 11111 bp, 10 predicted proteins | sample 7875711 | NCBI WGS metagenome assembly JABLTH01 (sample SAMN14941262, study PRJNA633318) | bioreactor metagenome | isolation source: bioreactor | place: China | collected 2019-03-05 | reverse complement strand
GAGCGCGGCGTCGCGCCCGTTCAGCTCGACGGTCATGTCGACCATGCGGCTGAGCGCGGTCTCGGCGACCGCGCGGTCGCCCGCGTCGTGCAGCACGCGCTCGTACTCGTCGCGCGCGTCGGCGCCGCGCCCCACGCCCTCGAGCATGCGGCCGCGGTCGAGCCGCGCGGCGACGGCCACGCGCTGGCTGCCGGCCTCGGAGGCGGACTCGGCCATCACGCGCAGCGCGAGGTCGTGCTGCCCCTGCCCCTCGAACGCGTGCGCCGCGCGGCGCAGCGCGTCGCCGCGGCGCGGGTCGCGCGGGAACGTGTTGGCGAACTTCATCAGCGCGGTGGAGGCCTCCTCGCGCGTGCCGAGGCGGTCGGCGACGTCCGCCTCGAGGAACACGAGGTCGGCGTCGGTCTTCACCTTCTCCGGCGCCTCGGTGCGCAGGCGGTCGAGCGCGCTCTTGGTGCGCTCCGCGTCGCCGAGGAGCGCGTACGTGTGCGTGAGGCGATACAGGACCGCGGCCGGGTCGGCGATGCGGTCGCGGATCAGGTCCTCGTCGGCCTGCGCGCTCTGCTCGCGGCGGCCGGCGGAGAGGTAGGCCTGCGGCAGCGCGCGGCGCGCCCGGACACCGAGCGGCAGGTCGGCGAACTCCTTCGCGAGCTGCTCGAGGTCCGCGACCGCGCCCTCGGGATCGTTGGTGCGCCGGCGCGCGACCGCGCGGCGCCACAGGAGCACCGGGTCGTCGGGCCGGTCCCGCAGCAGCCGGTCGACGAGCACCGCCGCGTCACGGCCGCGCCCGCGGCCCGAGCGGTCGAGCGCGTCGAGCAGCGTCCGCGCCAGCTCGGCCTGCTTCACCGGGCTCTCTTCCTCGATGTACTGCTTCTTGAGGGCGGCGAGCGCAACGTCTTCCGGCGAAGCCTGTGCCTGTGCCTGTGCCTCTGCCTTGGCCTCCGGCTGTGCCTCTGCCTGTGCCTGTGCCTTTGCCTCCGGCTTGGTCACCGCCTCGCCCTCCGCACGCACGGGCAGCGCCGCCACCGCGAAAGCGGCGAAGGCAGCAAGCGCAGCGAGCGCGAGTCGAGCGATGTGAACGCGGGTCGTCACGGCAGCCCCCTTCAGCAAGGGCCGTGCCTAAACGTTGATCACTTCCCAGATCGGGTGGAAACTCGCGGATGGACAGGGAGTTGGCCCCTGCGCCCGGGCCCCCTGAAAAATCTGCCGGGGTGCCGGAGTCCCGACGATTCGCCCGGCAGAATGCTCCATCGCGGACGATCTCTTGACACCCCCCGGCCGCTGCCTATGTATAGACTTCGATCATGGCGACATGAAGGGCGGGTTACGCGCGCTGCGCGCGCTAGACCCGGGCGGGTTACGCGCGCTACGCGCGCTAAACCCGCCCCTACTGGTGGACGGCGAACGGACGGATAGACACGTGGGGCGGACGGAAGGGGCTCTTTGACGATGCCGATCGAGAACGAGCGCTGGAACATCCTGGTGGCCGAGGACGACCCCGGCCTTCTGCGTACGATCGTCGAGTTCCTGGGCAGCCTCGGGCACGCCGTGCGCGGCGCCTCCGAGGCGGAGGCGGCCTGGGAAATGCTCGTCGAGGAGCCGGCCGACGTCCTGATCACCGACCTCAAGCTGCCCGGCATGGGCGGGCTCGAGCTGATGCGGCAGGCGCGCGAGCACTACCACGACCTCGTCGTGCTGATCATGACGGGATTTGCGTCGGTGCACAGCGCGGTCGAGGCGATGCGCGAGGGCGCGGCGGACTACCTGCCGAAGCCGTTCGCGATGGCCCAGCTGCGGTTCGCCCTCGAGCGCGCGGTCGAGAACCGGCAGCTGCGCGAGGAGAACACCCGCCTCCGCACCGAGCTGCTCGAGCGCACCAGCTTCGACCGCATCATCGGCAAGAGCCCGGCGATGCAGCGCGTGTTCCAGCTGCTCGAGAAGGTCAGCCAGGTCGACAGCACGGTCCTGATCACGGGCGAGAGCGGCGTCGGCAAGGAGCTGATCGTCCAGGCGCTGCACTATCGCCACCCGCTGCGGAAGAACGGCAAACTCGTCGCGGTTCACTGCGGCGCGATCCCCGACAACCTGATCGAGTCCGAGCTGTTCGGGCACATGCGCGGCGCCTTCACCGGCGCGGACCGCGACAAGCCCGGGCGCTTCGAGATCGCCGACGGCGGCACGCTGTTCCTCGACGAAATCGGCACGATGCGGCCCGACCTGCAGGTCAAGCTGCTGCGCGTGCTGCAGTCGCGGCAGATCCAGCGCGTCGGCGGCACCGCGTCGATCCCGGTCGACGTGCGCGTGATCGCGGCGACCAACGAGGACCTCAAGGCCAAGGTCGAGCGCGGCGAGTTCCGCGAGGACCTGTTCTATCGCCTGAACGTGATCCCGGTGCACGTGCCGCCGATGCGCGAGCGCCGCTCCGACATCCCGCTCCTGGCCGGGCACTTCGTCGCGAAGTACTGCCACCACAACAACCTTCCGCCGAAGGAGATCTCGCAGGAAGCGATGCGCGCGCTCATGCGCCACGACTGGCCGGGGAACGTGCGCGAGCTCGAGAACGCGATCGAGTACGCGACCGTGATGTCCGGCGGGCGCACGCTGCTCGAGCCGGGCGACCTGCCGGGCGAGCTCAACGGCACCGGCCTCAACGCCGTGCTCCCGTACACGCTGACCGAGGAGGGGATCAACTTCCGCAGCATCGTGTCCGAGGTCGAGCGGAACCTGATCCTGCAGAGCCTCGAGCTGACCAACGGGAACAAGGCGCGCGCGGCGCAGCTCCTCGACCTCAAGCGGACGACGTTCGTCGAGAAGCTGAAGCGGATCCAGAAGGGGATTCCGACGTACGACCTGTGATCGGTCGGGCCGAGCTTGCTCGGCCCTGTCGCTTGTTTAAATTTTCGGCCTAAGTTTTAATAACGGGCGGGGCTTGTTAAAAGGTCCCTGCCCGGGGGCCGGATGAAGCGACGCCAGACGGGCCGGTACGAGGTCTCGACGACGGGGGGCGAACGTGTCCGCGCGTTCGTGCCGGCGCCGCTCCCGCCCGCGCCGCCGCTCCGGCTCGAGGGTCCCCTCCAGACCATGATCGCGGACGCGACGCTCGCGCTCGGCCGGCTCGACGGCGTGTCGGCGCTGCTCCCCGACAAGGACCTGTTCCTCTACTCATACGTGCGGAAGGAAGCGGTGCTCTCGTCGCAGATCGAGGGCACGCAGTCGTCGCTCTCGGACCTCCTCCTGTTCGAGCTGAACGAACTGCCCGGCGTGCCCCTCGACGACGTGACCGAGGTGTCGAACTACGTCGCGGCGCTCGAATACGGCCTCGCGCGCATGCGCGCGGGCTTCCCGATCTCGAACCGGCTGATCCGCGAGGTCCACGACGTGCTGCTCTCGCGCGGACGCGGGGCCGGCAAGGGTCCGGGGCAGTTCCGGCGCTCGCAGAACTGGATCGGCGGCACGCGCCCGGGCAACGCGGCCTTCGTTCCGCCGCCCCACACCGCGGTGCCCGACGCGATGGCGGCCCTCGAGCGCTTCGTGCACGCGGAGGACGACGGGCTGCCCGCCGTCGTGCGCGCGGCGCTGGCCCACGTCCAGTTCGAGACGATCCACCCGTTCCTCGACGGCAATGGCCGCGTCGGGCGGCTGCTCGTGACGTTGATGCTGTGCGACGCGAACGTGCTCCGCGAGCCGCTGCTCTACCTGAGCCTGTACCTGAAGCGGCACAGGACGGCGTACTACGAGCTCCTCGATCGCGTGCGGCGGGACGGCGATTGGGAAGCGTGGCTCGCGTTCTTCCTCGAGGGCGTCGCCGTGACCGCGGAGGGCGCCGTCTCGACGGCCCGGCGCCTCGCGGCGCTGTTCGACGAGGACGGGGCGCGGGTCCGCACGCTGGGCCGCCGGGCGAAGTCCGCGTCCAGGATCCACGCCGCGCTGAAGGCGCGTCCGATCATCTCGATCGGGGAGATCGCGAAGCGCGCGGGCATGACGTTCCCGACCGCGTCGGTCGCCCTCGAAGCGCTCGCCGGCCTGGGGATCGTGCGCGAGATGACCGGACGGCGCCGCAGCCGCGTGTTCGCGTACGAGCGGTACCTCGACATACTCAACGAATCGTAGGGGCGGTCGCGGCGGGCGGGTTACGCTCGCTTCGCTCGCTAAACCCGCCCCTACAGCGCTAAACCCGCCCCTACAGCGCTTGATGCGTGATCGCGACGTGCGTCAGGGGATGTCCGGGTCGAGGGTCGCCCACTCGCGCACGTACTCCTTCTGCCACGCCGTCTCGGGGCTCGACTTGTGCAGCCGCGATTTCGGCACGTCCTTCCACCACGCCGCGAGCTGCGCGAGCGCCTCGTCGCCGTCCATGCCGTGGCGCTCGAGCCAGCAGCCGACGGTGGTGCCGGTGCGGCCGATGCCGCCCCAGCAGTGGAGGTAGACGGTGCGGCCCGCGGCGAGGTGCTCGTCGATCGCGGTGAGGAGCCGCGCCATCACGGACGGCGACTCGGGGACGTTGTAGTCGGGGATCGGGAAGCGCTCGTGCGTCACCGCGATCCCGCGCCGCGCGGCCTCCTCGCGCAGCACCGGCTCGTAGGGATCGAGCTCGTTTTCCGCGGTGAGGTCGACGAACACGGTGACGCCCGCGTCGAAGAGCGCGTTCAGGCGTCCGGGGGTGCCGAGCGGATTGCGGGAACCGGGGTACTCGCCGGCGAGGAACCGCCCGCGCACGACCCAGTAGCTCTGCACGAGCGGGATCATGCGCGGCAGGGTATCACCGGACCCATGGGTTCAAAAATGCGAGACGTTCCCGTACGACGCGAGCGCGCGTCCAGTCTGGCGGTCGTCGCCCATCGTCCGGCTGATGTCGTCCTGCAGCGCACGCAGGAGCGCGATGTTGCCCTCGCCCTCGGCGCGCACCGCCGCAGCGAGGTCGGCGAGCTCGGGCCCCGCGGCGCGCAGGCCGCCGGCGCGCTCGAGCTCGGCGAGCAGCGCGAAGCGCCGCGTCGCGAGCTCCGCGACCTGTTCGATGTGACCTTCGTCGATGACGGTGCGCTCTTCGCGACCGAGGTCGCGCAGCCCCGTGAGCACCGCGTGCAACGCGGCCTGGCTCACCGGGCCAGCTCCGGGTGCTTGCTGCGCGCTTCGACCCACGCGTCGCGCAGCGGCGTGAGCAGGCGGATGATTTCGTTGAGGCCCGCGGGATCGTGCTGCAGGTGCGCCTCGATCAGGCGCCGGCGGCTGTAGGAGTAGAGCCGGTCGAGGTTGAAGGCGACCTCGCCGCCCTCCTTGAGGTTCAGCACGGCCTGCAGCTCGCCGATGATGTCGGCGGCGCGGCGGATCGGGTCCGCGGCGGCGACGAGCTGCCCCGCGGAGAGCGCGTCGGCGCCCTGCCGCAGGAACTGCAGCATCCCGTCGTAGAGCCGCACCACCAGCCCGATCGGGTCCTCCATCTGGACCTGGGCGCTCTGGTAGGCCATGCGGGCCCGGTTGCTCATCAATGCCTGCGTCATGCGCGTCCTTCTCCCCGTATCCGACTATTTGAGCGATGCCATCATCTGGTTCAGCGACGAGATCGCCTGCTCGGCGGCCGCGAACTGCTTCATCATCGATTCGCGCTTGATGGCGAGGCGGTCCTGGATCGCGGTGATCTTGGCGTTGGCCTGCTTGATCGACTCGTCGTAGCCCTTCGTCGCCGACGTGATCGTGCCGTCGAAGGGATCCGTGATCGCCTTGATCGTGGCCATGAACTGGTCGGAGATGCCCTGGCTGTAGCCGACCGTCCCGAAGTTGCCGCCCTTCGCCGTGACCGACGCGTCGGTGGCGTAGACGCGGACCATCAGGCCTTCCATGTCCGTGCCCGCGGCGCCGGTCAGGTCGCGGCCGAGCCCCGTGGCGGCCTGGCCGCCGATCGTGCCCGCGATGTCGATGCCGGTGTTGGCGAGCAGCGTCGTGCCGATGCCGGTCGAGGTGCCGCCGGCCGCGACGTCGCTCACGGCGGACAGCGACTGCGCCGACCCGTACTCGCTCGAGCGCAGGCGGAGCTGGCCGTTGTTGTTGTCGGCGGTGACCGCGAGGCCCGCGGTGCCCAGCGCGGCGTTGATCTTCGTCACGACGGCGTCGAGCGTGTCGCCCGCGCTCAGCGCGACCGTGTGGGCCTGCGTGCCGAGCGTGATCGTGAGGTTCTCGTCCGCGGCGAGCGGTCCCGTGACCGCGCCGCCCTGCACCTCGGCCTGCTTCGCGGCCTGGCTGACCGTGACCGCGTAGGTGCCGGCCTTGGTCACGCCGGACGATGCGCCGAAGTAGGTGACGAGCGGGTCGCTCGTCGAGCCCGTCGACTGCAGCACGGCGCGCGCTTCGTCGAAGCGCCCCGAGTCGACGAGGTCGTTGAAGATGGATTCCTTGAACTCGATCTTGCCCGACCGGTCCGCGACCTGGACGCCGAGCTCGGCCAGGGAGTCGATGTTGCCCGTCGCGACGCCGGTGACGCCCGCCGTGAGCATCGACTGCAGCTGGCCCTGGATGGAACGGAACACGCCGTCGCTGCCGACCGAGGACGCCTTCAGCGCCGATGCGGAGCCCAGTTCCTGGTCGAAGATGTCGTTGACCTTGTTGTAGGCGGTGACGATGTCGCGCAGCGCCTGCTTGCTGGCTTCGATGTCCTCGGACACGCCGAGGGTGACTTCGTGCGTCGTCTACGCGGCGAGGTGCAGCACCACGCCCGGGATCGCGTCGGAGATGTTGTTCGTCGACGAGTTGATCTCGATCCCGTCGGCGTGGATCTGCGCGTCCTGCGCGTTCTGCAGCACGTTGCCGGCGTCGGCCAGGTGCAGGCTGGTCGAGTCGGTGATCGCGAGGTCGTTGGCGGTGCCGGTCGCCGTCGAGCGGACGATCAGCATCGACTGCGTGCCGTTCTTGATGATCGAGGCGGACACGCCCTTGTCCGCGCTGTTGATCGCTTCGGCGATCGCCTGGAGCGAGTTGTTGCCGTTCGCGGCGCTGACGTCGACCGTGATCGTGTCCTCGGTGCCGGACTTGATCGTGATCTGCCCGTCGGAGACGACCGGTGCGTACTGGTCGGACACTCCCGCGGACTTGACGCGCTTGGCCTGGGCGAGGTGGTCGACGGTGATCGCGTAGCTGCCGACGAGCGCCGCGGAGCCGGCGTCGACGGAGAACGGGGCCACCTCGTTCGCGGCGAGCCCGCTGATGGTGGCCTTCTTGCCACCGAACGCCGAACCGTCCTTGATCGACTGCAGCTTCGACTTGAAGTCCGACAGTGCGGACGAGAGCTGTCCGAAGGCGGTCTTCGCGCCGTTCCAGACGGAGATCTTGTTCTTCAGCAGCGTGATCGGCTGGCTGTCCGCCTTGATGTAGGCGTCCGCGATCGAATTCCAGTCGATGCCCGATGCCGAGCCCGTCGAGAAACTCACCGTTCCGGCCATCGCCGTCGCCTCCGGTACCCGATCCCCTACGCTACGGACAACTTAGCGTCAGCCCTTCTTGTCCAGCAGCACCCCGAGGTAGCGGCGCATCTTTTTGCCGAACTCGACGAGCTCCTCCGGGGGAATCTCTCGGACCACCTTATCGGTCCGGGCGTCGCGAACCTTGACCACCAGGGCGCCGTCTTCCCCGACCTGGATGTCCATCCGGGTCGAGTTCGCCTCGGTAGCCTGCGAACGCTGCGCCTGGACCCGTCGCTGCTGCGCCGCGTGATCCGCGACGCGCGCCGAGTCCTCGAGGGTGGCGGCAACTTTTTCCGGTGCCTGTGTCGCGTCTTCTGTCGCCGGGGCCGCCCGGGGTGCATCCCGGGTCGGAACCGCTGCTGCTTCACGCGGTCCTGGCGACGCGGCAACCGGAGGGCCCGCCCCGAGCTGGATGTCGCTCATGGTGCCTCCTCACGTCGCAATCTCCCCGAGCGCGAGGGCCGGGGCCGCGTCCACGCGGCCCCGGCCATCGGCTTCAGAACCGTTAGCGGAGCAGGGACAGCACGCTCTGCTGCGAGCTGTTCGCCTGGGCCAGAGCGGACAGGCCGGTCTGGTTCAGGACCTGGAACTTGGTCAGCGCGACCACTTCCTCCGCGACGTTGGCGTCACGGATCTGGCTCTCGGCCGCCTTGAGGTTCTCGGACTGGACCGTGATGACCGAGATGGTGTGCTCGAGGCGATTGTACGAAGCGCCGAGGTCGCCGCGCTTCTGGGAGATCGTGTCGATCGCGTCCTGGATCTTCACCAGCTCGGCGGCCGCGCCGGAGGCGGACTGCAGGGACGTGGTGGCGGCACCGGTCGTGAGACCGAGGCCCGTCGAGGACAGACCGGAGGTGGTCAGCGTGATCTTGTCGTTGCTGGAGCTGCCGGTGCCGATCTGCACGTCGACCGTCGCGCCGCTGCTGCCGAACAGGCTGACGCCGTTGAACGACACGGTGCTGGAGATACGGTCGATTTCGGAGAGGATCTGCTGATACTCGGCGTTGATGGCCTTCTTGGCCGTGCCGGCGTCCGCACCCGAGGTTCCGGACGAGGCCTGCTCGGCCAGGGTCACCGCGCGCTGCAGCAGGTTGCCGACTTCGCCGAGGGCCGCGTCCGCCGTGTTGATGATGCCGATGCCGTCGTTGGCGTTGCGCACGGCCTGGTTGAGGCCGGACACGTCGGCACGCAGGTTCTCGGCGATGGCCAGGCCCGCCGCGTCGTCCTTCGCGCCGTTGATGCGCAGACCGGACGACAGGCGGCTGATCGTGTTCGCCATGCCGAGGTTGTTGGACGTCAGCTTGTTCTGAGCGTTGACGGCGCCGATGTTGGTGACGATCGAGAAGCTAGCCATGGAAAATCCTCCTTGATGCGTGCGGGTCCGCTTCCGTGCGGCCCGGCGGGCTTCCGTGCCCGCGTCGTTGGTGGTGCGTTTGCGTTACGTTGGGCTGAATCGGTCCATCGTTGAATTGAATCGGTCCATCGTTGCTTGCGTCAGTCCCGGCCGCCTTCCCCGTCTCCAGGGGCCCACCTCCTTCCCCGGGTCAGATACGGCTCGTGGCCGGTCACAGTTCTTTTCGGACGCGACTCCACTCGCTTGAGACGGTTTTTTGGCGGGGGTTCCAAGAAAATCGGGCGCCGGCCGGAGGACGATCCTCCGGACGGCGCCCACTGGAGGTCCACGGAACTCCGCGGACATCGTCAGATTGCGGCGCGGCGCGGCTGGGAAGGCCGTGGTGGCCGCGCGTGGTTCCCTGGCGGACCGGGACGAGGTCCGTCCCGCCCCGGTTGGCCCGGTGTTCGGAGTCCTTTACCGCAGCAGGCTCAGCACGCTCTGCGACGAGGAGTTCGCCTGCGCGAGGGCCGAGAGTCCCGTCTGGTTCAGGACCTGGAACTTGGTGAGGTTCACCACTTCCTGGGCGATGTTGGCGTCCTTGATCTGGCTCTCGGCCGCCATGAGGTTCTCGCTCTGGATCGTGATGACCCCGATCGTGTGCTCGAGGCGGTTGTAGAACGCGCCCAGGTTGCCGCGGTTGCCGGAGACCGTGTCGATCGCGGTCTTGATCGCGACCAGCTCGGCCTGCGCGCCCGAACCGGTCAGGAGCGCGCCGCCCGTCGCGAGGCCGAGTCCGCTGGCCGTCACGCCGGTGGTCGTGATCGTGATCCGGTCGTTGGTCGACGATCCGAGCCCGATCTGCACGTCCACGGTCGCGCCCGTGCCCGAGAGCAGGTGCAGGCCGTTGAACTCGACGGTGCTCGCGATCCGGTCGATTTCACTCAGGATCTGCGAATACTCGTTGTTGATCGCCGACTTCGACGTCGAGTTGTTGGCGCCCGACGTGTCCGAAGCGGCCTGCTCCGCCAGCGTCATGGCGCGGGAGAGCAGGTTGCCCATCTCGTTCAGCGCGGAGTCCGCGACGTTGATCACGCTGATCCCGTCGTTGGCGTTCCGCACCGCCTGATTCAGTCCCTGCACGTCCGCACGCAGGTTCTCGGCGATCGCGAGACCGGCCGCGTCGTCCTTGGCCCCGTTGATGCGCAGGCCCGAGGAGAGGCGGTTGATGGTGGTCTGCAGGTTTCGCTCGGTACTGATCAGCTGGTTCTGCGCGTTCAGCGCCCCGATGTTGGTGACCACTGAGAACGATGCCATTGCCGTGTTCCTCCAGTATCGCGTCGGGCGCCAGCCGTTCCCTCGGCTTCTGTGGCCCACCCGCGATTCGCCCTACCTTTCGGACGGGTGTGTTCGACCTTTAGACCCGTGTTCAAGTTTTTCGCGGGGGCCGGTTGCCGCCCGTCCGCCCGGGAACGACCTTTGCCGTGAACCACTTGGCCCCGCAGGGGCCGGAAAGTGCACACGGTGAAGCCCGAAACGCGCACACAGACACGGTGTTCAGAACCCACCCGCGAGGCCCGCCGGGCCCTGGCCGCGGCCTCCGGCGCTGCGAACGCGGCGCCGGAAGCGCTGTTCCGGCGACTGGCGGGCTGCCTCGAGCTCGAGAGCCTCGAGAAGGCGGTTCTCGAAACGCTGCGGGCGGGTCTGCCGCGATTGACTGCACTTGTCCGTATTGGGACTGGACCGTCCGCGCCGCGGGTCTCCGGCCCCAAGGCCGGCACGTTCCGCCGGATCTGCGAGCCGTTCCCGGGGCTGCTCGCCGCCCCGCTGGAGGAGGACGGCGACTCGCTCGGCTTCCTCGGCTACCTGCAGGACGAGGCGCTCGAACCGGTCCGCGCCGCGGCCGAGGAGCGGCTGGTCCTGCTCGCCGACCTGGCCCTCGTCCCGGCGAAGAACGCCCTGCGCCACCGGCAGGCGCTCGACCTCGCCTACCGCGACGCGCTCACCGGCCTGTACAACCGTCGCGCGTTCCTCGACGACCTCGAGCGCGAAGCGCAGCGCGCCGGACGCCACGGCCGCCCGCTCGTGCTGATCCTCCTCGACATGGACGGCCTCAAGCAGATCAACGACACGTTCGGACACGCGGCGGGCGACGTCGCGATCCGCGCCCTCGCGCGCGTCATGAACAAGAGCGTGCGCCGCGAGGACATCGCGGCGCGGCTCGGCGGGGACGAGTTCGCGATCCTCTGCCCCGACACCGACATCGCGGCCGCGCGGCGCATCGGCACGCGCGTGCAGCGCGCGCTCGCGCAGGAAGTGCTGCCGTGCGG
>JABLTH010146315.1_pt1 | contig 11116 bp, 13 predicted proteins | sample 7875711 | NCBI WGS metagenome assembly JABLTH01 (sample SAMN14941262, study PRJNA633318) | bioreactor metagenome | isolation source: bioreactor | place: China | collected 2019-03-05 | reverse complement strand
GATTCCTTATTCTAGCAATCTGCTCTACTCAAGCAGAACGTGCTTATTTTGCTGAAATAGTGTCGATTTGAATTTCTGTGTAGCTCTGACGATGACCTTGCGTCTTGCGGTAGTGCTTACGACGACGCATTTTGAAGATCATCACTTTGTCACCACGGCCATGTGAAACCACTGTGGCATTCACTTTTGCACCAGCTACCAACGGTGCACCAATCGTAGTTGTCTCGCCGTCTGCAATCAACAACACTTTGTCGATCACTACTGTGGAGCCAACGTCGCCAGTCAATTTCTCAACTTTTACTTTGTCACCAGCGGCTACTTTGTACTGTTTGCCACCTGTTTTAATCACTGCGTACATAATAATGCCTTAAACATCGCCTTTTAAAGAACCCGCAATTATACGCAATTTATTTGGGAATGCAAATATATTTATGCATCGTTTCAATCGCGTGCAGGAACGGTGGATGGCAGCCAGCGCTGGCACCAAAGCGACTAGTTTACCCTAGATCGCCAGGGACGAATACTGCCACGTGTGTAATAGCGGTAGACTGCAAACACGCACATGAGCAACTCCTCTTCCAGCACGGGATTTATCTGCTTGTCCATTTGCATGTCCGCCACCCGATACACCGGTTGCATTTCCAGATTATTCAGCGAGCTCAAAGGCTGAAATCGCACATTGAGCAGAACCCGGCTGTGTTGCATTAATTGCACGGTAAACATATCTTGCACGGCAAGCTGTAAAGACTGGCCATCTCGCAATGTGACGCCGTACAGCTTTTTGTTGTGCTGAGTCATTTGCTCAACCCCCGTATTAATTTCCCCTGTGTCAGTCATTGGTCCTGCCGCCTGCTGAAAAGGTCAAGCTTAACGCCTACGCTGGTTGCATCACAGAGGCAGTTTGCTTTAAATTGACCATATCAGATAACCTCCCTGTCAGGACCATGGCTTGAAAAAATACGAAATGATTGCCGAAGAGATCGCCAGTGCAATTCAGCAAGGCTTGCTCAAGCGGGGAGACAAACTGCCTTCTATCCGGCACATCCAGGCCAGCAAACAGGTGAATGCTTCGACCGTGTTTCAGGCATATTATCTGCTGGAGGCCCGCGGCCTGATTGTGACGCGCCCGCGCTCTGGTTACTATGTGGCGGGGCCGTTACGCAGCGAGCGCCTGCTGCCACAAGCAGCTCACAATGCCAGCCACCCGACCAAACTGCAAGTCAGCGATCTGGTGTTCACGTTGCTGGAGCGTATCAAAGACCCGCAACAAATCCCGTTTGGCTCGGCGTTCCCAAGCCCGTCCCTGTTCCCGCTTGCCAGACTGGCCGACCATATGGCCAGCACGGTGCGGCGCATGCAGCCACAACTGACCGTCAGTGATATCGGCCAGGGCGATGTCGAGCTGCGGCGGCAAATCGCCTTACGCTACCAGCTGGACGGCAAACCGACGGATCCGCATGAGATCGTGGTGACCAATGGCGCCATGGAAGCACTGAACTTATGCCTGGCCGCGGTCACGCAACCGGGCGATAGCGTGATCATCGAATCGCCCAGTTTTTATGCCGCACTGCAAGCCATCGAGCGCATGGGGCTGAAAGCCATCGAGGTGCCTAGTGACCCTGAACTGGGCATAGACCTGGTAGCGCTTGAGCAAGCAATCCTTCAGCATCACCCCAAAGCGTGCTGGCTCATGACCAATTTTCAGAACCCGACAGGCAGTCTGATGCCGGAGCCGAAAAAACAGGCGCTGGTGGCCCTGATTACCCGTCACCGGTTACCGCTGATTGAGGATGACGTCTACCGCGAATTGTATTTTGGCAAACAGCGGCCTTTACCGGCCAAGACTTGGGACAACGACGGCTGGGTCATGCATTGCAGTTCATTTTCAAAATCGCTCGCGCCCGGATACCGCGTCGGCTGGGTTTCCGCCGGGCGCTTCAGCGAAACCATCACGCGCCTCAAACTCTCCACGACCCTGGCGACCTCGATTCCGGCACAGCTGGCCCTGGCCAGCTATCTGGCGAAAGGCGGTTACGACAAACACTTGCGCCAACTGCGTCACCAGCTCATGTTGCAACAGTTGCAGTTCACCCAAGCCATCCATCAATCCTTTCCTGCTGAGGTGCGCTACACCCTGCCGCAAGGCGGCTATTTCTTATGGCTGCAACTGCCCGGCCATCAGGATAGCCTGACGTTGTTTCAGCAAGCCATCCAGCACAATATCAGCCTCGCCCCTGGGCACTTGTTTTCCTCGCAACAGCAATATGCCGGATATGTGCGCCTGAACTATGGCCACCCGCTCAATGCAGAGCACAGGCAGGCGATAGAGACTCTGGGGCAGTGGATGCAATAGCCAACGAACAAGCCAGCCCATCTGATATGGTTTTTTATTTAAAAACTGAATCTGTTTAAAATAACCTGCAGCCTCTACACTGCACACGTCTTCATCAAGATTGAGTGCCTGTATGGCCGTCTCTCGTAGCAAACCCGTGATCCCGATTGTGGCTGCCCCTGCCAGCGAACAAAAGATTTCGCTGTATCAGAAAACCAGCAAAGTCTACCCGCGCAGTGTCAGCGGCTATTTTAAAAACTGGCGCTGGTTCATGATCTGTGCCACGCAACTGGTGTTTTACGGCTTACCCTGGCTGCAATATGGCGGCCGCCAGGCGTTTTTGCTCGATATTGATACGCATCGCTTTTATCTGTTTGGCCTGGTGATCTTTCCGCAGGACCTGTTTTATCTGGCCATGCTACTGATCATTTGTGCGGTCGGATTATTTTTGTTTACGGCGGTGGCAGGCCGGCTCTGGTGTGGCTTTTCTTGCCCGCAGTCGGTGTATACCGAAATTTTCTTATGGATGGAACGCCGCATAGAAGGCGACCGCCTGGCCAGGCAAAAGCTGGATGCCCAACCCTGGGGGCTACGCAAAACTGGCCTCAAGTTAAGCAAACACTCGGCCTGGCTCGGCTTTTCGCTCATTACCGGTTTGAGTTTTGTCGGCTACTTTACGCCCATCCGTGAGCTAGTCACTGACCTCACACAATGGCAGTTAGGTGGCTGGTCCTGCTTTTGGCTTGGCTTTTACAGCCTGGCGACCTATGGCAACGCTGGCTTCTTGCGCGAACAGGTATGCAAACATATGTGCCCCTATGCGCGTTTTCAGAGTGCGATGTTTGATAACCACACCCTGATCGTCGCCTATGACAGTGCACGTGGCGAACCGCGCGGTCACCGCGCCAAGGGTCAGGACTACCAGTCACAGGGACTGGGCGCTTGCATCGATTGCAGCATCTGCGTACAGGTGTGCCCGGTAGGCATTGATATCCGCAATGGACTGCAATATGAATGCATCAGTTGCGGCTTGTGTATTGATGCCTGCAATGACGTGATGGACAAAATGCACTATCCGCGTGACCTGATTCGTTTTTCTGCGGCTGGCGTCACAGACCAGCACGCGCTCAGTTCCCATTTATTGCGTCCGCGCGTACTGATTTACAGCAGTTTATTTGTCCTGATGATCGCCTGGCTGGGATACGGCTTGCTACACAAACCGGATTTCAAGGTCGATATCATGCGCGACCGCAACATCCTATACCGAGAAACCAACCAGGGCATCGAAAACGCTTACCAGCTGCACCTGACCAATGCCACCGAGCACCGCGAAAGCTATCAATTACGTGCAATTGGTCTGGATGGCTTGCAGATCGAAAGTGAGCAAACACTGACTGCGCAGCCGACACAGGAAGTCCTGGTGCCGATGAGCCTGTTGGCCCCCGCCGGCAACCAACATGGCAGCCAACGCATCCATATAGAAGTGACTGCCTTATCCAGCGGCGAAAAAGTCAGCACGGACAGCACCTTCTATCAGCCCTGACCGGACAGCACCCCTTGCCCGCGTACCATGGCTGAGCCCACCCTCTGCTTAGTCAGCCAAATCGAGTACGCGGGTCTTTTTATGCGCCAGCATTTTCAGTAGCAGTTTGTAACTATCCAGATCAAACTTGAGCGCTGTGGTTTGCGCACGCAAGGCATTTAAACTTTCATCGTCTTCTGCCACGCCCAGATAGACCCAGTGCTCAAACACATGAATCTGACGCAGATCATGCTCCAGGTCATATTCCTCAATGCCAATCTTGCCACGATAGGGCCAGACTTTCAGCTTGTATGCCATCAGCGCCTGTTGTACGCGCAGAGCATGCATTTCTGGCGATTCCTGCCCGCAACATACGCCTTTGCAGCGCCTGAGCTGAAAGGCAAAACAAGGCCCGCTGCGGCCGGGTTCCAGCCCCAGGGCCTTGACACATAAATGACTGAGTTCAGCAATCTTGCGCAAGGTTTCTACAGCCTGGCGCTTGCTTCTAAAGGTGCCAAACAACTGGGACATCTGGCTAGGATCAATCTCATCCTCATGTACCAGCCTGACTAAAGGTTGCGCGGCCGGATCAATCTGCCAGCTGCATAAAGAGCGTTCGCGACGAAGCTGACGGTTATAAATGGGCTGCCGCTCCTTGACCAGGCGCGACTCCAGCAACAAGGCACTGAACTCACCGGCGGTCGCGATCCATTCAAAACGCTTCATCTCCTGCGTCATTCGCATCTCCTTGGTGGAGGCATGATCGCTGCTAAAATGCGACAGCACGCGTGCGCGCAGATTGACACTTTTACCGATATACAAGGGCAAGTCATTCTCGCCATAAAACAGGTAGACACCCGGCGCCTCAGGCAACTCGCCGACCAGGCTGGCATCAATATGCGGTGGTAGGGTTGGGGCTGACATCAGTTTAAGCGCGGCAGCTTTCACGGCCTCTTCGCCAAGCTCTCGACGCGCATCGTTGAGCATGACCAGTATCGCCTCCACATCGCCCATGGCGCGGTGTCTGGCCAGGCCAGTGATCTGGTGGCGTGCCACAATCGCATCTATGCCATGACTATAATGTTGCGGATAAAGCAATCGTGACAGCTTGACCGTACACAATACTTTTTGCCGCAAGGTGATGCCTATGCGCTTGAATTCGGTCTTTAAGAACCCATGATCAAAGCGTACATTGTGTGCCGCCAACACCGTGCCCTCGAGAAAAGCAAGCAAGGTGTCTGCGACCTCGGCAAACGTTGGCGCCTCTGCCACCATGCCGTCATTGATGCCTGTCAGCGATTGAATAAACGGCGGGATAGGCTGTTGCGGATTGACCAGTGTTTGCCAGCGTGCGGTTTCGACGCCGTGGTCAAAACGCACCAGCGCAATTTCGGTAATCCGGTCTTTGAGTGGTGTGGCCCCGGTGGTTTCGAGGTCAAGAAAAGTAACAGAGGGCAACATCAGGCAGACAAACGATCACAAATGCAACATAAGAAATTTCATGGCCTTTATTTTAGCCCAGAAAGAGTGTTTTAGCGGGTTTCAATTGAGACGCATTGCAAGGCTGCTGTAAGCTCACTACGATAAGATTTAACGATTATTATGTAACATTAGTTACATACTCCTACACGACAACTATGGACACCCTCGATAAATGGTGCTGTAATTGTCTTTATACATATTAATGACAATATAATTTTAACTATGCCAAATTTATACTTAGAAAATCAATTATGTTTTTCGTTGTATTCCGCTACTCATGCCTTATTGCGGTCTTATAAGCCTGACCTTGATAAGTTAAATCTGACTTATCCGCAATATCTGGTTCTGGTCGCCTTGTGGCAATACAAACAGCTCTCAATTAAAGAAATTGCAGAGAAGTTATTACTGGAGCCTGCCACGATTACGCCTGTGGTCAAACGACTGGAAGTCAAAAAACTGACCAAGCGTACCCGCCAGAAAGATGATGAGCGCGTAGTCATTGTCAGCCTGACTGAAGAAGGTCAAGCCTTGCGTAGCAAACTGTCAACCGTGCAAAAGCGCGTGGCCTGCGATACCGGCCTGTCTAATGATGACTTTGATGGGCTCAACAAAACATTGAGCAATTTGACTAAAAACGTTTCTGCCAAAATCCCAGGCTAAGCGCACACCGGGCCCTCGCCCAAACAAAAAAGCTGTGATGACACTCATCACAGCTTTTTTATTGCCGCCAGGGATAGCCGCCTAGTCAGGCATATTGAGCTGGCGCATAAAGGCGCGAAATGATCCTTGAGACGCTTGTAACGCCTGTAGTTTACTGAGTGACTCAGAGAGCGCATCACTCATCACCGCCAGCGCGTCTTCATCAAGCCGCAAACTCATGGCACCTATTTCCAGTTCAACCGTACGGTGGGTTTCACAATAGTGCACGCGAAACCCGCTTTGGCCGGACAATAATATTCTTTTACACATCATGTTTTCTTTCTACCATTCGTCGATCAGAATTCATCCATCAGCACCAAAAGCGCGCCTTAGCTGGTCGCCAGTGCCGGGCTGGCCTGCTCATGTTCATTGACTAGCAGGGTCCAGTGCACGCACAAGCGGCGCGACACGTGACATATCAGATCGGAATCCGCGTATTCTGGCGCAGCCAATGTTTCAGCTAGCCGCAACGCCTGTTTGGCCAGGTCATAGGTGGGTTTTTTGATATATAACGTCGCCACATATAGCAGCGAGGCCATCACAGACTCGGCATCGGGCAAGCTGGGGTCATAACGCATGGCAGGCATAGTCATGGTTTGCATGGTGTGTTCTCCTCTCTAAACCGTCATCGCAATCTCGGTCTGCATCACAATCCGTGCCGCCGCCTTGCGCAACATTTCATTAATCACAATAAAGCTGTCTGCTTCAAACTTGAGCGTAGTCCCGCCCACTTCGAGCTCCACCATGTCTGATGACTGGTGATAAAGTACTTTGCATGCGGTGTTGCCGGCCAGCATGGTTTTACCCACAACAGTTTGACGTTTCATCACAAGCCTCCTTTAGCTGATTGAGATTAAATGATAATGATTATCATTTATAAAGTCAACCAAAAAGACGGCATGCGTGATAGCGGTGGTAAATAAGGGCCAGAGATCGTGCGATTAGTGACGGTGCGGATAGGCCAGCAAGAATGCAGTGGCATCCTCGACTTGCATGGGTTTGCTTAACAGGTAGCCTTGCATTTCATCACAGCCTTGCGCCTGCAAAAAGGCTTGTTGTTCAGGCGTTTCCACCCCTTCGGCAATGGTTTTCAGGCCCAGGCTGCGCGCCAGTTGAATGATGGCAATGACAATGGCCTTGTCTTCATCATCGGTGGTGATATCGCGCACAAAGGACTGATCGACCTTGAGCTTGTAGACCTTGAATTTTTTGAGATAGCTTAAAGACGAATAGCCGGTCCCGAAATCGTCAATCGACAGCCGCACGCCTAGCGCGTTGAGCGCATCCATCATGGTCACCGCCCCCATGGGGTTCTCGAGGGCTACACCTTCGGTCAGTTCAAGCTCCAGGCAATCTGGTGCCACGTCATAGCGCTCAAGCGTGCTTTTCACCAGCGCAGGTAATTTGGGATCACGGAACTGAATACTGGAGAGATTGACCGAGACCGTCATCTTGTGTAAACCCAACTGCTGCCAACGCCGAATTTGCTGCGTCGCCTGTTCCAGTACCCAGCTACCAATGGCAATAATCAGCCCGTTTGACTCCGCCAGTGGAATAAACTCTGCAGGCGAGATAAAGCCCAACTGTGGATGCTGCCATCGCAACAACGCCTCGACGCCAACCAACTGACCATTCTCCAGTGCAATTTGTGGCTGGTAATACACTGCCAATTGCCCCAGGGCAATGGCGTGACGCAGGCCATTGACCAATTGCAAATTGCGCGCCGTTTGCAATTGCATATGATTACTAAAGAAGCGGAAACTGTTACGACTCTCCTGCTTGGCGCGATACATGGCGACATCGGCATTGCGTTGCAGGCTTTCCATATCCAGCCCGTCATCAGGATAAATCGCCACACCAATCGAGGCCGTGATTGTTAACTCATACTGGTCAATAATCACAGGCAGCTCAACCACCTTGAGCAGGCGCTCGACCATGTCTTTGGCCATCGCCTGATCGGCCTCAGTCAGCAGAAAGACAAATTCGTCACCGCCCAGGCGGCAAATCGTATCTTGCGGGCGCACCATGGTCTGAAAGCGCTTGGTCAGTGCCACCAGCAGATTATCGCCATAGCGATGGCCCAGACTATCATTCACGTCCTTAAAGTGGTCCAGGTCGAGAAACATCAACGCAAACTGCCCATCCTGATCCCAGGCTTTTTCGATTTCAGCCATCACGCGCTCGGTGAGCAGGTTGCGATTCGGCAGCCCGGTCAAGGCGTCATAATTAGCCAGAAATCGAATGCGTTCCTCAGCCTGTTTTCGCGTGGTAATGTCGCGGATAAACGCGCTGTAATAACGATCATCGTCGCGCTCGATTTCAACAATCGTCAGCTCGATTGGAAACTCCTGACCATCGCGCCGGATCGCCGTAATCTCAATCAACTTGCCCAGCAGCGTAGATTGGCCGGTTTGCTGCAAGCGCAGCATGCCCTGATGATGCGCCTCCCTGTAAGCGGAAGGGACAATGACCTCGCCCAGATCACGTCCCATGACATCAGCCCGCGCATAGCCAAACAGTTGGCTGGCCGCCCGATTCCACTCTACAATCCGCCCGGCCTGATCAATATTCACAATCGCATCCAGCGCGTTTTCAAGCACAAGCTGCGCGCGCTGCTCACTGATCTGCAAATCCCGCCTAAAAGCCGTGCGCTGCGCCTCTACCGCAAAGCGGTCCAGCGCAAAATCAATATTGGCCGCCATGTCCTTGAGCAAATGCTGGATATTTTCATGAAACGCCTGCGGCTGCTGGGCATACAATGCCAGGCAACCTATCACCCGGCCTTCTGTATGCAACGGTAAAAAAGCGGCTGAATGCCAATTGAACTCCTTGGCTTTGTCATGCCAGGGCGCGGTGACCGGATGCGTTTGGAAATGCTGTACCCAGTAAGGATGGTCTGACACAATCGCCAACCCACAAGGTCCTCTGCCACTGACCTGTGAAGGATCTGCCGTAATGGTCAGCTGATCGAGATACTCAAGCCCTGAACCATAAGCGCTCGCCACCCGAACCTGCTTGGTATCATGATCCAGCTCACCGATCCAGACCAGATTCGCGTGGCCCAGATGTACAATAATGCGGCAAACCTGATCAAACAAAGCCTGCTGATTCTGACTTTGAATAATTAACTGATTACACTGGCTTAAAGCCATGTAGAGCTGATTCAGCTGCAGATGCTGCGCGCTGGCTTCAGCCTGCTGTGCCTCTACACCTCGCTTGAAGAGCACTTGCTGGCGCCAAGCCAACCAGCCGCCCACACTCCACACCACCAGGCCGATTACCAGAAGCAAACTCACAGCGCCTGCCTCGGCAGAAAAATCATCGCCCGTCGCCAAATATAGGCAACACAATAGAACACACAAGCCTATCAGCCATATCAGTCTGATAAGCCCGCCCTGCCCTGCGAATATGTTTTTTTGTGCAGTCATGGATGTCCAGCTTAAGCCCCCGCACATTAATTTAAGGGAAGTGACTAAAATCAATTCGCCAATTACACAGATAAACATCCGACAAATTGACTGATACAGATGAATCAGTGATACAGACCGGCCGGTCATCAACAAGACCAGAAAGCTTAAGACAGGGGTATGGCTAGAAATACAAACATCACCAGACCAACAACCGCCCAGCAACGATGCTAATACAAGCGTTTAAAAATAACCAGCCCATCCCCTGCATGCAAAATGTCACCACTAGACCTCAAGCTCGGGAATCATCCCCAAACCGCATTAAACCAGATATATTTATAATCATAAAAACAACTCGGGGGCACAAAATGGACTTTAAAGTTTTCTCGGCATTCTATTTGGTTCCACTCATTATCTCCGCCATCGGCTCGCTGATTGAATTCAGAAACTGCGAATTCAACACTCCCAGGCACGCCCTGGGCAAAGCCTTCTTCCTCACCTTCAGGAGCATGGTGCCCGTCCTCAACATCTTCTCAGCCATCCTCTACTTGATGACCTGCGGCGCCTACACCTGGAAAAAGTGCACCCTTAGCAAAAAGCAGTAAGCCAAAAAGAAAAAGACCCAAGGCACACACCCTGGGTCTTTGCATCTCTCGTGGCGACCATCTGCCCACACGCTTATCTGGACATCACTGACTGAATCAAGTGTTTATTTTCTGACGGCACATCCAGAAACTCCAAATTAGTCCTGAATCCCCGCATCCCGCACAAGGATGAAAAAACCACTCGACAGTTAAACCTGTATTTGCGCAAGCCAGACTCAGCCGCCACCGGAATCTCCACATCACACACCTGCCCCGGCTTGTAATACTTATCCGCAAACAGGCTCATTCCGCTCATGGAAATATCGTGGGTAACTGCAGTATAAGCGCGTCCAGTACTATCAATTAACTGAGACTTTTTGCGCCACAAACGACGGTTTACGTCAGATGAATTGTTGTACAAACTACTGATAGACATGATGCGAAAAACGTCAAAAACATTTACTTAGCTAACCGATATTTTATTAAGGATTTTTGCTCTGAACAAGAGGGTTTTATTTAAAGAAAAATTTTAAATAGGCGGGATTTAGCATAAACACAAAATGCTATACATCATCCTTTAAGGGTGAATAAGCATATCTATGCAATTGCTGATCGTATGGGTATTGGAAGAGCTGCTGGGCGATCACGATCAATACGTGTTTACCTATCAGGGACAACCAATCAAACGAGCGATTACCAATCATGCTTGGTACACAGCAGTAAAGAAAGCGGGATTATTTGATTTACGTTTTCATGATCTGCGGCATACTTGGGCATCTTGGCATCGTCAGGCGGGAACCACTTGCGACGAGTTGAAAGACTTGGGCGGCTGGAAGTCTCGCACGATGGTAGATCGCTATGCGAAGTTTGCAACCGAGCAGTTAACGATTGCCGCTTCGCGGATTGAATCGAAACACCAGTCCAATGTCGTGGATTTCGCGTCACGTTTACGTCACGCTACAAAATGACAAAGGCCTACGATTTCTCACAGGCCTTTGATTTATTTGGTAGGGTGTGCGGGGATCGAACCCACGACAAACGGATTAAAAGTCCGCTGCTCTACCAGCTGAGCTAACACCCCATCTGTTTC
>JABLTH010035408.1_pt1 | contig 11122 bp, 8 predicted proteins | sample 7875711 | NCBI WGS metagenome assembly JABLTH01 (sample SAMN14941262, study PRJNA633318) | bioreactor metagenome | isolation source: bioreactor | place: China | collected 2019-03-05 | reverse complement strand
GCCGCGGCGGCCGGCGTGCCGCTCACCGTGGTCACGAAGGCGGGCGAGGTGCTCACGGCGCACACCCTGCACACCGGTTCGGGCGGCGAGCGGTCGCGGCTCGAGCTCATCGCCGAGCGCGACGCCGCCGTCGACCGCCTGAGCGAGGTGCGCGTCGTCGTCGACTCCCTGCGCGAGGCACGCGAAGACGGGACGGAGAAGCTGGAGACCGCGCGGCGGACCTCCAGGGACGCACTGCGCACCCTGCGCGAGCACGATGCCGCGCTCGCGGCGCACACCGAGCAGGTGAACCGCGTGACGGTGCAGCACGAGTCGGCGATCGCCGAGTGCGACCGGCTCGAGACCGGCCTCTCGCAGGCGCAGTCCGCGGTGGCGGATGCCGAGCGCAACGCCGACGCTGCGAAGCAGGCCCTGGCCGACGCCGAGGCGGCCCCCCGGCCGGTGCTCGACGCCTCGGCGCGCGACGGGCTCCTGGAGGCCCTCGAAGCGGCCCGGGAGGCCGAGGTCGAGGCGCGCCTGGGCATCGAGACCCTGCGCGAGCGGGTCCGTGCGGCCCAGAGCAGGGTCTCCTCGCTGGAGCGACAGCGTGAGCGCGAGCGCGAGGCAGCGGCGGAGGCCGCCCGCCGTGCCGTGATCCGGCGCGCGCAGCGCGAGACCGCGTCGGGCGTGGCCGCAGAGCTTCCCCGGATCCTCGACTCCCTCGACCGCTCCGTCGCAGAGGCGCGGCTGGCGCTGGCCGCGGCCGAATCGGCCCGCTCCGCGCAGAACGAGGAGCTGACCGCGCTGCGCCGCCAGGACGCGTCGATCCGCGAGCGTCTGACAGGCCTCACCGAGAGCGTGCACGGCCTCGAGCTGCAGATCCACGAGAAGAAGCTGCACCTGACCAGCCTGCTCGAGCGGGTGCAGTCCGAGCTCGCCCTGGACGAGGACATCCTCATCGCCGAATACGGACCTGATCAGCTCGTTCCCCGCGACGTCCTGGCGGTCGCGGCCGAGCCCGCCGATCTCGTGGACGCGGCGGAGGACGACGCGGTCGAGCAGGACCCGGTCCCGACCGGGATCCCGTACGATCGCCGCATCCAGCAGCGGCGGCTTCAGGAGGCCGAGCGCAAGCTCGGACAGCTCGGGCGCGTGAATCCGCTCGCTCTGGAGGAGTTCGCCGCTCTCGAGCAGCGGCATGCGTTCCTCACCGAGCAGCTGGCAGATCTGACCAAGACCCGGCAGGATCTCCTGACGATCATCGCCGAGCTGGACGAGCGGATGCAGACGATCTTCGCCTCGGCGTTCGAGGACACCCGCCAGGCGTTCGGCGAGGTGTTCCCGCTGCTGTTCCCGGGCGGCGCCGGCAGCATCTCGCTCACGAACCCCGACGACCTGCTGAACACCGGCATCGAGGTCGCCGTCCGTCCCGTGGGCAAGAAGATCGAGAGACTGTCGCTTCTCTCCGGCGGCGAGCGGTCGCTGGCCGCCGTCGCGCTCCTCGTCGCGATCTTCAAGGCCCGCCCCAGCCCGTTCTACATCCTGGACGAGGTCGAGGCGGCGCTCGACGACGCGAACCTCGGGCGCCTGCTCACCGTGTTCGAGCAGCTCCGCGCCAGCTCGCAGCTGCTCGTCATCACGCATCAGAAGCGCACGATGGAGATCGCGGACGCCCTGTACGGCGTCTCGATGCGCCAGGACGGCGTCTCGGCGGTCGTCGGCCAGCGCGTCGGCGATCGCGCCGCCGCCGCGGTCTGACCCGCGCGCCCTCGGCGAACACGACGGATCCGCTCGCGCCCGCCCCGTAGGCTGGGTGCCATGGCGGAGAAGTCCTGGTCCCTCGGTCGCGCGCTGCGCGGCATGTTCGTCAAGCCCACGATCGATGACGACACCTGGGACGACCTCGAGACCGCGCTGCTCACGGCCGACTTCGGGCCCGACATCACGGAGCGCCTCGTCGACGAGCTGCGCGCCAAAGTGGAGCGCTATCGCACGACCGACCCCAAGGATCTGCAGCGCATGCTCCGCGAGACGCTCGAGGAGCACTTCGCGAAGTTCGACACCACCCTGAAGCTCACGGAGCGGCCGGCGGTGGTTCTCGTGGTGGGCGTGAACGGGGTCGGCAAGACGACGACGATCGGCAAGTTCACGAAGTTCCTGCGCGGGTATCAGCGATCCGTCGTCGTCGGAGCGGCCGACACGTTCCGCGCCGCCGCCGTCGAGCAGCTGGGCACCTGGGCGCAGCGGGCAGGGGCCGCGATCGTCCGCCCGCAGCAGCAGGGCCAGGATCCGGCGTCCGTCGCGTTCCAGACCGTCGAGTACGCGAAGAACAACGGCACGGAGATCGCGATCATCGACACCGCCGGCCGGCTGCACACGAAGGGCGGCCTGATGGACGAGCTGTCCAAGATCCGCCGCGTCGTGGAGAAGCAGGCCCCGATCAGCGAGGTGCTGCTGGTGCTCGACGCGACGACCGGGCAGAACGGCGTGATGCAGGCGGAGGCGTTCCTCGAGCATGCCGGCGTGACCGGCCTCGTGCTCACCAAGCTCGACGGTTCCGCCAAGGGCGGATTCGTGCTCGCCGTGCAGGAGCGCACCGGCATCCCGGTCAAGCTCCTGGGGCAGGGAGAGGGCATCGACGACCTCACCGGCTTCACCCCGCACGTCTTCGTGCAGGCCCTGGTCGGCTCCTGATCCGAGCCGTTTCCCGGCGCGCGCCGCGCGGACTACCGCCCCGCGCGCAAGGCTGGTTTTATAGCCCTATGGCGATCGAACACGACTTCTTCGGACTGCTGTCCTCGGGACCGGACGGATCGATCTTCTGGTCCGAGACGGTCGAGTTCGGCGACCACGCCCTGACCGTGGATCTGACCGCGCCGGACCAGGACGACGTGTCGTCCGAGTCGCTCGACATCGCCGCCGCCTTCGTCTCCGGACTCGAGGCCATCGACGACAAGGCCCGTCGCGGGATGCTCGCCGAGGTGGACGACCGCACGAGCGAGGTCACCGAGTACATCCTGCAGCAGCAGGAGGAGTACGGCGACGAGCTGACGGACTATCTCGTCGACGTCAGCGGCGATGCGGCCGTCGACATCATCCGCTCGCTCCGCCTGATGAGCATGACGCTGCTCGTCGATGAGCACGGCGGCAGCGAGCCGTTCGCCGTGCTCGAGTACGCCCTCGACGCCGACGGCGACGACGACGTGCTGCTGGTGAACTTCGGGTCCGACGGCTCCGTGCTGTCGGTCATGAGCGCCGACTGACGCGGGCTCGGGTCCGCGCCTGGGCTCGCTCGGCGACCTCAGGCGCGGACCGCTCGGACGGCCCCGGGCGTGCGTCTCAGACGGCCTGGGCGAAGCCCAGATCCGCACCCTCGGCGATGTGCGCCAGGTGCGGCGGGATCTCGCGACCCTTCGAGATCATCGACTGCGCCCACAGCCGGCCGGCGCGATAGGACGAGCGGACGAGGGGGCCGGCGAGAACTCCGAGGAACCCGATCCGCTCGGCCTCCTGCTTGAACGCGACGAACTCGTCCGGCTTGACCCACCGGGACACCGGCAGGTGCCGTGGCGTGGGCCGCAGGTACTGCGTGATCGTGATGATGTCGCAGCCGGCGTCGTGCAGGTCCTGCAGCGCCTGGACGACCTCCTCCGGCTCCTCGCCCATGCCGAGGATGAGGTTGGACTTGGTGATGAGTCCCGCCTCGTGCCCCTGCGTGATGACGTTGAGCGAGCGCTCGTACTGGAACGCGGGGCGGATCCGCTTGAAGATGCGCGGAACAGTCTCGACGTTGTGCGCGAACACCTCGGGACGGGCGTCGAAGATCTGGCCCAGGAAGGCGGGGTCGGCGTTGTGCTCGTTGGCGAGCAGCTCGACGCCCGTGGTCGGGTTGAGCTCGTGGATCTTGCGGACGGTCTCCGCGTTGAGCCACGCGCCCGTGTCGGGGAGGTCGTCGCGGGCGACGCTCGTGACCGTCGCGTAGCGCAGGCCCATCTGCTGCACGCTCTCCGCCACGCGGCGGGGCTCGTCGGTGTCGTAGTCGGCGGGCTTGCCGGTGTCGATCTGGCAGAAGTCGCACCGCCGCGTGCACTGGGAGCCGCCGATCAGGAAGGTGGCCTCCTTGTCCTCCCAGCATTCGAAGATGTTCGGGCAGCCGGCTTCCTGGCACACCGTGTGCAGGCCCTCGTCCTTGACGAGCGAATGCAGCGCCTTGTACTCGGGGCCCATCTTGGCCTTGGTCTTGATCCACTCGGGCTTGCGCTCGATGGGGATCTCGGCGTTGCGGATCTCCAGACGCAGAAGCTTGCGTCCCTCGGGCGCGGCGCTCATGCGGCCACCTCCGCGTACTCGGCGGCGAACCCCGCGGACACGGCGTCGACGATGTCGGCGGGGGAGATCTCGCGGCCGACGACCTCGCTCACCGTCGTCACGCCGGCGTCCGTGATGCCGCACGGGATGATCCCGCGGAACCCCGCGAGGGTGTTGTCGCAGTTGATCGCGAAGCCGTGCATCGTGACGCCCTGCTGCACGCGGACGCCGATGGCCGCGACCTTGTCCTCGCTGAGCGGACGGCGCACCCAGACGCCGCTGCGCCCGTCGACCTGATAGCCCTCGACGCCCAGCGGATGCAGCACCTCGATGAGCAGCCGCTCCAACCGGCGCACGTGCGCGACCACGTCCATGGGCTCGGGCAGGCGCACGATCGGGTAGCCGACCAGCTGGCCGGGCCCGTGCCAGGTGATCTTGCCGCCGCGGTCGACGTCGACGACGGGCGTGCCGTCCTGAGGCCGCTCCTGCGGCTCGGTGCGCTTGCCCGCGGTGTAGACGGCCTCGTGCTCCAGGAGCAGCAGGGTGTCGGGGCGCGTCCCCGCGACGACGTCGGCATGGATCCGTCGCTGCAGGTCCCATCCCTCGAGGTAGGGGACGAAGTCGGGAGCGAGTCCCGCCGTCTGGATGTCGAGCATGACCGATCCTTCTGATCGAGTTGTTGAATGCAGTTCAATAATAGGGGTGAAACGCGACCCGTGCGCTGCGCGATACGGTGGCGGGGTGAGCACCCCCGCCCGCGGCGTCGGCCGCCCCCGCGTCTCCTCGCGCGCGACCATCGCCGAGGCGGCCTGCGAGCTGTTCCTCGAGTCCGGTTACGAGGGAACGTCGATCGCCGACATCGCACAGCGTGCAGGGGTCAGCCGCTCGAGCTTCTTCAACTACTTCACGTCCAAGAGCGATGTGCTGTGGTCGGGCTTCGACGAGCGCCTCGATCGCGCGGTCGCGGCCCTCGCCGAGCCGTCGGCCGGCGCAGATCCGGAGCGGGTCGAGGCCGTGCTCTCCGCCATCCTCGACGGGGTGGAACCCGATCCGCTCGCGCTCGCTTTCGGCAACGCCCGGGCGATGGGCTTGGAGGAGGAGCTCCAGCGCGAGTCCGCGCTGCGGCAGGGTCGCCTCGCCGCCGCGTTGTCCGACGCCGCGCGCGGCGCGGGCGTCGAGCGCATCCGCGCCGACGTGCTGGGCGCCGCCTACGCGGTCGTCGTGCTGTCCTCCCTGCGAGCGTGGGCCGAGGGCGGCGCGGGGCACGGCTCCCCGCTGGGGCAGCTGCGCCACGCCCTGCCGCGGATCGCCGACCTGCACTGGGGCTGAGCGCCCTGCGCGGGCGGGGGATCGGCTCGCGTAGAATTGCACCACCATGGCTACTTTTGGCACGCTCTCCGATCGGCTCACCGAGACCTTCCGCAATCTGCGCACGAAGGGCAAGCTGTCCGCTTCCGACGTCGACGGCACCGTCCGCGAGATCCGCCGCGCGCTGCTCGACGCCGACGTCGCGCTCCCGGTCGTCAAGGACTTCACAGCGAAGGTGCGCGAGCGTGCGCTGGGCGATGAGGTCAACAAGGCGCTGAACCCGGCGCAGCAGGTCGTGCAGATCGTCAACGAGGAGCTCATCGCCATCCTCGGCGGCGAGCAGCGCCGACTGGAGTTCGCGAAGAACCCGCCGACGGTCATCATGCTCGCGGGTCTGCAGGGCTCCGGAAAGACCACCTTCGCCGGGAAGCTCGCCAAGCAGCTGCAGGGGGAGGGGCACACGCCCCTGCTCGTCGCCGCCGACCTCCAGCGCCCCAACGCCGTCACTCAGCTGACCGTCGTCGCGGAGCAGGCCGGAGCCACCATCTTCGCGCCGGAGCCGGGCAACGGCGTCGGCGATCCCGTGCGCGTCGCGCGCGACGGCGTCGAGCACGCCCGCCGCCAGCAGCACGACATCGTCATCATCGACACCGCGGGACGGCTCGGCGTCGACGCCGAGCTGATGAAGCAGGCCGCCGACATCCGCAAGGCCGTGGATCCGGATGAGGTCCTGTTCGTCATCGACGCGATGATCGGTCAGGACGCGGTCAACACCGCTAAAGCGTTCCAGGACGGTGTGGACTTCACCGGCGTCGTGCTCTCCAAGCTCGACGGCGATGCCCGAGGCGGTGCCGCGCTGTCGGTCGCGTCGATCACGGGGCGCCCCATCATGTTCGCGTCGACCGGCGAGCGCCTCGAGGACCTCGAGCCGTTCCACCCGGACCGCATGGCGAGCCGGATCCTCGACCTCGGCGACATCCTCACCCTGATCGAGCAGGCGCAGCAGGCGTTCGACGAGGCCGAGGCGCTCAAGGTCGCGGAGAAGCTCGCCACCGAGACCTTCACCCTCGAGGACTTCCTCGAGCAGATGCAGCAGCTCAAGAAGATGGGCTCGATGAAGAAGATGCTCGGGATGCTCCCGGGCATGGGGCAGATGAAGCAGCAGCTCGAGGACTTCGACGAGCGCGAGATCGACCGCACCGAGGCCATCATCAGGTCGATGACGCCGGGCGAGCGACGCAACCCCAAGGTCCTCAACGGCTCGCGCCGCCTGCGCATCGCGCGCGGTTCCGGGATGACCGTGACCGACGTGAACCAGCTCGTGCAGCGCTTCGAGCAGGCGGCCAAGATGATGAAGACGGTCGCGCGAGGCGGAACCCCCAACATCCCCGGCATGGGTCCCATGGCCGGCATGGGGCGTCCGGGCGCGTCGTCCAAGCGGGGGAAGAAGGGCAAGTCCTCCGGCTCCCGCTCCGGCAACCCCGCGAAGCGCGCCGCCGAGAACGCCGGTCTTGCCGCGAACCCGTCCTCGACGGGCACGGGCTTCGGCCTGGGCGGCCAGAAGGCGCCCTCCGAGGCCGACTTGGCCGAGATCCAGAAGCTCTTCGGCAAGAACTGAGGTCGGTCGAGCCCTCTCCGATGAGCGGCTGAGCGCCGCGTCGTCGCCGCGGGTCAGCCCGGGGTCCCAGGCAGCACCAGGTTGCCGAGGGCGGCCCTCGCCCCCGTGAGGGGGTCGGCGCTCGCGCGCACGCTCTCGCCGCGGCGAAGCAGCCGGACGGTCGGCGTCGCATGGTCGCCCGACCAGCCGCGCGCGGCCAGCAGCGAGCGCTCCCAGAGGAGCACGCACTCCAGGGCGACCATGAGCGCGCGATCGTCCCGCGGGCCGAGGAGGCCAATCCGCGGGAGGCCAGCCTGCTGGGCGAGTGCCTCGTGCACCGCTCTCATCTCGCGGCCGGGTTTCGAAGCCGTGCCGGGCCCGAACGTCGCGACGAACAGCCGTGCCGAGACGTCGAAGACGTTCGCGCTCAGCAGCTGTTCGAGTGCGCGCACCTCGTCGGAGCTCGGCGTGCTCATCGGCGTACCCCCTGACGTCGTCCGCCGCCGGCGCGGCGAGATCGTGGGTCGCCACTCTATCGCCTCTCGAGTGCCCGGACGAGGAGGCGGTTGCTCAGGCTGACTAAAACGCTATAGTCTCTCGGCAAGCCCCTGCATCGCCGGTCGGCACGGGGGTCGAACGCAATGTCGCGCAACCTTGGAGGGTGCATTCATGGCCGAATTCAGCCGCAGAACATTCCTGACCGTGGGAGGTGCCGGACTCGGAGCGCTCCTCGTCGGGGCCTCGGCCCCGCCCGCGTCCGCCGCGAGCCGTGTCGCGATGGGGCGCCCGATGGCCGAGGCCGCAGCGGCCCCGGTGCCGGCCTCCGGGGGGACGCCGCCGGGACCGTACACCTTCGGATGGGCAGCCGACGACCTGCTCGCCTTCGACCCCGCGGCGACGCCCTGGGGGCCGCACCTGCGCTGCCTGATCCCGCGGGCGACGCGCATCGCTCCGTTCGCGGCGACCCAGGCGCATCCCGATCTGGATCCCGCGACCCGGCTGTCCACGTTGACGATCGACGACGCGGGCAGCATCTACGAGGGGCACAACCAGCCGATCGGCCTGGAGCCGCAGGTCTACACGCAGCGGTACTGGTCGTACATCGACATCTGGGGCACGTGGCACGGGCAGGTCAAGGGATCGGCGCCGATCGAGATGGTCGACGGCCGGCGCGCGCCCGGGCGTCCCTACGGCGTCATCGACATCCCGAACCCGGGCTGGACCGAGGCGGCGCACAAGAACGGCGCGCGGTCGATCGGGGGCTGGTTCTGGCCCCGTCCAGTCGACTTCGACGCCTTCCTGGTGCAGAACGCGGACGGCTCGTTCCCGGTCGGCGACAAGATGATCGAGATCCGCAGGTACTTCGGCTTCGACGGTCTCTTCATCAACCAGGAGGGGACGGTCACCGCCGCGCAGATCGCGAAGTTCCAGGATCTGCTGCGGTACATCAAGCGCACCGATCCGGACTTCTATCTGCAGGGCTACGACTCCGCGGACTTCGACACCGGCGTCGTCACCTACGAGAACCGGCTGAGCGAGAACAATCTTCGCTGGCTCGGCACGCCGGATGAGCCGATCTACGACTCGATCTTCATGAACTACTGGTGGCAGGCGGAGGACGGCGGGGCCGATCCGGACCTCAGCCTGAGCGCCGCGTCGGCGCAGGCGGCCGGGCGCGATCCGCACGTGGTCGGCTTCGCCGGCGTGGAGCACCAGAAGGGCGGCTTCCGGCCGGAGGAGGACTTCGGCCGGGTCGCGGGCCCGGGACGCGCGGCGCCCACCTCGGTCGCCCTCTTCGTGGATTCGCAGATCTGGCTCGACGCATCGTGGGACGGGACGACGTCGACGGTCGAGGGCCGTCGCACCTACCGGGATCTGGAGCAGCGGTTCTGGTCCGGGCCGACGGGCGATCCGCACTCCTCGGGCCGGCTCGAACCGCGCACGCCGCCGTACCGCACCGATGTGCTGAACTACCGGCAGTGGGACGGCATCGCGCACTGGATCACCGAGCGGTCCCCGTACGGAGAGCTTCCGATCGCCACCGACTTCAACATCGGGGTCGGCTCGGGGTTCTGGCTCGAGGGCGCTCAGGTGCGCAGCTCGGGGTGGGACAACATGGGGTGCGCCGACCGCTCCCTGACCTGGCAGTACTGGACGGAGGGCGGTCTCGCCGTCGCGCTCGACGAGACCGCGTCGTACGGCAGCGGGCACAGCCTGTCCCTGCGCGGATCCGGTGTCGTCCACCTCTTCAAGACGGATCTGACGACCCCCAAGTCGATGGTCGCGGACCTCCGCGCGCAGGGCGTCCAGGCCGTCGAGCTCGGCATCACGTGGAAGGACGCGCCGGCGCAGATCGACTGGCATCGGCTGAACGCCGCGGACGACGGATCCGGGTGGGCTCAGTGGGGCGCGGAGCTGGACGTGCGCGGTCGCGGCATCGCGCGGATCTCCTTGCGCACGAGCGGCGACGGCCGGCTGGGGCGCATCGTCCTGCGGGCCGCGGGGAAGCCTGCCAAGCCCGCGAAGCCCGCCGCGTTCTCCGTCGCGGATGCGGGCGATGCGGGATCGGCGCGCCGCCACCTCACATTCTCCTGGACGCTGCAGGACGACGCGACCGGCTACGACGTGTTCCAGCTGACGGGATCCGGCCAGAACTGGCTGGGCAGGGTGCACCGGGACGTGTTCTTCGCCGAGTCCGTGGACGTCGCCGCCGGCGCGCGGTTCCAGCTCGTCGCGTTCGGCGCAGACGGCTCGCGGAGCGCGCCCGTGAAGGCCGCGCTCGGCGGCTGAACCCGAGGATCAGAGGGGAGAGGCCCCAGGTCCCGCCGGAGCGGAGCCTGGGGCCTCTTGTCGGAGAGCGTGCTTACTTGACGTCCTCGTCCACCCAGTCCATCGACTTCGTGACGGCCTTGTGCCACAGGCGCAGCTGGCGATCGCGCTCCGCGGCGTCCATGGTCGGCTCCCAGCGGCGGTCCTCCTGCCAGTTCGCGGACAGGTCGTCCAGACCCGTCCAGAACCCGACGGCGAGGCCGGCGGCGTAGGCCGCTCCCAGCGCCGTGGTCTCGGCGACCACGGGGCGCACGACCGGCACGCCGAGAACGTCGGCCTGGAACTGCATGAGCGCGTCGTTCGCGACCATGCCGCCGTCGACCTTGAGCTCGGTGAGGTCCACGCCGGCGTCGGCGTTGACCGCGTCGAGCACGTCGCGCGTCTGGAAGGCGACGGCCTCGAGCGCCGCGCGGGCGATGTGGTTCTTGTTCGCATAGCGCGTCAGACCGACGATGGCGCCGCGGGCGTCGGGACGCCAGTACGGCGCGAACAGGCCCGAGAACGCCGGGACGATGTACACGCCGCCGTTGTCCTCGACCTTCTCGGCCAGCTCCTCGACCTGCGGGGCCGAGTCGATGATGCCGAGCTGGTCGCGCAGCCACTGGATCAGGGATCCCGTGACGGCGATGGAGCCCTCGAGCGCGTAGTGCGTCGGACCGTCGCCGAGCTTGTAGCCCACGGTGGTGAGAAGACCGTTCTTCGAGTGGACGATCTCCTCGCCCGTGTTGAAGATCAGGAAGCAGCCCGTGCCATAGGTGTTCTTGCTCTCGCCGGTGTTGAACGCCGCCTGGCCGAACGTGGCCGCCTGCTGGTCGCCGAGGATGCCGGCGATCGGGGTCTCGCGCAGCAGCGAGGAGTCCTCCGCCGCGCCGTACACCTCGGAGGAGGAGCGGATCGACGGCATCATCGACTTCGGCACGCCGAACGCCTCGAGGATGTCGTCGCGCCACTGCAGCGTCTCGAGGTCCATGAACATGGTCCGCGAGGCGTTGGTGACGTCCGTCGCGTGCACGCCGCCGTTCACGCCGCCGGTGAGGTTCCACAGGACCCAGCAGTCGGTCGTGCCGAAGAGCAGGTCTCCCGCCTCGGCCTTCTCGCGCG